>LNAP01005209.1_pt1 | contig 11653 bp, 9 predicted proteins | sample 602601 | NCBI WGS metagenome assembly LNAP01 (sample SAMN02440304, study PRJNA202911) | soil metagenome | biome: Subtropical and temperate rainforests or woodlands; isolation source: soil samples (1 kg each in a 20% v/v slurry with milli Q water) were... ... | reverse complement strand
TGCGGCGCCTGGCTACAGCACCGGCGACGCCATGGCCGAGATGGAGCGTCTGGCAGCGCAGTTGCCCGCCGGCTTCGGCTTCGAATGGACGGGCCAGTCGCGCGAAGAAAAACTGGCAGGCTCACAGGCGCTGGTGCTGTATGGCTTTGCCATCCTGGCGGTGTTCCTGTGCTTGGCGGCCCTGTATGAAAGCTGGTCGATTCCGCTGTCGGTCATTCTGGTAGTGCCGCTCGGTGTGTTGGGCGTGCTGCTGGGCGTCAGCCTGCGCGGCATGACCAACGACGTGTACTTCCAGGTGGGGCTGATCACCATCATCGGCCTGTCGGCCAAGAACGCCATCCTGATCATCGAGTTTGCCAAGGACCTGCAGGCGCAGGGCAAGAGCGTCATCGAATCGGCGCTCGAAGCTGCCCACCTGCGTTTTCGCCCGATCATCATGACCTCGCTGGCCTTCATCCTGGGTGTGGTGCCACTGGCCATTGCGTCGGGCGCCAGCTCGGCGAGCCAGCGTGCCATTGGCACCGGCGTGATCTCGGGCATGGTGGTGGGCACCTTCCTGGCCGTGTTTTTCGTGCCGATCTTCTTCGTGGTGGTGCGCAGCCTGTTCAAGGGCAGCGCGCGCCAGCGGCAATTTGATGCCCAGCATTCGCACCAAGCGGACACAGGGAACACCCATGCTTAATATTTTCATGCCCCGCCGGGCTGCCGGCCCTAGTGAGGCCCGCCTGCCTGCTGCCACGGCGCTTGCCGCGGTGGCGCTGCTGGCCGGTTGCTCCATGATTCCCACCTATGAGCGGCCCGAGGCCCCCGTGGCGGCGCAATGGCCTGCTCTGGGCGGCAGCACAGCCGTCACCGCCACCACGGCGGCAGCCGATCTGCCCTGGCAGGACTTTGTGGGCGATGCGCGCCTGCGCGAGCTGGTGGAGCTGGCGCTGCAAAACAACCGCGACCTGCGCGTGGCGGTGCTCTCCATCGAGCAGGCGAGGGCGCAGTACCAGATCCGCCGCGCCGACCAGTTGCCCACCATCAATGCCGGCGTCACGGGTAACCGCCAGCCCGCCGCCGATGGCAGCGACAGCATCACCAGCGCCTACACCGCAGGTCTCGCGCTGGCGTCCTGGGAAATCGATTTCTTTGGCCGCGTGGCCAGCCTGAAGGAAGCGGCGCTGGCGCAGTTCCTGGCCACGCAGGAGGCGCGCAGCGCGGTGCAGACCAGCCTGGTCGCCTCGGTGGTCAGCACCTGGCTGAGCCTGCAGACCAACGAGGAACTGCTGGCCCTGACGCAGCGCACGCTGGCCACCCGGGACGACTCGCTGCGGCTCAACCGCATGCGCTTTGACCAGGGCGTGACCTCGGCCCTGGACCTGCGCCAGGCCGAATCCCTGACGGCGGCCGCGCGTTCCACCCTGGCCCAGCAGCAACGCTTGCGCGCGCTCGATGTGAACGCGCTCACGCTGCTGGTGGGGCAACCCCTGCCCGAACGGCTGTTGCCCACCGCGCAGGCCAATGGCCAAGTCGTGGCCCTGCGCGACGTGCCCGAAGGCATGCCGTCCGATTTGCTGGAGCGCCGCCCGGACATCCGCCAAGCCGAGCGGCAACTGATCGCGGCCAACGCCAATATTGGTGCGGCGCGGGCAGCGTTCTTCCCGCGCATTGCCCTCACGGCCAGCGCTGGCACCGCCAGCAATGCGCTGTCGGGCCTGTTCAAGAGCGGCTCGTGGGGCTGGACGCTTGCGCCCCAGGCCGTGCTGCCCATCTTCGATGCCGGGCGCAACCAGGCCGGGCTGGACTCGGCCCGTGCCGGGCGCGACATTGCGGTGGCCCAGTACGACAAGGCCATCCAGAGCGCGTTCCGTGAGGTGGCCGATGCCCTGGCCGGCCGCGCCACCCTGGGCGAGCAGGTGCTGGCCCAGCAGGCGCAGGCCACGGCCGAGGCCGACCGCTTCCGCCTGGCCGACTTGCGCTACCGCAACGGCGTGGCCAGCTACCTCGATGTGCTCGATGCCCAGCGCGCCCTGTTTGCCACGCAGCAGGCGCTGGCGCAGTCGCAGCTGGCCCAGCGGCAAAACCAGGTAGCGCTGTACAAGGCGCTCGGTGGCGGCTGGCGCGATGCGGCCGAGGGCGCAGCACCCGCTGCAACGCAAAACTGAGGTCCACTGGCCCGGCTTTGCGTCGGCCTGTGCAGTTTTTTAAGCCAGCGGCGTATCGCTCCCGAGGGTTGGGAAGAGGGGCCTGCGCCATGTCGCCTGCGGCGGCTTTGCGCAGCGCAGGCTGCGGCGACAATCTCTGCCATGCAAGCACCTTCTGACCTTTTGGGCGCGAGCCCGCCGGACTTTCGCACCCAGCCGCGCGCATTTCTGCGCGCGCTTTTCGATGCCGCCGTGCGCAGCGCCCAGCCGCTGCACGGCATGCGCGCCTGGCTGCCCGAGCCGCCGCGTGGGCGCACCCTGGTGCTGGGCGCGGGCAAGGCGGGGGGCTCCATGGCCCAGGCGCTGGAGGCCCTGTGGCCTGCCGACGCGCCGCTGTCGGGCCTGGTGGTCACGCGCTATGGCCATGTGCCGCCCCGGCCAGAGGGCCTGGCGCAGCGTATCGATGTGGTCGAGGCAGCGCACCCCGTGCCCGACGCGGCAGGCATGGCGGCGGCCGAGCGCATGCTGGCGCTCACTGCGGGGCTGACGGCCGACGACCTGGTGCTGTGCCTGGTGTCGGGCGGCGGCTCGTCCTTGCTGACGCTGCCGGCCGAGGGCCTGGCGCTGGCGGACAAGCAACGCATCAACCGCGCCCTGCTCGAAAGCGGGGCCAGCATTGGCGAGATGAATTGCGTGCGCAAGCACCTCTCGCGCATCAAGGGCGGGCGCCTGGCCGCGGCCTGTGCACCGGCGCGCGTGGTCACGCTCACCATCAGCGATGTGCCGGGCGATGACCCCTCGGTCATTGCCAGCGGCCCCACCGTGCCCGACACCACCACCTGCGCCGACGCGCTGGAAATTTTGGCGCGTTACTGCATCGACGTGCCGCAGCCCGTGCGCCAGGCCTTGCAAAACGGCACGCTGGAGACCCCCAAACCGACAGATGGCGTCTTTACCGGGCATTCCGTGCACCTGGTGGCCACGCCCTGGCAGGCGCTGGAGGCGGCTGCGGCCGTGGCGCGCGGGGCTGGGCTGGCGGCCCATATCCTGTCGGACGAGATGGAAGGGGAATCCCGCGAAGTGGGGCGCGTGCACGCGGCACTGGCGCGCGGCGTGGCGCTGCGTGGCCAGCCGTTCGAGCGGCCTTGCGTGATTTTGAGCGGCGGCGAAACCACCGTGACAGTGCGCCCGCGCCGCGAGGGCGCAGCCCCCGGCCGCGGCGGGCGTGCCGGCGAGTTCTGCCTGGGCCTGGCACAGGCGCTGCAGGGCATGGCTGGCGTGTGGGCGCTGGCGGCCGACACCGATGGCATCGATGGCATCGAAGACAACGCGGGCGCGCTGGTCACGCCCGACACGCTGGCCCGTGCCGCAGCGGCGCCATTGCGCGTAGCCGACCACCTGGATCGCCACGATGCCTATGGCTACTTCGAGGCGCTGGGTGATCTGGTCGTCACCGGGCCCACGCATACCAATGTGAATGACTTCAGGGTGCTACTTGTTTTATAGCTGCTAGCGCTTATCCAATAAGCGCTTGAAGCACTTTTTGCTTCAATTCATGGGGGTGGCCACCAGCGTCGTGGCATGAAAAAAGGCACGGCAGATGGCTCTGCCGTGCCTTTTTTGCCTGAGCCCGGGGGCGCGGCGATCAGAAGCGGTGGCGAATGCCCACGCCGAAGCTGTTGCCGTTGGTCTGGCTGGTGATCTTGTCGTTCATGTACATGGCGTACACATCGGTGCGTTTGGACAGGTTGTAGTCGTAGCCCAGCGTGAAGGTCTTGCGGCTCACGTCGGGGGTGGACCACTCGGTCTTCACCCACTCGGCGAGCAGCTTGCCATTGCCCAGCGGGGCCGAGGCGCCGACCTGCACCGTCTTGCCCTTGGTGGAGGCGGTGTCATCGATTTTCTTTTCGCCATAGCTCAGGTAGGGCTTGACCATGCCGAAGTCGTAGGCGCCCAGCAGCATCCAGTATTTCTGGTTGTTGGGCAGCAGCGTGTTCACAGGGTTGCCGATGTCGGCGTTTTCATAGAAGCCGGTCAGGGTCAGCGGGCCGCCAAAATAGAAGAAGTTGACGCCCACGTTGTTCTTGCCGGTTTCGCCCGCCTGTTCACCAAACTGGTATTGCAGGTTGGCCTTGAAGCCGCCGATGTCGGGCGTGGAATACACGATCTGGTTGCTCCAGCCCGTGTCGGCGGGCGTCATGGAACGCCAGCCCGTGCCGTTGAACAACGGCACATCCTTGTGCAGGATCAGCGGAGAGAAGGTGAACGAGTCACCCAGCGGGTTGCCCACCACCGAAGGCAGAAAGTTGGGCGCCATCCAGCGGCCCAGCAGCACCGAGCCAAAACCGCCCGACAGGCTGACGTTGGCATCGCGCGAGAAGAAGGTGTCGTTGACAAAGCGCCCTTGCGTGCCGGCGTCCACCTTGATGAACGAGGTCAGGTTGAAGTGGGCCTTCAGGCCGCCGCCCAGGTCTTCGGTGCCCTTGAAGCCAAACCACGAGGTGGTCAGACCACCGCTATCGACCACGGACTTGCTCTTGGCATCGCCAGCCATCTTCATGGAGCCGGCAAACACGTCCATCAGGCCGGTGAGCTGAACGGAGCTTTGGGCATGGGCCCCGGCGGCACACAGCAGTGCGGCGCTCAGGGCGATCAGGTTTTTTTTCATTGAAACTCCTGCAGGGGGTTGAAAACGCCGGTTATCCTGGCCTGAAAGGGCATGACACCGTCATGACAGTGCATCGCGCACTCGATGATCGTGTCCCCAACAACTTGTTGCAAGTTCCATGCCTCATGCGGGGGCGGATGTTGTTTTTCGTGCTGTTTGACCGGGCTCAGAGGGCAGGCGCGGCCCCTGCCAGGGTCCGGCTTCCTTTTGATCTTCCTCAAAACGCACCGCGCTATCGCACGGCAAAGTGGGCTGCATGCTGCCATCCACATTCTTTTCCCTCCCCGCCCAGATCGAAGTGCTAGCTGCCGGCGAAGTGCTGCGCAGGCGCAATCAGGACCTGACTTCGGTGCTGCACCTCGAAAGCGGGCGGGTGCTGCGCGGCATTTACGAAGAAGGGCGCATGCGCCACCAGCTGGGCGTGGTGGAAGGGCCCTTCTGGCTGGATGCGGCTTCTGCGTTGCTGGAAATGCCTTTTCCCGTGGACATGGTGGCAGAGACGCGCGTGCAGGTGCGCCGCCTGCCGATCGAGGCGTTCCGGCGCGGATGTGCGTCGCTGCCTGCCGTGGCGCAGGGCATTTTGCGGGACCTGGCCACCGGCTATCGGCAGCAGTCCGAGCTGGCGGTGAGCCGGCTTGCACAGGATGCAGAGGCGCGGTGCGCCCAGTGGCTGCTCAACCACGCGCAGCCCGACCACAGCGGCGCCATGAGCGTGACACTGCACCAGCGCAAGCGCCTCATTGCCGCGCAACTGGGCATTGCCCCGGAAACCTTTTCGCGCGTGCTGCGCCACCTGCGCGAGCACGGGCTGATTGCCGGCACCGGCAACGTGCTCAATCTCCCGCAGCCGCACGCGCTGCAGTCTGTGGCGGGTTGCTGAAGCTGCCGGGCGACCCTTTGACTCAGGGTTATTCCTTGGGCTGAAGCGAGGGTTCCACCCAAGCGTCTGGGGCGGGGGGCTGCGTATATTTGCCTGAGAACTCTTTGGCAAACCCGGCTCTCATGTTGCCCCCTGAACTTCTTGCTGTGTTGAGCCTGTCGCGCGCGGGGTGCCCATGACCCCGTTGGCGCATGCACAGGCGCAGACGGAGTCGCCCACCTGGTGGCCGCCCGGATCGTTGGTGCTGCGCCTGATGCTTGTGGCCATGCTGGCCGTGGCTGTGTCGGGGGTGTTGTCGGCGTGGCTGGCTTCGCGTGCCGCGGAGCGCGAGGCCATCCGCCGCGTGGTGGGCCAGCAGAACGAAGAGGTCGAGGTGATGGCCCGGCTGCTGGCCAGCAAGATCGAGCAAAGCCAGAAAGTGCTGCGCACCGTGGCCGAGGGCATCACGCCGGAAGTGCTCAATTCGCCATCGTCGCTCGAATCGCTGTTGCGGCAGGGCCTGCCGGCCGTGCAGTTTTTTGATTCGATGCAGGTGGCCCGCCAGGATGGCGAGCTGCGCGTCAACCTGCATTCCGGGCGGCTGGAAGATGCGGCCAACCTGGACCCTGTCGAGCGCGATGCCCTGCGGCGCACGCTCAGTGGCGGCAAGCCCCTGGTGTCCGAGCTGGTGGGCGGGCGCACCGCCGCGGCGCGGGTCATGTTCACCATGCCGCTGCGCCGAGAGGATGGCCCGGTTCTGGGGGTGGTGGCCGGGGTGCTCAAGCTGCATTCGCAAGGATTGCTGCCGCCGTCCATGACGCTCCCGGCGCGGGACGATTCGCGCCTGATCGTCTTCACCCGCGACGGCACCATCCTGTCGCATCCCGATCCCCTGCGCCTGCTGGGCAACGTGCGCGACGAAGCCGGGCTGGGGCCGGTCTATGTCCAATGGCTGCAACAGGCGCAGCCCGTGGTCGGGCGTGGCACCACCGTGGTGCAGCCGGCGCACATCGTGAGCATGGCCGGAATGCCGCTGCCGCAGTGGCTGGTGGCCCGAGTGAGTGATTTTCGCGCCATGATGGCGCCCCTGGAAGGTGCGCAGCGCAAGGCCTGGTGGCTTGCCGCCGCGGTGATGGCCGCCAGCATGGCCTTGCTGGCGGCGTTCATGGCGTGGATGGCGCAGCCCCTGGCACGGCTGTGCCACAGCGCGCTGCAACTGGCGCACGGGGAGCGTAGCGGAGCCATCCAGTGGCCCCGCGCCAGCGGCGAGGTGGGGGCGTTGGTCAAGGTGTTTGAGGGGCAGATGCAGCAAAGCGCCCAGCAGCGCCAGCAGCGGGCACAACTGGAAGGGCAGTTTCAGGCCATCCTCGACAACGCCTCCGTGGGTATCGTGATCACCCGCCGGGGCATTCTCGAAGTGGTGGGGCGGCAGGCCTGCCAGATGCTTGGCTACTGCGACGAGGAACTGCACGGCCGCCCGGCGCGCACCCTTTATGCGACGGACGCCGACTACGCTCGGTTGGGCGAGCGCGTGCAGGCCGCATTCCGGGCCCATGGCGCGTTTGACGGGGATGTGTGCTTCATGCGCAAGGATGGCAGCCCCGTCTGGGCGCGGGTGCAGGGGCGAGGGGTGCAGGCGGACGACATGGTGGGCGGCACGGTCTGGATTCTGGAGGACATGACCGCCGCACGCGAGGCGCAGCAGCAGCAGGACTGGGCCTCCATCCATGACCCGCTCACGCAGCTGCGCAACCGCGACGCGTTTGTCCAGCGCATGGGCGTGTTGCTGGCCGAGCGGGCTGCGCGGGCGCGCATGCCGGACATGGCGGCCGCACAAGCCGAGGCACAGGCCGAGGGCGACGGAGTGATGCTGTTCCTCGACCTGGACCATTTCACCGTGGTCAACGATGTTGCCGGCCATGATGCTGGCGACGATGTGCTGCGCCATGTGGCGCGACTGCTGGAGTCGCAGGTGCGTCAGATCGGCTGGGCGGCGCGGCTGGGCGGCGACGAGTTTGCCGTGGTGCTGCCAGGCTGCTCGCCTACGCGGGGGCAGGCGGTGGCCGAGCAACTGCGCGCCGCCGTGCAGGCCTGGGAGCCGTCGTACCAGGGCCGCAGCTTCACGCTGGGCGTGAGCATTGGTCTGGTGGTGCTGGATGCCAGCCTGCAGGATGTGCCGTCGGTGCTGTATGCGGCCGATATGGCGTGCTACGACGCCAAGCGAGCGGGGCGCAACCGGGTGGAGATGCGCCATGCCAGCCAGGCGGCGGCTTCGGGGCGTATGCCGCTGGGGCCGGGGGAGGGGGATTAGCCTTCTTGCTTTTTGGGTTGATTTTTTGATATGGAACGTTTTTGCCTGATTGGCTACATACCTCAGACCAACCCCCGTTCGCCCTGAGCTTGTCGAAGGGCTGTTTGCAAGGAGTGCCCAGGCTTCGACAAGCTCAGCCCGAACGGTTGATAGAAGGCATCTGAGACATGTAGCTAATCAGGCGTTTTTGGGCTTTTGCGCTTATGTAGAATGCGCTGGTAGCTATTGTTTTGATAGTTCGTGGCGTGCCTTTGCTCAGGGCGGAGGCCGGGTCTCGCCCCGGCGGGCGAGGGGATTTTTTTTTCTTCGATCGGTTTTTCGCCAGACCCAACGTACGTCCGTCGTCGGGATCGGTCTTTCTAGCGACAAACGAAATGGACCGCAGTGACGCCGTCGCCAAACGAAAGGCCCGCATTCTCGAAAGGGCCGAGGCACTGGCCGCCATGCGCCCGACCCGGCAGCAACAGGCCGCCCTGTTTGCCGAACGAGACGACGAGATGGCGGTGGTCCGCCGGACCATTGTGCTTCCAGAGGGCACACAAAGGGCCACACCTTGAGTGCGTTTGTTTGGGTCCAGGGTGACGTCCAAAACGTTGGGAGGAGCAGACACACTCTTGGGGTCAGAAAAAAACGTGTCGGTTTCTGGTCGACACAAAGAAAAAATGTATGACGCACACTTTTTTTCACGGTTTGCCTTTTTATGGGAATTGAGAGGAACATGGGTGCGCAATCATGGCCAAGACCACACGGCGTGGCCGGCGGCGGCCAGGTGGCCGGCCATCGGGTAGCCCATCACGCCGAGGCCGAGAAAGGCGACGCGGCGGGCGGGCGTGGGTTCGTACGTCTTGGTCATCGAAGGGTCCTCGGGCGGCGGGCGCCGCAATGAGAAGCGGCCTCCGAGGAGGCCGCCGGAAGGGGTTGGCGCGACTATACGATCGTCAGGTGTTCGGTGCCGGCCGAGAGGTCGCTGCTGCGCGCCCGCTGGCTGTGCAGCTTGATCTGCAGCCGCAGGTCGTTGACCGAATCGGCGTTGCGCAGCGCGTCCTCGATCGTGATCGCGTGGCCCTCGTACAGGTCGAACAGCGCCTGGTCGAAGGTCTGCATGCCGAGCTCGCGCGAGCGCTTCATGATCTCCTTGATCTCGGCGACCTCGCCCTTGAAGATCAGGTCGGAGATCAGCGGCGTGTTCAGCATGATCTCGACGGCGGCGACGCGCCCGCGCCCTTCCTGGCGCGGCATCAGGCGCTGCGAGACCAGCCCCTTCAGGTTCAGCGACAGGTCCATCAGCAGCTGCGCGCGCCGCTCCTCGGGGAAGAAGTTGATGATCCGGTCGAGCGCCTGGTTGGCGCTGTTGGCGTGCAGCGTGGCCAGGCACAGGTGGCCGGTCTCGGCGAACGCGACCGCGTGCTCCATGGTCTCGCGGTCGCGGATCTCGCCCATCAGGATCACGTCGGGCGCCTGGCGCAGCGTGTTCTTCAGCGCCTGCTCCCAGCCCTCGGTGTCGATGCCGACCTCGCGCTGCGTGATGATGCAGTTCTTGTGCGGGTGCACGAACTCGACCGGGTCCTCGATCGTGATGATGTGGCCGAACGTGTTCTCGTTGCGGTAGTCGACCATCGCCGCCAGCGAGGTGCTCTTGCCCGAGCCGGTGGCGCCGACGAAGATCACCAGGCCGCGCTTGGTGACCGCCACGTCCTTCAGCACCTGCGGCAGGTTCAGGCTGTCGATCGTCGGCAGCGTCTGCGGGATCGTCCGCATCACCATGCCGATGTTGCTCTGCTGCACGAACGCGTTGACGCGGAAGCGGCCGATGCCCTGCGGCGCGATCGCGAAGTTGCACTCCTTGGTGCGCTCGAACTCGGCGGCCTGCTTGTCGTTCATGATCGAGCGCGTCAGCGCCAGCGTGTGCTGGTTCGTCAGCGGCTGCGGCGAGACCTTCGTGACCTTGCCGTCGACCTTGATCGCCGGCGGGAAGTCGGCGGTGATGAACAGGTCGGAGCCGTTGCGCGACACCATCAGCCGCAGCAGGTCGTTGATGAACTTGGATGCCTGATCGTGTTCCATCGCGCTGTCCTAGCCGGGGAAGTTTTCGGGGAACTTGGCCTTGCCGCGCGCCTCGGCCGGCGAGACGACGTTGCGCCGCACCAGGTCGGAGAGGTTCTGGTCGAGCGTCTGCATGCCCATCGAGTTGCCGGTCTGGATCGACGAGTACATCTGCGCGATCTTGGCCTCGCGGATCAGGTTGCGGATGGCCGCGGTGCCCAGCATGATCTCGTGCGCCGCGACGCGGCCGCTGCCGTCCTTGGTCTTGCACAGCGTCTGCGAGATCACGCCGATCAGCGACTCCGACAGCATCGCCCGCACCATCTCCTTCTCGGCCGCGGGGAACACGTCGACCACGCGGTCGATCGTCTTGGCCGCGCTCGAGGTGTGCAGCGTGCCGAACACCAGGTGGCCGGTCTCTGCGGCGGTGAGTGCCAGGCGGATCGTCTCGAGGTCGCGCAACTCGCCGACCAGGATCGCGTCCGGGTCCTCGCGCAGCGCCGAGCGCAGCGCGTTGTTGAAGCTCAGCGTGTGCGGGCCGACCTCGCGCTGGTTGATCAGGCACTTCTTGGATTCGTGGACGAACTCGATCGGGTCTTCCACCGTCAGCACGTGGCCGAACTCGTTCTCGTTCAGGTGGTTGACCATCGCCGCCAGCGTGGTCGACTTGCCCGAGCCGGTCGGCCCGGTCACCAGCACCAGACCGCGCGGCTTCAGCGACAGCTCGGCGAACACCTTCGGCGCGTTGAGCTGCTCGAGCGTGAGGATCTTCGACGGAATCGTCCGGAACACCGCACCGGCGCCGCGGTTCTGGTTGAACGCGTTGACGCGGAAGCGCGCCAGGCCCTGGATCTCGAACGAGAAGTCGCACTCCAGCGTCTCTTCGTACGCCTTGCGCTGCGAGTCGTTCATGATGTCGTACACCATGCCGTGGACCTGCTTGTGGTCCAGCGGATCGATGTTGATGCGCCGCACATCGCCGTGCACGCGGATCATCGGCGGCAACCCGGCGGACAGGTGGAGGTCGGACGCCTTGTTCTTGACCGAGAAAGCCAGCAGTTGGGTGATGTCCATGAATCCGTGGGTAGGTTGGCGCGACGCGCGAAGAACCGGACGGCAGGCTAGGCTCACCCTAAGCCCTGCTGGATACTTTGACGCATTATGGCGATGATCGCAGACAACTTACAACAAGTGCACGAGCGCGTCGCCGTTGCGTGCACGCAGGCCACACGCCCCGTGCAAAGCGTCACGTTGCTGGTCGTCAGCAAGACCTTCGATGCGGCCGCGGTGCGCGAAGCGGTCGCGGCCGGCGAGCACCGTTTCGGTGAGAACTACGTGCTCGAAGGCGTCGAGAAGATCGCGGCGCTCGCCGACCTGCGCGCGCAGCTCGAGTGGCACCTGATCGGCCCGCTGCAGTCGAACAAGACGCGCATCGTCGCCGAGCAGTTCGACTGGGTGCATTCGGTGGACCGGCTGAAGATCGCGCAGCGCCTGTCCGACCAGCGTCCGGCGCACCTGCCGCCGCTGCAGGTCTGCCTGCAGGTGAACATCAGCGGCGAGGCGAGCAAGAACGGCCTGCGGCCCGACGAGACCGCCGAGGTCGCCCACGCGGTCGCGGCGCTTCCGCGGCTCGCGCTGCGCGG
>LNAP01005207.1_pt1 | contig 11656 bp, 12 predicted proteins | sample 602601 | NCBI WGS metagenome assembly LNAP01 (sample SAMN02440304, study PRJNA202911) | soil metagenome | biome: Subtropical and temperate rainforests or woodlands; isolation source: soil samples (1 kg each in a 20% v/v slurry with milli Q water) were... ... | reverse complement strand
GCCGGCGGGGTCAGCAAGGCGCGGCCAGCCGCCAGCCGCTGCTCGCCTCCGCCCAGCGCCGCAAAGGAATCCTTGACGGCGGCGTTGACCTTTTCCCACGCCGCGCGATGGCGGGGATCCGCCAGCCGCCATTGCTCGAACCGCGCGCGGTCGGCGGCAGTCACGCTGCCCGAGGACAGCAGCACCATCCAATCCACGGCCGATTCCAGATCGGCCGGCAGCAACGGCGCGGTCATGCGTCCAGGCGCGCCGCCACGCACAGCGTGATGGCCTGCTTCATGTAGCGCCGCACCGTGATGACGGAAACGCCGACACGCACGGCGATCTCGGCGTAGCCGAGTCCGTCGAGCTGACTGTAAAGGAAGGTCTGGCGCGCCTTGAGCGGCAGGCGTTGCAATGCGCGGTCGATATGCATCAAGGCCTCGATCACCAACGCACGGCTTTCTTCGCTGGCCACGGTGGCCGGCGGCAAGGCGCCAAGGCTGTCGAGATACGCGCGCTCCAGCTCGCGGCGGCGCCAGAAGGTGAACAGCGTGCGCTGCGCCAACGTGGTCAGGAACGCGCGCGGTTCGCGAATGGTCTCGGTCTGGCGGCCAGCCAGGACACGCACGAACGTATCGTGCGCCAGGTCGGCCGCATCATGGCGGCACCCTAGCCTGCGCCGCAGCCACGCTTGCAGCCAGGAGTGATGCGCTTCATACAGCTCGGCAGCGGAATGCTCCGTGGGCTGTGCGGATGGGGACATGGAAAGGCGCCAGGCTAATTAACAATAAGAATTATTGTCATTTATTGCCTGGCGCGCAAGCGCCCTGTTCAGGGGCGCCCTGCAAGACGCGTCTTTTTCGGTCAGACCGGGCCGGTCCACTCCGTGACGAAGTCGCGATAGTCGGGGCGGTTGGCCGGCGGCACGGCGCAACCCGGCGTGCCGATGGCCAGATAGCCCAGGAAACGGTAGTCCAGCGAATCCAGGCCCAGCGCGTTCTGCACGTCCTCGACATAGGTGCCGACCCCGGTGCTCCAGAATGCGCCATAGCCCAGCATATGAACAGCGTTCAGGATGTTCATGACCGAGCAACCCGTGGCCAGCAGTTGCTCGTGCTCGGGGATCTTGGTGTTGTCGTGCGCGATCTTCTGCGCCACGGCAATGAACAGCGGCACGCCCGCCATCCATTCGCGCACCGACTTTTCCTTTTCAGGCGTCATGCGCGGGTCGCCGCTGCGCTTGACCGCGTCCAGCGCCACATCCGCCAGCTTGCCAATGGCCTCGCCCTGGATCACGACAAAACGCCACGGGCGCAGCGCGCCATGGTCGGGGGCCGACATGGCGGCCTGCAGGATTTGTTCAAGTTCGTCGGGCTTGGGCGCCGGGCCCCGCAAGAACTTCACGGAACGGCGCGTGGTCAGGGCGTGCAGCGGAGTGGCGGTGGTGGTTACGGTCATGGATTCGGGCGCAAATGGGAAAGAAACAGATTCTCATATTAAGCGATGGCGGCGGACGGGGCGGGCATCCCCCGGCCCGCAGCAAGGGCATCAGCCCAGGTGGGTGTGACGCTCCTGGCGCTCTTCGACCTGCATTTCAGACAGGCCGTGCAAAATGCCGCAGTCTTCCGCGTCCGGGCGCGCGGACAGGCAGCGCTGCCGCAAATCGGTCAGCTGCGTCTTCAGTTGCGTCAGTTCGGCGATGCGTTCATCCACATGCGAAATGTGTTCGTCGAACAGTTCGTTAATGGGGCCGCATCCAGTCTGATGGTTATCGGCCAATGACAGGATGGCGCGGATTTCGTCCTGCGTCATGTCCAGCGCCCGGCAATTCCGGATCAGGCGCAGCCGTTCCAGATGGGGTTGCCCGTAGCTGCGGTAGTTGTTCAGGCCCCGTTCCGGGGCGGGCAGCAGCCCTTCTTTTTCGTAGTACCTGACCGTTTCGACGGTGGTGCCGGCCGCCGTGGCCAATTCGCCAATACGCATCGCGCCTCCCTGGATCGCATCCGCTTGAAATAAGGGGTTGACCCTATAGTAACTCCAAGGTGTGGAATACGACCATCAGCTTACATAAGGCGTAGAAGATGTCCCTCCCTCCTGTCAACACCCACAAACCCAAGCCCGCCGGGCAAGACGGCGCCTGCTGCGGCGGCGGGCACGGCGAACATGCGCACGGCCAGGCGGGTCACGATCACGCAGCGGTCGGCGGGGACCACGGGCACGATCATCGCCACGACCACGATCACAGCCATGACCACGACCATGATCATGATCACGGCCACAAGCATGACCACGCCCATGATCATGGCCATCGTCACGCGCAGCCGGAGGCCGCTTGCTGCGGCCACGCGCAGGGCATGGAAAACATGTCGCTCTCGGGCGACGGCGGCTCCACGCTTGCCGCCGGCCCGGGCCAGTTGCTGGCACGCCTGCGCATCGGTCAGATGGACTGCCCTACCGAGGAAACGCTGATCCGCAAGAAGCTGGGCAACCTGGACGGCGTGCATGCGCTGGACTTCAACCTGATGCAACGCGTGCTGACGGTGGTGCACGCCGAGGGCGCGCTGGATCGCATCATCGCCGCCATCAAGTCGCTGGACATGACGCCGGAACCGCTGACCGACGGCGCACCCGGCACCCCTGCCCCCGGCGCCAAACCCGTGAACTGGTGGCTGATCGGCGGCTCGGGCGTGCTGGCCGCCTTGTCCGAACTTTCGCATTTCGCCGCTTGGCCGCTGGGCGTCACCGCGGCATTCGCCGTGGCCGCCATTCTGGCTTGCGGCCTTACCACCTACCGCAAAGGCTGGATCGCCGTGCGCAACGGCAACCTCAACATCAATGCCCTGATGAGCATTGCCGTGACCGGCGCCGTGCTCATCGGCCAATGGCCCGAGGCGGCCATGGTGATGTTCCTGTTCAACGTGGCCGAATTGATCGAGGCCCGTTCGCTGGACCGTGCGCGCAATGCCATCCGCGGCCTGCTGGACCTGGCTCCCGAAACCGCGACGGTACGCCAGGCAGACGGCCGCTGGCTTGAAGTGCCCGCCGCCCAATTGCAGGTGGACGACGTGGTGCGGGTGCGCCCCGGCGAACGCATCGCCGCCGACGGCATCATCGTCAGCGGCAGTTCGGCCGTGGACCAGTCACCCATCACCGGCGAAAGCCTGCCCGTGGAAAAGACGCAGGACGATCCGGTGTTCGCCGCCACGGTGAACACGTCGGGCTCGTTCGAATACCGCGTGACCGCGGCCGCCGGCAATACGACGCTGGCCCGCATCATCCACGCCGTCGAACAGGCCCAGGGCGCCCGCGCGCCGACCCAGCGCTTCATCGACCGCTTCTCGCGCATCTATACGCCGGTCGTGGTGGCGGTGGCCGTGTTGGTGGCCGTGGCGCCGCCCCTGCTGTGGGACCAGCCGTGGTTCGATGCCATCTACCGCGCGCTGGCGCTGTTGATCATCGCCTGCCCGTGCGCACTGGTGATTTCAACGCCGGTCAGCATCGTCAGCGGCCTGACCGCCGCCTCGCGGCGCGGCATTCTGGTCAAGGGCGGCGTGTATCTGGAAGAAGGCCGCAACCTGAAGTGGTTGGCGTTGGACAAGACCGGCACGCTGACGCACGGCAAACCGGTGCAGACCGACCTGCAGGAGTGGGAGGTATCCGACCAGGCCCGTCACCCCGCAGCCCTGATCGCGGCCAGCCTGGCCGCCCGTTCCGACCACCCGGTGTCGCTGGCGGTTGCCAATGCGGCACGCGACGCCGGCATGGCGTTGCTTGAGGTCGACGCCTTCACCGCCCTGCCCGGCCGCGGCGTCAGCGCGCAGATCGACGGCGTGACCTATCAATTGGGCAACCGCCGCCTGATGCGCGAACTGGGCGTGTCGAGCCCCAAGCTGGAAGCCCGCCTGGACGAACTCGAACGCCAGGGCAAGAGCGCCATCGGACTGACCGACGGCCACCGGGTGATGGCGTTGGCCGCCGTGGCCGACACGGTCAAACCCACCAGCGCGGCCGCCATCGCCGACCTGCATGCGCTGGGCGTGCGCACGCTGATGCTGACGGGCGACAACACCCCTACCGCCCAGGCCATTGCCAAACAGGTAGGCATCGACGAAGCCCGCGGCGATCAACTGCCTGAAGACAAGCTGTCCGCCATCGAAAGCAAGCTGGCGCCCAGCGGCCGCGTGGGCATGGTGGGTGACGGCATCAACGACGCGCCGGCGCTGGCCCGCGCCGACATCGGGTTCGCGATGGGCGCCGCCGGCACGGGCACCGCCATCGAAACCGCGGACGTGGCCTTGATGGACGACGACCTGCGCAAGATAGGGACCTTCCTGCGCCTGTCTCGCGCAACCCACCGCGTGCTGATGCAGAACATCACGCTGGCGTTGGGCATCAAGGTGGTGTTCCTGGCGCTTGCCATGACCGGCAACGCGACGCTGTGGATGGCGGTGTTCGCCGACGTCGGGGCCAGCCTGCTGGTGGTGGCCAACGGCCTGCGCCTGCTGCGCGCGGCAGCCTGAGGCGCCACGCGTCAACACTCGGAAAACGGATGAACGGGCGTCAGCCCGTTTGTTCTTCCTGCGGCCAATCCCGCAGCACGGGCGCATCGGGCGCGCCTGGCCCCACATCGCGCAGATGTTCGTGCTGCAACAGCGCCATGCGGTATGCGTCGCGATAGGCGCCGTTGGAAAAGAACTCTTCCTTCAGCAGCCCTTCGATCTGAAAGCCGCAGCGTTCGTACACGTGCACGGCCGCCATGTTGTCCTTGTCCACCACCAGATAGACCTTGTGCAGGTTCAGTACGCGGAACGCGTAGCCCACCGCGATGCGGGTCGCTGCTTTGGCGTAGCCCCGCCCCTGATAACTGGGCGCGATGATGATCTGGAATTCCGCGCGGCGGTGGATGTAGTCGATTTCCACCAGTTCCACCAGGCCTGCGGGTTGGCCGGTGTCGTGCTCGATGATGAAACGCCGCTCGTTCTGATCGTGCAAGTGGCGGTCATAGAGGGCAACCAGTTCGTCGTAGGCCTCGTAGGGCTCTTCGAACCAATAACGCATGATGACGTCGTTATTGTTGATCTTGTGCACGAAGTGCAGGTCGCCGCGCTCCAGGGGGCGTATTTTGATATCGGATATGACCGACATAGAAACCTCCGAAAGTGCCATCATTGTATTCGAATCCGCCTGAAACGCCCTTTTCATGGGCATTTCAGAGTCGAAACGGCTATTTATTGACCTCTCAGGACACAATTGCCTTGAAAGCCCCATATTTACTTGATTTAGAAATTCAAAATACATAAATAAACAACGCCACGCGACGCGCTGAACCCGGTGCTAGTACGGGTAATCGTCCGTCCACACCGTGACGATTCCATCCGCTTTTTGCGGTGCTTTCGCGCCCCTCTCGTGCCACACTGCCGGCTGTTGCGCGCTATCCCGATGAACAAGAGGAAACGACATGCATATCCTGGTGGCAGGCTTTCAGCACGAGACCAATACCTTTGCGCCGTCCAAGGCCGGCTACGACAATTTCGTCCGGGGTGAAGGCTTTCCCGCCATGGTGCGCGGCGAAGACGTGCTGGCGCTACGCTCGGTCAACATTCCCGCAGGCGGCTTCATCAACGCCATCCAGGCGCAAGGCCACACCGTGCACCCGGTGATCTGGGCCGGCGCCAGTCCGTCCGCGCATGTCACCCGCGATGCCTACGAACGCATCGCCGGCGAAATCCTGGATGCCGCGCGCAACGGGCCTTACGACGCCGTCTACCTGGACTTGCACGGCGCGATGGTCACGGAACACCTGGATGACGGCGAAGGCGAATTGCTGGCGCGCGTGCGCCAGATCGTGGGGCCCGACGTGCCGGTCATCGCCAGCCTGGACCTGCACGCCAACGTCACCGCCGAAATGCTGCGCGAAGCCGACGGGCTGGCTGCGTTCCGCACCTATCCCCACGTGGACATGGCCGATACCGGCGAACATGCCGCGCGCCTGCTGCTGGCGCGCATCGCCGCGGGCCGCCGCTGGGTGCGCAGTGAACGCCGCCTGCCCTTCCTGATTCCCATCAACGGCATGTGCACGATGCTGCAGCCGTCGCAGGGCGTATACGAAACGCTGGCCCGGCTGGAGCAGACGCCGGGCGTTGCCTCCATTTCTTTCGCGCCCGGCTTTCCCGCTGCCGACTTCCCCGAATGCGGCCCCGTCGTCTGGGCGTATGGGTCGGATGCCGCGGCAGTGGAACAGGTTACCGATACGCTGTATCAGCGCGTGCTGGAACTGGAACCGCAATGGTCGCCGGACTTCCTGGAACCGGCCGAAGCGGTACGGCGCGCGCAGGCCCTGGCACACGGCGCATCGCGCCCTGTCGTCATCGCCGACACGCAGGATAATCCCGGCGCGGGCGGCGACGCCAACACGACTGGCATGCTGCGCGCACTGGTCGAGGCGAATGCGCAGAATGCGGCGCTGGGGCTTTTCTACGACCCGGACGCCGTGCGCGCCGCTACCGCCGCAGGCATCGGCAAGACGGTCACGCTACGCTTGGGCGGCCAATCCGGCGTAGCGGGCGACACGGCTTTCGAGGGCGAATTCCTGGTCGAAACGCTATCGCCCGGCAAGCTGCGCTTTGACGGCCCGATGATGCATGGCATGGATGTGGACCTGGGCGCGGTCGCCGGCTTGCGGATCGGCGGCGTGCGCGTCGTGGTCAGCGCCAGCAAGGCGCAGATGCTGGACCGCAATCTGTTCCGGGTAGGCGGCGTGCAGCCCGAGGAAATGGGGATACTGGTCGTGAAGAGTTCGGTGCATTTCCGCGCCGACTTCCAGCCGATTGCCCACGAAGTGCTGGTGGCGAAGGCGCCGGGGCCGATGCAGGCTGACCCGGCGGACCTGCCGTGGACCCGGCTGCAACCGGGCATCCGGGTTCGGCCGCTGGGGCAGCCGTTCGCGCGCCAATGACCGGCGTGCGGCAAGGCAGGCTTATTTGATTTTGCCCTGCGGGCTGACGAAATCTTCCAGCGTCAGCCCCTTCTCTTTCAGGATGGCTTCCAGCAGCGGTTGCAGCTTGCCCAGGCTTTCCTGGACGGTTTCGCGCACGGTGTCCACCACCACCTGCGTGCTGCGTTCGATTTCGATGTTGACGAAGTCGCCCACCTGTTTGTCTTCAAAGACGGTCATGCGGCGGGTTTCGGGAATCAGCCAGACTTCGAACCAGCCCTCGGCGCGGTTCACTTCCGACACGGTCAAGCTGGCGCCGTTGATGGCGATGTAGCCCTTGGCGAACACGTACTTGCGGAAATCCGGGGGGATGCTGAAGCGCATCAGGCGATTGGTGTCGGACGACTTCACCATGATCACTTCGGACGTGAAGTCCACATGCCCGGACAGCGGGTGCCCGCCGATCTCGGCCCCGTCCCTGGCGGCGCGCTCGACGTTGGCGCGGTCGCCTTCGGCGTAGCTGCCCAACGTGGTGATGGCCAGGCTTTGCAGCATGACATCGAAGGTTGCCTGGTTGTCGGACACCAATTCCGTGACGGTCAGGCAAACCCCGTCCGTCGACACGCTGGCGCCAATGGCCAGGTCGACACAGAAACCAGGGGGGAATTCCAGCGTGAAGGTGCGCAGGCCTTCGCGATCCGCGATCTTCGCGATCTTCGCGGTGCCTTGAACAATACCGGTGAACATACGGATCCTGAATACGGGGCGGCAGGCCCCTGAAGCAAAACGTCAACGTTAACCGATATTTTGCCAGGAACCGCCCCGCAAGACCGGGTGGCGGACGCCACCCGCCGCGATATCAATGACGGATCGCGATGGTCTTCAGCGTCGTGAAGCCATACAGCGCTTCGAAGCCCTTTTCACGGCCATAGCCCGACTGGCGCGAACCGCCGAAAGGCAGTTCCACGCCACCGCCGGCGCCGTAGTTGTTCACGAACACCTGGCCGGCGCGCAGCTTGCGGGCCAGGCGCATCTGGCGCGCGCCGTCGCGGGTCCACACGCCCGCCACCAGGCCGTACAGCGTGCCGTTGGCGATTTCCAGTGCTTCTTCCTCGGTGTCGAACACCATTGCGGCCAACACGGGGCCAAACACTTCTTCCTGCGCCAGGCGGCTATCGGGCGGCACGTCGCGGAACAGCACGGGCGGCTGGTAATAGCCGGACTCCGGCGTGCCGTTTGCAAGCGTGCCACGCGCGGCGACCTTCAGGCCTTCGGCCTCGGCTTCCGCCAGGAAACCCCGCACGCGGTCGTGCTGGCGGGCGCTGATCAGCGGGCCCACGTCCAGGTCTTGCGCAGCGGGGCCGGTGACGGTGGCCGAGAACGCATCCGACAAGCGCTTGAGCACCGTTTCGTACACGCCGCGCTGAATCAGCACGCGGCTGCCCGCCGAGCAGGTCTGGCCGGCGTTCTGAATGATGGCGGCCAACAGCACCGGCATGGCGGCGTCCAGGTCGGCATCGTCGAACACGACTTGCGGCGACTTGCCACCCAGTTCCAGCGTGACCGGCACATGGTTTTCAGCGGCGGCATGCGCCACCATCTTGCCCGTCTGCGGCGAACCGGTGAACGAGATGTGGTCGATGCCCGGATGCGCGGTCAACGCCGCACCGGCCTCGTGGCCGTAGCCGGTGACGATGTTCAAAGCGCCGGCGGGCAAACCCACTTCGGCGGCGATCTCGGCCAGCTTCAACAGCGACAGGCACGCGTCTTCGGCGGGCTTGACCACGCAGGCATTGCCTGCGGCCAGCGCCGCGCCGACGCTGCGGCCGAAGATCTGCAAGGGGTAGTTCCAGGGCACGATGTGGCCGGTGACGCCATGCGCTTCGCGTACCGTCAGCACCGTGAATCCCGGGGTGTAGGGAATGGTCTCGCCATGCAGCTTGTCGACCGCGCCGGCGTAGAACTCGAAATAGCGCGCCACCGCCGCGGCATCCGCGCGGGCCTGCTTGATGGGCTTGCCCGTATCGGCCGATTCCAGCTGCGCCAATTCTTCCTGGCGGTCCAGCAGCGCAAACGCGATGCGCATCAGCAACCGGCTGCGCGCGGCGGGCGCCATCTGGCCCCACTCGCCTTCAAAGGCTTCGCGGGCGGCCTCCACGGCGCGATCGATATCCGCTTCGCCCGAACGGGCGATCGCCTCGAAGGCCTTGCCATCGGACGGGTTCAGGACGGGAATGGTTTCACCGGCGGCGGCCGCCACCCATTGATTGGCGATAAAGTTCTTCTGAGTCACGATGTGCGGAGTAAAGTAGCGGCCCGATGGCCGGTTGCGAAAAGGGCTCGTGACGCACGAATGGCGTCACGCAGCGCGGAGCAATGGTTTCAAGCAAGGTACGAGAGGCCACCGTAACTTGTCAATTGAATTGACAGCTTTTATCCCAAGCTTCAGGATATTTTCCTGGCCGATCGGGTAATCCCTAATATTTCAAGGATTCACGGCTGAATCCCTTTCCGCCACGGCTGTCATCCTGAATGACAATCCTGGCACTTACATCAGGAGCACGCTGATGAGCGACGTGCGTGACCCGCAGCTGGAATCGTTGTTGCAAGCCGCCACCCGCCCCCGTCCTGAATTGGACGTGCTGGCCGAAGTGGCCTCTGGCCTGGGCTATGTGCGCGCCGAACGCTTTGCTGAACGCGTGTACGAAAGCCTGTTCTACGCCATCGCCACCGGCAAGATCGCGCCCGGCAACAAATTGCCGACGGAACTGGAACTGGCGGCGTTGTTCGAGGTGTCGCGCCCCGTGGTCCGGCAGGCATTGGACCGTCTGCGCGAAGACCAGCTCGTGGACTCCATCCGCGGGTCAGGCACCTACGTGCGCGCCAAGCCCGACCTGATGGGCGGCATGCCCGCCGTGGACCCGGCACGCCGCGTCGGCCATATCCTGGAAGGCCTGGAACTGCGCATGGTGATCGAACCTGAATGCGCCTATCTGGCAGCCCTGCGCCGCACCGCGGACGACCTGCGCGAAATGGATCGGATGCTGACGGGCTATGAAGAAGCCGACGCCTCAGGCGCCATCGCCCACCATCACGACTACGGCTTCCACCGCGCCATCGCGGCGGCCACCAGCAACCAGCGCTTCGTGCAAGTGTTGAAATCGCTGGAGTACGACGTCAGCCACGCCGTGAACGTCATGCGCCATCTGGTCCACAGCGAACCCTGGAAACGCACCCGCGCCGCCATCGACGAACACCGGCACATTTACCTGTTGATCCTGCAACAGGACGCGGACGGCGCCCGCAACGTCATGCGCGCGCACATCGAAAAAGCGAAAAGCCGGATGCTGAACAGCGGTTCCGAACACTGATCAGCCCTGCCGGGGCCCAAGAACCGTCAGCACCGCGTCCATCCCGCCGACGGATCGCGCTTGTCGTCCAGGTAATCCCATCCGGTATCGCAGACCGCGCAGACGAACGCTTCGTGCGTGGCCTTGCGCTTGGCCGCCCCCAGGCTGCGCACGGCGCCAAGGCGGATCAGCCCGGCATGGCCCGGCGCCCCACGGGTGTGCTGGACGATGTTCTCGCATTCGCTGCATATCGCCATCTCTCCGCCTTTCATTATTCTTTCAGCGGAGATATTACGAAACGATACCGACGATAAGGTTCAGCAATTCTCACCGGATTGTTGCGTCGTCTCGGCCCGATCCTTCCGCGGCGCCCTCCGTTGCGCCCGGCAAATCCGACTCCGGCGCAAGGTATCATTCGTCGTTCACCGGGACGACGCGCCGCGGCCCCCGTCAATGACCGATAAGAACCATGAAATTAGCCACTTGGAACGTGAACTCCCTGAACGTGCGCCTGCAACAGGTGCTGGACTGGCTGGCCGCCAATCCGGTCGACGTGCTGTGCATCCAGGAACTGAAGCTTACCGACGACAAGTTTCCCGAAGCCGCTTTCAAGGAAGCCGGCTACCACGCGGTCTGGGCTGGCCAAAAGACCTATAACGGCGTCGCCATCATCTCGCGCGTGCCGGGCACGTCGATGGTGCGCAACATCCCCGGCTACGAAGATCCGCAACAGCGCGTCCTGGCCCTGACCTTCCCCAGCCCCGAAGGCGACGTGCGAGTCGTATGCGCCTACTGCCCCAACGGGCAATCGGTGGATTCCGACAAATACGTCTACAAGCTGGCCTGGTTCGACGCCATGCGCAACTGGCTGGCCGACGAAATCAAGCAGTATCCCCGCCTGGCCGTGCTGGGCGACTACAACGTCGCCCCTGCCGATGAAGACGTGCACAACCCGGAAAAATGGGAAGGCCAGGTGCTGGTGTCCGAACCGGAACGTGCCGCCTTGCGCGCGCTGCTCGACCTGGGCCTGACCGATTCCTTCCGCCTGTTCGAGCAGCCGGAAAAGTCGTTTTCCTGGTGGGATTACCGTCAATTCGCCTTCCGCCGCAACGCCGGCCTGCGGATCGACCACGTCTTGCTGTCAGCCCCGCTGGTCAAGCGTTGCATTGCCTGCGTGATCGACAAGGAGCCGCGCCGCAATGAGCAGCCGTCGGACCATGCGCCGGTCGTCGCCACCCTGGAATTCGTCTGAAAACTTTCGGCGGGCGGCGTATTGCGCGCCGCTGGATTGTTCCTGTATAGTTTTGGTCTTGCTTCATTGGGGCGGTAGCTCAGCTGGGAGAGCGTCGCGTTCGCAATGCGAAGGTCGGGAGTTCGATCCTCCTCCGCT
>LNAP01005203.1_pt1 | contig 11658 bp, 6 predicted proteins | sample 602601 | NCBI WGS metagenome assembly LNAP01 (sample SAMN02440304, study PRJNA202911) | soil metagenome | biome: Subtropical and temperate rainforests or woodlands; isolation source: soil samples (1 kg each in a 20% v/v slurry with milli Q water) were... ... | reverse complement strand
CTGACCGCTTGTTGCGCTGCATAAGAAAAAAGCCCGTGAACGTGAATTCACGGGCTTTTCGCCAGAATTAAATGGTGCCCAGGAGAGGACTCTATTCTTAGGTTTAACTGTTTGAATAATAAAGGAAAAATTATTTTACCAAAGTTTTTTGTACTCGTTTATGTACTCAAAAAATCGTGGCTTCCGAGTTCCTTCAGTAGCTTTCATTGGAATATCGCGAACGAATTGATGCTTTGTCCGACTATCACAACAATTTTACATCAGTTGCTACCACGCGACTACGCGTAGGTCGAGGGGTTAATTCCCTCAGCACCCTCCATATAAGAGCAGCGAAGAGTTGGGCTCTTATGTGGAAGCGTCAGGAATTTTTTTATTGAGCGCCCATCATGAACTGTTCCCCCCGCGCTTGTCGCTGTCCGACGCCTGAACTATGACTGTTAGTGGCCACAGGTTGCAGTCAAATGCCGCGCAGAAGGTCATCAAGGTGGCTGATAAAGATCAATAGTCGTGTCTGCCAGCCTTGGGCGGTGGCGCCTATGCCCTCGAGAACATCTAGCAGCTGGCACTTTGCGTATCGACGCAGTCGAATTCACCGGCTGTCCGCGCTGTCGTGCCCGGATTTCACCAGGAGTATGCGTGCGGGTATGCTGACCGCTCTTTGCTTGCCGGAAGGACTGTCTCTGCCCTAGTTTGCTTGCCAGCTTGCGCTGGTCCGCACCGGGCTGGCTTCGGCGTGTCGGGCAGGCACTGACATTGGGCGCTCACAGCATGCGGACGCGTCCTCGACGCCGTGCGGCGGTTGTGTTTTGCTTGCTGCTCGCCCGAGCTCGGACGAGCAGCCCAAATACCAACCATCCCCGCAAGGCATGGACAGGAAAAAATCCAATCCAATGCTTCATGTGAGTCACTGAGCCGGATTTAAATCCGGACCTTCACCCCTGGCGGCCCCAGCACCGCGCTGGACGCCATCGGCGGCAGTCTCGTCAGCGCCATGGCCGATGCCAAGACTGGCGCGACCTGGTTGGTGATGCGTACGTGCGGTATTCTCGCTACTATTCATTGCAACAGCCTGGCGATCTCATGCCGCCAGACTGATTGGCTGCAGCGCATGGGATCATTCACGTAGTCTCAACATGCGACAATCCAAAGTAGCGACAGAGTGGACGCGGCAAGCATTGCTCGATGCGGCGGAGCAGCTCTTCTGGCAGCGTAGCCCGGCGCGTACGTCGGTGCTCGACATAGCCCGCACGGCCGGCCTGACGCGGGGCGCCTTCTATTATCATTTCAAGGACAAGGCTGCCATTTTTGAAGGCTTGCTTGCCCGAGCGCGGGCAGCCGACCCGATCCTGCCGTCGGTCGACGAAGGGGAAGATGCGGATGCGCTCGATGCACTACGCATTTTCTGTATTAGTGTGTTTGAGCAGTTCGTGAAAGACAAAGTGCGTCAGCGGTTGTTCGGCATAGTCATGCAAGGGCCTGAGGCTCTGGCCGAATTGGAACCTTTGGCCAGCGTGCGTCGCGACGAGATTTGCCGATCCGCCCATGTCTACCAGCGGTTGCTGGAACGCGCCCGTCAGGCTGGCCGACTGGCACCGAATTGGACACCCGAGATAGCCGCGATCACACTCTACAGCACCATCATGGGTCTGCTCGATCAGTGGTTGCGCTCGCCCGAACGGTTTGATGTTCGCCCGGTGGGTGTCGGCTGCATTAACCAGTTGTTCGAATCGTTCGAGTGTCCCGCGGTAATAGCAACGGGCAGCGGACACTGTTCTACAAAATAAACTCAGCCACATCACCTGAACTCGGGCAATAAATTAATCATACACAGGTGTATGATTGGGCGAGGATGTGTTTTGTATATCGCTATTCGCCTTGCTGGACGCTCTACCGATGTTCTGCGCCCCTTGAGCCTTGGCCAAGTTGGTGTCTACAGTCGCTCGCGAACCGTGAAACGTCTATTCGGTTGGACGACGCGATCTTTATTGATCGAGACTCGGTTCTCCTGACCAATCGAACAACTGAGCCGCCGTAGCGGCGTGAAGGAATTTTGAATGCAGCTTTCTATACTTGAACTGGGCAGAGTCCGCGAAGGCTCCGGGCGCCGCGACGCGCTGAACGATGCGCTTGAACTGGCCCGTCACGCCGAAGATCTGGGCTATCAGCGGTTTTGGGTGGCCGAGCACCACAACATGCCCATGGTCACAACAGCGGCGACCTCTGTGGTGATCGCTCACATCGCGGCTGGCACGCGCACCATTCGCGTCGGCGCGGGCGGCATCATGCTGCCTAATCACGCACCCTACGTCATCGCTGAACAGTTCGGCACACTGGAGACGCTGTTCCCCGGCCGCATAGACCTTGGGCTTGGCCGCGCGCCAGGGACCGATCAGATCACACTGCGGGCACTGCGCCGGGATCCGGCGAACGCCAACAATTTTCCTCGTGATGTGCAGGAACTCCAGGCGTTTCTTGGGCCGGTGCAAGCGGGGCAGCGCATTGAGGCGGTGCCTGGTTCTGGTACGCAGGTGCCATTGTGGATACTCGGATCTAGCCTGTTCGGTGCACAGCTTGCTGCGGAACTTGGACTCCCTTATGGGTTTGCGTCCCATTTTGCACCGCAGATGCTTGACGCGGCCTTGGACATGTATCGTTCGCGCTACAAGCCGTCAGCGCAGTCCGAACGGCCCTATGTTCTTGTCGGCGTCAATATTATCGCGGCGCCCAGTGACGAAGAGGCCCAGTTTCTTGCGACATCGCAGCAGATGTCGTTCGCCGACTTGCTCCGAAGCAAGCCAAGTCTAATGCAGGCTCCAGTAGACGATATCGAAAGCTATTGGTCGCCGCAGGAAAAGGCCCAGGCGTCAAGCATGCTCGGCTGTAGCATCATCGGTAGTCCGCAAACGGTGCGGCGCGGTCTCATTGATTTGCGCGAGCGCACGGGCGCGGATGAATTGATGGTGGTTTCCGATATATTTGATCCCGCGCTTCGGTTGCGCTCCTTCAAGCTGATCGCTGAAGCGGCGAATTCTCTTGCAGAAGACTAGCGCGATGTAAGTACGGCTTCATGGGCTTTAGCCCGCCCGCGTTCGATTATGCGTACTTGGCAGAAATGCTGTTGCCAACCCAAGCAAGGGTAGGAAGGAAGTCAAACCATAGACCCAGACAACTCCGTACTGGTCAGCAAGTAGCCCCAGGCCGGCAGCGCCAATGCCGCCAATGCCGAACATGAGCCCGAACATCAGGCCGGACACCAGGCCGACCCGCCCCGGCGTCGCTTCTTGGGCGTAGACGACCAAGGCGGCAAATGCGGAAGACATCACGATACCAATCACGGAGGCAAGTACTCCCGTCCATAAAAGGTTGGCGTGGGGTAGCGCCAGGGCAAACGGCGCGACCCCAAGGAATGACACCCAGATGACCGCCTTGCGACCGATACGGTCGCCCACCGGGCCGCCAACGAAGGTGCCCAAGGCCACCGAGCCCAGGAAAATGAACAGGAACAGCTGGCTTTGCTGGATGCTTAGGTCGAAGCGCTGGATCAGGTAGAACGTAAAGTAGTTCGTGAATGACGCGATATAGACAAACTTCGCAAACATCAGGATACAGATGACCACGATGGCTTGAATCAGGTGGGCACGACTCAGCCCTTGTTGCTGAAAGCGTGCCAGCCCTTTCAATTGGGTCTGTCCATGCGCAAGCATCCATCGGGTCAGGCGATGCAAGACGACGATGGCAACCAATGCCGCGATCATGAACCACGCTATCGCCGGCTGTCCGTAGGGGATGACAATCACCGCAGCGAGCAAGGGACCGATTGCCGAGCCGGTATTTCCGCCTACTTGAAACGTGGATTGGGCTGTACCGAAGCGCCCACCCGAGGCCATCCGGGCGACGCGCGAGGCTTCTGGATGGAATGTGGCCGAGCCAACGCCAATCACCGCAGCGGCTAGCAGCAACATGGGGTAGCTGCCCGCAGTGGCCAGCAGCCCTATACCCAGAAGGGTGGCGATCATTCCGCTGGGAAGCAAATAGGGCTTAGGATGCTTGTCAGTGTATAGCCCTACCCAGGGCTGCAGCAGCGAGGCCGTAACTTGGTAGATAAGTGCTATCACGCCGATCTCGCCGAAGCTAAGTGAAAACTGCATCTTTAGCATCGGAAAGATAGCGGGCAGCATGGCCTGGATCAAGTCGTTCAGCAGATGTGCGAACGCTGCCGCCCCGACGATGCCAACGACAAGCTGCCCCTCGGGCTGTTTTTTAGTCGTCGTCGCAGAAGAGAGTGCCATGTCGTCAGAGGCGGCTGTTTTGGTTGTCATGGGTTGATCGTGCGTGTAAATTATTAATGACTTAAAAAGTTAACTCGTCGAGCTTGCAACATCAATCCAATGCTTGTCTTTGCCCAGCAGTGGCCGGTGTCAGCAGCAAATACAAGGCGGGCACCACAAACAATGCCAGCACTGACACTGAGATCAGGCCAAAAATAATCACCAATGTCAATGGGCGATAGAACGCGCTGCTGATGGCTAGCGGGATCAATCCGACGATGCTTGTAATGGCTGTAGTCAGAAGCGGCCGCAAGCGCCGCGCCGAACCGGCCGCCGCCGCTTGCGGGATAGTCATACCTTCCTTGATATAGCTGTTCATGGTGTCGACCATGATGATGCCGTTATTAATCGCTATCCCGATCAGTGATACCAGCCCGATCATTGCGAAGAACGAGAAAGTAATACCGAACGCCCAGAAGCCCAACGCCGAGCCGATGACCGCTAATGGCATGGTCGCAAATATGATGAACGCTTGACGAAAGCTGTTGAATACGATGACCAACACGCCCACCACCAACACGACCGCAATGACTAAGGCCACCAGCGCTGACGTAAAGGTCTCGGTCGTATCCGCCGATTCGCCACCGACCACGGCACGATAATCAGTCGGCCATCCCTGTTGCAACTCATCAAGCTTGGGCTGTACGTCAGCCATGACCTCGCCGACCGTACGTTCAGCATTCTTCGCCATTACGGTAATCGCGCGCTCGCCATTAACATGGGAAATGGCGATGGCCGCCTCTGACTGCCTGGGCTTGAGCAACTGATTTATCGCAATAGACCGACCGTTTGGGTGAACGCGCGCACTTGCGATAGCTCATCGGCATTGCGCGGACCGCCGGCCTCACCAGGGCGACTGGGCCATTCGGTGCCCAGGCGGATATCGATGTTGTCGTCCCCGTCGGCGGTCACAAACTTACCCACCTCGTCAGAGCTGAAAGCGATGCGCAACTGCGAAGCCAGATCTCCGTGATTTATCTCGAAAAAGTTGGCCGCCTCGCGGTCGGGCTGCAACGCAAGCTGGGGCTTGAGCATGCCGATATTGTCGCGCACGTCGACAACGCCGTCGGTGTCCGATAATATTCCTTGTACTTGGCGCGACAGTCGCTGCAGTTCGTCCATGTCTGGCCCGACGAGCTGGATCTCAATCGGATCGCCGGCACCCGGACCACCGGATTCGGCCACGACCAGCAGTTGTGCCGCCGCGACATTGCGTTCGAGGTAGGCGGACAGCTCGGCGCGCAACGCATCAGCCAATTCGTACGATTCTGCATCGCGCTCGCCGCGTGGGCGAAAGATTGCAGAGAAACCGATAAAGTTCTCTGCTTCGGAGGGCTGAAGGTTGGCTGCCATCGAGCCACCCGCAAACGGACTTTTCAGACCCACCAGTTTGACCACGCTCTGAAAGTAAGGTTTTTGTTGCAGAATGCCACCAACCTCATCGGCCACCAGCTGCGAAGTGGCAAGCTGGGTAGTGGGGGGCAATTCGATATTGATCCCCAGGCGCTCGCCATCAGTCGGTGGAAACAGCTCCACACGAGTCTGAGTGAACGCCAGCATCGACACCACGAACAAAATAATGGCGGCACACACCCATAACCATGATTGGCGGCGGCTTTGCACTACCCAGCGGGTATTCCAGCGCTCCAGTCCGTCAACTGCCCGGCTGGTCACGCGATCCGACATCCCCTGCTTGGCTGGGTCCTCTGATTTGCGTTGCTTGCCCAACAGGGCTCGTGACAGCGGAAGCGAACACAGCATCGCGACGATGAACGAGAGAACCAGGCAAATTACCGTGGTCGCGGGCAGGACACGAATGAACTCGCCTACGGTGCCCCCAATCGACATCAACGGCGCCAATGCCAAAATCGTCGTCAACTGAGCGGCAAACGCCGGCAGGGCGTAGCGCTTGACCGTCGCCAACACGGCCTGCCCATAGGTCTTGCCTTGGTTGTAGATTTCATCGTGCACGCCCTCCATCAGGATGATGAACACATCCACGATCATTACCAAGGCGATCACCATGCCGATCACGACCAGTTCATTAAGCGAATAGCCCATGAACAGAATAACCAGCAATACGCCGGCAAACGTGACAGGCACTGAAAGCCCCGCTACAACGGCTTCTCGCCAGGCGATCGTCAGCAGTAAGATACCAAACACGATGGCCATGGTCTGCATGGCGCTGACGAATACATCGGCAAGAGACTCCCAGATCTGGGCGGCCTCGTCCTGGGTCACGGTGTATTCCAGACCCGCTGGCCAGCCGCCATCGTTCTTCATGTTGTCCAGTGCGACACGTATTGTATCGACCAGATTGACCGTATCGGCGCCGGGAGTCTTGCGTACCGACAGTTCCAGTGACGAGGCATAATCCCGTCCCTCGGCGCTAAAGAAAGCACGTGAGGTTTCGGTCTCTTGCATGCGCCGCACCGATGCCACTTCGTCCAGGCGTACCGGCCTGCCCACACCGATGCCGCCAAGCCGCGCGACGGGTAGCGCACGCAAGTCCTCTACATCCTGGAAACGGCCCTCCAGCCGTACGACGGCACCGATGTTGTCACTGCGGATTTCGCCAAAGGGCTGCTCGATATTGGCCTGCTGCACGGCATTGCGCACCGCCGAGGGTGACAGTCCCAGCGCCAGCAAGCGTTCGGGACGCAACAGGATCTGAACGATCTCTTCGCGCTCACCGCCGATATTGACCTCGTTGACGCCGGGCAAGCGCTCAAGCGTGTCGCGAATACGACGTGCCTGCTGGTTCATGGTGCTCGAGCCGGCATCGCCATGCAAGGTGAAGGTGAAGATCGGCATGTCGTCCACGGACGCCTGGGCAATGCGGGGGCGCTCGACATCGGCAGGCAGTTCAGCCTCGGCGTCGGCCACCGCTGCGCGCAGGCGGGTCATGGCGTCAACGGAATTGATAGCGGCGTCAAACTCGACGGAGATCACCGAAAATGAATCGAAAGAGGCGCTATCGACCCGGCGCACGCCATGCAAGGTCGTGACCTCGTCCTCAATGATGTCAGTGACTTGCTCCTCCATGGTGCGAGGATCGGCCCCGGGCCAGACGCTGGTGATGCTCGCCTGCGGAATGTCCAGATCGGGCAGCGATTCCTTGACCAGTTGCATATAGGCCATCAAGCCGCCCAGCAGCAAAGTGGCTACCAGCAGGATGCCAAAGATCGGCTGCAGGAAAAAAAAGCGCGCCAAGGGATGAGCATTTCTGACTTCTTCCGTTTCTATAGGCGGACCTTCGCCTCGCGGTGGCTCTGCGGTTGGCGTTTCGGCTACCGGCAGCGTCTTTTTCGTGTCAGACACATCAGAGTCGCTATCGTTGTCCTGCGTGCTCATTGCTTACTCCCGGCGGGTTCGAGAATACGCACTTGTTGGCCGTCATGCATAGCGGCGCGCCCGTCGGCCACGACTCGCTCTCCTTGCTCCAGACCATCAATGACCACACGGAAGTCCCCCGCTTGCTGGCCCAGTTCCACGCGTCGTTCGTTGACCTTGCCTGACTCGGTGTCTACGACGAAAACAAAGGACTGGTCGTTACGAAAGCGCAAGGCCTCCAGGGGGACTGCCAGGGTCTCGTCCAGGATCGGCCGGGCAATCCATACGGCGACAAAGCCGCCATCCAGCAGGCCAGGATCGTTGTCTTGCGTACGGATGATCACTTCAAACGTACGCGTTTCCGGGTCGAGCGAGGGGCTCACGGCGTACACCACGCCTTCGACGCGATTCTTGTCGGCCACAGGATCGACGTTGCGGCCGTCAGTCGGTGGCGTCCCGCCGACCACGGCACGCGCCCCGGTCTGGATCTGCCCAAAATCATAGGAGGGCAGGTCGACACGGACTTCGAACTGGTTTGGGTCGATCACCAACGCCGGTACGGTGCGCAGGGCGTTCTGTTCCGTATTGGCTTGTATGTTGCTAGGTGCGAAGTAGCGCCCCTGCTCGATGTTTAATCTGGCCAGTACACCATCCATGGGCGAGACCAACCGGGACTCGTCGACCCCAAGCTGCGCCTGTTCTAATTGCGCGCGGGCACTGTCACGCGCAGCTTGGGCTTGTTGGATCTGAACCTTGTTCTCGTCCAGCTCTTGTTGAGAGGCCGAACGTTGCTTGATCAGTGTTTCATAGCGCTGTCGGGTCACTTGGGCCAGCGCAAGAGACGCCTCCGATTCAGCCAGCTTCGCCTTGGCCGCCTGCAAGTCCGCCTGCACACGCCCGGGTGCTTGATGAGCAATCAAATGGCCCGTTTTAACCGGGCTGCCCACACGCAGATCGTCATCGACATAGGACACCACGCCTTGCTGCGTAAAGGTCAGAAACTCGCGTTGACGGGAACGCGCCGTTCCCTGGCTATATACCCATGCCTGCAGGCTGCGGCGCTCGACTTCCACCACGTTGACGCTCGTCAACTGCTCGCTTCCTGGCTGCACCTGTTGACCCGCTTGCGGCTCTGCCCCTTCCTGCGTCTCTTGCGAGCCTTTATCTCCACAGGCGGCAAGGCCCAACACGGTCGCAATAGCTATGGTTATCGTCCAGCGCATGTTCATCACTGCGGCTCATCCTTGAAACCCCCGCCCAGGGCGAGATGCAAAGCTATGCGGTTCTCTAGCCGTGCAAAGTGGGTGTTAATGTAGGCACTACGGTTATCGAGTGCGCGTTGCTGACTTTCCAGAACGTTCAAAAACGGGTCGATACCTTGAAAATACCGGTTGAACGACACCTTTACGGCTTCTTCAGCCGACGTCGCGGAACTGTCCAACGCGTCTTCGCGCCGCGCAAGCAAGGTATCCACCGCCAGGGCGATCTCTACTTCGGCCAGCGCATTGAGCGCCGTCTCGGCATACGAATGCAGCGCCTCGTCACGCTGCCCCTCGGCTATATCCACTTGGGCGGTCAGACGCCCACCCTGGAACACGGGCTGCAGGATGCGTCCGGCGATCGACCAAATAAAGTTACTGCTGCTGAATAGGTTGGCCAGTTCGTTGTTCGCATACCCTGCCGACCCGGTCAGTGAAATCGACGGCAGGAAAGAGCGTTGCGCGGCCTGCATCTGATAGCCTGCGGCAAGAAGCGACAGTTCGGCTGCCTGTACGTCTGGACGGCGGGCCAGCAAGTCCGCCGGGACACCTGCCGCTGGCGGGGCGGGTACGTCAGGCAGGACGTCGGCCGTGTTCAGCGCGCCGCCTGGATAGTCACCGAGCAATACTTCCAGTTGGCGCACGCTACGTTCCAGCGCCTCAAGACGCTGCTCAAGGCCAGCGCGAGCCGACTCGACGTTGGCGTTGGCCAGCATGCCATCGGCGGGCGACGCAATACCCACCTCTACCCGATTGTTGATTTGCTCGGCCATGCCCCCGAAAGACTTCACAATCCGCTCTGAGAGCGCCACCTGCGCACGCGCATGCACGACCTCGAAATACAACCGCACGGCCTGCGCCGCCACGGACTGCACCCCCACCGGCAGCGTGTCGATGAAAAATACAATCATTAACAGACGCTCGCGGTCCTCGTTGTTGTTGAGTGATTGGAAGTACTTGTACAGCCGCTGGGTATGTAATCGTGACTTTTCGACACTCCTTTGAATGGCCGGGAGTGTAAACGCTCGACCAAACCGTTCGTAAGGTGTAGCTTCTTGTGCCACGTCATACTGACGAAGAAACTTTTTCACGACGACGTTGTCAAAGTGCTTCAACGTCGCAGTGTGGGTAGCTTGAATCGACTCTGCTTCCTCCTCGGATGTGGCGTAATTGAACACATGGTTGGTCTTGGCCAGCCGGGCAGCGCGCAACATCCTTAGGCGAGTGGTCTCATAGCGCTTGAACTCGTCCAATCCAGTATAGGAAAACTGTTCCACGGGGATGTTCAAGTCCTCATTCATTGGTGTGACCGAGTCACGGTGGCGGAAGCGCTGCATAAACGCACGCACGCGAATTCTCATTTTCGAGCGCAGGTCTGGCTCGTAATAAAATGCAAATGCAGACGTGAATATCCAATCCAGGAGGCGGTTATACGCGACCGACACAACGATCACCACCGCTGCATAGATAAGAATATCCAGAATGTGCAGTTGTGGCCCACGGTAGCCGCAGGACTCGGAGCGCTGGGACCACTCACAGGCCTGGTACAACCCCAAATATGACTTCTGATCTTCGCAGACATCCTCTACAGTGTAATACTCGCAGGATTTCTCGTACGGGTAAACCACCGTGGCCAGGAGAGAGTTGAAGAAGAAAAACGTCAACAACTTGCCCAAGGCCACAACCCAGTACTCCACAAAGCGAGACGGTGTCACTTTCGAGAGGGTAAGCAAGGGTTGCGTCGGTGGGGGTGGGGGTGGGGCGTTTAACTTCAACAACTCGTTGAACACTCTCAACAACGTGTGGTGCGCCCACACCGCCCTGCTGAACAAAGCACGCAATGGCTCGTCTGAGCTGCGGAAAACATCCGGAAGGATGGAATTGTAAAAGCTCAAAATAGTGCGGCCCGAGATATGAATAACATCCAGACTTGGGGACCGGGGTTTTTCACTTTGCACACTCTGTGCGCTGCCTGGGGACATGACAACACTGCCGGCGACACTTCCTGCATACTTGCCACTGTTGGACATTTTGAATCCACTGGCCTGGATTTCGATCTTCCGCTGGGCACGTTTGCTCAGGGGTTTGGCGTTGCGTCGGCGCACATCCCACACCCCAAACGCCAACAATCCCAACACTAACAGGCCCAGAATTGTGCCCATCGACGAGAGGAGTGCGTTTTGGCGCAGCGGCTCTGCAAGCGGAGGCAACTCGACGAAATTTGACTTAAACGGAATTGCGGTAAGTGACAACGTGGTGGCATAGGTTACTTCACTGATGCCCGCTTGCAAGCGTCGTTGGCGCACAGAGGACCTTTCCGACTTACAGAAACAGGTCGTGTTGGTGCTAGAAAAAGCGAACACCTCACAATCGGGGTCCTCCACGTATGATATTCCATCAAAGGAGGTGCACGTAGGGCGCGTTTTAATACCGTTACAGGATATATTGAAGTTTCCTTTCACTCTAGCGGGGCACTCCACGGTGTACGGATACCCGCTAGGGCACACGCCACTGACAGGATAGGAATCGTCCTGTGGTGTGATGCATTTTACTTGCACTTCAGACGGGTAGATTGTAATGTACTGGATGGGTTCCGCATTCTGCAATACGACAAACTTCTCTGCAGTGGAGCTGTCAACAGTGGCCAAACGACGTCGGCTCGCCACCGAACCAGTCAAGATCGAGGTACGTACGGTCAGCGCTGTGGCATTAGTGGCGGCGCCGGATGGGTTGTTGTT
>LNAP01005201.1_pt1 | contig 11661 bp, 7 predicted proteins | sample 602601 | NCBI WGS metagenome assembly LNAP01 (sample SAMN02440304, study PRJNA202911) | soil metagenome | biome: Subtropical and temperate rainforests or woodlands; isolation source: soil samples (1 kg each in a 20% v/v slurry with milli Q water) were... ... | reverse complement strand
CAACCTGCGTCGCTTCTTCGAGGTTGACCGGTACTACATCGCGCATGCCGCGATTGCGGCGCTGGCGAAGGAAGGGAAGATGACGGCTAAGGATGTGGCGCGGGCGATCAAGCAGTACAAGATTGATCCTGAGAAGGCTAATCCTGTCGGGGTTTGATTAGTCAATAAATTGACAAAAAGGGCGGCCACTGGTCGCCCTTTTTAGTTGTGGGAGCCTGACCGGCAACGTCGAGAGCAACTCACGACGTGGCACTCAAATGGCCGTAGCCTACGGTCCGATTCCGCCATCACGATGGGCCAACTAAACCAAATTTTCGCGATCCAACGCACGGACTACCGGGGTTCCAAAATCAAGGGCTTACCACTCCCTTGAAGCTTTGAGTAGGAGCTTCTCCCATTCTGCGGTAGTCTTTGACCTAGGCAAACAGGGGGATGCCAGTGACAGGGAATGTCGAAGTCCGCGTCCGGCGGAATGGTCAAGTCATAGCTACTATCCAGCGGCCTTTGCGGGACCTGGATGGTGAGCCAGCAATTACATACAAGAACCAGCTCTGGCCTCTTGTTGCTGGCTGTATCGAAGTTGGCGGCTCTTCGCAGACTGTTAACCCACAACTTTCAGGTCAGATTGAAAGGTCTGAATACTTCAGTCGATCAGAGACGGCGGAGCCGACGCTGCCTTCGCCTGCAACTCAGCCTGAAGTGGAAAAATTCGACGCGCGCACATGGCATGACGATCCTGTGTCCGAGCCTCATAACGCAAGAGTGATCGTCGATGCTGGCCCAGGAACAGGTAAGACGCACGCGGCCTGCGCCCGCGTTGCTTCGATGGTAAATAGCTGTGTATCAGCCACACGAATTCTCTTGGTTAGCTTCACACGAACTGCCGTGGTGGAAATCCGGAATCGAATAGCCCATGCTTTAAATGATCCTTCAGATGCTGATAGCGTTCGCATCATTACTCTCGATTCATTTGCGTGGACTCTGCATTCGGGATATGCGAACGATGCCAAGCTGACAAGTTGTTTCAACGACAACATAGAAAAAGCTCGAAGCTTGATCAAGCATGATCCAGATGTGAGAGATGACCTAGCACGAGTTGAACACCTGATCATAGACGAGGGGCAGGACATCGTCGGTCTGCGCGCGGACCTTATCATCACCCTCATTGATGCGCTCCATCCGGAGTGTGGCGTAACGGTGTTCGCTGATAGAGCCCAAGCAATCTATGCGTTCTCAGAGAATCGAGATGAACCTGAGGGAACAAATCTGCTCGACGCGCTGGACAAGTGCGGGTTTCGCCACTTAAAGCTAACTCACGTGCACCGCACAAAGGACCCGAATCTCTTAGCCATCTTTACCGACATGCGTAGTGACCTTCTAGCTGGCGGGCGAAAGGCGACGGAGCATCACGTTAAGAGTGAGATCCAGCGGCTCGCGCATGAGGATGTCGGCAAGGCTAGTGAGCTTCCTATCGCAGAGATCCCGGAAGATTCACTCGTATTGATGCGGAATCGGCTAGACGTTCTGCTCGCGTCCAGCTACGCAGGAATTCATCCGCATCGACTTCGGATGTCCGGCTTGCCAGTCTGCATTCGCCCTTGGCTAGGGCACGTCCTTTGGGATTATACCCGGCGCCGCATTGCCAAAGCGGAGTTCGAAAAGCTATGGCAAGACCGCAATGTGAGGGCGCCCCACAGTTGCGAAGAGGCATGGAAGCGCTGCCTTCAGGTCGCAGGTGAATCCGCACAAGTTGTCGATTTGCACAAGCTGCGAGCGTCTCTAGCAAGAGCGACTCCGCCTATGCTCTTTTGCTCTCCCGAGTTCGGAGTGGCGGGCGCGATTATTGGCACTATCCACGCAAGCAAGGGGCGAGAAGCGACCAACGTCTATCTCTACTTGCCGGAGCGCGCAAGTGCGGACGAAACGGGTGAGGAGGCGCGCGTGATGTTTGTAGGAGCTACCCGTCCGCGCGAGCGACTCCTAGTTGGGAGTGCCGGTACGTACTACGGTCAATATACAAATAATCGCGTGTGGCGACGGACGGCGGATAAGATACAAATCGAAATCGGAAGACCTTTCGACATCGACCCAATAGGGCTCGTAGGTCGTCCCTGTTTCCCCCGCCAAGAAGCGGCGCTTGCTAGCCAACATGCATGGATGTCAAAACCTATGCGCTCCGGCATGGTGATTAGTATGCAAGAGTCGCTGGGCTGGCGCTTCGCGCTAAGTGACGGTGACCAGCTACTCGCCGGTATGAGTGAGCGCTTCTGCACAGATATTGACCAGATAGCTTCTCAACTTCAAAAGCGGATCACGTGGCTCGGGCACAATCGATCCTTAGGCCTGCGCACGATGGTGGTTGCTCCGGATAGCCCGGACTTGGATAACATGTTAGAGCCGTGGAAGTCGAGCGGTTTCCTCTTTGCCCCACTGCTTTCCTCGCTCTCATTTGCAAAACTGAGGACTCGTTGATGCACTCCCGCGATGCGCTGACCGCCCGCTTGGCGGAAGACTTGATCGGTCCTTTCGATCCAAATGAGACGATTGATGCAAAACCATCAGATGTCTACCTAACTGGTATCCTCTGGCCGCAGAACACCGCAATCCCTCCAGAGCAAGATGAGCGTCTTGCAGTAGCAGTTGCAGGTGGAGCTGAGGAGTCGAGCTCTGATGCTGACGATGCATCGCAACCTAAAGCCACGCAGATGCGCAGGCCCTCCACTGCCGGAATTTCCTTCGCTTGCACTTCGGGCGAGATTGTCCCTTCGGTTCTCGTGGATGTGATGTTTGGGCGATATGAGCCACACCCAGAGGGAAATGGTCGGTGGGTGCGCGTACCCGTCGCACCTCAGACGCTCTTGGTCGAACTCCCTCCAGGAAGCTATGACGTCCTTTTACCCAACGTCGGCGTGGATGGAGTCCGGCTCAATGTCCGCGCACTTGGTTTCTCGGCCGGAACTCTCGCAACAGTAACCTTGGTCAATGGTTCTGCTCCTGAGTTGAATCGTGAAGCAATCGAGCGAGCCACGCTTTTTCAGACCGGCCTCGTTGTTCGCCCAGCGGGTGGTACCCGGCTTATCTCCCGCCCGAGTCGAAGGGCCGCCATCGATGCCGATGATCGCTCCAACGCTCTTCTTTTCCGACGTTCACGCGAGTTTGCCACGGGGCATACCTGTTCTGCGCAGTGGGATGCAGACGAGCGAGACCTTGGGGGCGAGATCGCGGCCGTTCGTACTTCGTGGATGCCGCAGGCGAATGCATCAGCCGTTAGTGCAGTAGGCTCATCGCACTTCGAAAAGCTCCGAGAAAATGGTTCACTCCATGCCTCCACACTAGCGGCTTGCTCTGTCATCGAATTGGCTGCGCACCTTAACGGGTTATGTGACGCCTATGCCGCGTGGCTGGACGAGAAGCGTTGCGAGCTAGCCGACGTGCCTAGTGAGTTAAATGAGGCGGCGGAGCTACATATAGATGAAATTGAGCGCGTTCTGAAGAGAATGCGAAATGGCGTCCAACGTATTACAGCTGATTTAGTCATGGCCGAAGCGTTCAAGCTAGCGAATCTCGCGATGGAGACGCAGCGGAGGTGGGGGGGCTCTTCGCTCATTTGGCGTCCTTTCCAGCTGGGCTTTCTGCTTCTTTCGATGGAGTCGACACTGGATCCGACACATGAAGACCGAGAGGTCATGGATCTTCTATGGTTCCCCACTGGTGGCGGCAAGACAGAGGCCTATCTCGGCCTTGTCTCCATGGTTGCATTCCATCGTCGACTGGTAGGTGTGCGCCCCGAAGATGGAGACGGAGTAGCGTGCATCATGCGCTACACGCTGCGCCTGCTCACGACACAACAGTTCATCCGCGCCGCGGCCACCATTTGTGCATGTGAGGCGATTCGGCGGGGTACGGTCGATGCTGGCTATCGTCCTCGCCTAGGCGCGACGCCCTTCTCACTTGGCCTATGGGTTGGAGGAGATGCAACTCCCAACACTCGCAAGGAGGCCTTTGACAATCGCAGTGATTCTTTCAAGCCTTCCGCAAAGCAACTTGTGAATTGCCCGTGTTGCAGCGAAGATCTCCATTACTCACAACGAAATGAAAAGGAGCCAGTAGTTGTGAGGTGTCGGACGAGCACTTGCGCGCTCTCCCAAGCACCGATTCCCGTATTTACGGTTGATGAGGACATCTATCCTCAGCGCCCCACAATGATACTTGGCACTGTCGATAAGTTCGCGCAGATAGTGCGTAAGTCGGAATCATCAGCACTTTTTGGTGTTGGCACTCCCATGCAGCCACAGCTCATCCTTCAAGATGAGCTGCATCTTATTGCTGGACCACTTGGGACCATGACGGGGCTCTACGAAGCAGCGATCGACATCATCCTCTCGGCGAATGGCCGTCCTCCGAAGATCGTTGGCTCCACCGCGACGATCCGCCGTGCCAAGGAGCAAGTTAGGGCGCTTTTTGATCGGCGCACCTGTCAGTTTCCACCCCCCGGGCTCGACGCAGATGACTCGGGATTCGCTGTAGTAGACAGACGCACGCCGGGGCGCCGCTATATCGGCGTCACTACGGCTGGCCGTTCGGCGAAGTTCACCCTTCAAGCGGTATCCGCCTCACTACTCAACGGTGCCCTGTATGCGCTAAGCCCTGAGGAGCGAGACCCCTACTGGACGTTGCTGACCTATTTCAACTCGTTGCGCGAACTTGGTGGCGCACTTGTTCTGATGCAGGACGACGTATGCGACACCCTGGCTCTTCTAGCAAGTAGAGCCGGCACGAGACCTCGTCAGCTCTCAGAAATTGAGGAGCTTACTTCGCGGCGGTCGCAAGTGGATATACGCGACATGCTTGGTAAGTTGGCAGTGCCAGTTAGTCACCCGGGCGCGGTGGACGTAGTGCTGGCTACAAATATGGTGAGTGTGGGGGTAGACATACCTCGACTTGGCCTTATGTTGGTGAACGGGCAGCCGAAGACAATGGCGGAGTACATCCAGGCGACCAGCCGCGTTGGCCGAGGTGATGTGCCTGGAGTTGTTGTGGTTCTTCTCAATAATGCCAAGCCACGCGATCGCTCTCACTTTGAGACCTTCAGTACTTGGCACTCAATGCTCTATCGATTCGTCGAAGCTACGAGTGCGACGCCATACGCTCCGCGCGCTCGAGATAGAGCGCTTCATGCGGTGCTTGTCGCGCTCGTGAGACACCTTATCCCCGGGATGCTGGATGAGCCCAAGTGGACGGGGGCAGGGATCACGCATGCGCGATGTCTAATTGACCTACTAGCCGCCCGTGCAGCGCGTATCGATGACACCGAGACTGATGTACTTGTTGAACTTAATAGGCGCCTCCAGACTTGGGTTCGGCGTGCACCAGATAGGTACTGGCTTAAAACGGGCGCGCGTGATCTGGCTCTCTTGCAGGGTGCCGAAGAAGCCGCTGCTCGGCGCGCTTCTGGCAGGGCCGCCGCTCAAGCGTGGCCGACGCCCAACTCCATGCGTGGCGTCGAGCCTGCCACGCCCTACCGTCTTGTCGCCCGCCTAAGGAATGACGATGCCACGTAATGAACTCGGGAATCTGCGTCGCAGTGCAGCCGCCTCGCTATTTGGTCCTGGAGCTGTAATTGACTTCCGTGCGGGAGATGCCCCGATTTCGGCTGTGGCGGCAGGGCTTGAAGAGTGGGACCGGAACTTTCCTCCTGCAGGTATGCGAAACGAGCAAACTGTGCGGGAAGCGCGTTTGCAGAAGAAGTTGGGCGTTCAAGGATTTCGGCTGCCACCCGTCTCGGCTGAGGATTTCGCACGGCCCGATGGGAAGGCTCTAGTCGCAGTACGCTTTCCTAACTGGCTCCAATGCCCTCAGTGCAGTCGCCTTGCCGAAAGCCGATACTGGGCGGACGAGACTGGCCGCCCGGGTGCGTACTGTCCCCAATGCACCAAGTCTATGCCTGGCCAGCGGAAGGTCTACGTGGTGCCCGTGCGTTTTGTTATGGCTTGCGAGGGGGGGCATCTTGACGAATTCCCTTGGCACAGCTGGGTTCGCCATGCCGAGGATTGCCCGAAGCGAGACTTTCTGACCTTAACGTCTGAGCGAGCTGGTCTCGCGGGGTTGATCCTAGGCTGCCCGAAGTGCAACGCACGTCGCTCGATGGATCGTGTGTTCTCTGAGGAAACTTGGGCGGCCTTTCCTAACTGTCGCGGTAGGCGGCCATGGCTCGCGGGTGCGGACGAAGAATGCCAGCTCAAGGCGCGTGCGCTTCAACGCGGCGCCTCGAATCTCTACTTTCCTGTAATTGTCTCAGCTCTCAGCATTCCGCCTTGGTCAGACCAACTCCAAGAAGCACTAGGGGTGCAATGGGATCAATTCGTGAACGTGGAGCCAGAGGACAGAGGCACACTTGTGCGCATCCTTGCACGTAACGAGCTGAAGCCTGTGCTCGATGAGCTTGGTCTCACCCCAGATGAGTTCCTTGCACAGCTCAATCGCCGTCTCGTCTCTCACGATCAAATTAATACGGATAACCTGCGCGGGGAGGAGCACCGTCAGTTCACGGACGGTATTGTAGACCGTGGACCTGATCGCGAGTTCGAGATGCGCCCCGAAGTGGTGCCTCCGAGGCTCGCTCGGTGGTTCTCGCACTTGGTGCGCGTCGTGCGCCTGCGCGAGGTAAGTGCGCTTACCGGCTTTACTCGTATCCATCCGCCGGGCGACCCGGATTCCCCAAATATCTCGCCCATTTCTGCTAAGCGCCTAGATTGGCTCCCGGCGATCGAGGTTCGAGGGGAAGGAATTTTTCTTGAGCTAGACGCGGCATCCCTAGGAGAGTGGGAGAGTAGGCCTGAGGTAGTAGAGCGCATTTGGATGTTGGATGAAAGGCATCGGGCTCAATGGCGGGAGCGATTTGGGGACACAGAACCTCCGGTTCGGATTACCCCGCGGCGTGTCTTGATCCATACGCTTGCTCACGCTTTGATGCGCCAGCTCACGCTCGACTGTGGATACTCGTCTACGGCTCTGAAAGAGCGCCTGTACGTCGGTGAAGCAGATGCGGACGTGGACGCACTCATGGCAGGCCTGCTCATCTATACAGCTACCACTGACGATGATGGAACACTAGGGGGCCTCCAGCGCGAGGGTACCCCCGAGCGAATGGCGAGAACAGTCGAAGCAGCAATTCGGGCACAGGCTTGGTGCTCCTCAGACCCTCTGTGTATTGAGGATCTCCTTACAGGTGTCAGCGGCATGTCCTTAGCCGCCTGCCATGCATGTGTGCTGTCGCCTGAGACCTCGTGCGAGGAGTTCAACCAATTCCTCGACCGGGCGCTGCTCGTTGGAACCCCTATGAAATCATCTCTTGGCTTCTTCACCGGATTAATGGACGAAGCATGAGCGGAGCCACTATCTGGCCGCGTCAGCTACCAGCCGCGATCCGAGCCGAGTCCCGTAGGTCAGCGGAGATCCTCGTGTTCGATGCACTCTCAGAGCAGCTTTGCGCAGGCTGGACGGTATTCTATTCGCGCCCTTGGCATGGAGAGTCACCATCTGGCGCGGAGATCGACGGCGAATGTGATTTCATCGTCGCGCATCCAATGCACGGCGTACTCTTCATCGAGGTAAAGGGTGGTGCCATCACCTACGATCCGGCGGCGGACCAGTGGCACAGCACAGACCGATACGGCATCCGTCACCGCATAAAAAATCCGGTCAAGCAGGCCTGCGACAGTAAGCATGAGCTACTCGCCAAGGCTAGAGCTCAGCGAGGCTGGCCGTCCGGATTTTTTCGTTTTCGACACGGTGTAATCTTTCCGGACGTTTCCGCAGTCCCTCAGAGTATGGGGGCGGACAAGCCTCGAGAGCTCTTCGCAACGAGGCAAGACCTTGCCACACTTACCGATTGGATAATGCAGCGAATGTCGGGAGGCGGAGAGGATCCTCTGGGTAATTATGGTATGCAAGTACTCGAAGATCTCCTGGCGAAGCCGATACGCCTTAATTCGTCGCTCGGCTATATGGGTGCTGACGATGATGAGGCGATCGAGAGTCTAACGCCCCAGCAGTTTCACATCCTCACCGCCATCGAGGAGCTGCGTCGCGTTGCCGTCTCTGGCGGGGCAGGTACTGGAAAAACAGTCCTCGCGTGCGAGGATGCTCGGCGTCAGGCCGCGAAGGGTCAACGGACGCTGATAACTTGCGGATCTGCTCAGCTAGCCGCGCATCTTCGCGATAACTTGCGCGATACGACGGTAGACGTGGCTACATTTGCGGAGCTGGCAAGATTATTTGGTGAGCGCGCGGGATATTTAGAGAAAGGAGAATATCCATCGGAACAGAAGACTCCTGATATTGTATTTGACAGCCTCGCGGTGCTTCCGGATCTGGCTTACGACGCGGTAGTTGTCGATGAAGCGCAAGACTTTTCACCGAGCACGTGGGTCGCAATAGACGCGGTGGCAAGCCGGTCCGAGCGTGCAACGCTACATGCATACTTTGACAGTAATCAGAGACTTTATGGTGATCTCAGGAGTCAGTTCGACTCCTATACGCTACTTCCAATACGCTTGAGCCGAAATCTCCGAAACACTCAGCATATTCATGAGGCGGCGCAGCGCTTCTATCGCGGGCCATCACTTACGGCCGACGGGCCCGTGGGGGTACAAGTGCATTGGAGTGAATGCAGTGAGGCGGATATCGGGAAAAGAGGTATCCAGGAGGTCAAAAGGCTCGTGCGTCTAGAGGGCGTCCAGCCGCAGGACATTGTGATTTTGAGTTCCAATCGGAATTCACTAGAAGCAATATCAACAGAGCTGCGCCACCAGATCGACGCAGATATCACCACTTCCACCATTACGGACTTTAAGGGGCTTGAGCGTCGATTCGTCGTTCTCCTTGCATCGCGAGATCTATCTGATGTTGCAGAGCTGGCCTACGTGGCCTTGTCGCGTGCGAGGGTGCATCTAACCGTAATCGGAGCAGGAGTGGTGCTGAGCTGGCTTCGTGACGGCGAGAAGAAATAGTTCGTAATTAGTCTAGGAGGGGTAGGTGCATGATTAATGTAAGAGAATTGGCTTATTGTTATGAATCTGGTGATGCAGTGGTGTGATGTTTCTTTTAGCGGTGTTTTTCTTCGTTCACGGGAGCTTGGGTGCTCGATCCGTTCATTTTCTGGAATTGGTTAGGTATATTTGAAATTAGCCTTCTAAGGCCGAATATACAACTGCCGCAATTTGCCTCGCCATCCATGGGGGCACAGCATTTCCGACTTGCCGGAACTGTGCTCCCCGAGCGCCTTCGAAGAAGTAGTTGTCAGGGAATGTCTGCAGTCTGGCGGCTTCGCGCACCGATAGGCTTCTGAGCTGTGTAGGGTCTGGGTGAATGAAGTAGTGGCCGTCCTTCTGAAGATGGCTGGTTACCGTGGAGCTAGGACCGTCCCACGACTGAACTTTGAAGCGGTCCACGAACTTCCCGCTCGTCCAGTTCTCATGGTTTGGGTGCATAAGTTCCGGAAACTCCGCGGATCCGCGCGGCGCCCGCCCATTGACTGCGGCGAAGGCGGAGGCATAGCCATAACGAACTAAGTCCATCCACATGTGTGGACGAACTTCATGATTGAGAATATAGCCGAGCCGTTTATCTAAGAGCCACGATCTTAAGTGATCAGGGACATCATCTACAGACGCTGCATGCGGCATTGACCTACCTCCAGGCCCCGCGTCGAGCCCGGGAACAAGTTTTGATTGGCGCCTCAGTTCCGCAGAAACCGCCGCGTCTTCCGACAGTTCCGCGGCACGAAGCAGGATCTCCTTTGCTGATGCGGGCCAGTCATCGAAATCAACATTGGTGATGCCACTTCTGAGCTTTGGCATGCCCCTTATTACATCTCCAACGTTGAATTCATTCGGCGACCGCTTAATCTGACGGATCGCGGAGACATCAATATCCTCGCGAACTCCAAATAGAACTACACGGTGGCGCGCCTGTGGAACTCCAAGCTCCTCAGCCTTGAGAATGTATCGGCGTCCATCATCTTCGTCCAAAATATCGCTGTGATCGGCAACTAGCGGCAATATCCTATAACGTGGTCCATTCCGTCCCCTCGGACCCCGGAGATCGCTTAGAATCCTTGGCAGCATTAGCTCGCCGCCAACTCTCGAAGAGAGTATGCCTTTGACGTTCTCCATGACAAACGCGGCTGGGGAGTAGTTCTGAAGTATTTTAAGATAGTGCTGGTAGAGGAAATGCCTAGGATCTTCCTCAGCCCGATAACCAACAACGCCGCGGTTTCTAGCGCGGCCGACGAGTGAGTACGCCTGACAGGGAGGGCCGCCAATCAAAACCCATGGCACATCTCGCGAAGCGACTTCTCGAATGCGTGTGTGTAGAACATCATCATCATTCGGATCTCCAAGCTTTAGCTGACGCGCTTCGTGGCATGCAACGTTCCACTCCAGCGCAGTCCGCTCTGTCCAAGGTGTCGCGGATCTGCCAGAAACATAGTCGTAGTAACTAGGTGGAACCTTTCCCGCAGAGAACTGCCGATAGAACGCGCGCAACCTCAGAGTCTTCGTTGCGTTCACCTCCATCTCCGCCGAGATAGAGATTTTGAATGGATGACGTGCGGAGCTTCGTGTTGTCGTATAGCCGGAGAAGCCTTCGCCCAGCCCGCCGGGGCCTGCAAAGATGTCAACAACAGGGATATGCATGCCTGATTTCACAAGTATGATGGGGCGCGAAATCGTGCCCCGAGCCTCGCCAGGATGGCATGTCTTCGATCCGGATTCAACCAAAATTGGATGCCTCGGAACCGCGCCATCACGCGCCTATAGACGAAGACTTAAGGGATCTCCTGAATAGTCTACTTCCTTGGCGGTCTCTTTAGTCAAATTGAGATCCGAAGTGGTCTTTGACTATAATTATCGTGCGGGGCCTGCGCCGCGACGGCTTAGGTCGGCCATTATCCAATGGTGTCGTAGCCAAGAGGTTGTTCGTTATTTATTATTTAAGTATTACGAGTCTATCGGGCGCATTCGTAAAACTCAAGGCAATCAGAATTTTATTTATTATGTATGCTCGGAAGGATCTGGGTTAGAGGTGTCGAACTTGCACATCGACTTGGTAGTGTTGAAATACTGTCTGCCAACAGAATTGCGTGGCCTTTTCTAGAGAGCGATGCGTGCTTGCCAATTGGTCGGTGTGGCGGACTTCCAACAGGCATTGAGCCTTCTCCGCACCGGTATCGCCAATGTTGGCAACACAAGTCCGTCAGATACTCTCAGTCGTTCCTTCCCTAGTTCAATTTACTCCGTGGTTCTCCCGATAGGCAAAAGAGGATGCCGCCACCCCGTCCCAAGACCTGCGACTGAACCGGGCCAGTTGCGTCGCACCGTAGACGCCGCCAACCAACCCCGCCAGATCAACAGGAACAAGCGATTTCCCATCCTCAGCACCAACACGCATGGTGTTCATCGGAGCGTAGAAACTCCTCTGATCACACAATGTTGGACGTTCCTTTGTCGGGAGGGTGGCTAATACAACACCCTCGTGGAAATACGCCCGCCGGTTGTGATCAGACGGTTTCTAACCTCCCGACGCCCTTGCCATCCCGGCAAGGGCAAGCCCTGCAGGAGGTCCAACATGTTGACGCCGTGGGAAGACGAACCCGATGAC
>LNAP01005200.1_pt1 | contig 11662 bp, 8 predicted proteins | sample 602601 | NCBI WGS metagenome assembly LNAP01 (sample SAMN02440304, study PRJNA202911) | soil metagenome | biome: Subtropical and temperate rainforests or woodlands; isolation source: soil samples (1 kg each in a 20% v/v slurry with milli Q water) were... ... | reverse complement strand
TGGTCGACAATGTCGTGAAGATCGATCCCGGCGGCATGGTGTTCGAGCAGGCCAAGGCGACGGTCGTCGTCGCCGACGAGATGGCGCGGCATCTGTTCGTCTGGCGCGACGATTTGCGCGATCGCGATGCCTGGATCCGCGTCAGGGATGCCGGCGGACGCGAGATCTACCGCGCCGCGGTCTGGGCGGAGAGCGAGGAGAAGGTCGGCTGGGACCAGGCGTAATCCAATTGGGGGATGAAATTGTCGCGGCTGTGCATCAGTGCGGCACGAAGCGGCTGCCGGTGCGCTCGAAGCGAAGTCGCGGTCGCTTCCGTCCAAGTCGGTGACGAGAGCCCTTTCTACCTTGGCGTTCAGCGAAACCTTCGCTTGAGCGTGCGTCCTCCGATTGGAGGAGCCGCCAACAACCAGCACCCCGCTTGGGGCGGGATGGCGGCGACCGAGGAACTGGAAATGAATGTGACGGCTTTTGGCGGCATTGCACGAACGAGTCTGGCTTGGCGGTCCCGGCGCCTTCTTGCATCGGCGGCTCTTGTTGCGCCGCTGTTGATGATCGAGCGAGCCGAGGCGGCGTGTACGCCGACGGCACCGGTCAGCAACGTGACGGTGGTGTGTGCGAGCGACACCGATAACCAGCAGGGCGGCAATGTCGGCTACGGTTCACAGGATGACGACAACAATACCTACAACGTCAACGCGGGCGTCACGGTCAGGGGAGGCAATTTCGGCTTCAAGACCGGAGCGAACAGCGTCTTCATCAACGCCGGCACGATAACTGGAGTAAGCGCTACGGCCATTCGTGCCGATGATACGAACATCACCAACCTGAACGGCGCGACAATCTCGGGCTTTAATGGCATGACGGTATCGAGCCTTGTCCTCAGTAATGCCGGAACGATTCGCGGTGAGGATCGCAGCATTTCTGTGGCGGGCGATGCGACCATCTCCAACTTCGGCACCGGCGTCATCACGCAGACCTTGGCAACCGGTGGCGCAATTACGTCCGCGGGCCTTGCGACGGTGAACAACGCCGGCGCGATCTCCGGCCACGCGTTCGGCATCAGCGCGAAGAATGTCAACCTGACGAATCTCGCGGGGGGCACCATCAGCGGCGGTATCGCTGTGTTTGCGGACCAATCCGTGATCGTCAGCAACGCAGGACTGATCCAGTCCAACAGCGCATTTGGCGTTGCCATTCAGGGCAATAGCGCAACGGTCGCCAACACCGGCGCGATTACAGGGTGGCGTGGCGTCTCGGGCGATGAGGTCTCCGTCTCCAACTCAGGCACGATATTCGGTGGGTCCACGGGGATATTTGCCAACAATGCGAAGGTCATCAACTCCGGTTCGATCACGAGCGCCGACAGTGGATATGGGATAGTGGCGACGAGCGGGATCGATTTGACTAACTCGGGAACGATCAGTTCCACCGGCGCCTCTTCAGGTGGCCTCCGCATCGGGATCGGTGGAACGATCTTTAATTCAGGGAGAATCGTGGCGGATGGAGCAGCGATAGTCTTTGCTGCCGGCGGCGACAAGGACCTGGCAGTAACGAATACGGCGTCCGGGTCGATCGTCGGAGGCGATGCAATAGTTTCAGGCGGAACCGTGAACATCACCAATCTCGGTACCATTCGCGGGACGCTGGCGGACGGCGTCGGCGTGTTTACGAATGGCGTCAACCTCAACAACAGTGGTTCAATCATCAGCACCATCGGCGTTCAATCCTCGGGCTCGGCAAACATCACCAACTCAGGCACCATTACTGGCACCGGCGGCACCGCGATCAAGCTTTCCAGCAACGCCGACACGCTGACGCTGCTGCCGGGCTCGAAGATCAACGGTGTGGTCGATTTCGGCTTCGGCAATGACGTCGTCAATCTCAATCTCGCCCCGAGCAGCCGGGTGTCGTCGCTGACGACCATCGACATGCCGACCTTCGTCAACTTCAACGGCACCATCAACACCACCTCGTCGGGTGGTGTCTTCAGCGGTCCGTTGGTCGTTGCTGGCTCCACGCTCGCAACTCTCGATCCCACCGCGCTGGCGCAAACCGATCGAACACTGATGGACTTCACCGGCGGCGCCTCTTCGCTGGTGCAGGGCCGTCTGAACGGCGGCGCCGGTCCTGGTGGCAGCAACATGATGGCGATGGCCTATGCGCCTGAGACGGCGCAAGCCGGTCCCTTCGCCAAGGCGCCGCGCAGCCTCTGGACCGATCCGGCGCCGATCACGGTCTGGGTCAACAGCTTTGGCGGGCAGCGCATCCAGGACGAGACGGCCTCGACATTGCGCGCGACCTCGACGGCGTGGGGCGGCGCGATCGGCATCGACCGCAAGGTGCAGCCGAACTGGCTCGTTGGCGCCTTCTTCGGCGGCGGGCAGGGCGGCCTCTCGGTCGATCTCAATTCGCAATCGGTCGACACCAATTACGTGTTCGCGGGCGTCTACAGCCGCTTCGAATGGGCCTCGCAATTCTTCGACTTCACCTTTCAGGGCGGCAATGCCGACAACAGGTCGCGCCGTCTGGTGCTGAACAGCGCCGCCGCCGGCGGCATGGAAACGGCGACCGCGAATTACAGCGGCTGGTACGTCAGCCCGGAGGTGGCCTACGGCTACAAGCTTGCAATCGGCAACGGCTATCTGCTGACGCCGACGGCGCGGCTGCGCTACGTCGCGGGCCGGTTCGATGGCTACAGCGAGACCGGCTCGGCACAGGGCCTCTCGGTCGGCGGCCGCACGCTGCAGGATTTCGAGGAGCGCGGCGAGGTTGATCTATCGCGGGTGACGAGTCTGGCCGGCGGCGAGCTCAAGGCCAACGTCCATGGCGGCGTCATCGCGCTCCAGCGCGCCGGCGACAGCAATATCAATGCGGTGCTCATTGGCCAGAATCTGTCCTTCGTCACGCCCGGCAGCCGCAGCACCGTCGGCGCCGTCGCCGGCTTCGGCTTCGACTATCGCACCAGCGGCAACGTGTCCGTGTTCGGCGCGGTCGAGGGCATGATGATGTCGGACCAGAGCCGGACAGGTACGGCGAAGGGTGGCGTTCGCGTCGCGTTCTGAGCCGGCACCCAGCCCTGGCGGCTTTGAGCACGACGCTGGCCGGCCGGGCCCCTCCGCCCGGCCGGCGCCTCATCCGATCGGAGGATGTTGCATGCTGCGGTTGTGCTATGTTGGGTGATATTGATCACTCAGGCCAGTGACAGCCATGCACGGACCTCGGAAGCTGCCGGAATTGGTCGAGTCCATCTATGACGCCGGGCTCGATCCCACGCTATGGAACAACGCCGTCGCCGGCATCCGCGATTTCGTCGGCGGGCAGGCCTGCGGCCTGTTTTCGAAGGATTCGATCAGCAAATTCGGCGTCACACACTATTATTGCGGGGCGGACCCGCATTACATCCAGCTCTATTCCGAGACCCACTCGAAGTTCGATCCGCTGAGCGTCCTGCCGCCGCAGGGCGAGATCGTCAGCATCCCCGATCTCGTCAATTTTGACGAATACCGCAGAGGGCGCTTTTACCAGGAATGGATGCAGCCGCAGGGCTGCAGCGATGCGGCCAACGTCGTGCTCGACAAGTCGAATGCGAGCTGCCCCGTGATGATGACGGTGCTGTCGGGCCGGCGCATGGTCGATCCCGCGATGAAGCAGCGACTCTCGCTCATCGTCCCCCACGCCAGCCGCGCGCTGCTGATCAACCGTGCCATCACCTCGCAGCTGACCCTGGCGACGGCGCTGGCGGACGTCCTGGACAATCTGGCCTCCGGCATCTTCCTGCTCGATGCCGCCTGCCGGGTGGTGCATGCGAATTCCGCAGGGCACGCCCTGTTGGCGGCCGACGACGTGGTCCGATCCGTCGCTGGGCAACTCGTGACCAGCAGCACTGAAGCCAATCAGACCCTGCGCGAGGCGTTTGCGGCCGGAAGCGACATTGCCCTGCTGGCTGCAAGGGGCCACGCGATTCCGCTGCTGTCGCCCAGCGGCGAGCGCTACGTCGCGCATGTCCTGCCGCTGTCGTCGGTGCTTCGCAATGGCAACGAGCGGGTCGTCGACGCCGCCGGCGCGCTGCTGCTGCGTAGGGTGTCGCTCGGCGGCCAGTCCTATGGCGAGCTGATCGCGCGGACCTTCGACCTGACGCCGGCTGAACTGCGCGTATTCCTGTCGATCGTCGAAGTCGGCGGCGTCCCGGAGACGGCGGCTGCGCTCGGAATCGCGGAAACAACAACGAAAACACATCTGCATCGCGTCTTCGCCAAGACCGGCGTGTCCCGGCAGGCCGATCTCGTCAAGCTCGCCGCGGGATTCTCCAATCCGCTCGTGAACTGACCGGTCAATCACTGCCTCCTTTGAACCTTTTGCTTGCGTGGCAGACTCACAGGAGCCGCAAGGCATGAACGAGATTTCGCAATCTTCGTGTGTGATGATTGGCTGTTCCGATGCCCCGATCTCCAAGACAGTCCGAGTTGATCGAGAGCATCTATGATGCCGGTCTCCACCCGGAGTCGTGGAGCGACGTCATCGTCATGCTCAATGCGTTCATCGGCAGCCGCGCCTGCGGCCTGATTTCGAAGGACCCCGTCAGCAAGTCCGGCGCTACGCACTATTACTGCGGTGTCGATCCGGGCTACATCAAGCTCTATGCCGAGACCTACGCCCGGTACGATCCGCTTGCCAGGCTTCCGCGATATGGCGAGGTGCGGAACATCCCCGATCTCGTGAACTACGACGCGTATCGCCGTGGTCGCTTCTATCAGGAATGGTTGCGCCCCCAGGGCAGCGTCGATGTCGCCAACGTGGTGCTGGAGCAGTCGAAGTCACCCAGTCCGATGTTGATGACCGTCATTCCGGGCAGGGACATGCTCGATGCCGAGAAGCGCGCGCGAATGCAGTTCCTCGTTCCGCATGTCAGCAGGGCGCTGCTGATCAACCGGGCGATCGAGCGAAAGCAGCGACGGGCGATCGCACTCGCCGACGTCGTCGATCAGCTGCATGCCGGTGTCATCCTGCTCGACACGGCCTGCCGCATCGTCCACAGCAATCCGGCTGCGGAGACGCTGCTCGGCGCCGATGATGTCCTGCGGTCCGTCGCGGGCCGGCTGGTGGCGAGATCCACTGCGGCAAATGCGGACCTGCGCAATATCTTCCGTGATATAGGAGAGGTTGCCCTCGCCGCAGCGGCGGGGCGGAAGATCTCGCTGATGTCGCATGACGGTTCCCACTACATCGCGCACGTCATCGCACTGCCGTCGCTGCTGCGTGAGGCCGCGGCCGAGCGCACGTCGGCCGTGGGTGCCTTGTTCGTCTGGAAGGCGGAACTCGACGGCCGCTCATGTGCCGATGCCCTCGACCGCACGTTCGAGCTGACGCCTGCGGAGCTCAGGGTCATGCAGTCGATCGTCGACGTCGGCGGCGTGCCGGAGACGGCGGTTGCGCTCGGCATCGCCGAGACGACGGTGAAGACGCATCTGCATCGCGTGTTCGCCAAGACCGGCGTCTCGCGTCAGGCCGATCTCGTCAAGCTCGCCGCGGGATTCTCCAATCCGCTCGTGCACTGACGCGCGCGCCAAGGCGCGCGAGGCGAGTCGCTCCAGCTCGCAATAGGTTCAATCAGAAGCATCATTAGAAAGTCATCGCGCGTCGTTCGATCGAATGACGCGATCATTCACGTTCTCACTTACGAGAGCGTCACACGGCTTCTTGTTCGACGCGTTCGATTGTCGTGTGAAGCAACTCACAGCAAGCGGAAGCGAATCCCCGCAATCTTTCGTACAGGTTGAGAGGAGATTGTTATGCGAACGGCATCATCAGTCCTGTCGGGCAGGTTCCGCGACATCGTCATCCGTATCGGCGCGGCATTCCGCGCGCAGCGCGAGATCGATGCGCAGCGCGCGTTACAGCGCTATCGCGAACTGCTGGAGCAGCCGCACGAAGCGCCGCATGTGAGTGAAATGAGTCCCGTCGCCGGTGAAGAGGATACATCCAGAAATGCCAACCGAGTTGATCCGCGCGAGCGCGCGGCCGGGCAGTCCACGTTCGAACGCGCGTAGCGGCAACATTGTCGCCATCGCGCTGACCGCAGCACTGGTGATGCTTCAACTGGTCGGGCTGGCAATGCTGGAGCGCTCGCACGCGCAATCGGTTCCGCCATCGCTGGTGAAGTCGCCCCAGACGAGTTGCGCCGAGAGCGCCGAAATTTCCCCAACACAGACGCCCTACGATTGAGCGGAGAGACATGGTGCCTGACATCACGACCAGCCTTCTGCTCAGCGTCGCCGTCTTTGCCGGAGCCTTCGTCTCCGGGCTCTCGGGTTTTGCCTTCTCCGCGGTGGCCGGCGCCATTCTGCTCCGCGTGTTTCAGCCGCTGGAGGCGGTACCGCTGATGATGGCGTGCAGCATCGGCGTGCAGGCCACGAATCTGTGGGCGCTTCGGCGCAGCATCCGCTGGGAGGGCAGCCTGCTGCTGATCGTCGGTGGATTGATCGGCGTTCCCATCGCGGTGTCGCTGTTGCAGAGCACGGATACGCATCTGCTGCGCCGCGGCTTCGGCATCATCGTCGCGCTCTATGCCGCCTACATGCTGCTGCGGCCGACGCTGGTCACGGCCGGCGAGGCCGTCGGCCGACACTGGGTGGCGCTGATTGGATTCGGCGGAGGGCTGGTCGGCGGCCTCACCGCCATGCCCGGCGCGATCCCGACGATCTGGTGCGACATGCGCGGCATGCCCAAGAGCGAGCAGCGCGGCCTGGTGCAGCCCTTTATCGCCGCGATGCAGATTTTCGCGATCGCGCTTCTGGTCGGACACCAGGACCTGTCGTCGAAGGTCTTCGTCGACCTCGCGATCAGCCTGCCGGCGCTGTTCGCTGGCTCCGCGCTCGGCGTGATCGCCTTTCACCGGGTCAACGAGACGGTCTTTCGCAAGACCGTGCTCGTCCTGTTGTTGCTGTCGGGGATTTCCCTGATCTGACGGCCTGCTCTAATGACCAGCGCCCCCGTGATGAAGTCCCTGGACCGGCGCCGCGCTGATGTCGCTGCCGTGATGCACCAGAGGCTTGTTGCCGGTGACGGTCCGCAGCAGCACGTAGAACACCGGCGTCAGGAACAGGCCGAACACGGTGACGCCGATCATGCCGGAGAACACGGCGACGCCCATGGCGCGTCGCATCTCTGAGCCTGCGCCGGTCGAGAGCACCAGCGGCAGCACGCCCATGATGAACGCCATCGACGTCATCAGGATCGGGCGTAGCCGCAGGCGGCTCGCCTCGATCGCGGCCCGGATCGGCGTGCGCCCGGCGAATTCGAGCTCGCGTGCGAATTCGACGATCAGGATCGCGTTCTTGGCGGAGAGGCCGACCAGCACGATCAAGCCGATCTGGGTGAAGACGTTGTTGTCGCCCTTCGAGATCCAGACGCCGAACATCGCAGCCAACAATCCCATCGGCACGATCATGATGATCGACAACGGCAAGGTCAGGCTCTCGTAGAGCGCTGCCAGAACCAGGAACACCAGGAGGATCGCCAGAGGGAATACCCAGAGGCCGGAATTGCCGGCGATGAACTCCTGATAGGTCAGGTCGGTCCATTCGAAAGCAAAGCCGGGCGGCAACGTCTCCGCCGCGATCCGCGTCGCGACTTCCTGCGCCTGGCCGGAGGAGAAACCGGGGGCCGCCGCCGCGTTGATGTCGGAGGACAGGAAGCCGTTGTAGCGGATCGCCCGCTCAGGACCCGCGCTCTGCCGGATCGTGAGCAGCGCCGACAATGGCACCATGTCGCCCGAGGACGAGCGCACCTTCAAGTGCCTGATGTCGTCGGCGCGGGCGCGGAACGGCGCGTCGGCCTGGACATAGACGGAGTAGGTGCGGCCAAACTTGTTGAAGTCGTTGACGTAGTAGGAGCCGAGATAGATCTGAAGCGTGTTGAACACCTCCGTCACGGGGACGCCGAGTTGCAGCGCCTTGGTGCGGTCGATGTCGGCGAACAGCTGGGGCACGTTGACCTGGAAGCTCGAGAACACGCCGGCGATTTCCGGTGCCTTCTGCATCGCCGCCGTAAATGCCTTGGTCGCCTCGTTCAGCGCCTCATAGCCGAGACCGGCCCGATCCTCGATCTGAAGCTTGAAGCCTCCGATGGTGCCGAGGCCGTTGACCGGCGGCGGCGGGAACATGGCGATGAAGGCTTCCTGGATGCCGGCGTACTTCTTGTTGAGGTCGGCGGCGATGGCATTTCCGCTCAGGGCCGGACCCTTGCGCTCGTCGAACGGCTTCAGCGTCGAGAACACGATGCCGGCGTTGGAAGAGTTGGTGAAGCCGGCGATCGACAGGCCCGGAAAGGCAACGGAGCTCTCGACACCGGGCTGGGTCAGCGCGATGTCGCTCATCTTGCGGATCACCTCTTCGGTACGGTCGAGCGCGGCTCCATCGGGCAGCCGCGAGAAGCCGACCAGATATTGCTTGTCCTGGCCCGGCACGAAACCGCTCGGCACCTGCTGGAACAGCAGGGCGGTGAGGCCGACGAGAACGACGTAAAGACCCATCACCGCCGCCTTGCCCGAGATCACCTTGGTGACGGTGCCGCTGTAATTCTCCGACGAGCGCGTGAACGCCTTGTTGAAGCCACGGAAGAACCAGCCAAGGCTCTTTTCCATGATCAGCGTCAACCTGTCCTTCGGCTCATTGTGGCCCTTGAGCAGCAGCGCCGACAGCGCCGGCGACAGGGTCAGGGAGTTGACGGCGGAGATCACGGTCGAGATCGCGATCGTCAGCGCGAACTGCTTGTAGAACTGCCCGGTGAGGCCGGAGATGAAGGCGAGCGGCACGAACACCGCGATCAGCACCATCGCGATGGCGATGATCGGTCCGGAGACTTCGCGCATGGCCTGATAGGTGGCGTCGCGCGGCGACAGTCCGCCCTCGATGTTGCGCTCGACGTTCTCGACCACGACGATCGCGTCGTCGACGACGATGCCGATCGCAAGCACCAGGCCGAACAGGCTGAGCGCGTTGATGGAGAAGCCGAACAGATGCATCACGGCGAAGGTGCCGACGATCGACACCGGCACGGCCAGCAGCGGAATGATCGACGCCCGCCAGGTCTGCAGGAACAGGATCACGACCAGCACCACCAGCGCGATCGCCTCCAGCAGCGTATGGATGACGGCCTCGATCGAGGAACGCACGAACTGGGTGGGATCGTAGACGATCTGGTAGGACACGCCTTCCGGCATGTTCTTCTTGATCTCGGCCATGGTGGCGCGAACGTGGTCGGAAATCTCGAGCGCATTGGAGCCCGGCGCCTGGAAGATCGGAATCGCCACCGCCTGCTTGTTGTCGAGCAGCGAGCGGAGGCCGTATTCGGAAGCCCCGAGCTCGATGCGTGCGACGTCGCGCAGCCGCACCACTTCGCCACGCGTGCCGGTCTTGACGACGATGTCGCCGAACTGGTCCTCGTTCGCAAGCCGCCCTTCCGCGTTGACGGACATTTGCAGGTCGATACCCCTGACGTTCGGGGAGGAGCCGACCACGCCGGCGGCCGCCTCGACGTTCTGCGCCTGGATCGATTTGACGATGTCGCTCGCGGTCAGGCCGTGCTCGGCCGCCTTCTGCGGATCGACCCAGACCCGCATCGAATAGTCGCCGGCGCCGTAAAGCTGGACATCGCCGACGCCGTCGATCCGCGCCAGCCGGTCCTTGACGTTGAGCACCGCGTAGTTGCGCAAATACGTCATGTCGTAGCGGCCGTTCGGCGACAACAGATGCACGACCATGGTGAGGTCGGGCGAGGACTTCTTGGTGATGATGCCGAGCTGGCGCACCACGGCCGGCAGGCGTGGCTCGGCCTGCTGCACGCGGTTCTGCACCAGCTGGGTCGCCTTGTCGGGATCGGTGCCGAGGCGGAACGTCACCGTCAGCGTCATCGCGCCGTCGGTGGTTGCCTGGCTCGACATGTACAACATGCCTTCGACGCCGTTGATCTGCTCCTCGATCGGCGTCGCCACCGTCTCGGCAATCACCTTCGGATTGGCGCCGGGATAGGTCGCGCGCACCAGCACCGAGGGCGGCACCACGTCGGGATATTCCGAGATCGGCATCGCGAATAGCGAGATCAGCCCCGCGAGGAAGATCAGGACCGACAGCACCCCGGCGAAAATCGGACGATCAATGAAGAATTTCGAGAGATTCATGGCTTCGCCCCTGGGCAATATCTTGGTCGTCTCCACACAGCTCCGCTGTCATTCCGGGGCGCGCAGAGCGCGAACCCGGAATCCAGAAGTGATGTGCTCGGAGTTTCGAGACTTGATCATTCCGGGCGCGGCCCGGAATGAAGTAACTAACGTTGCACCACGTCCTGGTTGCTATGGTTCGATGCCTGCTGCGGCCCGCGCGCACCCATCGCGGCGATCTCCGTCTTGAGGAGCGCGCCTGGACGGACGCGCTGCAGGCCGTTGACCACGATGCGGTCGCCGGGCTTCAGGCCCGCGGTGACGATGCGAAGGCCATCGACCGAACCGCCGAGCGTGATCGGCCGGTAGACTGCGCGGCTGTCGTCACCGACCCCCATCACGAACTTCTTGTCCTGGTCGGTGCCGATCGCGCGCTCGTCGATCATCACCAGCGACTGCTGCTTCGGCTGGCCCATGCGCACGCGGGCGAACTGGCCGGGGATGAGACGCCCGTCTTCATTCCTGAACACGGCGCGGACGCGGATGGTGCCGCTCTGGCCGTTGACCTGGTTGTCGATGAGCTGGATGTGGCCCTTGGCCGAAAGACCGCCTGACGTCGCCATCTCGACCGGGATCTGGTCGAGCTTGCCGCGCTGGCCGGAGGCATCCGCGATCGAGTTCAGCGCGCGCAGCACAACCTCTTCATCGGCGTCGAACGAGGCGTAGATCGGGTTGACCGAGACCAGCGAGGTCAGCACCGGGGAACCGGTGCCGGCGGCGACGAGATTGCCGACGGTGATCTCGAACTTGCCGACGCGGCCATCCACCGGCGCGCGCACCTCGGTGTAGTCGAGGTTGAGCTTTGCGGTCTGGAGCGTTGCTTCGGCGGCCTTCACGTTGGCGATCGCTTCGCGATTGGCGTTGTCGCGCTGGTCGTAGTCGCGCCGCGTGACCACGGCATTGCCGACCAGCTGCGCGCCACGCTCGAGCTCGCTCTGCGTGAACACCACGCGGGCCTTGGCGGCCTCGAGCTGGGCGTTGGCCTTGTCGACCTCTGCCGCGTAAGGCGCCGGATCGATCTTGAACAGCACGTCGCCGGCCTTCACCAGCGCGCCTTCGGTGAAGTTGGTCGCAAGGATCGCGCCCGCGACGCGCGGTCGAAGCTCGACCCGGTTGATGGCCTCGAGCCGGCCGGAGAAATCGTCCCACAGCACGGTCTGCTTTGGCTCGATCAGCGCGACTGTGACGGGGACGGCCTGCTCGGCCGCGGCGGCCGTTGCAGTGGCCTGCGCGGAACGAAAATAATGGCCGGTCGCGATCGAGCCGGCCACGGCGAGGGCGCCTACGACCGCGACGCCGCCAAGAAGGCGGCGGAAACGGCCGGTGCGGGGGGAGTTTTGCGAGGGATGCATTTGCGCGCTCCAGATATGTAGTGTTCACTACAGATGTGGAGCTGGATGTCGCAGTGCAAGATACTTATGTACCATTCACTAAGAAAATTGTAGC
>LNAP01005198.1_pt1 | contig 11662 bp, 8 predicted proteins | sample 602601 | NCBI WGS metagenome assembly LNAP01 (sample SAMN02440304, study PRJNA202911) | soil metagenome | biome: Subtropical and temperate rainforests or woodlands; isolation source: soil samples (1 kg each in a 20% v/v slurry with milli Q water) were... ... | reverse complement strand
GATCAGATCACGTTTGCTGCGCGGTAACTTCTTGACCACGCTCTTCGCCGAGGCCCTGACAGCTTCGTCTGTTCCATGGATACGTGCCGCGAGCAGCAGCACGAGCGTGGCATCAGTGAGGTTCATGGCAAGACCCAATAAAATTCGCACCGCAGTGTACCGATACTTTCCTTTTTCTTACCAGCACGCGCATCCAACAAAACGGCACCTGGACAAATCGATATTCCGATTGCCGCACAAAGGGACACACGGCAAAAGGGCGGTAAGGGTTGGAAAGGAATGGGGAGTCAAGGGTAAGAGTCCTATCCAAAAAGGCTAAAAAGCCACTGACCCTGCCATTTTCCGGGAGGTCACGATGCTTAGTCTGTTTCGCCACAAAAGGCTAAAGCCTCCTCCCCAACCAACCATAAACGTCGCTGAAGGTTACCTGCCCATCGAGTCGCCCCAGAACTTGTTAGCCGCGGAGCATCGCCGCCAGTTGCTCGACCGTATCTGGCAGTACACCGCCCTCTCCCATCCGCAGTTCAGCCAGCTCTATTTAAATCCGATCCATCGCTACGCCGAGCTGGTCCAGCAACTCCCAGCCAGCGAGACGCACCACCATGCGTATCTCGGCGGCATGCTTGACCATGGCTTGGAGCTGGTTGCCTGTAGTTTGAAACTGCGTCAGTCGTATTTGCTTCCCACCGGCGCCGCCCCCGAAGACCAAGCCGCCCAGACTGATGCCTGGTCCGCTGGCATCGCCTATGGCGCCCTGCTGCATGACATCGGCAAGATCGCCGTGGACCTGCTGGTGGAACGCCAGGATGGCTGTGTTTGGCATCCTTGGCACGGCCCCCTGGATCAGCCCTACCGATTGCGCTACCACAAAGGTCGCGACTACCACCTGCACGGCGCTGCCGCAGGTTTGCTCTATACCCAGATTCTCGACCGTCCCATCCTCGATTGGCTCAGTGGATTTCCGCCGCTGTGGGCCAGCTTGTTATATGTCCTGGCGGGCCAGTACGAACGTGCCGGCGTGGTCGGTGAGTTGGTGATGCAGGCCGACCGTGTTTCCACCGCGCAGAACATCGGTGGTAACCCAAGCAAGGCGCTACAAGCGCCGATTCATTCGCTGCAACATCACTTGATCAGCGGACTGCGTCATCTAGTTCAGCACGAGCTGAAACTCAACCAGCCAGGTGCCGCTGGATGGCTGACCCAAGACGCACTCTGGCTCGTCAGCAAGACGGTCACGGACAAGCTGCGAGCCTATCTGCTGTCGCAATCGATCGAGGGCATTCCTTCATCCAACATCGCGGTATTCGACGAACTCCAGTCGCATGGGCTGGTCGAGTCTACCCCGGAAGGCAGAGCCATCTGGAGCGCTGTTGTCGCACAGGGAAACTGGGAGCAAAGCTTTACCTTTTTGCGCCTTCAACCGACATTGATTTGGGGGAACGAAGACCGACCTGAGGCTTTCAACGGAACGGTAAGCGTTGCACGCGATGACAATCAGCCCAACACTCCGGCATCACCTGCAGCGCCCGAGACTGTCAGTGCAGAATCTCGTCAAAGCCCATCGCAGCCCGAGCCACCGCAGATGGAGGATGCCGACTATCTCGGCACGCTGCTGGATATGTTCGAGTTGGAAGAGCCTGAGGCCAGTTATGCGCCATTAGAAAGCGCTCTCGAAACGTCAACCCCTCCTTCGGATAACCCAGGCCAGACATTCCTGAATTGGGTCAAAGAAGGCATCCTCAGCCACAAGCTGATCATCAATGACAGCAAGGCCAAAATCCATACGGTGAGCGGCAATGTGTTCCTGGTCACGCCTGGCCTTTTTCAGCGCTACGTTCAGGAGTTTCCGGGCATCTCACTGAGGACCGATTCCGCAGGTGAGGAATGGCGATGGGTACAGAAGCAATTCGAAAAACTGAAAACCCACCTAAAGCGTGATGATGGTTTGAATATCTGGATCTGTCAGGTGGAAGGTCCAAGAAAAAAAGGAACCCTCAAAGGCTATTTGTTAGAAAATCCAGCACTCTTATTCGAAGCTGGGCCGGTACCTGCCGATAATCCTTTCCTTAAAGTGGAAAAAGCATAAACGTCCGAAGCCTCCCAAAAGAGCTCAACACGCAGAGTCAACGCTGGCACACCCGCCACTGAACGGTACTCTTGCCGCCTCTCAGTGGCCCATAATGTTCAATGATGAACTTGATGCAGTAAGCACCGCACAGCACCATGTTCCAGGTAGTGCGTCAGCGCTACCCAGCGTTTAATACTGTAATCCAGGGTCTTGGACGTAGCCGAGCCCTCGGGTACACGTTCGCGTTGGGCCGGCATCCACTCATGAAGTTTTTCAGCGATGGGGGCTGCTGTTTCCTGGCGTAATCGCCACCTGTCTTCGCCGCTCATTTCCTTAGCGTGTCGCTCGACTTCGTACAGCCCACCAATCGAGCGAAGCGCCTGCTCCGCCCGCTGGCTTTTGTTCTCCACGTGCTGGTCGTAGAACTTGCGCCGAGTATGCGCCATACAGCCGATTTCGGTGATGCCCAACTCGAAGCTGGCCTTGTAGCCGGCGAGTCATCACAAATTAGCTTGTCGTTCCATGTGCCCAGGAAGTTACGCGCATGTTCGCCGACACAACTGGGGCTGAAGTCGTAGACCACAGCCTTAAGTGCCGAGAATGGCGTGCTGCTGTAGGCCCAGACCTAAGCGCGGTAGGTTTTCTTCTCTCCTGGAGCCAGCATTTGTACCGGTGTTTCATCGGCGTGGACTACGCGCTGGGCCAGCACTGCTTCGCGCAGCGCATCGACCAGCGACTGAAGCTGCACGCCGGTTTGACCCACCCACTGCGCCAGTGTCGAGCGCGGGATACCGACGCCATCATGCACCAGCACTTTCACACGGTTGGCCCGGCGGTTGGAAAGAGATCGGCGCAGTGCGCTTCGCCGCACCGAATACCGCGACCACTCTGGCCAATGCGCTCTCCGTGCCGGCACGCCATATTACATTTCCGCCATCTGGGGCTTCCCATTGGAATATGGTACCAGCCCTACCCATGCTCAAGGCAATTCGCCAGCATTGGTCTATCCTTGCTTTCTCACGGTATTTCATGGAGAGATCTCAATGACTGGCGGTCAAGAGTTGGGCGAGGAAGATGTACCTGTTGTTGACGCATTTGAAGGCTGGCTTGGCGAGAGAAACCGCTGGTTGCAAACAGCAGCCAAGAATCTCATTGAAACCAAAAAGCCTCCAACGGATGACCAGGTCGCGGAGCTGGCTCGGCTCTGTATCACCGAATCAAAAAAAGGCGAAGATCCTGGCTTCGGTACAGTGACACCCGGCTCTCTGGCTCTTGCCGCCAACCGCCCAGCCATTCGTATAGACGGCATAACAGATGTCTATGGGCTAAATGCGGTGAAATCAGGAGCAGCACTACCCTTTTGTGCTGGTAACATAACCGTTTTCTATGGCCAGAACGGCTCAGGAAAAAGTGGGTACGCACGACTACTCAAGCAAGCCTGTGGCTCAAGATCAAAAGACGAGATTCACCCCAATGTGTTTGTCGAAGAGCCGGAGGCTTGCCGAGCGACTTTCCAAATCTCCGTAGGAGGACAGGTAGGAAAAATCCCGTGGACACTTGCAGATGGTGCGGACGCAAGGCTTCGCCACGCCCAGATTTTTGACTCCAAAACGGCTGCCCACTACATGGGTAAAAATGAGGCCAGCTACGAGCCTAGTCAAATGAGGTTCGTATCATCATTAATTGCCATATCAGACCGTGTTAACCAGCACCTGACAGCTTCGAAAAACGCCTTGGTCAGCACATTACCCCGATTCCCTGTAGACCTAGTAGCCACTGAAGAAAGTAGGTGGCTAGCAGGTCTGAAGCCGACAACCACCACGGCAACCATCGATAAAGCTTGTCAGTACACCCAAGAGCAAGATGCTGAGCGAATTGCTATCGAAGGTGCGCTGGCACAGAAAGACGTTGCAGGAAGACTGGCCTTAATTAACAAAGAAAAACTGGGACTGGTAACCGTAGAGCAGGCCACGAATCAATTCAAGGAAAAGCTCTCCGTCGAGGCGGCGCAGGCCATCGTGGGGGCTCACTCTGATGCAAAATTGAAGCGACAGGCTGCTCAGAAATTCTCTCAACAACTTTTTGCTGAAAGCCCACTTGAAGGGGTTGGTGAGGCCACATGGCAGCAGCTGTGGACTCAAGCACGGCTGTTCTCTCAAACTCACGCCTATCCCGGACAACCATTCCCTGTTATCGGAGAAGGAGCCAGGTGTGTACTTTGTCAGCAGGATCTCAACGAGGATGCCAGCGAAAGACTACGGCACTTTGAGCAGTTCGTGACAGAGGGACTAGAGCTCGCCGCCAAGCAAGCAGAAGACAAGCATAAAGGGCTTATCCGTGCCCTACCTCAGTCGCCAAAAGAGCAAGATTGGTTGGCTCACATGGCTCTGCTCAAGCTGGAGCAACAGAAGGCCATTGACCTGCACATAGCCTTGGTTAAAAGGCGCAGCGATCTCGATACCGCAGACCAAATCGGAAGTGTTGCCGCATTCGACTGGTCACTGGTAAATCAAGCACTAGCCGAGCAAAACGAGTTATTGACCAACGAAGAGAAATCACTGAACGATCTGTTGCAAGACGGCAAGCGGCAGCAGATGGAAGAGCGACTCCTTAGGCTGAAAGCCATGCAGTGGCTGTCGCAAAACAAGCCAATCATCTTGATTGAACGAGACCGGCTGCTGGCAGTTGATCAGTACGGAAAAGCAATTCGGCTGGCAGCGACAAATACTTTGACGACGAAGAACAATGAGCTGGCGAAATCTGAAGTGGAAGCTGGCTATCAGACACGCTTTGCTCAAGAACTCAAACTACTAGGCGGCTCAAGGCTCCCCGTAGCCCCTCAGAGCAAGACGGTCGGTAAGGGAAGAACGACTTTTGGGCTAGCGCTCGTTGGTGCAAAAGGAGCGCGTCCCCCGGAGCAGATTCTTAGTGAAGGTGAAACTCGGATTGTCGCGCTTTCGGCTTTCCTAGCGGACATAACCGGCTCAAACCAGGTAGCCCCATTCATCTTTGACGATCCTATCTCTTCACTTGACCAAGACTTTGAGGAACGGGTTGTCGCACGCCTCGTCGACCTTGCGCAGACCCGCCAAGTAATCATTTTTACTCACAGGTTGTCTCTGGTCACGCTGCTGGACAATGCCGTGAAAAAAATCAAAGAGCACCCGGATCTTCCGGACATAGTACATGAGGTTCAGACCCTTCGGCGCATGGACAAAATCTCCGGAATTCTGACCGGGCAAAGTGCTCGCGACTCAAAGCCCCAAAAAGCTATCAACAAGTTGCTGAATGAATCGTTACAAAAGCTCAAGAGGCATCAAGCAGAGGGCGAAGCGGAAAACTATGATCTTATGGCCAAAAGTGTCTGCAGCGATTTCCGAATAATCGTGGAGCGCACCGTGGAGGTGGTCATGCTAAACAGCGTCGTGCTGCGATTCCGTAGAGAAGTGATGACCAAAGGGCTTCTCAGGCAGGTCAGCAATGTCACCCAAGAAGATTGCGATCTGATCGATGATCTAATGACTAGGTATTCGGTATATGAGCACTCCCAAGCGGATGATCTTCCAGCCGTTCCACCTGAGTTGGCGCAACTTGAAGCTGACATGAGATCCCTTGCGGACTGGATGGAGGGATACTCAAAACGAGTTGCGTGATCCCGCTCACCTAAGTCAGTCATGAGAATAATTTCGTGGCTGACCATCCTGGGCAAATTTTAGGACTTTCAACCTGGGGATCCACTGCTCATCTGCAGCGACGACGATTACGTCTAGGTTATGGAACCCCCTTCACCCTCGAATAAGTATTCCCGGCGATGATGCTTTGGATTTGGTCGACTCTCGCCCCTGTTCTCTTAGCAATCTCTTGCGGGCAATGGCTGGTGGCTAAGTCACGAATGGCCGTGATTTGGAGTATTGAAAGGCGGTCTGAACGGCTGCATATCTGGGCGGCGGCCCAAGCCTCGTCCTGCCACCTGTCGGCGATAGTTATGGGAGGAAGGCTTTTCCCTTGATGGCCAGTGAGCCACGCATCCAGGACACCGTCTCGCTCATCCGGTGTAGCAATTACTCCGTCATTGAGTATTGAATGTTCCCTAAGGTATCGGAGACCAGCCTTGCCACCTGGGATCATGTTGAGCCTTCGCTCATCATCCCAGTGTCCCTCAATCAAAAATTTCTCAGTGTTGTAGAGTTTATCCAGGTCGTCCGTGATCGCCATCACCTTATGATGGATGTAAGTAATCCTTCCCGCTTCCCTCTCCTCTCTAAATTTTTGATGAAAATGTAGATTGCTTCCCTTCTCCACTGCTCGAAGATGTTCAGCCCACCGGGTTTGCCATCGTCGCTTGGTTATCCCCACATAGAAGAAACCATCGTCGGGATAGGAATTACCCATTCCAAAAATGTGCTGATAAAGCGCGTACGCTTTGTCAGGCCATCGTTCGGGTGAGAGCAGGTAGTGTGCTGGAATGGTAAAAATAATGCTTGGAGCCTTGACTCCCGGAACGTGTGCTTCGAGTCGAAGTTCTTTGGCTGCACTGATGAGCGCCTCGTCGCTCACTATATCCAGCCGGATCAAAGGTCCTATAGCTATTTCGCCTTCAGCAAGAGGGCGCCCAGAAGCAAAGTCGCGCGCGCCCACGAACCTATGCCCAACCCTCACTGGTTGCTGGGGGACAATGAAAATTGGTCGGCTACCGAGAGCGACTAGGTGCACTACGGGAATAAGTTGGCCGGGAAGAAGCCTAAGTGCTTGTCCTGGGATTCGAGCAACCTTCAGCCAGTGGCGCCCATAATCAGTGTTACACCAGCCCGACAGTAGCTGCTCCACTTCAACTAATCGACGATGCATCGATTTGGGAGCCAAATGCTGCCACCAAAGGCGATTCAATCTTATCGTCACGCTCTGTGGCCTCTGAGTTAAGTTATGGGCGGTTTCCGCCTATGCGTGGTGATTCCTTGCTCTTAGGGGTCAAGCCAGCTTCTGACACCGACGTAAAAAATTAACTTGAGGGTAAAGATGATTCCTGGGCTCGCACGCGGTCAGCTTCCGGCGAACTAACCTAGCACCGTGTCACAACGCCGCCCTGCTGCTTATGTTGATGAACTCCAAAGGATCCATCTCTAGGCACTTTCTTCCTCTGCCTGGAAGACCTCGATGAGCTTCTGATTGTAGTCATCAAGGTAGCTTTGAAGCCCATCCCGGTCGATTAGCCGCACGCCCGCCGTGCTGGACAACTCTTTCGCTGATTTCGTGTAGTAGGAGTTCGTGACGACCATGGCCTCGTCACACCCGTAGAAGGCTTTAGCAGAGATGGCCTGCTGCACAGCAGCATTGCCTACAGAGCCAGAGTAGTTCTTAGCCTGGATGACCATGTTTTTACCGAAGCGGGTAACAAAAAGGTCGGCGCCCTGATCAGCAGTCTTCTTGGTCTCTTTGACGTCATAGCCGATGGTCTGAAAGATCTCAACCAGAAAGGCTTCGAACTGAAATCCGTCCATGGCATCCACCAGGTACATGGTGATGAATTGGTTCGGATTGAAATGCTCCAGCTGAGACCCCAGTCGCTCGACGAGAATGTCGAAATAAATCTCCTCGCAGAGGCTCAGACCGTTTCGAAAAACCTGTAGTGAAAGAAGTGGTATGCCAGATGTGGAGGCAGCCTGGGGGTTGAATTGGACATTGGGAAAAGCAACATCATTTTCCCAAAGGTAGTAGTAGAACAGGGCCAAGTCAGACCTAAACGTTGTCCCGGCCTCTTCAATCCAAGAGCGCAAGGTGTCGGCCAGGTCAGCTCGAATGTGGCGGGTCAGCTCTCTCGAGAAACCCAGATAGACCGAGTTGAAGGCGGTTGTTTGCAGCAGCTTGTCCATGAGAGATGGAAGCCCTTCAAGCTCGTCAAAGCCTTTGCGAATCAAAACCTCCCTGAAAAGCTCCCTCTCGCTGTACACACCATCCAAGCGTGGGCCAGGCACGCCCGCGTCATCACTACTACTCGCACTCTCGCGGGTCGTGTGAATGAAATTTGTGAAGTATGGATGCTTCAACTCCGCATATTTTCTCAAGACGTTGTTCAGAAGATCGTTGAGCTGGGCTTGCTCTTTCTTCTTACCGAAGAAGTCTTGAATCAAGCCTTTGGATCGGTACTGAAAATCGGGGTAGAACGAAGGATCCAGCGGAGTGAGGTGCCGCAAAGTAAGCTCTGATGACGGCGAAACCTGGGAGCCCATGCACCATGGGCATGCCGTCTCGAAGGTAGTCCTGCTGCATCCATTGCATTGGTAAATCATTGTACCAACCCCTGTCCTAAGTCATCGCGCGGGCTCGCACGTAATCTTGCAGCGAACATAGCTCAGTGCCGTCTGCGCGTCCATTGAGACTACCCTGGGCAAGCAATTCGTCCTCATTCAAATCTCTTAACTGCTAATGAAAGCCAGCTGTCACGGCCGGAGTAGTCTCAGTACGCCAACGCCCCGAATGGTTGACAACCAATAGAAAATGCACAAAAATGGCGGTTGACACTACTTAATATTTGCACGCTTTTCGGAGAGCCGAATGCCAGAATTCCAGCATCCAAGCGAGCTTGAGCCTAAGCTCAGCCGAGCCCACCTCGATGTCGTTTTCAATAATCTCTTGGACGCTGCGTATAAGGCACTGGAAGCCACTTCGACAGACGATGACACCAATTGGACACGAGGCGTTTTTCCTTATGGGCGCATCCATGGTCGCTTCATACGTCTTCAACGTGAGGGTAACCTCTCTTGGTTTCGGCTCGTCAACAAAACACTGGATTACACGGTCAGCGTCAATGGAGTTTTGATGCAGTTCGTGACTGATGACCCTGACCTACGCAAGAAAGGACATCGTTTACAGAAGAACCAAGTTGAGCGATATCACGACAGCCTTCTCGGGCCAGCCAACGATGGCAACCTCACTTGGCGGGTATACGTAGATAGTGACCGCAACCCTGATGGGCCGACCCTGACAGTCTCAATCCTGGGTTTCGACACGAACCGGAATGTAATCTGCAAATGGGTTCACAACTACGAGCCTCTGGTCTCGGTTCGCACGACCGCACTGTCGCCAGTCGTTGAGATTGTTGACTCGCTACCAATCCGTCGCGACAAAGACGCCGCACAGACAGAAATGAAAGATACTGACTCGAAAGATGAATAACACGACAGGCCTTCTGCCTTGGGGTGACGAGTTTTCACCCGACAAGCTCCGCCTCGCCAGGTGTGCGGCGGGGCGATCCCTTGCTGAGATTGGTGAGCTACTTGGCGTTACCAGGCAGTACGCGCACAAACTTGAGGTCAACGCGATACCTTCTCCCAATCAACTGGAGCGGCTTTGCGAAGTCCTGCGTGTTGAAGAAAACTTTTTCTTTGCCCCCCGAAAAAGTGGCGTCGAGCTAGAGCAATGCCATTTTCGGAGCGTTCGAACTTCGACCCTAACTCTCAAAAAAACCATCGCCGCCCAAGTGGAAATGTTCGAGTTGCTGGTTGATGAGCTGGACAAAGAGGTCGCATTTCCTATCGTGGACTTCGCTGCCCTTGATGAACCTGTCACCGGTGCAGGCAAGATTGAATTAGTAGCAGAGCGATTTCGCAGGGAACAAGGATTAGGCTTAGGCCCACTCTCGAATGTGACAAAGTTAGCAGAGAAGATTGGCGTTCTGGTGGTCAACCTTGCAGACGCTGATGACCGAGTTGATGCTTTTTCTCTCTTTAACAAGCGTCCTTTAATTGTTCGCAATACATCCAAGGCCAACCCTGGAAGGCAACGGTTTGACCTGGCTCATGAGCTCGGCCATCTAGTCATGCACCAAGGGATCGAGACAGGGTGTCGTGAAACTGAGGAACAAGCCAACCAGTTCGCCAGCGCACTCTTGATGCCACGAGCAAGCTTCGCAGCCGAATTCCCAACTATGAGAGGGAAGTACCTAAACTGGACAGCGCTCAAAGAGCTAAAGCTTCGTTGGAAAGTTAGCTTCAAGGCATTAATCTATCGGGCTCGTGCGTTGGATCTGCTAACTGCCGATCAAGCGAAGAGCGGCTTTACCTACCTCGCGCGTAAAGGGTTTACGAAAAGCGAAGAGTTTGACGAGTTGATTCCGATGGAGTCCCCCCTCCTCGTTCAGCGCGCAATCGACTTACTGGACTATACGACTTGGAATCGTGTGCTTGCTGCTGCCGGCTTGAGCACGGAGATGGTGAAGAATCAGTTCATGTTAAACGTACCTATCGCCCCTTTACGGTTAGTGAACAATGCCCAACGCTAGGCCTCCGCCGCACCTCAGGCATCGTGAAGTCCACGCATTCAGGGTGTGCCCGAGCTAGATAGTCCCAAGCAAGCAGCGACATCCGTTATCGCAGCACGAAGACAGCATCTCAGCTTGAACTCAGCGCACTGCAAACGATTCGTGCGGTCCCGTCGAAATTTGCCATATTGAGCACATCGATTGGCGCGCGACCTTTTAATCGCTCATGAGGCTTACAAAGGGCGCCATAAAGCCTCCACGCATCGACATCCGGAAATTGCGCTAACGCCGCAAGCACCAACTTGTGCCGCAGTGGATCAAGCTGCCAATCGGGAATGCGCTGACCGCGATTCCCGAGGCTCAAAGACAGCAGGCGCCGAGCCTTGATATCACGGTTGATCTGATCTCGGGATTTGCCTGCCAGTTTGGCGAAGACAAGCAGCGGCAAATTACTCGAAGCTTCATAGGTGGCTAACATCTCGGCGCGCTGGCGTTGTATGTCAGATACTTGGGGTTCGCGCGGCTGTTCGGTCTGCGTTGGAGCAGGTAGGACAGGTGAATACTGAGCCGAGGTAAGGACCGGTTCGTCGCTGACGGACGTTTTGGAGGCTGGGATCGTCATCGCTGGGAAGCCGCTACTGTACAGAACGGCGTTTGCGTTCGCGCTTTCCGACGAAGGTAACGAAGCTGCGCCCTCTAAACGAATGGTCAGCGGAGAGCTTGCCGCTTTCAGCTGACCCTGCCCCCAAAGGTCCAAACGATTCGCCCAGTCCTGCATCATCGTCCGGCGCTGCTCGACATACTCCGCGTGATTGTAGGCCGCACTCACCTTGTCCGGATCAGCATGAGAAAGCTGGGCATCCACCCACACCTTCGGGTATCCGATCTCGTTCAGCGCCGTCGAGATCGTCGCCCTCATGCCATGACCGGTAAGTTGATCGGCGTACCCCATTCGGCGTAGCGCGCCATTCAGAGTGTTCTCACTGATGCGCTTGCTCAGGTCGCTTCGATGCGCAAACAAGTAGCGTTGCGCAGGGACAACCTGGTCCAGCAAGTGACGCACGATCTCCAGCGCCTGTACCGACAGCGGCACGATATAAGGCGGTACATTTTGGGTCTGTTTACCTGGCTTCCGCATCGCTAGCTGAAGTTGTTTCACCACTTCCGCTGGTATGATCCACAAGCGCTTCTCCAGATCGAACTGATCGGGTGTTGCCAACCGCAATTCGCCCGTGCGAACACCGGTCAGCAGCAACAACCGAAGGCCAAGCCGAGTTTGGTTGGCGCCACCGTAATTTCGAAGAGCAGCCATCAATCCCGGAAGCTCGTCCATACGA
>LNAP01023029.1_pt1 | contig 11664 bp, 8 predicted proteins | sample 602601 | NCBI WGS metagenome assembly LNAP01 (sample SAMN02440304, study PRJNA202911) | soil metagenome | biome: Subtropical and temperate rainforests or woodlands; isolation source: soil samples (1 kg each in a 20% v/v slurry with milli Q water) were... ... | reverse complement strand
GCCTTGCCGATGTCTGCCAGCGAACGCACGGTTTTAACGCCTGCGTCTTCCAGGGCAGCAAACTTCTCGTCTGCAGTGCCTTTGCCGCCAGAGATGATTGCGCCAGCATGGCCCATGCGCTTGCCCGCAGGGGCAGTCACACCAGCGATGTAGGAAACAACCGGCTTGGTCACGTTTGCCTTGATGTAGGCAGCCGCTTCTTCTTCAGCCGAACCGCCGATCTCGCCGATCATCACGATCGCTTCGGTCTTCGGGTCTTCCTGGAACAGCTTCAGGATGTCGATGAAGTTCGAACCCGGGATCGGGTCACCGCCGATGCCGACGCAAGTCGACTGACCGAAACCGGCGTCAGTGGTCTGCTTCACAGCTTCGTAGGTCAGGGTGCCGGAACGGGAAACGATACCGACCTTGCCTGGCAAGTGAATGTGACCTGGCATGATGCCGATCTTGCATTCGCCTGGAGTGATCACGCCTGGGCAGTTAGGACCGATCAGGACTACGCCCAGCTCGTCGCACTTGACCTTGGCATCCAGCATGTCCAGGGTAGGAATGCCTTCGGTGATGCAAACGATCAGCTTGATGCCGCCGAATGCCGCTTCCAGGATGGAGTCCTTGCAGAAAGGAGCTGGAACGTAGATCACGCTGGCGGTGGCGCCAGTGGCAGCTACAGCGTCTTTCACGGTGTTGAACACTGGCAGACCCAGGTGCTCGGTGCCGCCTTTACCAGGAGTTACGCCGCCAACCATCTTGGTGCCGTATTCGATGGCTTGCTGGGTGTGGAAACTACCTTGCGAACCGGTAATACTGGTGTCTTTATTGATCAGGACGCTCATTATTTGCCCTCCGCAGCTTTGACAACTTGTTGAGCAGCGTCGGTCAGGCTGGTAGCAGCGATGATGTTCAAACCGCTTTCTGCCAGTACTTTAGCGCCCAGCTCAGCGTTGTTGCCTTCAAGGCGAACAACAACCGGGATTTTCACGCCGACTTCTTTCACAGCGCCGATGATGCCTTCGGCAATCATGTCGCAACGAACGATGCCGCCGAAGATGTTGACCAATACTGCAGCGACGTTAGTGTCGGACAGGATGATCTTGAACGCTTCGGTAACGCGTTCTTTGGTAGCACCGCCGCCCACGTCGAGGAAGTTGGCTGGTTTGCCGCCATGCAGGTTGACGATGTCCATGGTACCCATGGCCAGGCCAGCACCGTTGACCATGCAACCGATGTTGCCTTCCAGTGCTACGTAGTTCAGTTCGAACTTGGCAGCGTGCGCTTCGCGCGGATCGTCTTGCGACGGATCGTGGAAAGTCTTCAGCTTAGGCTGACGGTACATGGCGTTGGCGTCGATGTTGATCTTGGCATCGAGGCAGTGCAGATCGCCGTCGGCCTTGATCACCAGCGGGTTCACTTCCAGCAGCGCCAGGTCGTGGTCCTGGAACAGCTTGGCCAGGCCTACGAAGATCTTGGCGAACTGAGTGACCTGCTTGCCTTCCAGGCCCAGCTGGAATGCCAGCTCACGACCCTGGAATGGCTGGGCGCCAACCAGTGGATCGATGGTGGCCTTGAGGATTTTCTCAGGGGTATCGTGAGCGATTTTCTCGATGTCCACGCCACCTTCGGTGGAAGCCATGAACACGATACGGCGGCTCGAACGGTCAACGACAGCGCCCAGGTACAGCTCTTTAGCGATATCAGTGCACGATTCAACCAGGATCTTGGTGACTGGCTGACCGTTGGCGTCAGTCTGGTAGGTCACCAGACGCTTGCCCAGCCACTGCTGTGCGAAGGCTTTGGCGTCTTCTTTGCTGCGAACCAGCTTGACGCCGCCCGCTTTACCGCGACCACCGGCGTGAACCTGGGCTTTGACAACCCATTCGCTGCCGCCGATTTTGTCGCAAGCTTCTGCTGCCGCTTCCGGGGTGTCTACCGCGTAGCCGGTGGATACTGGCAGGCCGTACTCAGCGAACAGCTGCTTACCCTGATACTCGTGAAGATTCATGCTTATTACCGTCTTCGTTAGGTACTGCGCATTCGGTGCTGCACCGTTATGGTGCCGCACCACCTGTGACTGCTGCTTGCGTAGCGTTCCGGTTGACCGGTGCCGCTACGCAAGGCTGCGTCCAGCGGATATTCCGCGGTGAGTCTTGCTCGCAAGGCTCACGACGGGCCATACCGCCGTGGTTTCTTATTGTCTATTAACGCTTTTTGCGGTTGGCCACGTGGATGGCACCGCCATTTACGGCCAGGGCCGCTTCGTGCAAGGCTTCGGACAGGGTCGGATGGGAGAAGACCATCATGCCCAGATCTTCAGCGCTGGTGCCGAATTCCATGCCGATCGCGCCTTGCTGTACCAGCTCGGCAGCGCTTGGGCCAATCACGTGAACGCCCAATACGCGATCCGTCTTGGCATCAGCGATGACTTTCACGAAACCACCGGTATCGTTGGCTGCCATGGCACGGCCGGAGGCTGCGAACGGGAAGGTGCCGACGTTAACTTCAACACCTTCGTTTTTCAAGGTTTGCTCGGTCTTGCCGACCCATGCGATTTCCGGGTGGGTGTAGATAACCGACGGGATCAGGTCGTAGTTGATCTGGGCTTTGTGGCCCTTGATGCGCTCGACCACCATGATGCCTTCCTCGGACGCTTTGTGCGCCAGCATCATGCCGCGTACCACGTCACCGATGGCGTAGACACCCGGAACGTCGGTTGCGCATTGCTCGTCAACCGCGATGAAGCCGCGCTCATCGAGGGTCACGCCGCAATCGGCGGACAGCAGGTCAGTGGTCACTGGGCGACGGCCAACCGCAACGATCAGTTTGTCGAAGGTGATGGTCTGTTCGCCGTTGGCGTCGGTGTAGTTCACCACGACTTCTTCGCCGTTGACCTTGGAGCCGGTCACGCGAGCGCCCAGCTTGATGTCCAGGCCTTGCTTGGTCAGGGTTTTCAGCGCTTCCTTGGAAACCGCGGTGTCGGCGGCCATCAGGAAGGTGTCCAGTGCTTCGAGGACGGTTACTTGCGCGCCCAGGCGCGACCAGACCGAACCCAGCTCCAGACCGATAACACCCGCGCCGATCACGCCCAGGCGTTTTGGTACGGATTGGAACTCCAGAGCGCCGGTCGAATCGACGATCACGTTCTGGTCCACCGGAGCCGGCGGAATGTCGATCGGACGCGAGCCCGGTGCCAGGATGACGTTCTCGGCTTCGATCACTTCAACCGAGCCGTCTGGCTTGGTCACTTCGACCTTCTTACCCATCAGCAGCTTGCCGTGGCCCTGGATCGAGGTCACGCCATTGGCCTTGAACAGGGTGGCAACGCCAGAGGTCAGGCCTTTGACGATGTTGGCCTTGCGGCCAACCATGGCAGGTACGTCAATGGTGACGTTTTCGCGGTTGACACCGCCAATGCCGTGGATGGCCAAGCCATCCTGCGCTTCATGGAACTTCCAGGAGCTGTCCAGCAGCGCCTTGGACGGAATGCAACCGACGTTCAGGCAAGTACCGCCGAGGGCCAGTTTGCCCTCCTTGTCGGTGTATTTCTCGATGCAGGCAGTGGTGAGGCCCAGTTGCGCAGCCTTGATGGCCGCTACGTAGCCGCCAGGGCCCGCACCAATCACTACCACGTCGAATTTCTGAGTCATGAGTCATTCCTTCTCGAATCAAACCGGACGGTCACTTGTGGAGACCGTCGTGGGACGAAACCGGTTATTTCAGCAAGAGGCCGGTCAACCGACCGGCCCTTGCGGCGAATCAGATATCCAGCAGCAGACGAGCCGGATCTTCAAGCAGGTTCTTGATGGTTACCAGGAAAGTCACGGCTTCTTTACCGTCGATCAGACGGTGATCGTAGGACAATGCCAGGTACATCATCGGACGAATCACGACCTGACCATTGATCGCCATCGGGCGTTGCAGGATGTTGTGCATGCCCAGGATCGCCGCTTGTGGCGGGTTGACGATCGGGGTCGACATCATCGAACCGAATGTACCACCGTTGGTGATGGTGAACGTACCGCCGGTCATCTCTTCGATGGACAGCTTGCCGTCACGGGCTTTCTTGCCGAAGGTGGCGATGCCGCCTTCGATTTCAGCCAGACTCATCAGTTCGGCGTTACGCAGGACCGGAACCACCAGGCCACGGTCGCTGGAGACCGCAACACCAATGTCGGCGTAACCGTGGTAAACGATGTCGGAACCGTCGATCGACGCGTTGACGGCCGGGAAGCGCTTGAGTGCTTCAGTGGCAGCCTTGACGAAGAACGACATGAAGCCCAGGCGGTGGCTCTTCTCGAACAGGTCCTTGTACTTCGAACGCAGGGCCATGACTTCGGTCATGTCGACTTCGTTGAAGGTGGTCAGCATCGCCATGTTCGACTGGGCTTCAACCAGACGCTCGGCAACCTTGGCGCGCAGGCGGGTCATCGGAACGCGTTTTTCAACGCGATCACCGGCAGCGAACACCGGAGCGGCAGCGGCAGGCGCGGCAGCCTTGGCTGGCGCAGCGGCCGGAGCGGCTTTCTTGGCGGCAACCGCTGCAACCACGTCTTCCTTGGTCACACGACCACCCTTGCCGGTGCCGGCAACGGAAGCGATGTTGATGCCATTCTCTTCAGCCAGCTTGCGAGCAGCAGGAGCGGCGACTGGATCGTCTTCGCCGCCAGCGGCAGGAGCAGCAGCCTGAGCGGCGGCCGGTGCGGCGGCAGCAGCCGGAGCAGCGGCAGCAGCGCCGCCCGCTTCGATGGAGCCCAGCACTTCGGCCGACAGTACGGTGTCGCCTTCGTTCTTGATGATGGCGCCCAGGACGCCGTCAGCTTCGGCCAACACTTCCAGGACAACTTTGTCGGTTTCGATGTCGACGATCAGTTCGTCGCGCTTGACCGCGTCGCCCGGTTTTTTGTGCCAGGTGGCAATCGTGCCATCGGCAACCGATTCCGGGAAAGTGGGGGCTTTGATCTCGATAGCCATTATCTGTGGTTCCTTAAATTCGGTTTCAGGTGCGCGAAGGCATTAAACGGTAAAGGCATCTTGCAGCAGTTGTTCCTGCTGCTCGGCGTGCATCGATGCATAACCACAAGCAGGTGCAGCAGAAGCGTCACGGCCGGCGTACTCAAGTACGAGCGACTTGTCGTGAGCGCTGATGATGCGGCGCATGTGATGTTGGCTGCAGTACCACGCACCCTGGTTCATCGGCTCTTCCTGGCACCAGACGATGTGCTTCAGGTTTTTGTACGGAGCCAGGATTTCGACCAGGTCGTCCTCCGGGAACGGGTACAGCTGCTCGAGACGCACGATGGCGATATCGTCACGGCCTTCGGCACGGCGTTTTTCCAGCAAGTCGTAATAGACCTTGCCGCTGCACAGAACCACGCGACCGACGTTGGCCGGATCCTGAGCGTCGATTTCCGGGATAACGGTCTGGAACGAGCCTTCGGCCAGATCTTCCAGAGTCGAGATCGCCAGCTTGTGACGCAGCAATGACTTCGGTGTCAGCACTACAAGCGGCTTGCGCAGCGGGCGAATCACCTGACGGCGCAGCAAGTGGTAGATCTGAGCCGGGGTCGTCGGTACGCACACCTGGATGTTGTGCTCGGCGCACAGTTGCAGGTAACGCTCCAGACGTGCCGAAGAGTGCTCCGGCCCCTGCCCTTCATAACCGTGTGGCAACAGCATGGTCAGACCGCAGAGACGGCCCCACTTGTGCTCGCCGCTGGTGATGAACTGGTCGACAACCACCTGGGCACCGTTGGCGAAGTCGCCGAACTGGGCTTCCCAGATCACCAGCGCATTCGGCTCGGTGGTGGAGTAGCCATATTCGAACGCCAGGACGGCTTCTTCGGACAGCAGCGAGTCGTACAGGTCGAAACGTGGCTGGCCTTTGTACAGGTGTTGCAGCGGGATGTAGGTGCTGGCGTCTTTCTGGTTGTGCAGCGCCGCGTGACGGTGCGAGAAAGTGCCGCGACCTACGTCCTGGCCGGTAATGCGCACAGGGTGACCTTCGAACGCCAGGGTCGCGTATGCCATGGTTTCGGCATAACCCCAGTTGATCGGCAGGCCGCCGGCTTGCATCTTCTGCCGGTCTTCGTAGATTTTCGCGACCTGACGCTGGACCACGAAGCCTTCCGGAATTTCCAGCAGCTTGGCGGACAGTTCCTGCAAGGTCTTGAGATCAAAACGAGTGTCGTGACGAGCGGTCCAGGCATGACCCAGGTACGGGCGCCAGTCCACGAACAGCTCTTTGTTCGGCTCTTTGACCAGGCTCTTTACAACATGCAGGCCATTGTCCAGGGCATTGCGATATTCATCGACTTTTTCCTGGACGCGCTCAGCGTCCAGCACACCGCTCTGGGTCAGGCGCTCGGCATACAGCTCACGGGTGGTGCGCTGCTTGGCGATCTGCTGGTACATCAGAGGCTGGGTGCCGCTTGGCTCGTCGGCTTCGTTGTGGCCGCGACGACGGTAGCAGACCAGGTCGATCACCACGTCACGCTTGTACTGCATGCGGTAGTCGATGGCCAACTGGGTCACGAACAGCACGGCTTCAGGGTCATCGCCATTCACATGGAGAATCGGCGCCTGGATCATCTTCGCAACGTCGGTGCAGTACTCGGTGGAACGCGAGTCTTCCGGGTTGCTGATGGTGAAGCCGACCTGGTTGTTGATCACCAGGTGAATGGTACCGCCGGTCTTGAAGCCGCGAGTCTGCGACATCTGGAAGGTTTCCATGACCACGCCCTGACCTGCGAATGCAGCGTCACCGTGGATGGAAATCGGCAGGACTTTTTCGCCAGTCGGGTCGTTGCGACGATCCTGACGGGCACGGACCGAACCCTCGACCACCGGAGAAACGATTTCCAGGTGGGACGGGTTGAAGGCCATCGCCAGGTGAACTTCGCCACCGGTGGTCATCACGTTGGACGAGAAACCCTGGTGATACTTGACGTCACCGGAGCCCAGCTCGACCTTCTTCTTGCCTTCGAACTCGTCGAACAGCTCGCGCGGGTTCTTGCCGAAGGTGTTGACCAGCACGTTCAGACGGCCGCGGTGGGCCATGCCTATGACGACTTCCTTGGTGCCGTAGGAACCGGAGCGCTGGATCAGTTCGTCCAGCAGCGGGATCAGGCTTTCGCCACCTTCCAGGCCGAAACGCTTGGTGCCCGGGTATTTGGTGCCCAGGTACTTTTCCAGGCCTTCGGCGGCAGTGACACGCTCGAGCAAGTGGCTCTTGACGTCAGCGGAGAAGGTCGGACGGCCACGAACGCTTTCCAGACGCTGCTGGAACCACTGGCGCTGCTCGGAATCGACGATGTGCGTAAATTCGGCACCGATGGTGCGGCAATATGTCTGCTGCAACGCTTCGTGAATTTCACGTAGGCTCGCTTCCTCTTTGCCGATGAACAGGTCGCCGGCACGGAAGGTCGTATCAAGATCGGCATTGGTCAAGCCGTAATGAGTGATCGACAGGTCTGCAGGTGCAGGACGCTGCCACAGCCCCAGCGGGTCCAGCTGGGCTGCCTGGTGGCCGCGCATCCGGTAGGCCTGGATCAGTCGCAGCACTTCAACTTGCTTCTTCTCGTGCTCACTGCTCACGCTGCCGGCAGACACCGGTTGAGCGCGGCGCTGGTTCTTTGCCAGCAGCACGAAATGATCGCGAATTGTCGAGTGCGAAACATCAGTGGCAGAGTTACCGTCAGCCGGCAACTTCTGAAAGTAGGTGCGCCACTCTTCTGGCACAGCGTTAGGGTCGTGCAGGTAGAGCTCGTAGAGCTCTTCCACATAGGCAGCGTTACCACCGGAGAGGTGGGCACTGTTCCACATGCGCTGCATCACGCTTTCTTGCATGCTTGGTCACCCTCGATTTGGGGAACACCATCGGCGAAAACACCGAAGTCCGAATGCAGCGACCAAAACAAGCCACTTAGGATCACGCTGATAGTCCGGGTACCAGCCCGGATGCCCCTGCTTGTCTCATTTCTTCAAAATAAGAACTGCCGCTTTGTGGGCGGCGGTTCTGGTTATAGCCAGGACGCGGGTTGAAGCCCACGCCCCGACCTTTACGGGTACAGCGGTTCTACGGGTACAGCAGCTGAATCACACGCCGCTTTGCAGCAGCATGTTACGTACGTGACCGATGGCCTTAGTCGGGTTCAGGCCTTTCGGGCAGACGTTGACGCAGTTCATGATCCCGCGGCAGCGGAATACGCTGAACGGGTCATCCAGTGCAGCCAGACGCTCGGACGTCTTGGTGTCGCGGCTGTCTGCCAGGAAGCGATACGCTTGCAGCAGAGCGGCCGGGCCCAGGAATTTGTCCGGGTTCCACCAGAAGGATGGGCACGAGGTCGAGCAGCAGGCGCACAGGATGCACTCGTACAGACCGTCGAGCTTTTCACGCTCTTCCGGGGACTGCAGACGTTCGATGGCCGGAGCCGGCGAATCGTTCTGCAGGAATGGCTTCACCTTCTCGTATTGCTTGTAGAAGATGCTCATATCGACGACCAGGTCACGAATAACCGGCAAACCTGGCAGCGGACGAACGATCAGCTTGTTGCCCTTGACCACGGCGGACAGCGGCGTGATGCACGCCAGGCCGTTCTTGCCGTTGATGTTCATGCCGTCGGAGCCGCAAACGCCCTCGCGGCAGGAACGACGGTAGGAAAAACCTTCGTCCTGCTCTTTGATCAAGGCCAGCACGTCCAGCACCATCAGGTCTTTACCACCGGTATCGACCTGGAAATCCTGCATGAACGGCGCGGCGTCCTGATCAGGGTTGTAGCGATAAACACTGACTTGCAACATGGCGGCCACCCTTAGTAAGTCCGGATCTTGGGTTCAAACGTCGGAACGGTCTTCGGCGAGAAGTTCACCGCACGCTTGGCGACACGTTTTTCACCCGGGAAGAACAAGGTGTGGCACAACCAGTTTTCGTCATCACGGTCTTCAAAGTCTTCGCGGGCATGGGCACCACGGGACTCTTTGCGCACTTCTGCCGCGATGGCGGTGGCTTCGGCCACTTCCAGCAGGTTCTGCAGTTCCAGCGCTTCGATACGTGCAGTGTTAAACGCCTGCGACTTATCGTTGATCTTCACGTTGGCGATTCGTTCACGCAATTGAGCCAGCTGAGCGATACCCTTCTGCATGTACTCGCCGGTACGGAACACACCGAAGTAGTTCTGCATGCAGTTTTGCAGCTCGCGACGCAGGGTCGCCACGTCTTCGCCTTCGGTACGCTCATTCAGAGCGGACAGACGCGCCAGGGCGGCTTCGATGTTGGCGTCGGTGGCATCGTCATACTCGATACCCTCGGTCAGCGCTTTTTCCAGGTGCAGGCCGGCAGCGCGACCGAATACCACCAGGTCGAGCAGCGAGTTGCCGCCCAGACGGTTGGCACCGTGAACCGATACGCAAGCCACTTCACCCACTGCGAACAGGCCAGGGATGATTTCGTCCACGCCTTCGGCGTTCTGGGTGATCGCCTGGCCGTGAATGTTGGTGGCAACGCCGCCCATCATATAGTGGCAGGTTGGAACTACTGGAACCGGCGCAACGACAGGGTCGACGTGAGCGAAGGTCTTCGACAGTTCGCAAATGCCTGGCAGACGGCTGTGCAGCACTTCCTCGCCCAGGTGGTCGAGCTTGAGCATCACGTGGTCGCCATTCGGACCGCAACCGTTGCCGGCGATGATTTCTTTCACCATCGAACGGGCAACTACGTCGCGACCGGCAAGGTCTTTGGCGTTCGGAGCATAACGCTCCATGAAACGCTCGCCGTGCTTGTTGATCAGGTAACCGCCTTCACCGCGGCAACCTTCGGTGACCAGTACACCGGCGCCGGCGATGCCGGTCGGGTGGAACTGCCACATTTCGATGTCTTGTACCGGCACGCCAGCACGCAGCGCCATGCCGACACCGTCACCGGTGTTGATCAGGGCGTTGGTGGTGGACGCGTAGATACGGCCGGCACCGCCAGTCGCCAACACGGTAGCCTTGGCGCGGATGTAGGTGGTTTCGCCGGTTTCGATGCAGATCGCGATCACACCGACGAAGGCGCCATCCTGGTTTTTCACCAGGTCAACGGCGTAGTACTCGTTCAGGAACGTAGTACCGGCTTTCAGGTTGCCCTGATAAAGGGTGTGCAGCAGTGCGTGACCGGTACGGTCGGATGCCGCGCAAGTACGCGCAGCCTGACCGCCCTTGCCGTAGTCCTTGGACTGACCGCCGAACGGACGCTGGTAGATACGGCCGGTTTCGGTACGCGAGAACGGCAGGCCCATGTGGTCCGCAGCCGGACCTTCCTGACACATGTATTCGATAGCGTCCTGGTCACCGATGTAGTCGGAACCCTTGACGGTATCGTACATGTGCCAGCGCCAGTCATCGTTCGGGTCAGCCGAAGCAATGGCACAGGTGATGCCGCCCTGGGCGGAAACAGTGTGCGAACGGGTCGGGAAAACCTTGGTGATCACGGCAGTCTTGTGACCGCCCTGTGCCAGTTGCAGCGCAGCGCGCATGCCGGCACCGCCGCCACCAATAATGATGGCGTCGAAAGAAATCGTAGGAATGTTAGCCATGAATCAGATACCCCAAAGAATCTGCACACCCCAGACGAAGTACGCAAACATCGCGACGCCGCATACTGCCTGGAAGAGGAAACGTACGGCAGTCGCCGACTTGCCGAACGCCATCGGCGTCAGGTAGTCGGTCGCGATGGTCCACATGCCGACCCAGGCGTGAGCGCCCAGTGCGACAAGCGACAGCAGACTGAAGATACGCATCCAGTTGTTTGCGAACAGTTCGTGCCATTGGGCATAGCCAAGGCCAGGGTTTGCTACGACATATCCGATCAGGAAAATGAAGTAAGCCGCGAGAACGACCGCAGACACACGCTGCGCCATCCAGTCATAGAGGCCCGAACGGGAAAGGTTCGTGACGTTGGTTACCATATCCAGACTCCTGCCAGAACGATTACCACCACGGAAACGGCGATAACGATTTTCGAGCCCAGCTTGCCGCCTTCCAGCGTCTCACCGATGCCCATGTCCATGATCAAGTGGCGCACACCGGCAACCAAGTGATACAGCAAGGCGGACAGGATGCCCCAAATCACTAGCTTGGCTAGCGGACTGGTCAGACACGCTTTCACCTCGCCGAAGCCTTCCTCGGAGCTGAGCGACTTGTCCAATGCATAAAGCATGATGGCAAGGCTCACAAAGAGGATGACACCGGAAATACGGTGAAGGATGGACGTGTAAGCAGTGACTGGGAGTTTGATGGTCCTTAGGTCTAGGTTTACAGGTCGTTGGCTATTCACGGCTTTTTTCACACTGAAGAGCCCCTAACAATCAGGGCAAAGTTGTTGGGGAGTGCACTGGTCAGGTACCCACCACCCAGGGAGTGACGACCCCCATCAAACCGGGCCCGAAAGCCCATGGCGGTCGGTGGCCGAGTATAGACAGTTAGGCTACTAATGACAACGCAATCACCTTCCCCTAATAGCTCATTGCGTTAGGCGGATAAAAGGCGTAAATGGCGGGGAATTTCGAGGAAAAAGTACGGTTAAAGCCTTCTGGGGCAAGACTTTAGGCAAATTGACATTCGAATTTATCTCACTATAGTGGTGCGGGCCCTGCGTGGGGGGTCTGTCTGATGATTTCAAGCATAAATAGGAGG
>LNAP01005193.1_pt1 | contig 11665 bp, 11 predicted proteins | sample 602601 | NCBI WGS metagenome assembly LNAP01 (sample SAMN02440304, study PRJNA202911) | soil metagenome | biome: Subtropical and temperate rainforests or woodlands; isolation source: soil samples (1 kg each in a 20% v/v slurry with milli Q water) were... ... | reverse complement strand
CCTTGATCAAGGTATCGTGTGCCTTGGTCATCACAGCGTGCATCTGCATCAGCTGCAGGGCGGTCTCTTCCTCTAGCTTCAACTTCGCATCGTACCGGATTTTCATTTCGGCCACTTCGTGATCGCCATCCACCTCGGTCTCTCCTTGCGTGGAGTCGAAATGTACCTAGAATTAGAAAAAAGTAAATAAAATAAGTAATTGCAAACGAGTGTAATGAACTTTTTCCCGCACCAACGCACCTTCGCATTGACAAGAAATAACACGGTAAACAAAGTAAAAACGAAATCATTTTAAGTTTACCTTGAGGGATTCCTTCTCGCGACTCAAATTCTTCTGCTTGTGCTGCTCCGACAACAACTTTTCTTCGTACTCAATCGTCAACTCTTGCAAATACTTCTGATGACTGTCCACCAGCGCACGATTCTCCTCGTTCCAGCGCTTGTGCGCGTCTTCGGTCTCCTCCTGCAGCAGTCGGTGCCGATTCTCCTCGGCGTTCTGCTTGGTCTTGTACTTGAACTCGATGGTTTTTAGCTCATCGGCCTGGTGGCGCTCGAGGGATTTAACCTTCTGCGCGAAGGATATTTCAATGGACTGCTTTTCGCGATCCAGTTCCGCAAACTTCACACGCTCGGCTTCGAGCTGGAAATGGAAGCGGTCCTCTAGTTCGGCCTTGTTGTCGTTGTGCTCGAGGTCCTTCAGGCGCAATTGGTGCTCATTATTCTGGTTCAGCTCCTCCACCTTGGAGGTCAGCGCGCTGATTTGCCCCTTGCGGCCCTCGAGGTCCGATCGGTGAATCAACACCTCGTCGATGAATTCAAATGACACTAGTCCTTCTTTCACGGCCTGTTTGGCAAAGGCTGCATTCTCAAACTCGGAGATGCAGATGCAGCCATTGGCGTCGCCCGTGATGATCGTGCTGCCGTCGCGCGCCTGGCACATTGCGGTGATGGGTGCACTGTGGATGGAGTTCACTTCCAAAGGGTTGCTCATCGTGCCCGCCACACTCGTCGTGAGAATCGCGCCCGGCAGATCGTCCGAACAAGTGCCGAGAATAAGAAACTTGCGGGCCTCGTCGTAGAGCATCGTGGAGCACAGGTAGCCCAAAGTGTCCATGGTGTGAGAAGCTGTCACGGCCCCTTCCAATCCCGCAGCGGAGGAACCCAGCGAGGCTGCGGCGGCCGCCATCGCAGAGCCTTTGACCGTCATTTTCGTCTCGTGCGATGAGAAATCCAGCTCCTTGAGCACCTTGTCTTGAGTGGCAATGTAGACCTTGCTGCCATCGGCAGGCCCGACACCGGAGCTAATCTGGATATTTCCGGAAAAGTGCTCGGGCCGGCGGTTGACCGGAAAGAGATCCCAAAAATACACCATGCCCTCCGTGCCCACGGTCATGATCTTGGAGTCGCAGTGCATCCACACAATCGACTTGATCTTGTTATTGTGTCCGCGCAGCGTGCCCACGGGCGCTCCGGTGTACGTATTGTACAACTGCAAGTTGGTGCCGTTGGCCGCGGCGAGATACTGCCCACCCCGGGAGAATTTCACCAATGAGCCGTTTCTGGCGACCACTTCGCGACACACGTTGATCTCGTCCAACAAGATGGACAAGATCTGAATGCGCTCGCTGAAGGCCACGGCCACATACAAGCCCGAAGGATGCACGCTGAGACCGATGGGCTCTTCTTCAAACTGCTTCATGAGCTCCATCTTCTTGTCGGCGGTGTTCCACACGCGTACGGTGCCGTCTTTGCCCGTGGTGACGAGAATCTGGCGCCACATGGCCACATCGATGCCCGTGATCGATGCATCCCCGCGTATATTGGGCCCGTGAAACGAGGTCAGAATATTTTCCACGCCACCGGTACCGTCCTTGATGCCCGCAATGTTGGACAGGACCACACTCACCAGCTGCTGGCGACTGGTGCCACACACCAGGGAGTCATCCGGCGCCACCGCGAAAGTCAGAATGTGCCCACGGTTCCCCGGCAAGCGGCAAGTGTCCTCCAGGGCGTATTTTTCTTTTAAATCTTCTTGGCGCTCGTAGGTGCGGAGCTCGCCGTTGTTGGTGCCCGCCACGAAGCCACGGCCATGGGCGGTCATGCAGTTAATCGGTCGGGGCTCTTCGTCCGGCCCGACACTGGTGCTGATGTATCCACGGAACTCGAAGTTTTCAATGAGCATAATATCTCCCGCATCCGTGCCGACCAGCAGGTTTTCATCGGGCAACCACAGGTGGGAAATGAAATTGGACAATTCTCTGCGCACGGTGATGGTGGCTTGGCGCAGCTGGCCTTCCACAAAACGAAACAGGCGAAGAATAGACTTTCCAACCACAATGATCGTAGAAGGATCCCATGGGCAGAATGATATTTGGTGGACAGGGGTTTCATCACTTTGAGCGATTTTCACCGAGCATACCACCTTCGCTGTCTTTTCAATATTCCACAGCACCAAATTCCACTCAGGACCGGCTCCTTGCGCAAGCATGTGTCGCCCGTCTTCCGAAAATGCAAGGCATCTGATCTCGCTCGATCCGATTTCATTGTATGTAAGAACCCTTCTCTTTTTGAGGGTGTGCGTGTCGTAGAATGTTACGATCGCAGCGGGCTCAACTTTTTCTGCAACAGCAATGATCTTCTTGGACACAGAAACAACAATCGCAGTTATACCAAGCGACTGATGCTGATATGTGGAGGTTGCAGCAATGAAATTTTGTTCCTTTGACTCAGTGTTTATAACAGCGATTTGATGACCACATGAGTACGCCAGGTGGTGTTCCTCAGTAAAAGCAACACAATTTTTGATTTGGGGGTTCAGTCCAAAGGCTTGCTTTACAACAAGCTTACCAGACATTGCAATTATATCACCTTTGACAACTTTACAAGTACAGTTCAGGCAATAATGAAAATCGAATCGTTGCCCTCGTTGCATCAAAGCGTAACGGCAAAACAGCTTCGTGCGAAAAAAGAGCATTTTGCCTCACACGCGAATATGCAAACTCAACACCAAAAAATGAGCACTTACGTAATTTCCTATCTTTGTTACAAACCTATTATTATGCCACAATCAAGCACATCTCACTACATCGTACCATCATGGCTCGTTGCGTCAAGGCAAAAAACGGCAGCAACACAGAAAAAAGTTCATTTTTGTACATCTACGAGGAGACTGCCGGGGCAATCTTCACCCGCACCTCATCTTCGGGCAACAGTTGCGCCGCGACGTTGGGGCCGCGCGCCTGCGTGAAGAGCCGCGTCTCCCAGGCCGCCACGTCGAAGAACACGAACATCACACTAGGATGCGATTGCATCAACTCGTGCGGTGCGCGGGGCTTCAGCCACACCTTGAGCTCGCCGTGGAAGCGCCATTCTCTCCGGTACAGCTCCTGCGCCGCGACGGCCTGCAGAATGTCGCGTGGCATACTGTAGAACATGTAGAAGAGCGTCTCGAGCTGAAACTTGGACAAGTGCTCGTTCTTCAGGGACGGAGGGTGCATCAGATAGCAGGCAGGCGTGTGGAACTGAGGATCGGGGGTCAGCGCAACGTCCGTGAACGGCGAGGCGAAGGTGGGAAACAAGCTCTCTGGTGCGTTGAGATTCAAGCCAAAGGTCGTCAAGTCGGTGCCCAGCGCCAGCGAGTTCATATCCTGAAAAAAAGACGAACATTCAGAAACAAAAAGTTAGCGAATCTCAGCATTAATCTCAACAAAAAGCACAAAAAGACTTATCAAGCAAACGTAAATGTACCTTATCAGTCATTCTAATGATATCCAACAGCCCTGCCAGGCCGAATCTAACTTCTGTGGTGTTTCCCGCCGTGCTGGGTCCGCTGGCTATCGACGACAACAGGCTGCCCTGGGAACCAATCAGGCCCCCAATGTTCAACCCACTGGACCCTAAACTGCTGCCAAAGGCCCCCGCGTACTCCTGGGTCGAGGCGGAACCCTGTGATGCACTTCCGGAAGCACCACCGGACAAGCCGCCACCCACCAGGCCTAAATCCCGGCCATTGTTGCCCACCACGGCAGAGGACACGTCCCCGTGGTGCTTGCTGCTCGGCGCGGAGCCAGGCAGCGCCGGGAAGTTCTCGTTTTCTATTGTGAAGTCCTCCTCTGCTCGGATCTGTCCATAGGCGGGGTTGCCGTAACTCGTGTTGCGACTCGCAGGGTTCGGTGCGCCGAGGGCCGGGAAGCTAGACGTATCGAAAGGCGCCCCGGCAGCACCGATGCTCCGGCCAGCAGGAGGGAAGATGCCCATGCCCGGTCCATTTAAGCCTTCAAAATGGAATTAGTTTTGCATTCGAAGAGTATTTAGTGAAGGTAGTTGGGGAGAAAGCGCTTCGAAAGGTAGGTGGTGTACCTTGTTGTGTGAAACCGCCTGCCCCGGGTGCCTGCTTCGCACCGCCCAGATTTAAAATGGAAAACTCGTTTTGATTTTGGTTCCGAAGTGATTGCTGCGTAACAAGGTTTTTAAAGGGGTGACAAATCACAACATGAAAATTGAATCAATGCTGGTTCGAAAAACCGCTCACCATCTGTTGTTGTTGCCGTTGCTGTTGCAGTAAAGCATTTTGTCCTGCATTATAGAGAAATAAAGAATCATATAATTATGATGTTAAAATGAATTGCAAGGTCAGCTCTCATTTCATCACACCTGCATTATAACCTCCAACACCATATCCGTTGTTCTGCATCTGATATTGAGCTGCAGGATCGTTACTTCCTGTCTCGCGGTAATACCGCGTCGAATCAAAATCTCCCTATGATAGTACACAACCAAACTGAAAATAAGAAGCTATTCGACTTCGGAGACTAAGAGCGGCAAAAGACTCACCTTGTTTCTTAGATCATCATAATCTGGTTTATCCTTGTTAAATACAGCCATGTTATATTTACTATTGCGTTCCCTTTAAGCTCGATTTAACTGCTGCGTTATACCAGCACCTCAAGTGACTGATGAGTCCGATTGATAGCTAAAGCGAAGAGGAATTGTCCAAAGAAGACGAAAGTGAGCTCACATGCGTTATCAACGTGGTCATACTCCCAAGTGTTGGCGAGACTTTTACGGGAAGAAAGCGCTTCGTGTCTAAAATTTATTGGGAAGTTAAACAGTACGTACACTACAATCCTTATTATTAACTACACAATGTACTCACAAGGGAAAGGGTTATTTATGGGCGTTCCATATGATCGAATTGAAGTATTTCCTCATGCTTACACTCTGGAAAGTTGCTGCAGCCCTTTGGTTGTGCTTTTTCAATGTTAATACCGATGGGTTCAAAGCAATTTGGAGAGCGGTCAAACTACACCGACATCACTGCCAAGTATCATTGACGCGTCGAATCCGAATTCACCCCACACCTTCATCGGCACATGCAAGTCTCGCTTCAAATGACATCGACGTATGGAACATAATTAAGAATGAATATAATCGACAAGTTTCGGGCATAGAGTTGATAGCGAGCGAGAACTTTGTATCCAATGCTGTCATGGAGGCAGTTGGTTCATGCATGACGAACAAGTACTCCGAAGGATTACCAAATGCTCGGTACTACGGAGGCAATCAATACATCGATCAAATAGAAGTTTTATGTCAAAATCGTGCGCTGTCTCTTTTCAATTTGAGCAAGTTGGAGTGGGGTGTGAACGTGCAGCCTTACTCTGGTTCGCCTGCCAACTTCGCGGTATACACAGCCTTGTTGAAACCTGGTGACCGCATCATGGGTTTGGATCTGCCCTCTGGAGGCCACCTGACGCATGGCTATCAAACCAGCAAGCGAAAAGTCAGCGCAACCTCGATCTTCTTCGAGTCAAAGCCATACAAAGTTGATCCAGTCACAGGACTAATCGATTACGACCAGCTGGCCACGCTGGCACTCGACTTTAAACCCAAACTAATCATCGCAGGGGCCAGTGCGTACCCACGTGACTGGGACTATGCGCGTATGCGGGAGATTTGCGACTCCGTCGGTGCTTATTTGATGGCCGACATGGCACACATTGCTGGTTTCGTCGCTACCGGGTATGCACACAACCCTTTTCCACACTGTCATGTGGTGACCACTACGACACACAAATCACTGCGAGGACCACGCTCGGGGATGATCTTTTACCAGCTTTTACTGGGGGAGGCGATTAACAATGCGGTGTTTCCCGCCCTGCAAGGTGGGCCACACAACCACCAAATAGGTACTTTTTCCCTCTACTAAGTTTCTTTTCTGAAAGTACAATCGTTATCATACCAATAATGTTTGTATTCTATGTTACAGCGGGGGTAGCAGTAGCTCTCAAGGAGGCCGCCGATCCATCATTTACTGCGTACATTGAGCAAGTCCAGACAAACGCCCGGGCCCTCGCGCAGACTCTACAACACCACAAGTACACCATCGTGACCCACGGCACGGATAACCACATCGTGCTGTGGGACACGCGGAACACCGGATTAAGTGGTTCGATGCTCGAGAAAGCACTCGAGTGGTGTGATATCTCCGCCAACAAGAATGCGATCTTGGGGGACACCAGTGCGTTGAATCCCGGCGGGGTGCGACTCGGCACGTTGGCGATGACCACACGCGGCATGAGTGTCCCCGACATGCTTTGGATTGGTAATATGATTCACCGAATCGTGCAGCTAGCACAGCGCGTTCACACGCATTGTCAAGCACATTGCAATATTTCTCCAACACCTGGAGTTTCAACAGCTAATTCCCACCTGCCAGCTTCGAAGTCTGTCAAAGTGCACCAGTTTATATCAGAAGCACAAAGTGAGAAATTTTGGTCGGAGTTTGAGAAACTGAAAGACGAAGTGAGAAAGTATGTAGAAAAGTTTCCAATGCCAGGATTAGTGCCGTAGTACTCGTGTGCACTAATTCTTGGTTAAAACTAACAGCCTTTCCTTTTCAAACAAACGGTTGTTCTGCTTTTTTACAAAAATCACAATATATACATCATAGAAACCATTACATCAAAAATAATACAGACAGCGTTAAGCTGCTCCAGCAAGCGGCACAATGTCATCGAAGGTCAATAACCCTTCCTCTTCATCGTCTTCCGCCCCCGCCACACTACCATCTGCCATCTCACTCAAAGAGACATTCGAAGAGTTTCGACTGTTGCTGCGCGAGCTCACACTGCCGTTGGACGAAGCGATCGGAGCAGGTGGCGGAGGGACAAAAATGCTGGAATAGTCCACGATCGCTTGGCTAATCTTAGAAATCCAAGTGTAAACGTCTTTCTCGTTATTCGCCACCATCATAAAGGTTTCTGATTTGAGCTCAATCTCGATTGCGTATTTCTTCTTGGCTTTCTTTTCAGCAGACTGGGTAAACATTGTAGTGCAACGAATTGCATTATTGGTTTCTTATTAGCGAGAGTTGATAACCCGTGCAACATTGTCAATAAGTACCTTAATTGAAATGCAGTCGACCAAATCTATAATGCCATGTGGTGCCGAGGTACTGTCCTATAAAAAGGAATAGGTTAATCATTACGGTCAGTTGGAATCAATCAACTTTACAACGGAGCTTGGACCAACCTTTGAGAAAAATAGCTTCGGACCTTTCAATATCAAATATCGTTTCCTCCATTCTGCAAATAGTACATAAAATGAATTGCAATTAATTTACAGAGTTGCGACAGTTGCATACCTCCCATCCATCGGCTCTTCTTGGACATTACCCCTTCAAAGTCAGCGTTGTTGGTGTCCTGTTGAAATAATGTGGACAGACTTAAGAGTCAAACATAAAAATAGTAACATATAGGTAATCATACCCATCGGACACCATTGGGATCCATGAACGCTCCCCTTGATGGCATGGTCAATGGCCTTTTGGTGATGCTGATTTCTGGACAGAGTGGACATCGTGCCAGAAAGGGTTACGTTCAACATCCACTTGTATCCTAAAATTGAACGTCTTTTGTATTGGCTACATTCATAAAAAGATTCAATTTGATGTAATGAGCGTTTCATTTCGAAGTTGAGTCCCTGCACCATAAAACTGTGAAAGGTCAAAACGAGAGCACGGCAACCCCCTTCATCCTCATGTTATTCTGCTCTTAAGTATGTTCTTCGGTTTATGCTCCCCTTCCGGCGTTCAGCTCCAAGTTGCGCCGCGAAAGTATGGGACTTCTGATGTGGACCAACCTGATACACCATCGCCGACTCGAAAAGTCGACCTTATACGCCTTAAGCCACAGCCAACTCTGAGTGGTGATATACTAGTAGGATCAAAAGCACTTACATTGAATGTGGAGGACGAGCTGTTCCTGTTCGTGAACAGCGTAATGTTTAACAGTGCACGTGCTTCATTATCGCTTGACGGATTTCCAACTGGATTGAGTTGCTACACTTTCGAGCCGAACCCAATTGTTTTCAGTTCCGGGCTTGTTAATGCATTAAACAAGTGTGTTCAAAGACACACTAGTACGATAAGTCGCGATGCGCCTGTTTCACGAGCACTGAGTGCAAAAGCGTTACTCGCTACCCAGCAGTATGACGTGACTCCGAACTTCAGTTCGGCTTGCAAGAACCTGTCGTTGTTGCTTCACAGTTATGTATCCAACCCCGACAATGGTCGGTCGCACCAGAGCGGTGTCAATGTTCTATTAAAGTCCATCGGATCTGGCTTAAATTCCGTCGAAAACATCCTGATAGTCATGGTGAGTGTGTTCCTATATCGTGTGCAGGTTTAGTAGTATGGCAGCAGCTTTTTTTTCTTCTCAACTTAGCTTGCGATGAACGTAACCTAATATATTTGTTTACTCTTCCCTTTTCTGTAGGATATTCTGTTGCTGGCTCTGATAGAGTACGTGCACAGCCACGAGGCGGCCGTCGAAGACAGCACCTTGCTCTATGAAGTTGCCAAATTGTACCGTACATTCGTAATGTACGTACTCTCCGCCCCGCCAAGTGCGACATCGATCGTCGTCACACATGACACCCTGAGTCCTATTGAGGTTGTTTCTTGTATCTATGCGCGGATTATAGGCAAATGCAGCCTGTTGGTGCGCCTAGTGTGTCACAACACACTGAAACTCAGCCAGCAACACGCAACTGTGCTTTCGGAAAATGTGCGTATGTCTTTGGAAGATGCAGCCCAGCTGATGCAAACTAATGCAGAAGCCATTGCCTACCTGTCTGCATTGGTACAACGGGAAAGCAATACTGGCAGTAACGGAGTCGCGATGTGCGGGTATTATCATTGTACCATGTTGTACTGGAACGTGTGTTCAGAATTCCTGCAACTATTGAAGCACTTCTCTGTGACACAGAGTCTAACTAGATCTAACACACACAATGATATCTCTCTGCTATACACGGACGAAAGCAAAAACGGCAATCAAACCAGCACTGCCAGTACGCCACAGTCTACACATATGTGGCAGTCACTGCAGTTTCGAATTTACAATGCCATGCTAAGCACAGCACCAACTATCGAGCAGTTACACTATGAATTGTATCGGATCGAACACTATCAACAGAGTGGTGCGATAAATTCAGAGGACGCATATTGCGTGCAACATCTAGCTCAATTGACACAAAATGATAACAATATTACCACCACCTCAATACCACTGGTGCCAATGGAACAATGCACGTTTCGATTGCGGTTTATCTTAGCCGGAATTTCCAAATTGTTCGCAACAATTGACACGATACGACCGACGCGGATGCAGTTACCGACGCCAATATCCGCACCGGCTCAATTTAACGAGAATAAATGGCTCGTGGCACTCGCTGAGATGCTTTTGTCAACGCTGAGTAAAGCACGCAGTGGAAATAATGGGACTAATTCGCTATTAATATACGCACCGTATTTGGCAGAACAGATATTACTGCGCACATCGGATAAACACGTCGACCGCAGCGCAACCACTAACTGGATTTATTGGGACCTGGCAAAGGTACGAATTAGTCTCCGTGTGCAGAATGTCACACCTTTATTTATTTTTTATGAAATACTCTTTTTACTCATATTCTTGTTTTTACAGAGTTTGGGCGAGTTTACCTATTTGCTGCGCCGACAGCTGCGTTCTCTGCAGAGCCAGGTGAACGTAAGTCACCGAGGGAGCAGCAGTGGGATGGGTCGGCTGAGCGGCATCAACGCCACTGCCTCGCACACCGCCTCGGGCCGCGCACTACACACGACTGCGTTACTTCAAGCCAGCGCACACTCAGGACATGGGAATACCCACGGACAAAGTGATCTCACAGGCCGCACCTCGGAGCGCTCCACCGACCGAACCGCCCGCTTAAACAGTATTAACAATTTGAATAAAAACCTCGGCGCGTCGGCGTCTGGTCCGCAGTTGACCAGTCCGAACGGCCATGGACCCAATAGCAACAGTTCGTTGTTTGATCCGAGCAAAAGTTTGAAAAGTAACAGTACCGCTCACAGTCGGTCTCTGCCTCCTATCACCAACAATAATATGAGCAATGCCAACACTGTCAGTGCGCCGAATACCGAAGCGGTGCCTGTGTTTAGTGTAAATGACAAAGTGGACGGCCACTGTACGCTGCCCAACGGATCCAAACGATGGTATCCGGGAATAATAACCAGTGCTGAATACGATCAAAATAAGAAACAGTTTATGTACACCATCAAATACAACGATGGAGAAGAGCGAGGACATCAGACAGGTATTTATTTTTCAGTACTGGCTTTTAAAAGTCGTTAAGCATTGTCGCACATACAATTGCGACTATATTTCATCTTAAACTAACACTGCCACTTCATTTTTACTCGTTTCTTACAGCCAACGACATTCGGTACCCAAAGAAACGCAAGCCACGCACGCGCACCAGCAGCCGCGCGGACGATGAGTTCAGCGACAGCGGCTACGAGAGCACCCGTACTAGCATAATCCAACGCCAAACCAGCAACGACAGTGGCGATGAGTACAGTGTGGCTCATAGCATTGGCTTCAGTGTGAACAACAGCCTCAATCTCGAGGCGGAGGCGTCACTCTGGGCCGCGCGGCATCAGTCCCCAATCAACGGCAACCCTGCGCTAGCGATGTCCTTCCCGGTCCACGCAGGCGTTGCGAATGTGGTAAGCATTAGCGAAGATGCAGAATTAGTGGCTCCACCTTTCCTCGCACCGCTGTTCGTCCCTTCTCCAAAGGCATCTCCGAAGACAACCCATGCTGCAAGTCCTATCCCTACCATTACCCACACTGCAAACCTGGAAGTCGAAGCCACTACTGTGGAATATTGGGAAGAAAACTGTACCTCACCTACCGCAAACGAAGCATTCGGGGAAGGCGAACACAGAGAGGGAAGTGACTCCGAAGACGAGGAAGATGGGATTTTTGAGATTCCGCGCACCTTTGAGGGACATCGCAGCCTGAACTCGGCGGGAACCGCGGGAGGGATGAGCTCGAAAAAGCTAAAAGAGAGTAAGTTTCATTTTGCGTTGGGCTGTAATTGAGTTGTTTAAATTTATCGTCTAATATCATATTTGTTTGTTCTGTTTGGCAGGTTTGGTTCCGCGCATTAAATTCGAAGAATTGGATCGAACCAGCGGAAGTTTTCACCACGTCGTCTCCGGTGGCTCCTTATCGGGTGCTCTCCTGAGCGAGTCCCGCACCAACAGCACTCTTGGCATCAACAACAACAACTTCAACAACGGCTTTAACAGCTTCCGCACGAACAACGGTGACGGCAC
>LNAP01005191.1_pt1 | contig 11666 bp, 10 predicted proteins | sample 602601 | NCBI WGS metagenome assembly LNAP01 (sample SAMN02440304, study PRJNA202911) | soil metagenome | biome: Subtropical and temperate rainforests or woodlands; isolation source: soil samples (1 kg each in a 20% v/v slurry with milli Q water) were... ... | reverse complement strand
GCGGCGAACATGGCCAAGTACCTGGCGGCCAAGGCCAGCTGGGAGGCGGCCAACGCCTGCCTGCAGACCCACGGCGGCTTCGGCTTCGCCAACGAATACGACGTCGAGCGCAAGTTCCGCGAGACGCGGCTGTACCAGGTCGCGCCGATCTCCACCAACCTGATCCTGTCCTACGTGGCCGAGCACCTGCTCGAGCTGCCGCGTTCGTTCTAACGGCGCCGAACGTGGGTGGAAAACGACCGCAGGTCTTTTCCACGCGCCTTCAACAGGCGATGCAGTTGAGCGGATTCGGACAGACGCGTGGAAAAGGCTTCGCCGTTTTCCACCCTACGACGGCAGGTTCGTAGGGTGGATGTCGCGAAGCACATCCACACGCGGGCATTGATCAAGGAGGCAACCATGCAAATCGACCACCTCGACCATCTGGTCCTGACCGTCGCCGACATCGAGACGACGGTGGACTTCTACACCCGCGTGCTCGGCATGCAGGCGGTGACCTTCGGCGAAGGGCGCAAGGCGCTCGTGTTCGGCCAGCAGAAGATCAACCTGCACCAGGCCGGCCGCGAGTTCGAGCCCAAGGCCGAACGGCCCACCCCCGGTTCGGCGGACCTCTGCTTCATCGCCGCCACGCCGCTTGCCGAGGTGATCGCGCACCTGCAGGCGCAGGGCGTGGCCATCGTCGAAGGCCCGGTGCAACGCACCGGCGCCACCGGGCCGATCCGCTCGGTGTACGTCCGCGACCCCGATTTCAACCTGATCGAACTATCCAACCCCCTGGAGACGAGCGCATGAGCCTGCACACCCGCGCCCTGACCGAATTTCTCGCCGGACTCGCTTACGAGCAGATTCCCGACGCGGTGCTCGCCCGCACCGAAGACCTGTTTCTCGACTGGCTCGGCTCCGCGCTGGCCAGCGCCGGCGCGCACCCGATCCCGCTGTTCGAGCGCTACGCGCAGAAGATGGGCCCGGCCGATGGTCCGGCGCGCATCCTGGTCAACGGCCAGAGCAGCAGCGCCTATTTCGCCGCGCTGGTGAACGCCGCCAGCTCGCATCTGGTGGAACAGGACGATCTGCACAACAGCTCCGTGCTGCACCCGGCCACCGTGGTCTTCCCGGCCGCGCTGGCGGCGGCGCAGGATCTGGGCAAGTCCGGCCGTGAGTTGCTGGTGGCCTCCGTGGCCGGCTACGAGGCGGGCATTCGTATCGGCGAATTCCTCGGCCGCTCGCATTACCGCATCTTCCACACCACCGCGACGGTCGGCACGCTGGCCGCAGCAGTGGCAGTCGGCAAGCTGATGGATTTCGACCAGCAGCAGTTCACCCATCTGCTCGGCAGCGCCGGTACGCAAGCGGCGGGGCTGTGGGAATTCCTCCGCGATGCGGCGGATTCCAAGCAGCTGCACACCGCCAAGGCGGCGGCTGATGGCCTGCTCGCGGCGTACCTCACGGCCGATGGCCTGACCGGCGCGCAGAACATCCTCGAAGGCGAGCAGGGCATGGCCGCGGGCATGTCGAAGGACGCCAATCCGAGCGCGCTGTCGGATCGCCTCGGCAGCCGCTGGGCGCTGGCGGAAACCTCGTTCAAGTTCCACGCCTCCTGCCGCCACACCCACCCGGCCGCCGATGCACTGCTGGCGCTGATGCAGCGCGAGGGGTTGCAGGCGGATGACATCGCCAGCGTGACCACCCGCGTGCACCAGGGCGCCATCGATGTGCTCGGCCGCGTGACGGTGCCGCAGACCGTGCATCAGGCCAAGTTCAGCATGGGTACCGTGCTCGGGCTGATCGCCCTGTACGGCAAGGCCGGGCTGACCGAATTCCATACGCATGCACTCAGCGATCCGCGCGTGGGGCAGTTCCGCGACAAGGTTTCGATGACCCTCGATCCCGAGGTGGACGGCGCTTATCCCGCGCGCTGGCTCGGCCGCGTCGAGGTGACGACTACCGACGGCCGCACGCTGCGCGGCGCCATCGACGAACCCAAGGGCGACCCGGGCAACACCCTGAGCCGCGCCGAGCTGGAGGACAAGTTCCGCCGCCTGCTGCAGTTCTCCGGCGTACGCAGCGATGACGAGGCGGGCGTGCTGATCGACACGGTCTGGCGGCTGCGCGAGCTGCAGCGGCTGGACGCGCTGGCCTGAACGTAGGGTGGAAAACGACCGCAGGTCTTTTCCACCGATGGGCACGCTGCCCGGCGCAGATGCCGCAAGGACTTGAACAGACGCGTGGAAATGGCTTTGCCGATTTCCACCCTACGCCGAATTTGCAGGAACCGACATGAACGACACCTCTGCCAAACCCCGCCCGCTCGACGGCATCACCGTGGTCAGTCTCGAGCACGCCATTGCCGCGCCGTTCTGCACGCGCCAGCTGGCGGACCTCGGTGCGCGGGTAATCAAGGTCGAGCGCCCCGGTGCCGGCGATTTCGCCCGCGGCTATGACGAGCGCGTCGACGGCCTGGCTTCGCATTTCGTCTGGACCAACCGCTCCAAGGAAAGCCTGACCCTCGACGTGAAACAGGACGCCGCCACGCAGGTGCTCGACCAGCTCTTGGCCAAGGCCGACGTGCTGGTGCAGAACCTCGCGCCCGGTGCCGCGGCGCGCATGGGACTGTCGTTCGAAGCGCTGCACGAACGCTTCCCGCGGCTGATCGTCTGCGACATCTCCGGCTACGGTGAAGGCGGCCCGTACGAACAGAAGAAGGCCTATGACCTGCTGATCCAGAGCGAGGGCGGCTTCCTCTCCGTCACCGGCGGGCCGGGCGAAACCGAGATGGCCAAGGCCGGCTGTTCCATCGCCGATATTGCCGCCGGCATGTACGCCTACACCGGCGTGCTCTCGGCGCTGATGCTGCGCGACAAGACGGGCGAGGGCAGCCGCGTCGACGTTTCCATGCTCGAAAGTCTGGTGGAGTGGATGGGCTACCCGCTGTACTACGCCTACAACGGCGCGACGCCGCCGCCGCGTGCTGGCGCCGCGCACGCCACCATCTATCCGTATGGACCGTTCCCGACGGGGGATGGCGGCACGGTGATGCTCGGCTTGCAGAACGAGCGGGAGTGGCTGCTGTTCTGTGACAAGGTCCTGCTGCAGCCCGCACTCGCCGGCGATGAGCGCTTCTCCAGCAACTCGCTGCGTTCGGACAATCGCGAGGCACTGCGCGCGATCATCGTCGACGCGTTCGGCAAGCTGACTGCCGACGAAGTGATCGCCCGGCTGGATGCCGCGCCCATCGCCAATGCCCACGTAAACGACATGGCTGGTGTCTGGGCGCATCCGCAGCTGGAGGCGCGCCAGCGCTGGAGCGAGGTGGACAGCCCGGCCGGGCGCCTGCCTGCGCTGCTGCCGCCGGGACGCAACAGCGCCTTTTCCCCGCGCATGGATCCGATTCCCGCGCTGGGCCAGCACACCGACGCGCTGCTGAGCGAACTCGGCTACGCGCCGGGCGATATCCAGCGCCTGCACGAGCAGGGTGCGGTCTGACCGCGCCAAGGAGCCAGCCATGAATCCATCCATCATCCGCAGTGCGCTGTTCGTTCCGGCAACCCGTCCGGAGCGCATCCCCAAGGCGCTGGCGAGCGGCGCCGACGCGGTCATCGTCGACCTCGAGGACGCCGTTGCGGAAAGTCTCAAGGCCGAAGCGCGCGACAATCTCGAAAACTTCCTCGCCACCACTCCGGACGCCCGCGTGCTGGTGCGCATCAACGCGCCGACGCATCCCGAGCAGGCCGCCGACCTGGTGCTGTGCGCCCGCCATCCCGGCGTCGTCGGCGTATTGCTGCCGAAGGTGGAAAGCGCGGTGCAAGTGGCGCTGGCGGCCGGTTGCGGCAAGCCAGTGTGGCCGATCATCGAGAGCGCCCGCGGGCTGGCGCATCTGGCGGAAATCGCCCAGGCCCACGGGGTCGAGCGGCTGTCGTTCGGCTCGCTGGACCTCGGGCTGGACCTCGGCCTGGCCAGCGGCAGCGCGGCGGCCGAGCGCATTCTCGATCAGGCGCGCTACGCGTTGCTGCTGCAGTCGCGTCTGGCCGGGCTGGCCGCACCGCTGGACAGCGTCTTCCCCGATATCAAGAACCTGCACGGTCTCGCCCAGGCGGTAGCCGATGCCCGCGACATGGGCTTCGGCGGGCTGCTGTGCATCCACCCCGGCCAGGTCGCCGTGGTGCATGAAACGCTGATGCCCAGCGCCGCCGAACTCGACTGGGCACAACGCATCCTCGCCGCCGGTGCCAGTGGTGACGGGGTCTTCGTAGTGGACGGACAGATGGTCGATGCGCCCGTCATCGGCCGCGCCCGTCGCTTGCTGCAACGTGCCGGGCAAGCGGTTCCCTGACCGCGCCCATCAAGGCAAACGTACCAACCGACAAAAACAAAAGGGGTACCACCATGCTGAAAACCACCCTCAAGGCGCTTGCGTGCGCTTTGTCCCTGAGCGCTGCTGGCCTCGTGCAGGCTGCCGATCCCGTGACCATCAAGTTCGCCCACGTAGTGGCGGACAACACACCGAAGGGGCAGGGCGCCCTGTTGTTCAAGAAGCTCGCCGAGGAACGCCTGCCGGGCAAGGTGAAGGTCGAGGTCTACCCGAACTCCTCACTGTTCGGCGACGGCAAGGAAATGGAGGCCCTGCTGCTCGGTGACGTGCACATGCTGGCGCCGTCGCTGGCCAAGTTCGAGCATTACGCTAAGGCCATCCAGATCTATGACCTGCCGTTCCTGTTCGATGACCTGGCGGCTGCCGATCGTTTCCAGAGCGGCCCGCAGGGCAAGGCGCTGTTGCGCGCGATGGAAGACAAGAACATCACCGGCCTGGCCTATTGGCACAACGGCATGAAGCAGCTTTCGGCGAACAAGCCGCTGCGCGAGCCGAAGGATGCCCGCGGGCTGAAGTTCCGCGTGCAGGCTTCCGCCGTGCTCGACGAGCAGTTCAAGGCCGTACGCGCTAACCCGCGCAAAATGAGCTTCGCCGAGGTCTATCAGGGCCTGCAGACCGGCGTGGTCAACGGTACCGAGAACACCTGGTCGAACTACGAAAGCCAGAAGGTGCACGAGGTACAGCCCTACATGACCGCCTCCGACCACGGCCTGATCGACTACATGGTGATCACCAACACCCAGTTCTGGAACGGTCTGCCGGAAGACGTGCGCGGCGAGCTGGAAACGATCATGGAAGAGGTCACCGCCGAGGTGAACCGCCAGGCCGACGACCTCAACCAGCAGGCGCGCCAGGCCATCGTCGCCTCCGGCAAGACCGAGATCATCGAACTGTCCCCCGAGCAGCGCGCCAAATGGCGCGAGGCGATGAAGCCGGTGTGGAAGAAGTTCGAGGGTGATATCGGTGCCGAGCTGATCGAAGCGGCGCAGTCAGCCAACCGCTCCTGAGCCATGGGTGGCGCCAAAGCGCCGGAAAACAAACGGGCCTGTCGAATTCGACCGGCCCGTTTTTCATGTCTGGCTGGCTTATGCTGGCCGGCAAACGCGCAAGGAGACGCCTGCATGAGTCGTTACGCCATGGTCAGCACACCGGTGCTGGATATCGCTTATCTCGAATGGAATCCTCGTGGCCAGCAGGTCGCGGTGCTGGTACATGGCTGGCCGGATTGCCCGGAAGGCTGGACGCCCGTGGCCGAGCGCCTGGCCGCGGCCGGCTACCGCGTGCTGTGCCCGACCCTGCGCGGTTTCGGGCAGACGCGTTTCATCGATCCGCTGGCGCCGCGCAGCGGTCAGCTGGCGGCGCTCGGCCGCGATCTGCTGGATTTCATCGATGCGCTGTGCCTCGATCAGCCAGTGCTGGTCGGCCACGACTGGGGCGCCCGCGCCGTGGCCAACGCCTGCGGGCTGCGCCATCACGCCGCCGCACGGCTGGTAATGCTCGCGGTGGGCTACGGCACCAACGACCCGAACCAGCAGATCTCGCTGAGCCAGGCGCGTAACTACTGGTACCACTGGTACATGGCGACATCGCGCGGCGAGCGCACGGTAGTCGAGGATCGCGCGGCCTTCACCCGCCTGCTGTGGGACACCTGGTCACCGGCCGGCTGGTACAGCGAGGCGGATTTCATCCAGGCCCTGGAGGCTTTTGACAACCCAGACTGGGCTGCCGTGGTACTGCATTCCTACCGCCACCGCTGGGGCTTCGTCGACGGTGATCCGGCCTATGCGTCGGACGAGGCGCTGCTGCAACCGACCCCGGTACTCGCTGTGCCGACGTTGGTCCTGCACGGCGAGGCCGATACCTGCAATGCACCGGAAACTTCGGCCGGGCGCGAGGCCATGTTCAGCGGCCGTTACCACCGTCAGCTGTTGCCAAGCGTTGGCCACTTCCCCCAGCGCGAGGCGCCGCAGGCGGTGGCGGAGGCGATTCTGCGGTTCTGTCAGGGAAATTGAGTCCGTTGCTAAATGCTGCGGACTAAGAGACTTGAGCTTCTCTTTCAGGCAGCAATAGCTGTCGTCGGCTTTGCTTGGGCTGCCGCTTGCGCATATCAGTTTTATCTCTGTGGTAAACGGTCAGGGAGCCCGGCAATTATCTACGCGGCAATGGTAGAAAGTGCGCGGAAGGTCGCAGGCGGGGCAATATTGGTGGCACCAATTTCATGCCTCGTTGGGCTGGTGTATAAACACGCTTCGATCCTAAGAGGCCCGAGTTAGAGGCTCGGAGAGAAAGGCGAACGGAATTTTATAAACCCAGCCCGCTGGGCGTCTTATGCATCACTTGGTGTCTAATTATAGGTAGGCTAAAAGGAATACGCATGACAGAGCAGTTGCTTCTAGCCAAAAGGTTATTTTTAATTGGTTCAGGGTATGCTGAGAAAGATGATCCAGTCTCGGCAGGGGTTTCAATCTCGCTATTTCAGGACTCGATAGAGATATTCATCTGGTCACTATTGAAAACCCTTGATGCCGAGGCAAATGACAAAACCCCGTTCACTGCTTTTTTTGATCTTGTAAAGCACGCTAAAGGAAATGCAAATAACTCATCGCTTCCTTTCAAAGCTAAAATACTAGAACTAAACAAGGCGCGAGTTAACTTCAAGCATTACGGAAATTTACCCGATATTTCTGAAGCAAAAAAATTTAAAGCATACACCGAAGAGTTTCTAGCTATCAGCTTTTATGAGTTTTACTCAATAGAATTTTCATCGCTATCACTCGCTGAGTTAATTCCGTACCCACATATTCGCGCTCAGATAAAAAGCGCAGAAACAATGCTAGAAAGCAAAAAGTACGAGCAAGCCATAGGTGAGCTATCAATCGCAAAAGCTATGCTATTCGAAAAAGTCTCTGACTACTTACCAAAACCAGACAGAATACTTACCGATGGTGATAACTTTTTGAGAAAGATATCCGGCATACAAAGTGTAAGATTGTTTGGGCCGCTCACGCAGTACCTAGAAAAATCAAATGAAATTAATATTATCGCATTGCTTGGAATTCAGATAAGCGACTATTTCGTACTGCAAAGATATTTCCCTGCAGCACTAAAAATGGCTGATGGGAATTGGGTGTTGCAATACCACAATAGGCTTAATCCTGATGAAAAAATCACAAAAAATGCAATTAACATAATTACATCCGCAGCAATTCGCGCTAAAGAAGTAATCGGAGTGTAGTTGACTACCAAATTGCCGCACCAACAAGTGCTTCAATCCCTTCGCTACGCTCACTGGGACGGGCAGTGTAGAGTAAAGAATAAATGAACTGAATGGTTATACAGCATATTAGCCTTAACTACTTGTATGAGTTCTCTCCGCAATTAGTGAGGAATAGTTTTCGAAGACGCTCCGCACACGTTTAAACGCCGGCTTCCTGCATCCACTTCGGTCTCGGATAACGGCGATCGGCCTTGCCGGCCTTGAGTACCGCGCCCGGCACGTCGTGGCCGACCAGTTGGGGCAGGTCGGCGGCGCACTGCAGCAGACCGTCGAGATCGACGCCGGTGTTCAGGCCCATGCGCTGGAACATGTGCACCAGGTCTTCGGTGCAGATATTGCCGCTGGCACCCGGCGCGTAAGGGCAACCGCCGAGTCCGCCGAGAGAGGCGTCGAAGCGGTCGATGCCGGCGTTAAGCGCTGCCAGCGCGTTGGCCAGGCCCATGCCGCGGGTGTTGTGGAAATGCGCGGTGAATACGGCTTCCGGCCAGCTGTGCAGCGCTTCACGGCAGATGCGCTCGACCTGCGCCGGATCGGCCATGCCGGTGGTGTCGCAGAGGGTGATGCCCTGCACGCCGATCTCCAGCAGGCGTTGCACCAGCTCATAGACGCGCCGCTCGGACACTTCGCCCTCGAAGGGGCAGCCGAAGGTGGTCGACAGCGAGGCGTTGATGAACACGCCGCTGCCGCGGGTGACTTCGATGATCTCGCGGAACTGCGCCAGCGACTGTTCGGGCGTCATGCGCAGGTTGGCCAGGCCGTGGGTGTCGCTGGCTGACATCACCAGGTTGATCTCGTCCACCTCGCAGGCCAGCGCGCGCTCGCAGCCCTTCACGTTGGGTACCAGCACGGTGTACTCGACGCCCTCCACGCGACGGATGCCGCGCATCACGTCCTCGGCGTCGCGCAGGTTGGGGATGGCCTTGGGCGAGGTGAAGGAGGTGACTTCGATCTTTGCCAGCCCGGTTTGCGAGAGACGGTCGATCAGGGCGATCTTGGCGTCGGTCGGCACGAAGTTCGCTTCGATCTGGAAGCCGTCGCGGGTGGCGACTTCCTGGATGTACAGGCGCTTTTTCATAAGTGAATCCTGGGTTTCGTAGGGTGGATGACGCTTCATCCATCCACCGTTTCGGCTGGCTCGGAGGTGGACAAGCTTCGCGTTGTCCACCCTACGTATGGGCGTAGGGTGGATAACGCTCCACCCATCCACCGTTGCGGAGGTGGCGGATGAAAACAGCGTCATCCATCCAACGGGCAGTGTCAGATGATCCCGCGTTCGCGCAGGCCCTGGCGTTGTTCATCGGTGAGGCCAAGGCCGGCCAGCACGTCGTCGGTGTGCTCGCCCAGTTGCGGGCCGCCTTCGCCGATGCGTCCCGGCGTGCGTGACAGCTTGGGCAGCACGCCCGGCACCTTGAGTGGGCCGGCGAAGGTCTGCACCTGCTCGATCATCTGCCGCGCCAGGTAGTGCGGGTCCTTGACGATATCGGCGGCGGTGTAGGGATAGCCGGCCGGCACGCGGGCGCCCTTGAGTGCTTCGATCACCTCGTCGCGGCTGTGCTGGATGGTCCATTCGCCGATGGCGGCATCGATCAGCTCGGCGTGCTGGGCTCGGCCGTCGTTGTGGGCGAAGCGCGGGTCATCGGCAAGGTCCTGGCGGCCCATCAGGGTCATCAGGCGCTTGTAGATGCTATCGCCGTTGCCGGCGATCAGCACGTAGGCGCCGTCGTTGCACAGGTAGGAATTGGACGGGGTGATGCCGGGCAGGGCGCTGCCAGCCGGCTCGCGTATGTAGCCGAAGGCGTCGTATTCGGGCACGAGGCTTTCCATCATGGCGAACACCGACTCGTACAGCGCGACGTCGATTTCCTGGCCTTGGCCGCTGCGGTTGCGCTCCTGCAGGGCGAGCAATACGCCGATCACGCCATACAGCGAGGACAGCGAATCGCCGATGCTGACGCCGACCCGTACCGGCGGCTGACCGGGATAGCCGGAGAGGTGACGCAGGCCGCCCATGGCTTCGCCGATCACGCCGAAGCCCGGCAGGTCACGGTAGGGCCCGGTCTGGCCGTAGCCGGAAATGCGCAGCATGATCAGGCGAGGGTTCAGCTTCGACAGCTCATTCCATCCCAGGCCCCATTCTTCCAGCGTGCCGGGGCGGAAGTTCTCCACCAGAATGTCGGCTTCGGCGACCAGCTGGCGGACGATCGCCTGGCCTTCGGCGGCCTTGAGATCGAGCGTCACCGAGCGCTTGTTGCGCGACTGCACATGCCACCAGAGCGAGGTGCCGTCCTTGAGCTTGCGCCACTTGCGCAACGGGTCGCCGACCTTGGGCGGCTCGATCTTGATCACATCGGCGCCGAATTCGCCGAGCAGCTTGCTGGCGAAAGGGCCGGCGATCAGTTGGCCCATCTCGATCACCTTGAGGCCCTGCAGCGGCAGGTTCTTGTCTGTCTGTTCGCTCATCACGACACCTGTGCCGGTTGATTCATGGTGCCGAGCATGACCGACGCATCGGCGGCGGACAATTGGTCGTTTGCCAAGTGAGGTTTCGCGTCTCACGAAGGCTAAGACGAAAGGAGCTTTGAAAAGCACGGATTGAGCAGCGCATGCTTCGTCTACCGCGAATACGGGAATCCACTATGCGCCGCATCGATTTCGTCACCCTTCGGCTGTTCGTCGCCATCGCCGAGACTCGCAGCCTGACCCGCGCGGCCGAGCGCGAGCATCTGGCGCTGGCGGCGGTGAGCAAGCGTGTCAGCGATCTGGAAGGGCAGCTCGGCGTCAGCCTGCTCTATCGCCAGCCCAAGGGCGTCGAGCTGACGCCGGCGGGACACGCGCTGCTGCACCACGCGCGCAACCTGCTGGACAACCTGCAACAGCTGGATGCCGACCTCAGCGAGTTCAGCCAGGGCGTGAAGGGCCATGTGCGCATCCACGCCAACACCTCGGCGGTGATCGAGTTTCTGCCCGAGGACCTGAGCGCCTTCGCCCGTCAACATCCGGAAGTGAAGATCGACCTGGAGGAGCGCGTCAGCAGCGATACCCTGCGCGCGCTGCGCGAGGGGCTGACCGATATTGGCATCTTCGCCGGGCACCTGCCGGCCGATGACCTGCAGGTGTTTCCCTATCGCGAGGACCGGCTGGTGCTGGTCACGCCACGCGAGCATGTGCTGGCCGAACGTGCAGCAATCGCCCTGCGCGATGCCGCCGGCTTCGACTTCATCGGCCTGCAGCAGGACGCCTCGCTGCACGCGCTGCTGCAGCAGTCGGCACAGCAGATGGGCACGCCGCTGCGCCTGCGCATCCAAGTACGCAGCTTCGAGGCGATCTGCCGGATGATCCACACCGGCATGGGCATCGGCGTGCTGCCCGAACAGGTGGTACGCAACTACCTGCCGGCGCTGGACGTGGCCATCGTGCCGCTGAGCGATCCCTGGGCACGGCGCGAGCTGAAGCTCGGCGTGCGCAATCTGGAGAGCCTGTCGGTAACCGCCCGGCAGACGCTCGAACACCTCACGCTTCGCGAAGGCGAGGCCTGAACGATGCGGGGCGGCGGTGCGATTTCGACACTGCCTTCGCCAAACGCGAAGTCGCGCTTGGCCAAATAGCAATTCAGCGGGTGGCGGTGCCGGGGTAGAGTCGGGTCAGCTGCATGGCTCACACAACTACAAAACGGAGCTTCCCATGGCACGACTTTCCCGTGGCATCACCCGTCTGCTCGCCGCTTCGGCGCTGTTCACCGTGCTCGGCGCCCAGGCCGATCCGATCCTGATCAAGTTCTCCCATATCACCGCCGACAGCACGCCGAAGGGCCAGGGCGCGCTGATGTTCAAGAAGCTCGTGGAGGAGCGCCTGCCCGGCCAGGTGGAGGTGCAGGTGTTCGCCAACTCCTCGCTGTATGGCGACGGCAAGGAGATGGAGGCACTGCTGATGAACGAGGTGCAGCTGCTGGCGCCGGCACCGTCGAAGCTCGAGCAGTACACCAAGCAGCTACAGCTGTTCGACCTGATGTTCCTGTTCGAC
>LNAP01021629.1_pt2 | contig 11668 bp, 12 predicted proteins | sample 602601 | NCBI WGS metagenome assembly LNAP01 (sample SAMN02440304, study PRJNA202911) | soil metagenome | biome: Subtropical and temperate rainforests or woodlands; isolation source: soil samples (1 kg each in a 20% v/v slurry with milli Q water) were... ... | reverse complement strand
ACTGCAGTAGGAACACGACATGGCCGTGCAGGACCTGCTGTCCCAGGATGAGATCGACGCGCTGTTGCATGGCGTCGACGATGGTCTGGTACAGACCGAAAACGCTGCTGAACCGGGCAGCGTCAAAAGCTATGACCTGACCAGCCAGGATCGCATCGTCCGTGGACGCATGCCGACCCTGGAAATGATCAACGAGCGTTTCGCCCGTTATACCCGCATCAGCATGTTCAACATGCTGCGTCGCTCGGCAGACGTGGCGGTCGGCGGCGTGCAGGTGATGAAGTTCGGCGAATACGTGCACTCGCTGTACGTGCCGACCAGTCTCAATCTGGTCAAGATCAAACCCCTGCGCGGCACCGCGCTGTTCATCCTCGACGCCAAACTGGTGTTCAAGCTGGTGGACAACTTCTTCGGCGGCGACGGCCGCCACGCCAAGATCGAAGGGCGTGAATTCACGCCGACCGAACTGCGCGTGGTACGCATGGTGCTGGAGCAGGCGTTCGTCGATTTGAAGGAAGCCTGGCAGGCGATCATGGAAGTCAACTTCGAGTACATCAACTCGGAAGTGAACCCGGCCATGGCCAACATCGTCGGCCCGAGCGAGGCCATTGTGGTGTCGACCTTCCACATCGAACTCGATGGCGGTGGCGGCGACCTGCACGTGACCATGCCGTACTCGATGATCGAGCCGGTGCGCGAAATGCTCGATGCCGGCTTCCAGTCGGACCTCGACGATCAGGACGAGCGCTGGGTCAACGCCCTGCGCCAGGACGTGCTGGACGTCGACGTGCGGTGGCTCGTCGTCAGTTGCGCCTGCGCGACATCCTGCACATGCAGCCGGGGGATGTGATCCCGGTCGACATGCCGGAAGAAATGATCATGCGCGCCAACGGCGTGCCGGCCTTCAAGGTCAAGATGGGCTCGCACAAGGGCAATCTGGCGTTACAAGTGATCGAGCCGATCGAGCGCCGTTGACCGGCGCTCGTACCCAATCGCGATTAAACGAATTCTGATTTTTTGCTCGCCGAGGACACTGACAAATGAACACGCAAGACGACCAGGCTCTGGCCGATGAGTGGGCAGCAGCCCTGGAAGAAACCGGTGATGCCGGGCAGGCCGATATCGATGCCTTGCTGGCCGCCGACGCCGGCAGTTCCGCGTCCAACCGCCTGCCAATGGAAGAGTTCGGCAGTGTGCCGAAAAACAACGATCCGGTGAGCCTCGAAGGCCCGAACCTGGACGTGATCCTCGATATCCCGGTGTCGATTTCCATGGAAGTGGGCAGCACCGACATCAACATCCGCAACCTGCTGCAACTGAACCAGGGTTCGGTTATCGAGCTTGATCGCCTGGCCGGCGAGCCGCTGGATGTGCTGGTCAATGGCACGCTCATCGCCCACGGCGAAGTGGTGGTGGTCAACGAGAAGTTCGGCATCCGCCTGACGGACGTGATCAGCCCAAGCGAACGCATCAAGAAGCTGCGCTGAGTGAAAAGGGTTCTCGGGTTTGTATTGGCGATGCCGTTCAGCGTGCTGGCGGCTGAGCCTGTCGCTACGGCGACCACGGCTGCCGCGCCGGCGGTGAGTAGTGGTGTGGCTGGGCAACTGACGCAACTGGTGTTTGGCTTGCTGCTGGTGCTGGGGCTGATCTTCCTCCTCGCCTGGTTGCTGCGTCGGGTCCAGCAGGCCGGTCCGGCTGGCAAGGGGCAGGTAATCGAGATTGTCGGTTCCCGCGCGCTGGGACCTCGCGACCGCCTGATGCTGGTGCAGGTCGGCAACGAGCAGATCCTGTTGGGCCTGAGCCCCGGCAACATCACTGCGCTGCATGTGCTCAAGGAGCCGGTGCAAGTGCCGAGTACCGAGAAGCCGACGCCGGAATTTGCCCAGCGCCTGTTGGAAATGCTGGGTAAAGATCAGAAGGATAAGAAGTAATGGGTGCGCTGCGCATCGCCTTGATGCTGACCCTGATGCTGGCCGCGCCGCTGGCATTCGCCGCCGATCCGTTGTCGATCCCGGCCATCACCCTGGGCACCAATGCGCAGGGTGCACAGGAATACTCGGTCAGCCTGCAAATCCTGCTGATCATGACTGCGCTGAGTTTTATCCCGGCGTTTGTCATGCTGATGACCAGTTTCACCCGGATCATCATTGTCTTCTCGATCCTGCGTCAGGCCCTGGGCCTGCAGCAGACACCGTCGAACCAGATCCTCACCGGCATGGCGCTGTTCTTGACCCTGTTCATCATGGCGCCGGTGTTCGACCGGGTGAACCAAGACGCCTTGCAGCCGTATCTGGCGGAAAAACTGACGGCCCAGGATGCGGTTGCCAAGGCCCAGGTGCCGATCAAGAACTTCATGCTCGCCCAGACCCGCACCAGCGATCTGGAACTGTTCATGCGCCTGTCCAAGCGCACCGACATCGCGACGCCGGATCAGGCACCATTGACCATCCTGGTGCCGGCCTTCGTGACCTCCGAGCTGAAAACGGCATTCCAGATTGGCTTCATGATCTTCATTCCGTTCCTGATCATCGACCTGGTCGTGGCCAGCGTGTTGATGGCCATGGGTATGATGATGCTGTCGCCGCTAATCATTTCCCTGCCATTCAAGATCATGTTGTTCGTGCTGGTGGATGGCTGGGCGCTGATCATCGGCACGCTGGCCAGCAGCTTCGGCGGTGTCTCGCCATGACCCCGGAAGTTGCGGTCGACATCTTTCGCGAAGCGCTGTGGCTGACCACCATGATGGTCGCTGTGCTGGTAATTCCGAGTTTGCTGGTGGGTCTGTTGGTGGCGATGTTTCAGGCCGCCACGCAGATCAACGAACAGACCCTGAGCTTTTTGCCGCGCCTGTTGGTGATGCTGGTGACGCTGATCGTTGGCGGTCCATGGCTGGTGCAGACCTTCATGGACTACATCCTGCAGTTGTACGGCAGTATTCCTCAGGTCATCGGCTAAGCCATGTCACTGCTTGCACTGACCGATACCCAGATCAGCACCTGGGTGGCGACGTTCATGTTGCCGCTGTTTCGCGTCGGCGCCTTGCTGATGGTCATGCCGGTATTTGGCACGACCTTGCTGCCCCGGCGCATCCGCCTGTATTTCGCGTTGGCCATCACCGTGGTCATCGCGCCGGGCTTGCCGCCGATGCCTCCGGTCAATGCTCTGGATTTGAGCGGTCTGTTGCTGATTGCCGAGCAGATTCTCATCGGTGCGGTGATGGGGTTTTCCTTGCAGCTGTTCTTCCAGGCCTTTGTGGTGGCCGGGCAAATCGTCGCCATCCAGATGGGCATGGGCTTCGCCTCCATGATCGACCCGGCCAACGGCGTATCGACGGCGGTGATCGGGCAGTTCTTCACCATGCTGGTGACGCTGTTGTTCCTGTCCATGAACGGCCATCTGGTGGTGTTCGAGATCCTCACCGAGAGTTTCACTACGTTGCCGGTGGGGGGTGGCCTGATGGTCAACCACTATTGGGAACTGGCCGGCAAGCTCGGCTGGGTGCTCGGTGCGGCGCTGTTGCTGGTACTGCCGGCGGTCACCGCGTTGCTAGTGGTCAACATCGCGTTTGGCGTCATGACCCGGGCGGCGCCGCAACTCAATATATTCTCTGTCGGCTTCCCGCTGATCCTGGTACTTGGGCTGTTCATTGTCTGGGTCGGGCTGGCGGATATTCTCAACCAGTATCAACCGCTGGCCTCCGAGGCCTTGCAGTTGTTACGCGAAATGGCACGGGCGAGCTGAGTCATGGCCGAGAGCGAAAGCGGTCAGGACAAAACAGAAGACCCCACGGAGAAACGCAAGCAGGACTCCCGTGAAAAGGGCGAGGTAGCGCGGTCCAAGGAGCTCAACACCCTGGCGATCATGCTGGTCGGCGCCTCGGCGCTGCTGATTTTTGGCGGCGCCATGGCGCAGGACATGATGGAGCTGATGCGCATCAACTTCTCGCTGTCGCGGGAGGTGATTCTGGATCAGCGCTCCATGGCCAACTACCTGATGCGCTCTGGGCAAATTGCCCTGTGGTCGATCCAGCCAGTGATGATTACGCTGGTGCTGGCTGCCATCATCGGTCCGATTTCCCTGGGTGGCTGGCTGTTCGCGGCAAGTTCCATGGCGCCCAAATTCAGTCGCTTGAACCCCGGTCCCGGCCTCAAACGCATGTTCTCGACCAAGTCGCTGGTCGAACTGCTCAAAGCTCTGGCCAAGTTCATCATCATCCTGTTTGTGGCGCTGGCGGTGCTGTCGTCGGACATCGACGACCTGCTGCGCATCGCCCATGAGCCCTTGGATATGGCGATCATTCACAGCCTGCAAGTCGTGGGCTGGAGCACCCTTTGGATGGCGTGCGGGCTGATTCTGATCGCGGCGGTGGATGTGCCGGTGCAGCTCTGGGAAAGCCACAAAAAGCTGCTGATGACCAAGCAGGAAGTGCGCGATGAACACAAGGACCAGGAAGGGCGGCCGGAGGTCAAACAACGGATCCGTCAGTTGCAGCGCGAAATGTCCCAGCGACGGATGATGGCCGCCATTCCCGAGGCCGACGTGGTCATTACCAACCCGACGCACTACGCCGTGGTCCTCAAGTACGACCCGGAAAAGGGTAATGCGCCGGTATTGCTGGCCAAGGGTAGCGACTTCCTGGCCCTGAAGATCCGTGAGATCGCGGCGGCCAACGAGATTCTGTTGCTGGGCACGGTCGATCTACTACTCCACGGAACTGGAGCAGGAGATTCCCGGCGGTCTCTACCTGGCGGTCGCGCAGGTGCTGGCTTACGTTTATCAGATTCGCCAGTACCGGGCGGGCAAGGGCAAACGTCCGGATCCGATCAAGGATGACTTGCCGATTCCGCCGGATTTGCGGCGGGATGAATAAAAAATGCAGTAGTGCTAATTTTGAAAGTATTTGTTTCGAATGCGTCGTGCCTCGTTTGTAAGCTCATGAACTTTTTGTTCGGTGACTGATTTCATTCTTGCCTTGTATGAGTTTACTAGTCTTTGGTCGAACCTCTGTAGATCTGGAGCACCAAGTCTAGCGGCTATGTTTTCGGAGATTATATTGTCTACTTCCCTAAGTAGCGGTGCGTACTTTGCCTGCTCAAATTTTGCCGCGTTTTCTATTACGTTGGGACGAGCGCTTTGGAATTTGCTCGCTATGTCTCCCGGGTTATCAAACATACTGAAAGTTGGGCGCAGCTTCTCATAAGCGAGTTGTTCAAGTTGGCCAGGTGTGCGGGGATAGGAAGCCTCAGCTGTAAATGCAATAAGTTTGTCTTTTTCGAATGTTGACTTTTGTACATCGAATGAAAGGCGATCTACCTCTGCATGTATGCGTTGGAATTTAGAGTATTTGGCTTGTGCTTTATGAACTGTAACTCCTGCCCTTGACCACATCCCGTTACCTACGTGAATTGGCGTTGATGTTAGGCGCTGGAAAAGCCAGCTTAGAAATGTGTGTCCTGTCGGGTCGTTAAAGTTTACGGGGTCTCCCGAGCAATACGCATAACTATTTAACCCGCCCTCCCCAAACGGACTTAAAGTGTCCGAACTGTTAAAACGCATCAGCACTGGGTTAAATGCTCGATACCCTTTACCCAGCAAATAATGTCCAGTTACCGGATCCGACCGTTCGCCGTTAAAACCCAGCAAACTGGACAAGCCGCTTTCGGCGCGACGATGGCCGTACGGCGAGTAGGCGATGGGTTGTCGTTGATGGTTGGCCTTGAGCGTATGCAGCACTGAACGTTGAATATCGGTAGCCAGCAGGGTGGTGTCGAGCGAATCGCCCTGGCGCTGTTGTTGCGCCAATAGCCAGTCGTCGTGCTGGATGATGGAATGCCCGATCGCCCCTTGTATTTCGGTGGCCAAGCGGCTTTTACAGTAAAAACGCTGGTGAGCGGGTGCATCCGGTTGAAGCTGGCTGATCAGGCGATCCAGCGGGTCATAGCTGTAGCGGCAACGCAGGATGGGTTGTGTGGATTCCATGGAGGTCGCTCCAGATTCTCAAAGGGAGGGCGATTGAGTATCGGTCGGTCAGTCGCAGGTGGGTACTAGCAGAACTGATAGACCAAAAAGGGGACAGATTTATTTGAGACCAGATTTATTTGGACCAAAAAGGGAGCAAAAAGAGCAAAAAGGGGACAGATTTATTTGCGAATTTATTTACGAGTTAAGACGGGCGCGGGTTTTTCTTCGGTTATTTCATTTGCATGAATTTTTGCGGGTCTGCCTCGCCCTCGACCTATTACACGAAGCCCTGTGATGTACTCTATTTCGTCTTCAAAACGGCGGGTTCCGGTCAGTTGCCCACGTTGGAGGGCGTTTCTTATGAGCTCCAGTTCTACACTCGATGCAGTCTGATCTACAAATTCTTTATAGCGAATGCGACGAACGAGTTCTGTTGGTCCTAGTGCTTTAAAACATGGGTCGATGTCCAGCCAATTTGTTTCTGCGGGTTCCTGCAAGCGAAGGCGGAAACTTGACCATGGATAATCCTCTGCATGCGACACAATACGCGCTCTCACTGGATTCAGTTCGATGTACCGGCTGCACGCGAGCAGGTAGGTGTCAGATTGAACGAGGCTGGACTTGTAACGGCTTTCCCATAATGTGCCTGAACGACCCTCTAACTTGTTTCTGTAACGAGTCATGCGGGCTGCAAGGGCTTTCATCATTTGTCCAAGGCTGGACGCAGTGTCACCAGGCGCAAGCAAAAGATGGACATGGTTGGTCATCAAACAGTAGGCATAAACGCGCACACCAAAGGCGTCTTTTAGCTCGCGCAGGTCTGAAAGGTAGTACTCAAAATCACCTGCATTCGCGAAAACAACCTGCCGATTGTGGCCTCGCTGTACGACATGGTGAGGGTAGTTGGGCAGTACAACGCGTCCTATTCTGGGCATACATCTTCCTACGTCCTGGTAGTGATGAGGAAAGCGTAGAGGGGGCGATTAATTTTGTTCCGGTTTGTTGTAATTCAATTTGTCATTTGTTCTGCGTAAATCCCAAAAATATATCTGTCCCCTTTCTGCTCCTTTCTGCTCCCCTTTCTGCTTCGTCCCCTTTCTGCTTTCTGTGGAAGATCCGTGAGATCGCGGCGGCCAACGAGATTCTGTTGCTGGAGGGCACGGTCGATCTACTACTCCACGGAACTGGAGCAGGAGATTCCCGGCGGTCTCTACCTGGCGGTCGCGCAGGTGCTGGCTTACGTTTATCAGATTCGACAGTACCGGGCAGGCAAGGGCAAGCGGCCTGATCCGCTCAAGGATGATTTGCCGATTCCGCCGGATTTGAGGCGTGACGCCTGATCTGAAAATCCAATGATCGTGACAACAGGGGGGGCGCCTTACAGCTCAGCGCCTGATTTTGAGTAGCATTCCGGCGAGGACGTCATCCTTGTCGATAAGGTGGTGTTTTATTGCCATCAGCAGATGCCCGCCGACAAGTGCGCCGCAGCACCACGATGTCCAGGTATGAATGTACTTGGCCAAGTCGTAGAGGTCGGGAACAGGGGCAACCAGGGGCGGTAAAAGAAACAGTCCCGCCACAAGAATCGGTTTGTCTGCAACTGAACTCCAGTACCAACCTGAAATTGGCAAGGCAATCAGCGCAATGGCGTAAAGCAAGATGTGACCGATTATTGCACCTCGCTTCATCAGTCCGCTCATGCGGTCTGGCAGCGCTGGAGGCCGATTTTTCAGTCGCCAGGCAACTCGCACGACAATCATGAAAAGCAGCGTGCTGGCCAATGCCTTGTGCAAAAAAGTGAGTTCGTGGTGGGGGTTCAGTTCATCACGCCAGTGCGTGGCCAGGATCCCCAGCGCCCAACTGCTCATCCACACAAGTGCCATGCCCCAGTGCAGCCACTTGGCGGTACGGGTGTATTCCGTGGTTCCTGTTGCCTGCATCGATGCTTTTCTCCTTTTTCAAAGCCTGGTCAATTTGCCTCGTAGAGCGCGATGTTGGAGATATTGCATTAACCGATTATTAGGCGGGCTCAAAATCAAGAGGTCGGGGCCTGCGGAAACCCTCTGTTTCGACCCTGCGCAAAAGTTGGAAAGCTCTGCGCCCGCTTCAGGCGTCAAAAGTTTGCTTTAAAGGAACGGGGAAAACCGGTGGATCGCTCTCAGTTATTCAACACTGCTCGCACAAACGTTGCCGATTTGAGTCGCGGCAATCTGGGCGTGCCGCTGTTGCTGCTGGTCATGCTGGCGATGATGATGTTGCCGGTGCCGCCGTTCCTGCTGGACGTGTTCTTCACCTTCAACATTGCCCTGTCCATCGTCGTGCTGCTGGTGTGCGTCTACGCCCTGCGGCCGCTGGATTTCGCGGTGTTTCCGACCATTCTGTTGGTGGCGACGCTGTTGCGCCTGGCCTTGAACGTGGCTTCGACGCGGGTGGTGATGCTCCACGGCCAGGACGGTCATGCGGCGGCCGGCAAGGTGATCCAGGCCTTCGGCGAGGTGGTGATCGGCGGTAACTACGTGGTCGGTATCGTGGTCTTCGCGATTTTGATGATCATCAACTTCGTCGTGGTGACCAAGGGCGCGGGGCGGATTTCCGAGGTGAGCGCGCGTTTCACCCTCGATGCGATGCCTGGCAAGCAAATGGCGATCGACGCCGACCTCAACGCCGGCCTGATCGATCAGGCTCAGGCCAAGGCCCGCCGTTCGGAAGTGGCCCAGGAAGCCGAGTTCTACGGTTCCATGGACGGTGCCAGCAAATTCGTCCGTGGTGACGCCATCGCCGGTCTGTTGATCCTGTTCATCAACCTGATTGGCGGCATGGCGGTCGGTATCTTCCAGCACGGCATGACCTTCGGCGACGCCGGCAAGGTGTATGCGCTGCTGACCATCGGTGACGGTTTGGTGGCGCAATTGCCATCACTGTTGTTATCGACAGCAGCGGCAATCATGGTGACCCGTGCGTCCGGTTCGGAAGACATGGGCAAGCAAATCAATCGCCAGATGTTCGCCTCGCCCAAGGCGCTGGCGGTGGCAGCCGGTTTGATGGCGGTCATGGGCCTGGTGCCCGGCATGCCGCACTTCTCGTTCCTGAGCATGGCGGCCCTGGCGGCCGGTGGTGCTTACCTGTTCTGGAAGAAGCAGAACGTGGCCAAGGTTCACGCCCTGCAAGAGGTCAAGCGCCAGCAGGAGTTGCTGCCGTCGCCGGCCCGCGCCCAGGAAACCAGGGAGCTTGGCTGGGATGACGTGACGCCGATCGACATGATCGGCCTGGAGGTGGGGTATCGCCTGATTCCGCTGGTGGACCGCAACCAGGGCGGCCAGTTGCTGGCGCGAATCAAGGGCGTGCGCAAGAAGCTGTCCCAGGATCTGGGTTTCCTGATGCCCACGGTGCATATCCGCGACAACCTCGACCTGGCGCCGAGTGCCTATCGCCTGACTCTCATGGGGGTAATCCTGGCCGAAGCGGAGATTTACCCGGATCGCGAGCTGGCGATCAACCCGGGGCAGGTCTACGGCACGCTCAACGGCATTACCGCCAAAGATCCGGCTTTCGGCCTGGAGGCGGTCTGGATCGAAATCAGCCAGCGCGCCCAGGCGCAATCCCTCGGTTATACAGTGGTCGATGCCAGTACAGTAGTGGCTACTCACTTGAACCAGATACTCTACAAGCATTCCAGTGAGCTGATCGGTCACGAAGAAGTGCAGCAACTCATGCAATTGCTGGCCAAAAGCTCGCCGAAACTGGCCGAAGAGCTGGTGCCGGGCGTGGTTTCGCTGTCGCAGTTGCTCAAGGTGTTGCAAGCGCTGTTGGCCGAACAAGTGCCAGTTCGCGATATCCGCAGTATTGCCGAGGCGATCGCCAACAATGCCGCCAAGAGTCAAGATACCGCCGCGCTGGTGGCTGCCGTGCGGGTTGGCGTATCCCGGGCAATTGTCCAAAGCATTGTAGGCACTGAGTCGGAGCTGCCAGTTATCACGCTGGAGCCAAGGTTGGAACAGATATTGCTCAATAGTCTGCAAAAGGCAGGACAAGGCTCTGAAGAGGGCGTTCTGCTGGAGCCAAGCATGGCTGAGAAGCTGCAACGTTCGTTGATCGACGCGGCACAGCGTCAGGAGATGCAAGGTCAGCCGGTGATTCTGCTGGTGGCCGGTCCGGTTCGCGCGATGCTCTCGCGATTTGGCCGGCTCGCAGTCCCGGGTTTGCATGTGTTGGCTTATCAGGAAATCCCTGACCATCGTTGCGACAGTAGGGCCCAACGGCTGAGGTAGTGGTTTATGCAAGTTAAGCGTTTTTTCGCCGCCGATATGCGTCAGGCCATGAAGCTGGTTCGCGATGAGCTGGGCGCTGATGCCGCCATCATTGGCAACCGCCGGATCGCCGGGGGGGTCGAACTGACAGCTGCGCTGGATTACAAGTTGTCGGCGCTGGCGCCGCGGGTTCCGAACATGGAACTCGAAGACGAATTGCGCAAGACTCAGTCGCGGATCGTCACCGCCCAGGCCGAATTGAGCCTGCGTGGCGAAGGCGAGAGCGACAATGCAACCAATCGCCAGCTGTTCGCCGGATTGCCATTGACTGCCGCCGAGCCGCTGATCGAGCCGACCTATGCCGAACCCCGTCGTCCCGCGCCGGCCGCTGCGCCAGCGTCCGGTGGCGTGGACCCGCGTGCATTCGACTCGATGCGTTTCGAGCTCAACAGCCTGCGCGAACTCATGGAAGTACAGCTCGGCTCCCTGGCCTGGAATCAGCTGCAAGGCAGCCGTCCGGACCAGGCCAACCTCTGGCGTCGCCTGCAACGCATCGGCCTGTCTGGCCCGCTGTCGCGCGACCTGCTGGCAATGATCACCGAAATCGAAGAGCCTCGTCAGGCCTGGCGTATGTTGCTGGCGCACCTGGCGCGCATGATCGTTACCCCGGAAGTCGAGCCGCTGGAAGAGGGCGGAGTGATCGCCATGGTCGGCCCTGCCGGCATGGGCAAGACCACTACCCTGGCCAAGCTGGCCGCCCGTTACGTGCTCAAGTACGGCGCGCAGAACATTGCGCTGGTGAGCATGGACAGCTTCCGCATCGGCGCCCAGGAACAGCTCAAGACCCTGGGGCGCATTCTCAATGTGTCGGTGACCCACGTCGATCCCGGCCAGTCCCTGGTGCAGGCCCTGGAACCATTGCTGCGCAAACGCGTGGTGCTGATCGATACCGCGGGCCTGCAGGCCAGCGATCCGGCGCTGCGCATGCAGCTCGAAAGCCTGGCCGGTCGCGGCATCAAATCAAAAAATTATCTGGTCCTGGCAACCACCAGCCAGAAACAGGTTCTAACGGCCGCTTATCACAGTTACAAGCGCTGCGGGCTCGCCGGCTGCATTCTGACTAAACTGGATGAAACGGCTAGTCTGGGTGAGGTGTTGAGCCTTGCCATCAGTCATGAACTGCCGGTGGCTTACCTGACCGATGGCCCGCGGATCCCGGATGATTTGCATCTGCCGCGCCGTCATCAATTGGTCAGCCGCGCCGTGAGCGTGCAAATGCAGGAAGAACCCAGCGAAGAAGCCATGGCTGACATGTTCGCTGACATCTACCACAGCCCGACCAAGCAGGTCGGCTGAGGTAATAATGAACAGTTTTTGTACCTACATCGATGGTCTGCCATGCATTGTTCCGTTTGTGAACGCGCAGCCAGTAATGTGGCCTCCGTCTATGCAAGACAAGG
>LNAP01010436.1_pt1 | contig 11668 bp, 11 predicted proteins | sample 602601 | NCBI WGS metagenome assembly LNAP01 (sample SAMN02440304, study PRJNA202911) | soil metagenome | biome: Subtropical and temperate rainforests or woodlands; isolation source: soil samples (1 kg each in a 20% v/v slurry with milli Q water) were... ... | reverse complement strand
TGGTCGGTGTGAAAGGATTCGAACCTTCGACCCCTTGCACCCCATGCAAGTGCGCTACCAGGCTGCGCCACACACCGAAGCCCGCAATTATAGCCGGCCGAATCAGTGTCCCGTGACCAACAGCTCGCGAATTTCGAACAACTCGCGGCGCAGTTGCCGCCAGGGGGCGGCATCGACAGCTGTCACGATCGGCTGTACGGCAGCCGCAGCCCCCTGGGTGGCCGCTTCCCACTCTTCGGGATCGATGTCCGTGGCCTCGACGCCGTCGACCAGCACCTCACCCCCCCCGTTCGGCCCACCCGCCTTGCGGCGGTCGCGTTCGGACTGGTTGAACTCCTGCAGCTTGTTGCGTGCACCGCTGATCGTGAAGCCCTGGTCGTACAGGAGGTCGCGGATGCGGCGGATCATGAGCACCTCGTGGTGCTGGTAGTAGCGCCGGTTGCCGCGCCGCTTCATCGGCCGCAGCTGCGTGAACTCCTGCTCCCAATAGCGCAGCACATGCGGCTTCACCCCGCACAATTCGGCGACCTCACCAATGGTGAAGTAGCGTTTGACGGGAATCGGGGGGAGCGTTTTCTCCATTGAAATCAAGATCGTGCGCGCGAAACCTGAGAGGTTACTCCACGCGCACGCGAGGCAACAAGCACTTATTCCACACCCACGCGCCATGCGGTCGCATCGGTGGCGTCTTCGCCGCCTTCCGCTTCGTCGGCCAAGCCGCCCTGGATCTGTTCCTTGAGCTTGGCGCTGGCATGGAAGGTCGCGACGCGGCGCGCGCCGATCGGGATCGCCTCGCCGGTGCGCGGGTTGCGCCCGGGGCGCGGCGCCTTCACGCGGATCTGGAAGTTGCCGAAGCCGGAGATCTTGACGTCGGTGCCCTCGATCAGGCTGGACGACACCAGCTCGAAGAAGGCTTCGACCATGTCCTTGGACTCGCGCTTGTTCAGGCCGATCTGCTCGAACAGCAGTTCGGCCAGGTGCGCCTTGGTGAGCGCGGGCGTTTCGAGGGCTTCGAGCGTGAAATCCATGACCTTCATCCTCTCAGTCGCGCGCCGAGGTCGGCAGTCAGTCGGTCGACGATCGTGCGCACGGCAGGGTCGACCTGCTCGTCGGTGAGCGTGGCGCCGTCGCCCTGGAAGCTCAGGCGGACGGCCATGCTCTTCTCGCCGGCGGCCAGGCCGCCCGCCGCAACGACGGAGCCATCGCGCGCCGGCTGCGGCCGGTAGATGTCGAACAGCACCGCATCGCGCAGCAGGCCGCCGGTCGACGCCGACGTGATGGCCTGCATGAGTGCGCCGTGCGTGACGCTTTCGGCCACGACGACCGCGATGTCGCGCTCGACGGCCTGGAACTTCGGGACCGGCTTGGCGACCGGCACCGGCCGTTCGGCCAGGGCCTCGAGGTCGAGCTCGAACACGATCGGTGCGTGCGCGAAGTCCCATTTCTGGCGCCAGCGCGGGTGCAATTCGCCCACCACGCCGATGACGCGACCATCGACCAACACGCGGGCCGAACGACCCGGGTGCAGTGCCGGATGCTCGGCGACCTCGAAGGTGGGCACGCGCGGTGCGAGCAGCGCTTCGACGTCGCCCTTCACGTCGTAGAAGTCGACGCGCTGCGGCTTGCCGTCCCAGCGCGCCGCCTCGGCATCGCCCCAGGCCAGGCCGGCCAGGCGCATCGGCTGGCGAATGCCCTTGACGGTGCTGTCGGTAGTCTCGACCGTGTCGTCGCACAGGAAGACGCGACCCGCCTCGAACACGCGCACGCGCGGCGCCTTGCGGTCGAGGTTGAACTTGAGCACCTGCAGCAGCGAGCCGATCAGCGACGAGCGCATCACGCTCATCTGGCTGGCGATGGGGTTCAGCAGCTTCACCGGGTTCGCATTGCCGGCCAGGTCCTGCTCCCAGTGTGCTTCGACGAAGCTGAAGTTGATGGTTTCCTGGTAGCCCAGCGCGGCGATGCGATGGCGCACCGCGAAACGGCTGCGCTGCGCTTCGGGCCGCACGCGCGCGGTGATCGGCGCGAGCGGTGCGGTGGTCGGCAGGTTGTTGTAGCCGATAAGGCGCGCGACTTCTTCGATCAGGTCTTCCTCGATCAGCAGGTCGAATCGGTGTGGCGCCGGCGTGACAATGACTATGCCCTCGCCCTCTTCGATCGGCAAGCCGAGGCGGCGCAGCGCGTCGACGCACTGCGCCTGCGTGACGGGCATGCCGATCACGCGGGCCGCGCGGGCGACGCGCAGTGTCACCGGCTTGGCTTCGGGCAGGCGCAGCGTCTGGTCGCCGATCGGGCCGGCCTCGCCGCCGCAGATATCGATCACGAGCTGCGTGATGCGCTCGATGATCTGCACGGTGCGGCTCGGGTCCACGCCGCGCTCGTAGCGATGGCCGGCATCGGTCGAGAAGTTGAAGCGGCGCGAACGGCCCTGGATCGCTTCGGGCCACCAGAAGGCGGCCTCGACGTAGATGTTCTTCGTGTCGTCCGACACGGCGGTCGCGTCGCCGCCCATGATGCCGGCGAGCGATTCGACCGCCTGCTCATCGGCGATCACGCCGACCTTCTCGTCGACCGTGACGGTGTTGCCGTTGAGCAGCTTGAGCTGTTCGCCGGCCTGGCCCCAGCGCACCGTGAGACCGCCGTGGATCTTGTCGAGGTCGAAGATGTGCGAGGGCTGGCCGTACTCGAACATCACGTAGTTCGAGATGTCGACCAGCGGCGTGACGCTGCGCTGGCCGCAGCGCGCGAGGCGATCGACCATCCAGGCCGGCGTCTTCGCCGTGGTGGTCACGCCGCGCACGACGCGGCCGGAAAAGCGGCCGCAGAGTTCGGGCGCCAGCACTTTCACGGGCAACGTGTCGGCCAGCTTGGCGGCAACGGGCGGGATCGCCGGCGTCTCGAGCGGCGCACCGGTGAGGGCCGCCAGTTCGCGCGCGATGCCGTAGACCGACAGGCCATGCGCCAGGTTCGGGGTCAGCTTGAGCGTGAGCAGCGTGTCGTCGAGCCGCAGCACCTCGCGCACATCGGCGCCGATGGGCGCATCCGCGGCCAGCTCGAGCAGGCCGCCGTGGTCGTCGCTCAACTTCAGTTCGCGCGCGGAGCACAGCATGCCCTGGCTCTCGACGCCGCGCAGCTTGCCGAGCTTGATGAGGAAGGGCTTGCCGTCATCACCGGGCGGCAGTTCGGCGCCGACCAGCGCACACGGCACCTTGATGCCGACGCGCGCATTCGGCGCGCCACACACGATGTTGAGCAAGGCGCCCTGCCCCACGTCGACCTGGCACACGCGCAGGCGATCGGCGTTGGGGTGCTGCACGGCTTCCTTGATCTCGCCGACGACGATGTGGCTGAAAGGCGGTGCGGCGGGGCGGCTCTCTTCGACCTCGAAACCGCCCATGGTGAGCGTCTCGGCCAGCTGGGCGCTGGATAGCGGCGGGTTGCAGAACTCGCGCAACCAGGACTCGGGGAATTGCATCTTCTGTTCTCGTTATGTCTGTTTACGGGCGCACGGAATCACTGGAACTGCGACAGGAAGCGCAGGTCGCCGTCGAAAAACAGCCGCAGATCGTTCACGCCGTAGCGCAGCATCGTGAGCCGGTCCGGCCCCATGCCGAAGGCGAAGCCGATGTAGCGCTCGGGGTCGAGGCCCATGTTGCGCACCACGTTCGGGTGCACCTGGCCGGAGCCCGCGACCTCGAGCCAGCGGCCGGCCAGCGGGCCGCTCTGGAACTGGATGTCGATCTCGGCGCTGGGCTCGGTGAAGGGGAAGAAGCTGGGCCGGAAGCGCAGCACCAGGTCGTCGCTCTCGAAGAAGGTGCGGCAGAAGTCGGTGAAAACGACCTTCAGGTCCTTGAAGCTGACGTTCTCGCCGAGCCACAGGCCTTCGCACTGGTGGAACATCGGCGAATGCGTGGCGTCGCTGTCCACGCGGTAGGTGCGGCCCGGGGCGATCACGCGGATCTCGGGCGCCTTGGCCTGGCCGCTGGCGTCCTTCGCAGCGGCCTCGAACTGGGCCGCGTACTTCTTGATGTGCTGGTGGGCGTAGCGCACCTGCATCGGGCTGGTGTGCGGACGCAGGTTGTACGGAATGCCGTCATCGCCGTTGATGTCGACATAAAAGGTGTCCTGCATCGAACGCGCCGGGTGGTTCGGCGGGTTGTTGAGCGACGTGAAGCTGTGCCAGTCGCTCTCGATCTCCGGGCCGTCGGCCACATCGAAACCCATGCTCGAGAAGATCGCTTCGATGCGCTCCAGGGTGCGGCTCACCGGGTGGAGACCGCCGGCGGCGGGTCGACGCCCCGGCAGTGTCACGTCGAGCGATTCGGCGCGCAGCTGCACCGCGAGCTCTTCGTCGGCCAGTTGCTGGCGGCGCTCGGTCAGGGCCGCCTCGATCGCCTGCTTGACCACATTGATCGCCGCGCCGCGCGACTTCTTCTCGTCGACCGGCAGCTGGGCCATGCCCTTCATCAGCTCGGTGATGCGGCCGGCCTTGCCGAGAAACAGCGCCTTGGCGTTCTCGAGATCGGCGGGCGTCTTGGCGTGGGCAAAGGCAGCCCGTGCGGTGTCGACCAGGGAGTCCAGCTCGTTCATGACATTTCTTCGAGGGGAAAAACAAAAAAAGGGCTGGTGCTCTTTCAAGCGCCAGCCCTTGTGCCGTGGGCGCAGACGGCCGCCCCGAAGGGCAGCAGCCTGCTGTGCGGGATCAAGCAGCCAGCTTGGCCTTGACCTGCTCCACGATGCCGGCAAAAGCGGCCTTGTCGTGCACGGCGATATCGGCCAGGACCTTGCGGTCGATCTCGATACCGGCCTTGCGGATGCCGTTGGCAAACTGGCTGTAGGTCATGCCCAGTTCGCGGGACGCGGCGTTGATACGCGCGATCCACAACTGACGGAACACGCGCTTCTTGGTGCGGCGGTCACGGTAGGCATATTGACCTGCCTTCATCACCGCCTGTTTGGCGACGCGGAAGACATTGCCGCGGCGACCGCGGAAACCCTTGGCGAGGGCGAGAACTTTCTTGTGGCGGGCGCGAGCCGTTACACCACGTTTGACGCGAGGCATGTGTTACTCCTGTTCGTCTGAATTAAATGCCCATGCCGGGCAGCATCGCGGCCATCGAAACCATGTTGGTTTCGTGAACCGTCACTGCACCGCGCAGATGGCGCTTGTTCTTGGTGGTCTTCTTGGTCAGGATGTGACGCTTGAAGGCTTGACCGCGCTTGACGGTGCCACCGGGACGAACGCGGAAACGTTTTTTCGCGCTGCTCTTGGTCTTCATTTTGGGCATGTTCATGCTCCTTTAATTTGTGCTCGTGAGGCGCTGCGGATACTCCGCAGGCTTGTTGGCCCCGAGACACTTCTTCATCTCGCCACCGCCTTGCAGCGTGGGCGAAATCCCTTCAAATAACTCTTCTCTCTGCGCGCTCAGGCCGAAGCCGTTGCGGGTGCCGCAGCACCATCGGCTGCGGGCTTTGCGGGCCCGCCGGCCTTCTTGCGGCCCGGCGCGATCATCATGATCATCTGGCGGCCTTCCAGCTTCGGGAACTGCTCGACCAGGATCGTGTCGCCCAGCTCATCGCGAATGCGCTGCAGCAGAGCCAGACCCAGTTCCTGGTGCGTGATCTCGCGGCCACGGAAGCGCAGCGTGATCTTGCATTTGTCGCCCTCTTCAAGAAAGCGCTTGATGTTGCGCATCTTGATGTTGTAGTCGCCATCGTCGGTGCCGGGCCGGAACTTGATTTCCTTGACCTCGATCACCTTCTGCTTCGACTTCGCCTCGGCGGCCTTCTTCTGCTCGTGGTACTTGAACTTCCCGTACTCGATCAGTCGGCAGACCGGCGGATTGGCCGCAGCCACCACCTCGACCAGATCCACGTCGGCCTCACCGGCCAGACGCAGGGCCTCGGAAATACTCATGACACCCAATGGCTCGTTCTCCGGGCCGACCAGGCGGACTTCCGGGGCCATGATTTCCCGGTTCAGGCGGTGTTGGCGTTCCTCGCGGTGGCGGCGGTCGCGAAATGCAGTAGCGATGGTCAGAATCCTTCAATCAATTTGCTACAAAAAATGTAGCTAACACCGTCGAATCCACGCCCACAAACGGACTTCTTGAAAAAATCAACGCTTGTGTTGAATGTCGTCGGCGATCTTTTGCGAGAACGCCTCTACCGACATGGCACCGAGGTCAACATTGCCTCGGGCGCGCACTGCGACGGCACCTGCTTCCTTCTCCTTGTCGCCTACGACGAGGATGTACGGGAGCTTTTGCAACGAATGCTTGCGTATTTTATACGTAATCTTCTCGTTGTGCAGATCGAGCTGAACTCTAAGCCCTTGATTCTGCAGCGATTTCGCCACTGATGCAGCGTAGTCGGCCTGCCCTTCGCTGATATTGAGCACCGCGACATGCACCGGCGCCAGCCATGCGGGCAACGCGCCGGAGTGGTGTTCGATGAGCATGCCGATGAAGCGCTCGAGGCTGCCGACGATGGCGCGATGCAGCATCACGGGGTGCGCGCGGCCGCTCGTCTCCGTCACGTACTCGCCACCCAGGCGCTCGGCCGTGTTGAAGTCCACCTGCATCGTGCCGCACTGCCATTGGCGGCCCAGCGCGTCCTTGAGCGTGTATTCGATCTTGGGGCCGTAGAAGGCGCCGTCGCCCGGGGCGATGATGAAATCCACACCCGAACGGCGCAGCGCCTCCATCACGGCATGCTCGGCCTTGTCCCACAACTCGTCCGAGCCGACGCGATTGTCGGGCCGCGTGGCGACCTTGTAGAGGATGTCCGTGAAGCCGAAGTCGGCATACACCTTCTGCAGCTGCGCCGTGTAGTTGACGCACTCTTCCAGGATCTGATCTTCCGTGCAGAAGATGTGGCCATCGTCCTGCGTGAAGCCGCGCACGCGCATGATGCCGTGCAACGCGCCGCTGGGCTCGTTGCGGTGGCACTGACCGAACTCGCCGTAGCGCAGCGGCAGGTCGCGGTAGCTGCGCAGGTCGCTCTTGAAGATGAGCACATGGCCCGGGCAGTTCATCGGCTTGAGCGCGTACTCGCGCTTCTCCGACTCTGTCGTGAACATGTTGTCGCGGTAGTTCTGCCTTCTCCCACAGGCTCTTGTCGAGGATCTGCGGGCCTTTCACCTCCCAGTAGCCCGTGTCGCGGTAGATCGCCCGCATGTACTGCTCGACGGCCTGCCATACCGCCCAGCCCTTGGGGTGCCAGAACACCACGCCCGGCGCCACTTCGTCGATGTGAAACAGGTCGAGTTCCTTGCCCAGCTTGCGGTGATCGCGCTTCTCGGCTTCCTCGATGCGCTGGATGTACTGCTCGAGCTGCTTCTTGTCGGCCCAGGCCGTGCCGTAGATGCGCTGCAGCTGCTCATTCTTGGCGTCGCCGCGCCAGTAGGCGCCGGCCAGCTTCGTGAGCTTGAAGACCTTCAGGAAGCGCGTATTCGGCACGTGGGGGCCGCGGCACATGTCGACGTATTCCTGGTGGTAGTAGAGGCCCATGGCCTGCTCGTCGGGCATGTCCTCGACCAGGCGAAGCTTGTAGTCCTCGCCACGCGACCTGAAGACCTCGATCACCTCGGCACGCGGCGTCATCTTCTTGACGACGTCGTAGTCCTGCGCGATCAGCGCCTTCATGCGCTCTTCGATCGCCGCCATGTCTTCCGGCGTGAAGGGGCGCTCGTACGAGATGTCGTAGTAGAAGCCTTCGTCGATCACCGGCCCGATGACCATCTTGGCCGTCGGATACAGCTGCTTGACCGCGTGGCCAACCAGGTGGGCCGTGGAGTGGCGAATGATCTCCAGGCCCTCCTCGTCCTTCGGCGTGATGATCTGCAGCCGGGCATCGTGGTCGATGATGTCGCTGGCGTCGACGAGCTTGCCGTCGACCTTGCCGGCCACCGTCATCTTGGCGAGGCCGGGGCCGATGGACTTGGCCACGTCGGCCACCGACACCGGGCCGGGATACTCGCGCTGCGAGTTGTCAGGAAGCGTGATCTGGATCATGGAGAAAAACCTCGGACTGAAAAACAAAAAAGCGCGGGGGACCGCGCTTTGTTCTGGTGATACGACTGGCGGACCAGCGTGCGCGGATTACCGGCGCGTTCCTTCGGGGGAAGCGCCGCGGGTGGCACGGGCCGTAGTTCGCGGTGTCATAACCAGACTGCCTTTCTCGCTCTTGTGGGTGAGACAGAAGCTTGCAATTCTATCCGCAGCACGAAAAAAGCCCGGCGCGGGCCGGGCTTGGATGTGGCGGCGGCGCGACCTCAGTGGAACTGCTCTTCCTCGGTCGAACCGGTCAGCGCCGTGACGCTGGACTTGCCGCCCTGGATCACCGTGGTCACCTCGTCGAAGTAGCCGGTGCCGACCTCCTGCTGGTGCGACACGAAGGTGTAGCCGCGGTCGCGCGCTGCGAACTCGGGTTCCTGCACCTTCTCGACATAGGCCGACATGCCGCGCTGCGCGTAGTCCTGCGCCAGATCGAACATGTTGAACCACATCGAGTGGATGCCGGCCAGCGTGATGAACTGGTACTTGTAGCCCATGGCGCCCAGTTCCTTCTGAAACTTGGCGATGGTCGCGTCGTCGAGGTTCTTCTTCCAGTTGAACGAGGGCGAGCAGTTGTAGGCCAGCAGCTTGCCCGGGTGCACCTTGTGCACGGCTTCGGCGAACTTGCGGGCGAACTCGAGGTCCGGCGTGCCTGTCTCGCACCACACCAGGTCGGCATAGTGCGCGTAGGCCACGGCGCGGCTGATGGCCTGGTCCATACCCTTCCTCGTGCGATAGAAGCCTTCGGCCGTGCGCTCTCCGGTGATGAAGGGCTTGTCGTTCTCGTCGTAGTCGCTGGTGATCAGGTCGGCGGCCTCGGCGTCGGTGCGGGCGATGACCAGGGTCGGCGTGCCGCACACGTCGGCCGCCATGCGCGCGGCAATGAGCTTCTGCACGGCTTCGGTCGTCGGCACCAGCACCTTGCCACCCATGTGACCGCACTTCTTCACCGATGCGAGCTGGTCCTCGAAGTGCACGCCGCCGGCGCCGGCCTTGATCATCGCCTTCATCAGTTCGAAGGCGTTGAGCACGCCGCCGAAGCCGGCTTCGGCGTCCGCCACGATCGGCGCGAAGTAATCGACGTAGCCCGTGTCGCCCGGATTGGTGCCCTTCGACCACTGGATCTCGTCGGCACGGCGGAAGGTGTTGTTGATGCGCTCGACGACGGTCGGCACCGAATCCACCGGGTACAGCGACTGGTCGGGGTACATCGCCGCGTAGCTGTTGTTGTCCGCCGCGACCTGCCAGCCGGAGAGGTAGATGGCCTTGATGCCGGCCTTGACCTGCTGCATGGCCTGGCCGCCGGTGAGTGCGCCAAGGCAGTTGACGTAGGGCTCGCTGTGCACGAGGTCCCAGAGCTTCTCCGCGCCGCGGCGCGCGAGGGTGTGCTCGATGGGGAAGGAGCCGCGCAGCCGCACGGTAGCCGCGCTTGATGCCCTTCCAGCGCGGGTTCGTGGCCCAGTCTTTCTCGAGGGCGGCGATCTGCTGTTCTCGGCTGAGTTGTTCGGTGAAGGTCTGGGGCATGGTGAACTCCGTTGCGGTTGGTTGAATGAGTAAAGGCGCTGCGCCTTGGCATTCACTGTACGGCGACACTCTTGTCTTATGTCTTATATAAGACATTATATTTTTATCATTAAAAACAAGTACTTATCTTGTTATTTTCTCAATGTGAGATTCTATTTCTCATATTGAGAAAAAATAGTGCAACGCAGCATCCGCCATTTTTGTATCGTGAAATGCATTTCTGAAAATGAAATGCTGGCTCAGCGCCTGCGCCAATCGCCGCCGGCGATCACGGGCCGGCCGGACAGTCGCTCTGGATGGATCTCGTAGACCAGACAGTTCAGCGCCTGGCCGGTTACCACCACCGGCACCTCCCGCTTGCGGTATTCACCCGATCCGTCGGCCTTCACTTCTTCGAGGATGTCCAGCGCGGCCTCGACCGCAGCAGTGATCCGGTAGACCTCGCCGACCACGCGGCCGCCCGCGCCCAGAACGATCCCGGGGTAGGCCCCGAGGTCGTACAGGCGACCGCCGATCGAAGCCGGACCGACGAACAGCGGCAGCGGCCGGTAGCGTGCGATGTCGTTGCGCTCCCCGCGGCGCAAGGTGCCGTAGACGAACACATGGCGGGTCGCTTCTTCGGGTTGGGGCATCATAGAAATCCAATCTCCAGCTTCGAAATGCCAGTCTAGTGAGCCACACCCACGCCGCCTCGTCGCCTATGGCTGCCTGGCCTTGAGCATGTCTTTGGTGGGTGCTTACGTGGCGCTCTCCAAGCCGCTGGTCGCTGCGTTTCCCGTGCTGTTGCTCGCGTGGCTGCGCTTCGGGATCGCCGCGCTGGCCATGCCGCACTGGCTGCGCCGCCCGGCCGACGAAGCGCCGATGACGCGGCGCACGCGCGGGCTCGTCTTCCTCGAGTCCTTCCTCGGCAACTTCATGTTCTCGATCTGCATGCTCTTCGGCGTCAGCCTGACGAGCGCGGTGTCGGCCGGCGTGATCATGGCGTCGATCCCCGCCGTGGTCGCAGTCGCGAGCTGGCTCTTCCTGCGTGAGCGCATCGGCTGGCGCATCGGCTTGGGCATCGGCTGCGCCGCCATCGGCATCGGCCTGCTGGCACTGACGCCCGCGCATGCGCCCGCCGACAGCTCGGCACCGCGTGCGTCGATGCCGTGGCTCGGCAACGTGCTGGTGTTCTGCGCGGTGCTGTGCGAAGCGTCGTATGCCGTCATCGGCAAGTCGCTGACCGGACGACTCGGCCCCAAGCGCATCTCGTCGCTGATCAACCTCTGGGGCTTCGTGCTGTCGACGCCCTTCGGCATCTGGTTCGCACTGCACTTCGACTTCGGTGCCGTCGGCATCGGCATTTGGGCGCTGCTCGTCGTGTACGCGCTGGCAGCGAGCATCTGGACCGTGTGGCTCTGGATGACCGGCCTGCAGCGCGTACCTGCAGCGCAGGCCGGCGTGTTCACCGTGATGCTGCCGGTCAGCGCGGCCGTCGTCGGCGTCGTGGTGCTCGGGGAGACGCTCAGCGCGCCGCAGATCGGCGCCTTCGCGATGGCCCTGGCGGGCGTCGTTCTCGCCACCTGGCCATCGCGCACATCGACGCCGAACACGCACTGAGCACACTGGCCGTGCACGTCGAGTGCGCCGCGCCCCGGTTTTCCCTCTGAAAAAACAACAGCGCCCAATGAAAAAGTCCCGTTTTCCCTTGGAAACGCGTTTTTTCTCCTTTAGCATGCGCTCTGCCAGTGGAGACGCAGCTTTTCATTGGTGAAACCAACCAAAAAAGGAAATCAACCATGGCAACTGCAAAAAAGGCTCCGGCCAAGAAGGCTCCCGCGAAGAAGGCTGCACCGGCCAAGAAGGCGGCAGCACCTGCGAAGAAGGCGGCTCCGGCCAAGAAGGCCGCTCCGGCCAAGAAGGCACCTGCGAAGAAGGCTGCACCCGCCAAGAAGCGCACGCCCAACGCAGCGTTCATGAAGGCCCTGACCCCCAGCCCGGCACTCGCCGCTGTCGTCGGCTCCACGCCGCTGCCGCGCACCGCCGTCGTGAGCAAGCTGTGGGACTACATCAAGAAGAACAACCTGCAGGACAAGGCCAACAAGCGCAAC
>LNAP01005190.1_pt1 | contig 11668 bp, 12 predicted proteins | sample 602601 | NCBI WGS metagenome assembly LNAP01 (sample SAMN02440304, study PRJNA202911) | soil metagenome | biome: Subtropical and temperate rainforests or woodlands; isolation source: soil samples (1 kg each in a 20% v/v slurry with milli Q water) were... ... | reverse complement strand
TATTGATGACGTATGACCTTGCCCGCAGGTCCGGTACAGGTTCTGCAAGCACACGCGGCCCCACGCGATGGTGTTCTTGCGGGCAATCTTCAAGAGGTCAACTGAGAATATTTGTGACGCTATTTAACTGTCCCTCCAATGTGTGTCCTGTTCCGCAACTAATTTAAATAAAACTCCGGTTAAATGTTTACTTGATGAAACACCCTGACTATTATTGTCGCACTGTCACCTGCCATCCCAGCGCCCCAACATAAGGTAGTCCTCATGTCCTTGATCAACGAATATCGCGCCACCGAAGAAGCTATCAAAGAGCTGCAAGCCCGTTTGAAGAATCTGTCCCAAGACGACAAACTGCAAACCGAGCTGGAATTCGAAGGCAAACTGCGCACCCTGATGGGCGAATACTCCAAATCCCTGCGCGACATCATCGCGCTGTTGGATCCAGAGTCCAAAACCAAGGCTCCACGTGGCGGCGCAGTAAAAACTACTGGCACCAAGCGTGCTCGCAAAGTTAAACAATACAAAAACCCGCACAATGGCGAAGTCATCGAAACCAAAGGTGGCAACCACAAGACTCTGAAAGAGTGGAAAGCCAAGTGGGGCGGTGATGTGGTTGAAGGTTGGGCTACCCTGCTGGGCTAAGCCGCAAGCGTGTCGCAGACTGATCCGCGACCAAAAGAACGCCAGCAAATGCTGGCGTTTTTTTATGCCTGAAATTCAAGCGCAGATTATTTTCGTTTTCAAAGATTCAAACGTTTGCGTAATGACTGGACATGATTTTGCCATTCATCCAGAACCTCTCGCTGAAACGATGTAGCACTAGTCGTCAATTGAGCCGCCGCCTCCAGAAAACTATCCAGCGTATTTGGCGCGCCCCACTCAGGTGCACACAAACGTTTCTGACAGAATATTCGCCAGCGTTCTTGCTCTTCCAGGCTCAACGTATCGGGAAAGTTGCGTGCGCGATAACGAAACAATAATTCAGGCAAACGTTCATCATCGAAAGGCCACTGTTCTTGTGCTAATTGCGCAGGGTCGGCTGCTCTGACTTGCTCACATAGACGCCGGTCCCGATCACCGATAAAACCGTCGTATAACTGTTGCTCGGGGTCTTGGCTCGGAGAGAAATCGTCGCGGGCGTAAATGTCTGCCACTTTATCTCGCCAAACTTGTTGTGCGTCACTTAGCCGCAGCGCCCGCTCCTGATAAAGCGCCATATCCAGCCCCAGACGTTGCTGATCTACAGGACGGAGTACCGATAACGGCGCCACTACCGGGCACTTGTTTATGTGTATGAGCTTGAGCGGCACCGGCAGTTCGCCTTCGGCCAAGTCATCACGGCGGGTATAAAGCCGCTGACGCAAGGTTTCGGCATCCAGATCAAGCAGCCCTTGAGGGTCCAGGTGTAAGTCACAGACAATCAGCGCGTTGCGATTACGTGGATGCCAGGCCAATGGCAGTACCACACCCACATAGTTGCGGGCCGCCGAGAAGCGCCCGGAAATATGCACCATCGGCTGCAACAGCCGAATTTGATCCATGACCTTTTGTTTACTGCGCAGTTGAAACAGCCAGTCATATAACTTCGGCTGTTTTTCCCGAATCAGGCGCGCCAAAGCGATAGTGGCGCGCACATCCGACAGCGCCTCGTGCGCATGCCCATGATCGATGCCATTGGCGGCAGTCAGACGTTCAAGTTTGAGCGTGACTCGCCCCTCGTCGTCCCTGGGCCAGACGAGGCCATCGGGACGCAAGGCATAAGCGGCGCGCACCACATCGATCAAGTCCCAGCGGCTGTTGCCGCCCTGCCACTCCCGTGCATAGGGGTCGAAAAAGTTTCGATACAGGCTGTAACGGGTCATCTCGTCATCGAAACGCAGCGTGTTGTATCCGGCCCCACAGGTGCCGGGCGCCGCGAGCTGGGCATGAACCCGTGTCATGAAATCGGCTTCGCTCAAACCTTGTTCGGCCAGACGCGCGGGCGTAATGCCGGTAATCGCGCACGCCGCCGGATGAGGCAGGATGTCGTCACTGGGCTGGCAATAAAGGTTGACCGGTTCGTCTATTTCATTGAGATCGAAGTCGGTGCGAATCCCCGCCACTTGCAGCGGACGGTCGCAACGGGGGTTGATGCCAGTGGTTTCATAGTCGTACCAGAAGATCGAGGTCACGGGCTGTTCCTGAACTGAAGACCGGCGAAGTCTAGGCGCACATAGGCCGCCCCGACCAGAAATCTTGTCATTCAATCACCTCTGACCACGCACCGTGCAATACATAGTTATGTCGTTTTCCCCCGAGAGGCTGCTAGCATCCGACGGACCAGGCCACATCAAGGTTGCCCATGCTCGACACCACAGCACTGCCAGGGAAAGCGACGCTGTCCCGGCCACTGGACACGCGGTATCACGTCGAAACGCCCGAAGGCATCGACTTGCCGCTGCGCCCGGCCGGGTTGATGGTACGTGCGCTGGCGTTCGCCATCGACCTGGGCCTGCGCGGGGTGATGCTGGGCCTGCTGTTCATTGTGTTGGCGTTTCTCGGAAAACTCGGCGCCGGGCTGGGTTCGATTATGCTGTTCGTGGTGAGCTGGTGGTACATGGTGCTGTTCGAGGTGCTCAATCAGGGTCGCTCGCCGGGTAAGCAATGGATGGGATTGCGCGTGGTGCATGACGATGGCACGCCGATCGGCTGGTCCGCGTCCTTGCTGCGCAACCTGCTGCGATTTGTCGACATGTTGCCATTCGGCTACTTTCTCGGAGCAATCAGCTGCCTGCAACATCCCACCTTCAAACGCCTCGGCGACCTGGCCGCCGGTACGCTGGTGATCTACCGCGAACAACCGCTCACCCGCCCTCAACTGCCCGATGTCCCACCGCGGCGCGCAGCCTTCACGCTGACGCTGACCGAGCAGCGCGCCATCCTCGGGTTTGCCGAGCGCCAGGGTGAACTCTCCGAGGCGCGGGTCAACGAGCTCGCCTCGATACTCGCGCAACCGTTGCAGGTATCGAAGCCGCAGGCGGTGGCCGAACTCAACGGCATCGCCCGCGGACTGTTGGGCCCCACATGAAGCAAAGCCTTTTCGAAAGTCGCCACAGTGCCGAATGGGAGCAGTTTGCACTCATGCTTGAACGGCTGGAACGCGGCAAGAACGCCTCAGGAGTCGCCAGTTTCCCCAGCGATTATCGACGGCTCTGCCAACACCTGGCCCTGGCTCAGGAACGCGGCTATAGCAGTTTCCTGATCGATTCATTGCAGCAACAGGTCCTGCGCGGGCATCAACAGCTTTATCGGCATCGCAGTCGACTGGGTGCCAACGTGTTGAGTTTCATCCTCGCCGATTTCCCGCGACTGGTGCGTGAGCAGTGGCGTTTCGTGCTTGCCGCCAGCCTGATGTTTTTTGGCAGCCTGATCGGCTTTGCGTTGCTGGTGTATCTGTTCCCGGACCTGATCTACAACCTGATCCCGGCCGAGCAGGTCAGTGAGATGCAAAGCATGTACGACCCCGTCGCCGGCCACCTGGGACGTTCGGCCGAACGGGCGGCCAGTGAAAACTGGGTGATGTTCGGTTACTACATCATGCACAACATCGGCATCGCTTTTCAGACCTTCGCCAGCGGTTTGCTGTTTGGCCTGGGCAGCGCGTTTTTCCTGTTCTTCAACGGGTTGATGATCGGTGCGGTGGCCGGGCACCTGACGCACATCGGCTATGGCCAAACCTTCTGGTCGTTCGTGATCGGCCATGGCGCCTTCGAACTGAGCGCCATAGCCCTGGCCGGCGCCGCAGGCCTGCAACTGGGCTGGGCCTTGATCGCGCCGGGGCGTTTGCCTCGCGCCGAAGCCCTGCAGCTGGCGGCGCGCAAGAGCGTGTTGCTGATTTGCGGGGTCATGTTGTTTCTGCTGATTGCGGCGTTTATCGAAGCCTACTGGTCGTCGCGGACCGGGCTCGCGCCGCTGACCAAATACCTGGTCGGCGCGGCGCTCTGGGGCTTGGTGGCGATTTATCTACTGTTCGCCGGTCGGACTCGCCATGCGCCTGAGTGATGCCAGCGTGGTGATCCGCCCGCGCACGACCTGGGAAGCCATGGACCTGGGCGTGCTGCTGAGTCAGCGCCATCGACGCCTGTTGATGACCAGTTGGGCCATCGTGACCTTGCCGATCTTCACCCTGCTCACCTTGCTGTTGTGGGATTCGCCCTCCCTCGCCGTGTTCCTGTTCTGGTGGCTCAAACCGGCGTTCGATCGACTGCCGCTGTACATCCTGTCCAAAGCCATGTTCGGCGAAACGCCCACACTGAAGCAGGCCCTGCGCCAATGGCCGCGCCTGCTCAAACCGCAATTGCTGGCCAGCCTGACCTGGCGTCGCCTGAGCCTGAGCCGCAGTTTTCTGATGCCGGTAGTGCAACTCGAAGGTCTGGCGGGCGAAGCGCGCCAACAACGTTTGCGCGTGCTGCTGCAGCGCAACGCGGGTGCCGCCCAATGGCTGACGATCATCGGCGTGCATCTGGAAACCGCGCTGTGGATCGGCTTGATGGTGCTGTTCTACATGCTCTTGCCGCAACAGGTCGAACTCGACTGGGGCTGGCAGACCTTGATCACTGCCGCCACCCAAGACTGGCGCTGGCTGGAACACCTGACCAATACCTTTTACGTTCTGGTGCTGATTGTCTGGGAACCGATCTATGTGGCCTGCGGTTTCAGCCTTTATCTGAACCGGCGCACGCGGCTGGAAGCCTGGGATATCGAGCTGGTGTTTCGCCGATTGCGCCAACGCTTGACCAGCACGGTCGTCACGCTGCTGCTGGCCGCGATGCTGCTGGTGCCGACGGCGCAAAGTGGCTGGGCCGCCGAACCGAATACTTCACCGGAATCTGCCCGCCTGTTGGAGCAACCACTGACCAGTCAGGCATCCCGGGACAGCATCAAGGCCATCCTCGATCAGCCCCCCTTCAAGAACAAGGAAACGGTCACGCGCTATCGTTTTGGCGAAGACAAACCCGCCGCCAACAACGCGGACGAAGGTCAAACACCCGCCTGGCTGAAGGCGCTGTTCAGCTTGCTGGACAGCCAACGCTTTGGCGTATTGGCCAACCTGATCGAAGTGTTGCTGTGGGGCACAGTGATCGGCGCCATTGGGCTATTGATCTGGCGTTACCGCGACTGGCTGCAGGCCTTTGTCAGCCGCCGACCCACGTTAAATCGTAAAGTCGCGCGGCCATTACCGCAGCAGGCGTTCGGCCTGGACCTCAACCGCGAAACCCTGCCTGCCGACATCGCCGCCAGCGCCGAAAGCCTCTGGCAGACCCATCCCCGTGAAGCCCTCGGGTTGCTCTATCGCGCCCTGCTTAGCCACTTGCTGCACGATTTCAACATGGCGCTCAAACCCGCCGACACCGAAGGTGAAGTTCTTCAGCGGGTCGAACAACTGCAACAACCTGCCTTGCTGGCCTTCAGTAAAAACCTCACCGGGCACTGGCAGAACATGGCCTACGGGCATCGCCTGCCACCGGCGCATTTGCAGCAGGAACTCTGTGACGGCTGGCGCGCGTTATTCGGCCCCGGAGCGGCCCGTTGAACCGGCGTTTGTGGCTTTCGGTCGGTGCGCTCATCGCCCTGCTGGTGGGCGCGCTGAGTGTTTACCTGTATTTCAAGGCCATCCCCTATCAGGCAGAAATCGATCACGGCCCGTCCCCCGAAGCACAGGCCAACCCCTACCTGGCGGCCGAGCATTTTCTGCGTAAACAGGGCCTGACTGTCAGCCACGCCAACAGCCTCGACATCTTGCCGACCCTCGAACCTCATCAGCGCAGTTTGTTGTTGCTCGGCGATCGGTCGAACATGTCGCCGCGACAGGTGGATCAGGTGTTGAACTGGACCCGGGCCGGTGGACGTCTTTTGTTCGTCGCCGAAGCCCTGTGGGATGAGAAGACCGGTCAGAGCAGTGACCTGCTGCTCGACCGGGTGCAGGTGCACCAGTCCCTGAGCAAAGACCTCAAGGAACCGCCGCCCGATCCTGAAGACGACCCCTACCCGAAACTGACCAAGCTGTACCTGGAAAACGAAGAGGCGCCGGCCTACGTCAGCTTCGATACCGCGTTCCATCTCGACGACCCGAAAAACCTCGCCCAGGCCTGGGCCAACAGCGGCAAGGCCACGCACATGATGCAACTGACTCACGGGCTGGGTTTGATCACCGTGGTCACCGACGCCGACCTCTGGAAAACCCCGGCCATCGACCAGTACGATAACGCCTGGCTGCTGTGGTACCTGACGGCCGACACAGACGTGACGCTGCTGTTCAATACTGATCACGACAGTCTGCTGACCTTGCTGTGGCGCAGCTTTCCACAAGCACTGGTGGCCCTGATTGCCTTGATTGCCTTGGGGTTCTGGCACGTCGGCGTGCGCAACGGCCCATTGCTCGAACCTGCCCCGAGGGCACGTCGTCAACTTCAGGAACACCTGCGTGCCAGCGCCGATTTCATGCTGCGTCACAACGGTCAGCACAGCCTGTTGCAAGCCTTGCAACAAGACATCCTGCGTCGTGTCCGTCACCGTCATCCCGGTTTTGAACAACTCGGCGTTGCCGAACAATGGCTGGTGCTCGCACGCCTGAGTGGCCAACCCACACGCGCCATCAGCCAGGCCATGAGCCCGCGACCGAAGCAGCGGCTGCCCAGCGCTGAATTCAGCCGTCAGGTCGCCCAGCTGCAAACCTTGAGGAATGCCTTATGACTGAACAGATCGAGCCCGGCACACAGACCCACGCCGCACAGCAGCGCCAGCGCGCCAGTCAGTTGGCCCAAGCGGTAAGGACGGAACTGCAAAAAGCCGTGATCGGCCAGAACACTGTGATCGACGACGTGCTCACCGCCCTGATCGCCGGCGGCCATGTGCTGCTCGAAGGTGTGCCAGGGTTGGGGAAAACGTTGCTGGTGCGCGCCCTCGCCCGCTGCTTCGGCGGTGAATACGCACGCATCCAGTTCACCCCGGACCTGATGCCCAGCGATGTCACCGGGCACGCGGTGTACGACTTGCAAACCGAGCAATTCAAACTGCGCAAAGGCCCGCTGTTCACCAACCTGCTGCTGGCCGACGAGATCAACCGCGCCCCGGCGAAAACCCAGGCGGCGCTGCTCGAAGCCATGCAGGAACGCCAGGTCACCCTCGAAGGCCGCGCCCTGCCGATCGCGCAACCGTTCATGGTACTCGCCACCCAAAACCCCATCGAACAGGAAGGCACTTATCCGTTGCCGGAAGCCGAGCTCGACCGCTTCATGCTCAAGGTGCGCATGGACTACCCCGACGCCGAGCAGGAATTGAACATGGTGCGCCAGGTCAGCCGCTCGACCCGCGCCGACATGCTGGATGTGCAACCATTGCGCACCGTGTTGCAAGCCAAGGACGTGCTGGCCTTGCAACGCATTGCCAGTGATCTGCCCATGGACGATCAGGTACTCGATTACGCCGTGCGCCTGGCCCGCACCACCCGAACCTGGCCGGGGTTGACCCTCGGCGCCGGGCCACGCGCTTCAATCGCGCTGGTACGTTGCGCCCGCGCCCGGGCCTTGTTGCGCGGCGGCGAATTTGTGATTCCCGATGACATCAAGGGTTGCGCGCTGTCGGTGTTGCGCCACCGTGTGCGGATTGCCCCGGAACTGGACATCGAAGGGCTGGAAGTCGATCAGGTGCTCAAGCAACTGCTCGACCAAGTGCCGGCACCGCGCCTGTGACCGACACTCCCGTGGCGAGGGGGCTTGCCCCCGTTGGAGTGCGAAGCACTCCCCAAAACCTTCAAGCCGTTTTACGACTGCTTCGCAGCCGAACGCGGGCAAGCCCGCTCGCCACAGAGGTACTGTTCCAGACTTTTGAATGCAATCCTTGCCAGAGAGCCGCGACACGATGAAACCCACGCGCCTGTTGTTGATCTGGCTCGCGGCCCTGCTAGCCATCGGCATCCTACTGGGCACGTTGCGAGCCTTGGACATCGCCATTCCATCCAGCCTGTTATCGATCAACTGGGGATTGCTCCTGGCGCTGCTGGCCCTGGCGATACTCGACGCCATCCGCCTCAAACGACTGCCCTCGCCTCGTGTGCAACGGCATATGCCCGGCAGCCTGGCGCTCGGTCGATGGGGCGAAGTGCGACTGGAGGTCGAGCACGACTTTGCTCAACCGCTGAACGTACACATCTTCGACCATGTGCCGCGCGGCCTGGACTTCGAACACCTTCCATTGTCCGTCGAACTGCAACCCGGCCAACAGAGCCAGATCGGCTATCGCCTACGCCCACTCAAGCGCGGCCACTTCACCGTCGACCACTGCGAAATCAGCCTGCCGAGCCCTATGGGCCTATGGTCAGGCAACCGTTTACTGAACGTAGTCGACAACACCCGTGTCTACCCCGACTTTGCCCGCCTCTACGGCGGCCAACTGCAGGCGGTGGATAACTGGCTCAGCCAGCTCGGCGTGCGCCAACGCCAGAGACGCGGTCTGGGTCTGGAGTTTCATCAACTGCGCGAATTCCGCGAAGGCGACAGCCTGCGTCAGATCGACTGGAAAGCTACGGCACGCCAGCGCACACCGATTGCCCGTGAGTATGAGGACGAGCGTGATCAGCAGATCATTTTCATGCTTGATTGTGGGCGGCGCATGCGCAGCCAGGACGGCGAACTTTCGCATTTCGATCACGCGCTCAATGCCTGCCTATTGCTCAGCTACGTCGCGCTACGCCAGGGCGATGCGGTGGGCCTGAGCACCTTCGCCAGCCATCAGCCGCGCTACCTCGCCCCGGTCAAAGGCACTGGTCAACTCAACGTGTTACTCAACAGCGTTTACGATCTCGACAGCACACAATGCCCCGCCGACTATCTGGTCGCCGCCAACCAGTTATTGGCCAGACAAAAACGCCGGGCACTGGTGGTACTGGTGACCAACCTGAGGGATGAAGACGACGAAGAATTGCTTGCCGCCGTCAAACGGCTGAGCCATCAGCATCGGGTGTTGGTGGGTAGCCTGCGCGAAGAGGTGCTCGACAGTCTGCGGCACGCGCCGGTACAAACATTGCCCGAGGCGCTGGCCTATTGCGGGATAGTGGATTATATGAATGTACGGGCAGAGCTCCATGAGCAGTTGAATGCTCATGGTGTTCCGGTGCTGGATGCTCGGCCCTCAGAACTGGGGGCCGAGATGGTGACGCGGTATATGGGATGGAAAAAAGCTGGAACGATGTAATGGCCAATCCCATACAAAATAGTCATGTCACGATATGAATATAATGTGCGAGCACGTATGACTAGCTCCCACCCCAGAGTAATTACGAGAAGCAGTCCCACCCAACAATCTGATAGCTCTATCACAAGGAATCAATCATGGACGAGGCAAAATTATTCGCTTCAGTGCTAACGCAGATCAATGAGAACCAACTGGCATTGTGTGCCGCTGTAGAGGAGCTATCGAATTGGGTGGCGCAGCAAGGGGCTGCCGAAACAGCGGATAACATCCGATGCGCCTTACAAACGCTAGATGCAAACCAAGATTTTATCTCTTTGGCACTTATTTCTATCTCCACCGATTTTAAAAATTCACAGATTCCCAAAAAGCCTGATCTTAATGACTAGCTAACCTTCAATATTTGTAGTTTCTCCTAGGCATTACCCGATATTCCTGATCGTGTAGTAACGAGGGGGCAATAAGCTCTGCCATGTAAAAACTGACGTTAATGGCCGGTAATCTGCTTGTTGTCCTCTCCCATCAGGCTTCGCGAATAACTGCGCTAATGACTACAGAATGAAGCGCCTCTGCCTACAAATATCAGCGACCCGTCTGATTGTGGGTGGTGTCCGTCCAGACATAAGGTTCTCCTGTCGCCGCCCTTTCGTTATTTCCGAATCGGTGGCAGCCCCAACAAGGAGTTAACCGTGATAACGCCCCGACCCAACCCACTCAAAACCACCTCCAGTTCGCCCTACAGCACCCTCGACTCGAGAAAACTTCACGAAGCTGCCGATAGGGCCCTCGATCACTATCTCAAACGGGAAAACACTAAACCGTGCTTTGCCGAAGAACGCTCCACCAAGGAACGATCCATGAAGATGTTCACCGTCGTACCCGATGCAAACCCCGAAGCCCTCATCATCCAGACCTATGAAACCTTTTCTTCGGTGAGCCTTCTGCTGCTGGACCTGGCGGACAGCCTGGAAGACAAACAGCGGCATCTGGCGATGGCGATTTATCAGATGAGCGAGATGGGGTTGATGCTGGCGGAGCGGTCGCTGGATATCGAGCGGGCGATCAGCCCGACGTAGATTTACCCGTTGACGCTGTGTCGTCTGTACTGACGCCATCGCGAGCAGGCTCGCTCCCACAGGGGATTTGGGTTGAACACATGTGTTGTGATCAACGCCTGCCACTGTGGGAGCGAGCCTGCTCGCGATGGCAATTGCAAAGGCGCCGCAGAGTTCAGGCCGAGGCAGGCAACGGCTGAAAACTGAAGTACTGCTTCAACGCCTCCACCAATTGCCCATATTCCGGCGGTGCCCGTTGCAGGCTGAAGCCGGCGTCATAGTGGTGGGGGGTTGCGTCTTCGTGGCACCACAGGCAGCAGGCATCGAGGTCGATCACCTGCTGACAATGGCCATCCATGGGGATTTTCAGGCGCAGATTAAAATCGGCGCCCACCATCATCGGCAACTGGCTGATCAACATCAGCCCGTCCTCGGACAGATTACCCAGAAAGCCGATGGGCTTGTCGGTGACGCTGTTGAACACTTTCAGAAAATACGGCAGTTGATGCCGCTCGATCCGGCGGTCAGTGAACATGCTGATTTCGCTACGCAAGGCCCTTAAGCAGGGCCGCACCAATACTTCGGAACGGGCCTGCTCTATTGTTTTATAGGCATCAGCCGCGCTCTCCCCGATCCTGGTGCGACAGTCCTTCCAACCGCTGTCGCTTACTGCTGCCGATCACAGGTGTTACCTCGAATTAGAGGCAAGGCTCTAAACCGATCCATTGGACTATAGCTCACCGCTGTCGCATGACAATCAGAACCGGGTTGGACGCGCCGCCGCCGCACTGCGGGTCGGGTAATGGCCCAGGCTCTGCAGGGTTTCCAGGCGGGCACGGGCGCGGTAGGCGTATTCGCTTTGCGGGTAAGAGGCCATGATGAACTGATAAGTCTGCGCCGCATCGATAAACAGCTTCTGCCGTTCCAGGCACAGGCCGCGCATCATCGACACTTCTGGCCACACATAAGGCCGCGCGTGGCTGGCACGCTCGACCTTGGACAGTTCGAGCATCACTTGCTCGCAATTACCGCGCTCGTAGGCGCTGTAGGCATTATTCAAATGATGGTTCATCGACCAACGGGTGCAGCCCGTGACACTGAGGGCACTAATGGCAAGGGCGGCAATGAGCACGAATCGCATGGGGGATCTCCTGTCTTGAGCTCTGTATCGACCCTTGGGCGGAAATCTTCAGGACGGTTTGTGCCGATTGTCGCGTTCAATAAAGAAACTAATAAGTAGTGCAAACGAACAATGACTACACCCAAAGACCATAGTAGCCTCTGCTAGCGCTTGAACTCAGGAGTCTATGCATGTCCGTCCGTCGCACCAAAATCGTCGCTACCCTTGGCCCGGCCAGTAACTCGCCGGAAGTTCTCGAACAGCT
>LNAP01005971.1_pt1 | contig 11669 bp, 9 predicted proteins | sample 602601 | NCBI WGS metagenome assembly LNAP01 (sample SAMN02440304, study PRJNA202911) | soil metagenome | biome: Subtropical and temperate rainforests or woodlands; isolation source: soil samples (1 kg each in a 20% v/v slurry with milli Q water) were... ... | reverse complement strand
ATAAGGCTGGTCGGTTTCTTTTTACTATTATTGAAGGAGAGCAGGGTCATGGAAAATAGTAAATTTGGCGGGAGTAATACTCAACTTTCTATTCCGGCTCGATTGAGTTTGCTGAATGGCGGGGAGCGGATTGATGTAACTCTGAAAGATGGCACCACATTGTCAGGTCTTTTTGTTTCGTATGAAGATAATAAGCTGAAGTTGACGTTGGTTGGCACTGGTCATGATAAAGAGATCTTAGGAGGAACTATAAAGGACCTGCGTGTTCCGCAGATAACAGCAAAAGCGAGATGAAAGTCAGGGCGCGCTGCGGGCCGGCTGTGAGTATTTCGGTCCGCCATGATTTTTATCTTGATTTAAGTAAAAACCCGCAGTGATGCGGGTTTTTATTGCCTGATTTTTACTGCTGCTTAGGTGTATCAAATCCGCGCTGTTCAATGACCCCAAAAACGTCGGCGACGTCCTGAACCATGATCCGGGCAATGTTGGTGACGGTGTTAGTCCGGCAGGCTGGTGCACGCCATCAGATTCAAATATTTGAGGACGGCGTTGAGGCGTTCGCTGACGCAGTTGTGGAGTTCGCGTAATGGGGCGTCGTTGTCGATGAGCAGCACGGGGTAGTCGGGTTCGCAGACCGAGGATACGAGGAACCCGGCAGACCCGAAGGTCTCCCACACACAGCCACCATAACAAAGGAGGGCGAGCGTTTACGTGCCCCTTTTTTCGAGGCGCTAGGTTACTACACGTATCGTCAGGGCTGCGAAACCCTATCGCTAACAATGTCAGCGACAGGCCAACTTTAGAGGACAGCGATTCGGGTAGCCGCAACCGGGCTGTAGGACGTGTATGCGGTCATTGTGGCAAGGGCACTCGTTCCCATTCGGCGACGTGGGCGCCGTGAATCGGTGGCGTGGTGTGTCTGTGGGAATCAGGTGGCAGGATTTGGGGCTACTTCGTAGCCCAGCGGGAGCAAGCTCCCTCGCCACAGTCAGAGGCGTCCTACGCGTTTTTCGGACGATGTAGCAGCTGTCGAGATTCCTCGAACGCAGCCTCGCGTTGCTCGACAACTGCTACAGGGGCAGAGGTGTTCTTACTTATCGTGATCAATATCCAACTTGCTGAACGTCACTTTCCCACCTTCGCTGGTGTACCCGGTGTGGTCTTGCACATAGACCCCGGCCTTGAAATACAGCGGTTTGTCCCGCCACGTCGCGCTGATGTCGGTGTCCCACTGATACCCCGCCGCACTGATGCCCAGCGCGCCGCCCGGGCTCAGGTGGATGAGGTAGGAGAACTCCCGGTCAAGTTTCACCCCGGTGGCGATGGTGATGATCCGGCCTTCGTCGTCATCCGGGCGCATGCGCACCTTGGCGACGATGTTGCCCGATTGCGTGCTGGTCTTGTACTGATACTCGAGCTTCACCATGGGTTTCTGGCTTTCATAGGCGTGGATCTGGCCGATGACGATTTTGCCTGTGCTCGGTACCTGGTTGACTGCGAGGGTGGCGCGCAGGGAGTTGTCGGCGTCCGGGTAAAGCCAGTTTTTCAGGGTGCCGTTACTGTAGGTTTCGCGCAGTTCGGTGCGGGGGTATTTTGCATTTGCAGTTTTGGAGCCGGTGACCGGGGACCAGAAAAACAGGGTGCCGGTGTCGGAGTGGAAGTATTGATCCTTGAAGCCGTTCACCAGTTTGGGGGTGTCAACGGTGTACGGCGGACTGCCGACAGGAACGCTAAGGTTCCAGGTTGCGAGATCGATCATAGTCAAAAGCTTCCACGATTTTTTTTGCTGCACGCCCGTGCCAGAAGCTCTGGCGCGCGCCTTGGGGGCCATCCTTATAAGCGTAGAAGTTCAATTTGTTAATGCGAAAATGACAGATGGATGGCGTCAAAATCCTGTCAAAAGGCCATCTTCCCCGGTTTCAGGGGGCTGTAGAAGCGACCGTTAGTCGGCAAATGTACGTGATGGTTAAATGATGGCGCACTGGCAGCTTCTGCTTTTGCGGATCCCGGTCTAGAGTGAAGGCTCAGTATTTGGCCGGTTTTCACGAGAGACTGGCCTGACGCCCCGAAATAAGAGAAGCAGCATGGAATGCGCGCACCCCACGCCAGCTGAAGGCAGCTCGATCCTTTTAATCGTCGATGATTACCCTGAAAACCTGATCAGCTTGCGCGCGTTGCTCCAGCGCCAGGATTGGCAGGTCATTACCGCAGCTTCCGGTTTCGAAGCGCTCAGTCTGCTGCTCGAACACGATGTCGACCTGGTGCTGCTGGATGTGCAGATGCCGGGCATGGATGGTTTTGAAGTGGCGCGCCTGATGCGCGGCAGTCAGCGAACCCGTCTCACACCGATTATTTTCCTGACCGCTAACGAACAGTCCCAGGACGCCGTGATCAAGGGCTATGCCAGTGGTGCGGTGGATTACCTGTTCAAGCCGTTCGACCCGCAAATTCTCAAGCCCAAAGTTCAGGCGTTGCTCGAGCATCAACGCAATCGCCGTGCCTTGCAGCGCCTGAGCCACGATCTGGAGGTCGCTCGCGCGTTTAATGCCTCGGTGCTGGACAACGCCGCCGAAGGCATCCTGGTGGTGGGTGAGGACGGTGTGATCCGCTTTGCCAACCCGGCGATGTCCCGGTTGCTCAATGCCACGGTGCAAGACCTGCAAGGCAAAGAGTTTCTGGATTTCCTGCAAAAGCCGCACATCCCGGTCTGGGCGGACTCTGACTTTTATACCGGTTACCGGCGCGGCGAAACCCTGCGCCTGCACGACGCGTTGCTGCGAACGGCGCCCGGCCAGCAAGTGCCGGTGGCGCTGTCTTGTGCGCCATTGCCTAGCGAACAACATGCGATGGTGGTGACGGTGCTGGATATGTCGGTGGTGCGCCATCTGCATCAGCAACTGGAATTCCAGGCGGTGACGGATCCGCTGACCGGGCTGCTCAATCGTCGCGGTTTCTACCAGACGGTGGAGAATCTGCTGTTGCGCGGTGAACGGTCCGACAGCGCCTGGGTGCTGCTGTACCTGGACCTCGACGGCTTCAAGCGCGTCAACGATTCCCTCGGCCACGATGCCGGCGACCGGGTGCTGCGCTGGGTGTCCGAGCAATTGAAAGCCTGTCTGCGGCCCTTTGACATTCTGGCGCGCATGGGCGGCGATGAGTTCACGGCGCTGCTGGATCTGGAGTTCCCGGAGCAAGCGGCGAAGATCGCCGAGAAGCTCATTGAGCGGGTGTCGATCTGTCAGCAGATTGATGGTCTGGATATCGCCTTGGGCGCCAGCATCGGCATCGCCACGTACCCGGATTGCGGTTCGAACCTCGACGGCTTGCTGCGTGCGTCGGACATTGCCATGTACGAAGCCAAACGGGCCGGCCGTCAGCAATACCGTTTCTACGATCACGACATGAATGGCCGGGCGCGCTCGCGGCTGATGCTCGAAGATAGCGTGCGCACCGCCATTGAGAACCGTGATTTCAACCTCGTGTATCAGCCGCAGGTGGCGATAGACAGCGGGCAGATTCGTGGTTTCGAAGCGCTGCTGCGTTGGCAGCACCCGAGCGTCGGTGACGTGCCGCCGGGGCTGTTTTTGCCGTTGCTGGAAGAGGCGCGGCTGATCAGTCGTCTGGGCAGCTGGATTTACCATCGCGGGGCCGGCCAGCGCAAAGCGTGGGAAACCTTGTTTGCCGAAGACCTGGTGCTGGGCGTCAGTTTGAGCAGCACCCAGTTCGGCATGCCCAACCTGGTCACTGAATTGCGCCAGGTGCTGGAGCGTCACGGCTTGCAGCCGCGTTATCTGGAAGTCGAAGTGACGGAAGAAGCGTTGATGCAAAACCCCGAAGAAACCCGCAAGACCCTGCGCTTGCTGCGCAATCTTGGAGTGCGGGTGGCGCTGGATGACTTCGGCTCCGGACCGTGCTCGCTGGCGCATCTGCGCGATCTGGAACTGGACACGCTCAAGTTTGACCGGCATTTGATCGCCCGATTGCCGGCGTCAGAACGGGATGCGGCGCTGGTGCGCAATGTGATCGACCTGTGCAAGCAATACGGGATGCTGGTGATTGCCGAAGGGGTGGAAACCATCGCGCAATATGAATGGCTGCAAGCCAACGGCTGCCAGTACGTGCAAGGTTTTCTGGTGGGGCGGCCGATGATGGCCGAGGATGCCGGCGACTTTGTGACGCCGTTTGACTGGAGCGCGCTGATCCGCTGAATTCGCTACACTGGCGACCTTTTCGTGATTCGTGTTGCCGACCCTGATGACCGCGTTGAAATACCTCCAGGCCTATCCCGCTGCGTTGCAGGACCAGGTGCGCCAGCTGATCACCGAAGGTCGGCTGGGCGACTACCTGAGCAAGCGCTACCCGGAAAAACACGCGGTGCAGAGCGACAAGGCGCTGTACACCTTCGCGCTGGACCTCAAGCAGGAATACCTGCGCAACGCGCCGGCCATCGACAAGGTGCTGTTCGACAACCGCCTCGACCTGACCCATCGCGCCCTTGGCCTGCACACGACAATCTCGCGGGTGCAGGGCGGCAAGCTCAAGTCCAAGAAGGAAATCCGGGTGGCCTCGTTGTTCAAGGAAGCACCCTCCGAGTTTCTGAAAATGATCGTCGTGCATGAGCTGGCGCACTTTAAAGAGTCGGATCACAACAAGGCGTTCTACAAGCTCTGCGAACACATGTTGCCGGGGTATCACCAGGTGGAATTTGATCTGCGGGTGTACCTGACGTGGCGGGATATGCAGTAAAGGGAGTGTTTGAATGGATGTAAGCAAGACCAAGAGCAGCTTTTATCGCCGGTTGTACGTGGCCTACCTGATCGACAGCGGGTTGGCCAGCAGCGTCCCGGCGCTGACCGAAGCAACCGGCATGCCCCGGCGCACGGCGCAGGACACAATTGCCGCATTGGCGGACCTGGACATCATTTGCGAGTTCGAGCAGGAAGAGGGCGCGCGCAATCATGCGGGGCGCTATCGGATTCGCGAGTGGGGGGCGATTGATCGGGGGTGGATCGAGCGGAATCTGCGGCAGATTAAAGCGGTGCTGGAATACCCGTGATTTGTGGCGTTGCCAATGACGCCTTCGCGGGCAAGCCTCGCTCCTGCAGGTGCGGTGAAATCCCTGTAGGAGCGAGGCTTGCCCGCGAAGAGCCCCTCAGGGGCGACGCATCCCGATATGCGGAATGTCATCCTCCAGAAACTCCTCACCCGACACCACAAACCCGTACCGCCCGTAATACCCCTGCAAATGCGCTTGGGCCGAAAGATAGATCGGCACCTCAGGCCAGCGTTTCGCGGCCTGCTTCAACGCCTGGGCCATCAACTCGTGCCCCAGCCCGGTGCCACGGGCGCCAGGCGCGATAATCACCCGCCCGATCACCACGTCGCCGCCCTGCGTTTCCGGGTCGAGCAAGCGCAGATAGGCCACCAGCCGATCCCCATCCCACGCCATCAAATGGCAGGTGTCCCCTTCCAGATCCTGGCCATCGACATCCTGATAAGCGCATTTCTGTTCGACGACGAACACTTCTGCGCGCAACTGGAGAATGGCGTACAGCTGCTCTTTCCCCAGATCGCTGTGGTGTTTGCAGACCCAATCGATTGTCATCTTCACTTTCCTTGAGCAACGTCCTTCGGATACTAAGCGTCCCGGCGATATATGTCTTTATGACGGAGCAATCTGTGACGAAGGCCAAAATGCCATCATTCATTTCTCGCGGCACTGTCTTCTTTGTGTAATCTGCGATTGAGCGCAGTGCAGTGGCTTCAATGAGCTAATGTTGAGTACTTGGGTGCTGATACATGTGTCTTGGAGTTTTGGCAGAAAAATGCGTCGGGCAGCCCGCCCGCTAAGGATTTTCTAGCATGCCGCGATTGCATCGAGCGTTTGCTTTGATCGTGCTGCTGTTGCTGACACAGAGCGCGGCAGCGGAGAAGCTGCGTCTGGTCGCCGACGCCTGGCCACCGTTTACCGACGCCACGCTGGTCAACGGTGGCTTGGCCACTGACATTGTCAGCACTGCGCTGGCACGGGCCGGTTACGCCAGTGATTTCGAGCAGGTGCCCTGGGCGCGAGCGTTGCTCGGCGTCGGTGAAGGCCGTTACGACGTGCTGGTCAACGCCTGGTACACCGACGAGCGCACCAAGCTGGGCCAGTTTTCCGGCGAATACCTGCTCAACCGCGTGCGTTTTCTCAAGCGTAAAGACGCGCCCATCGAATACAACAACTTGCAGCAATTGCACACTTACCCGATTGCAGTGGTGCGCGGTTATGCCTATTCACCGGAATTCGATGAGGACGTGTCGTTGCAGAAAGTCCCCGTGCATAACTTCGCCATGGCCGTGCGCATGGTCGCGGCAGACCGGGTCAAGTTGACGCTGGAAGACGAATACGTCGCCCGTTATTACCTGGCTCGGGAATCATCCAAGGTGCGCAATGCCGTGGAGTTCCTGCCCAAGGCATTGAGCGAGAACAGCTTGCACATATTGGTCAGCCTGAAAAATCCGCAGCATGAACAGATCGTCGCCGGTTTCGATCGCGAGATTGCGGAGATGAAGGCTGATGGCAGTTATGAGCGGTTGATGAAGCAGCATGGGATGTAAGCTTCGGTGTGGCTGATGGCCCTATCGCGAGCAGGCCTGTCACTACAGATCTCAGGCTTCACTGGTGTCCTTGATCAGATGCGCCGCCAACGTCCGCAACGGCCCCAACTGCCGGCAGATCAACGCCAACTGCGTCTGTACCAGCCGCTGCCCTTCATCGATCTCATCCGGCATTTGCTCCAACTCATTGGCCAGCGCCTCTTCGGCATCGCTCTGAATCGCAATTGGCTGTTTGCTCGCCAACCCTTGGGCGATCTCGTCGATGCTGGCCGCCAGGCTCACGCCCGCGCCGTCGATCAAATGCTCGCGAACATCCGCCGGTAACTGGGTTTCACGGTGCGCACCCAATCCCGACAAGTAGCTGAGCAACGTGTGCGACAGCACCAGGAAGCGAAACCCGACATCCGCTTCCTTACGGAAATGCCCTGGCTCCATGAGCATGTTGGCCAGTGTCGTCGACAATGCCGCATCAGCGTTGTGCGCATTGCGTCGGGCCAGGCGATAGGCCAGGTCGTCGCTTTTGCCGGCGGCGTATTGCTGCATGATCTGGCGCAGGTAAATGCTGTTGCAGGTCAGGGTATTGGCCAGCACTTTGTTCAGGCGTCGGCCCTGCCAGTCCGGCAGGAACAGGAACACCGCGAGCCCGGCGATCAAGCTGCCGAGCAAGGTGTCGAACAGCCGCGGCAGGAACAGCCCGTAACCATCACCGACCTGATTGAAGCAGAACAGCACCATCAAGGTAATCGCGGCGGTCGCCAACGTGTAGCGCGTGGTGCGGTTGATAAAGAACACCACTCCGGCTGCGATCGCGAAGCACGACTGGACCAGCGGATTGGGGAACAGATCGAACAGCGCCCAGGCCACCGTCAGGCCAATCGCGGTGCCGATGATCCGTTGGCCCAGTTTGCGTCGAGTGGCGCCGTAGTTTGGCTGGCAGACAAACAGCGTGGTGAGGATGATCCAGTAACCTTGCGAGGGGTGAATCAAGTGCACCATGCCGTAGCCGATGCTCAAGGCCAGGGGCAGGCGCAGTGCATGGCGGAACAGCAGCGAGGTCGGCGTCAGCTGCGTGCGCAAGCGAATCCATACATCCTTGAGGTTGCGCGGCGAGCGGTCGAGCAGGCTGCTGTCGGTGGCGTCGGCCAGGGCGTCGGGGTTGCTGGCATCGCTGAGCAAACGGTCGAGGGTGCCGAGGTTGGCGGCCAATGCCCGCAAAGAGCGCAACAGACCGCGCCAGGCCGGGTTGCTCTGGATGCGCAGGTGTTCGATGGAGGCGTGCAGGTCGCTCAACGCTTCGGCGAAGCTGGCGTCATAGATGAACGGCTGGCGCATCTGGATCGATTCCGCCAGCGCCCGGCAGGCTTTGCCTTGCTGGCGTAGCAGACGCTGGCAACGGAACAGCACGTCGCTGTGAAAGAACGCCTCGGCCAGCGCGTTGTAAGGGTAGTGCGAAGAACTGGCGCGCTCGTGGATGTCCTGAGCGAGGAAGTACAGCTTGAGGTAGCGGCTGACTTTCGAACCCGGTCGTCCATTGCCGACCCGGTGCAGGATAATTTCCTTGGCAGCGTTGAGTGCCGCGACAACTCGACCGTTTTGCTGCGCCAGTTCCAGTCGGCGTGCTTCCACGTCCATCTGCCGAATCGGCTCGAACAGCGACGATTTCAGCTTCAAGTAAAAACCCAGTTCACGGAACAACCGAGCCAGGCTCTGCTGCACCGGCTGGTTGGAAAACATCGCCTGCCACAGCACCGAGAGCAAGCCGTACCAGGCGGCGCCGGCCACCAGCAGCACCGGTTCGTGCCAGAAATCGGTGACCGCGCCGCCGCGCTGATCCACGCCGATCATGGTGTAGACCGACAGAATCAACGTCGCCGAGGCAATCGCGCCATAGCGTTCGCCGAGGGCGCCGAGCATGGTCAGGCCGAAACTGGCGAGGGCCAGGGCGATGACAAAAACGATGGGGTAGGGGAACAGCAATTCGACGGAGAGGGCGGCGACGCTGAAGCACACCAGCGTCACGGCCAGCGCGTTGAGGCGGCCCTGCCAACTGTCGTCGGTCTCGGCCAGGGCGCTGGCGATGATCCCCAGGAACAACGGGATCAGCAGCCCCATTTCATCCTGATACCAACAGACGGCCATGCTGCCGGTCAGGGCGATGAACACCCGCACGCTGTAGCTGAATTTATCCAGCGCCCAGAGACGGCGCAGCGACTGACGAAATGAGGTCGATGACATGAAGTGCGAAGGCCTTCCGAGGCAATGCCGCTAAATTGAGCCAGTAATGACGCCGACGCAATGGCGCCGATCACATCTGACAGCAAAATCTGTTCCTTGATTGTTCAGTGTTGTCTGTTCGGACGCCTTCGCGATCCGACTTGCCCGCGAAGAACGATGACGCGGTATATCAGACGTACTGCGCAGCGGCATAACCCGAGGCCCAGGCCCATTGGAAGTTGAAGCCGCCCAGGTGTCCGGTGACGTCGAGCACTTCACCGATGAAATACAGGCCAGGGCTTTTCAGCGATTCCATGGTCTTGGATGACACTTCATGAGTGTCGACACCGCCCAAAGTCACTTCCGCAGTGCGATAGCCCTCGGTGCCGGCAGGAACCACTTTCCAGCTCGCCAGTTTTTCGGCGATGTCGGCGATTTCCGCGTGGGTGTATTGCTTCATCGGTTTGGAGACGAACCAGTTGTCCGCCAGCAAGTTGGCCATCTTCTTGGTGAAGATTTCACCGAGCAGGGTTTTCAACTCGCTGTTCGGGCGTTCGGCTTGCTGCTGTTGCAGCCAGCTCGGCACGTCGTGGTCCGGCATCAAGTTGATCTCGACCGTGTCGCCGGATTCCCAGAACGAGGAAATCTGCAAAATCGCCGGGCCACTGAGGCCGCGATGGGTGAACAGGATGTTCTCGCGAAAGCTCTGGTCGTTGCAGCTCACCAGGCAATCCACCGATGTGCCGGACAGCTCGGTGCACAGTTCCTTGAGCTGATCGGTGATGGTGAACGGCACCAGGCCGGCACGGGTCGGTAGCAGGTCGTGACCGAACTGCTTGGCGACCTGATAACCGAAACCGGTGGCGCCCAGGGTCGGAATCGACAGACCACCCGTGGCGATGACCAGGGATTCACAGGTCAGTTGACCGAGCGTCGTGTCGAGCAAGTAACCGCTTTCGAGCTTCTCGATGGTCTGGATCGAGGTGTCCAGGTGCAGGCTGACGCCGACCTGATCGCATTCGGTGAGGAGCATCTCAAGGATGTCGCTGGATTTGTTATCGCAGAACAGTTGGCCGAGTTTCTTCTCGTGATACGGCACGCCGTGTTTGGCGACCATGCCGATGAAATCCCACTGGGTATAGCGCGCCAGTGCGGATTTGCAGAAGTGTTCATTTTGCGAGAGGAAATTGCCCGGTTCTGTGTACATGTTGGTGAAATTGCAGCGGCCACCGCCCGACATCAGGATTTTCTTGCCGGCCTTGTTCGCATGGTCGAGCAACATGACCTTGCGCCCACGTCCGGCGGCGGTCAGCGCACACATCAACCCTGCGGCGCCAGCGCCAATGATCACGACTTCGGTAGAGCGCAAAACGGTGTCCTCACACAGGAGCTTATATTGATCGTTCCCACGCTCTGCGGGGGAATGCCGCCATGGACGCTCTGCGTCCGCTCTGTGACGCGGAGCGTCACGGGATGCATTCCCACGCGGAGCGTGGGAACGATCAGGCAGGGGGGAGTTGCGGCGTTCTTAGAGGATACGAACGCGCAACGAACGGCCTTTGATCTTGCCGTCGTTCAGACGCTGCAAGGCTTGCTTGGCGATCCCGCGTTCAACAGCCACATATGCCTGGAAGTCGAAAATCGCGATCTTGCCGACCTGAGCGCCCGGAATACCGGCATCGCCCGTCAGTGCACCCAGAATGTCGCCCGGACGCACTTTGTCTTTACGGCCTGCGCCGATGACCAGCGTGCTCATCACCGGCAGCAGCGGTGCGCCACCCTGGGATTTGAGGTTGTCCAGCTGATCCCAGCTCAACGGCGACTTCTGCAGGAGCTCGATGGCCTGGGCGCGGTGCGCTTCGGACGGCGCGACCAAGCTGATCGCAATGCCTTTCTCGCCAGCACGACCGGTACGGCCGACACGGTGAATGTGGATTTCCGAGTCGCGGGCCAGCTCGACGTTGATCACCATGTCCAGCGCATCGATGTCCAGGCCACGAGCGGCGACGTCGGTGGCGACCAGTACCGAAGTACTGCGGTTGGCGAACATGGCCAGCACCTGGTCACGGTCACGCTGTTCCAGATCGCCGTGCAGGCCGACGGCGGAAATGCCTTTGGAGGTCAGGTGATCGACGGTTTCCTGAACCTGCTGCTTGGTGAAGCAGAAGGCGACGCAGGACGCCGGACGGTGATGCGCGAGGACTTTGACCACCGCGTCCATGCGCTCTTCCGGGGAGATTTCGTAGAAACGCTGCTCAATCTGCGTGTCGTCGTGGAACGCTTCGGCCTTCACGATCTGCGGGTTACGCATGAATTTCGCCGCCAATTGCTTGATGCCCGTCGGATAGGTGGCGGAGAACAGCAGGGTCTGGCGACGTTCAGGGCTCTGGGCGATGATTTCTTCGATGGAATCGTAGAAACCCATGTCGAGCATGCGGTCGGCTTCATCGAGGATCAGCGTGTTCAGGCCATGGAGAATCAGCGAACCCTTGCGCAGGTGCTGCTGAATCCGACCAGGAGTGCCGACGATGATGTGCGCACCGTGCTCCAGCGAGCCGATCTGCGGGCCGAAAGCCACGCCGCCGCACAGGGTCAGGACCTTGATGTTGTCTTCGGCGCGGGCCAGGCGACGGATTTCCTTGGCGACCTGGTCGGCCAACTCGCGAGTCGGGCAGATGACCAGCGCCTGGCAACCGAAGAAGCGCGGATTGATCGGGTTCAGCAGGCCGACACCGAAGGCGGCGGTCTTGCCGCTACCGGTCTTGGCCTGGGCGATCAGGTCCATCCCCTTGAGGATCACCGGCAAGCTTTGCGCCTGGATCGGCGTCATCTCGGCATAACCCAAAGAGTCGAGG
>LNAP01017500.1_pt1 | contig 11671 bp, 8 predicted proteins | sample 602601 | NCBI WGS metagenome assembly LNAP01 (sample SAMN02440304, study PRJNA202911) | soil metagenome | biome: Subtropical and temperate rainforests or woodlands; isolation source: soil samples (1 kg each in a 20% v/v slurry with milli Q water) were... ... | reverse complement strand
GCATCGCCGCCGCCGCGCTCGCCACGGCGCAGGCCCGTGGCATCACCCGGGACGACGCCACGCTCACGGCCGACGAACTGCGCGAAGCCCGCGATCAGCGCGTCGCCGTTGCCTGCGCGCCCTTCGACCAGCCCGAGCTCCGCGACCAGATCGAGAGCGCACGCCGCGAGCGCGAGCAGCTCATCGACCACATCAACCTCGACCAGGTGACCTTTGCCGGCTACAGCACGCAGGCCGAAGACGAGGCGCGCAAGATCATCCAGACCTTCACCGACTACCTGGCCGCGCACCGCGACGAAATCGGCGCGCTGAGCTTCTTCTACCAGCAGCCGTACCAGCGCCGCGCACTCACCTTCGAGATGATCGAAGACCTGCACGAGCAACTGAGCCGGCCGCCGCTGATGCTGACCACCGAGCGCCTGTGGAGCGCCTATGCGCGGGTGCATGCGAATCAGGTCAAGGGCGCAGACCGGCAACGGCAACTGACCGACCTGATTTCGCTGGTGCGCTTTGCGTCAGGCATGGATGGCGACGCGGCCGAGTTGCGGCCCTTTGCCGACGACGTCGACAGGCGCTTTGCCGACTGGGTGTTTCGACACAATGCGCAGCGTGCCACGGCATTCACGCCGGAGCAGATGGACTGGCTGCGGCTGATGAAGGACCACATCGCGTCGAGCTGCGCGATTGGCCGGCCGCATTTCAACTACGCGGCGTTTGCGGCCAAGGGCGGGTTGCAGAAGGCGTGGGGCGTGTTTGGGGAACAACTGGATCCGTTGATGGATGAGATGAATTTGGAGTTGGTGGCGTGAGGGCGGAGGCACCTCCAGGCTGGTGCGTGGCAACCATCATGGACATTGCGACGACCTCGGGCGGTGGAACGCCGCCGAAGGCTGACGCAGCGTACTGGGCCGGCGGAGAGTTGCCTTGGGTGTCACCCAAGGACATGAAGAGGTTCTTGGTGAACGGCAGTGAAGATGCCGTTACCACCAAGGCGCTCGAACGGCTCACGCTTGTGCCAACGCATAGTGTGCTAGTCGTGGTTCGCTCCGGGATACTTTCCCGTACGTTGCCAGTCGCCATCAACGTGATTCCCGTGACGATCAATCAGGACATGCGCGCATTTGTCCCGTCGCGCTCCGTCGAACCTCGCTATGTTGCGTGGCAACTCATCGCGAACGAGCGTGCAATTTTGGATCGCTGCGCCAAGGACGGAACAACCGTAGCGAGCATCGAAGGGCCAGCGCTCGCAAGCCATCCGTTCGCGGTTGCGCCTGCCGCAGAACAAACCCGCATCGTCGACAAACTCGAAGAACTGCTGTCCGACCTCGATGCCGGCGTGGCCGAACTTAAGGCCGCGCAAAAGAAGCTCGCGCAATACCGCCAGTCGCTGCTCAAGGCCGCCGTCGAAGGCCGGCTCACCGAAGCCTGGCGCGCCCAGCACGGCGAGCCCGAGGAAAGCGGCGCGCAACTGCTGGCGCGCATCCTGCGGGAGCGACGAGCGCGGTGGGAGGCCAAGCAACTCGCCAAATTCGAGGCGCAAGGCAAAGCGCCCCCCAGGGGTTGGCAAGCGGGCTATGACGAGCCATCGAGTGCCAACGACACCAAGCTGCCGGCATTGCCTTCCGGGTGGACTTGGGCAACGCTCGGCGAGCTCACCGACACATTGACCAGCGGGTCGCGTGACTGGTCTCCCTTCTACGACCGAGGGACCTGCACGTTCGTCATGGCGCAGAACGTCCGCCCTTGGCGCCCCGACTTCACTTTCAAGCAGCTTGTAGACCCACCGCAGGGCCATCGTGATCGAGCGCGCTCGATGATCCGGAAAGATGATCTTCTAGTCACCATCGTCGGTGCGAATACCGGTCAGGCGTGTCGTGTGGATAAGGATCTGAGCGATCACTTTGTTTGCCAGAGCGTCGCGTTGATTCGGCTTTCCGATCGTGCGTTGTCGGAGTTCGTTAACGCCGTTCTGAATAGCCCCGAACATGGGCAGCGACAGTTCCGAGAGATGAACTACGGTGCTGGGCGGCCGCATCTGAGCTTCGATCAACTTGAATCAGTGCTTGTCCCCTTGCCGCCGCTGGTGGAGCAGCAGGAGCTGCTCAGGCAGCTTGAAATCGCGCAGTCGTTGATTGACGGCATCGAGTCTCAAATAGCGACCGCTCGCGAGTATTGCGCCGCCCAACGCAAAAACATCCTCCAGGCCGCCTTCTCCGGCCAACTCGTCCCGCAAGACCCGACCGACGAACCCGCCAGCGTGCTGCTGGAACGCATCCGTGCCGAGCGAGCACGTCACGGCGCCGCAAAGCCGCCGCGTGGCCGCAAAACCAAGGAGAGCGTATGACCCACGATTGGAGTTCGGAAGAGCTGGTAGCTCTGGGTGAAGGTTGTGATCTCGAGTGCAAGGCGGCACAGGGCCGCGACGGCCGGGGCGAATTGCCTGAGGACTTCTGGCGCAGCTACAGCGCCATGGCCAATGCCGATGGCGGTGTCATCCTGCTGGGCGTGCAAGAGAAGCCACGCGGGCAATTCAAGGCCATCGGCCTGGCCGATCCGGAGCGGGTGCGAAAAGCGTTGTGGGACAACCTGCACAACCGCAAGCAAGTCAGCGTCAATTTGCTTGCCGAAGGCGACGTGCAGCCAGTGCGTGTGGACGCCCAGATGGTGCTGCAGGTGCGTGTTCCGCGCGCGACACGTCAGCAGCGGCCGGTGCATGTGGGCAGCAACCCTTTCGGCGGCACCTGGCTGCGGCGCTACGAAGGTGATTACGCCGCCGACGACGAAGCGGTGCGACGCATGATGGCCGAGCGTGTGGAGGATTCGCGCGATGAGCGCGTGCTCAAAGGTTTCGAGTTCGCCGATCTCGACATGGAGTCGGTGTCAGCGTTTCGCAACCGGTTTGCATCAGTCCGGCCCGGGCATGTCTGGACGGAACTGCCGGTGCCCGAGTTCCTGGAGCGAATCGGCGCGTGGGGCAAGAACCGCGAGGAAGGTTACGAGGGCCTTCGCGTCGCGGGCCTGCTGATGTTTGGCCGGGCCGAGGTGATTCGCGATGCACTGCCGCATTACATGGTGGACTTCCAGGAGCGACCGGAAGCCCGGACGGAACGGCGATGGATCGATCGCTTGGTGCCGGATGGCACCTGGTCGGGCAACCTTTACGACTTTTTCAGGCGCGTCTACCAAAAGCTGACGGCCGATCTCAAGGTGCCGTTTCAGTTGAAGAACGGCCAGCGACTTGACGACACGCCGGTGCATGAGGCGCTGCGAGAGGCGCTGGCAAATACCTTGATTCACGCAGACTATTCGGGCCGCGTCTCGGTGCTGGTGGTGAAGCGGCCCGATATGTTCGGGTTTCGCAATCCGGGCCGGATGCGGATTCCGCCCGAGATTGCAATCCACGGCGGCAACAGCGACTGCCGCAATCGGCGCCTGCAAACAATGTTTCAGCTGGTGGGCTACGGCGATCATGCAGGGTCGGGGTTGCCCAAGATTTACACGAACTGGGCCGGTCAACATTGGCGGCGCCCGGTACTGTACGAGTTGCCGGAGCCGGAACAGACGCTGATGGAACTGCGCATGAGCAGCCTCGTGCCATCAGAAGCGGTTGCGGACCTGGAAGATCGTTTGGGTGGGCGATTCCACACCTTGCCCGAGACCGCCCGGCTGGCGCTGATCACTGCGCGCGTTGAAGGTGTCGTCAGTCATGACCGGCTCAAGCAGATTTGCGCGGACCATCCTGCGGATCTGACCAAAATGCTCGGGTCGCTCGTCCGTGACGGGCTGCTGTTGCCGAACGGCTCGGGGCGGGGGACGGTCTATTTCCTGTCTGGTCAGCGACCGTCGATGGCCGCCGTTTTTGACGCATCGGATCAGACAGGCGTACCACCGGAGCTTGGGTTGATACCACCGGAGTTACCCATCAAATCACCGGAGCTAAAAGAGATACCACCGGAGCTTGCGCAGACGACGCTTCCCCTAGAGGGGACTCTTCTCGATTGGTCTTCAATGCCGCCTTCGCTCCAGGCGGAACTCATGGCCGTCGCCAGTCCGGTCTCGGGGCGTGCGCGCGCCTCGCCTCAGATCATGGGTGCGGTTATTCAGGCTCTCTGCACGGGGCGCCACTTGGGCTTGCGAGTGCTCGCCCACGTTCTACAACGCGACCCGGACGATCTGCGCAAACGCACGCTCACCCCCATGGTCAAGGAGGGGCTACTTCGCACGTCCTACCCGTCACTGCGAGACCCCCGGCAAGCCTACACAACCGTCAGCCGCGGCACGGAGGACAAGATCGACGCATGAGCGTCCAACTTGCTGTTTCGGAAGGGTTCCGCCGAAGAACCGGCTATCTGCCGTTCGAGCTCATATCCCCTTGAGGCATTCATGCCGACCCTGGTTGGAATTCTGTAAGCGATTGATATCAAAGACGTTTTCCTTTTTTCCTTCGATGTTTGGCAGATAAATGGCAGACAAGTGGCAGATGCCGCTCGTTTGACGGGCACTTGATGGCGCAGTCTGCCCCACACCCCAGGGCCAAACAAAGTCCATATGAATCAACAGCTGGTCCGGCTCAGCCGTACCTGATGGGTACTTGATGAACGCTTCCTCCCTTGTCCAGAAAATCTGGAATTTCTGCCACACGCTGCGTGACGACGGCGTGGGCTATGGCGACTATCTGCTGCTGTTCCTGAAGCTGGCGCATGAGTACGCCCAGCCGCCTTATGCGCGCCCTACTTTGGTCAAGAAGGCCCTGGTTCCCAAGGGCTTCGACTGGCCCAGCCTCAAGGGCAAGACCGGCGAACCGCTGGAGGCGCATTACCTCGCGCTGTTGCACAGGTTGGCGCAGGAACCCGGCATGCTGGGCGCCATCTTCTTCAAGGCACAGAACAAGATCCAGGACCCGGCCAAGCTGTCGCGCCTGGTGCAACTGATCGATGCCGAGAACTGGATCAGCCTGGACGCGGACACCAAGGGCGACCTGTACGAGGGCCTGCTGCAGAAGAATGCCGAAGACACCAAGAGCGGCGCCGGCCAGTACTTCACGCCGCGCGTGCTGATCGAGGCGATGGTGGCCTGCGTGCAGCCCCAGCCGATGAAGACGATTGCCGATCCGGCCTGCGGCACCGGCGGGTTCTTTCTGGGCGCCTACGACTGGCTCACGCAGAAGAGCGGACGCAAATTGAACATCCGGCAGCAGGAGTTCTTGCAACGCGAAACATTCTTCGGCAACGAGATCGTCGCGTCCACACGGCGGCTGTGCCTGATGAACCTGTTCCTGCACAACGTGGGCGAACTCGATGGCGAGCCGGCCGTCGATCGGGCCGATGCGCTCATTTCTGCGCCGGAGAAGCGCTTCGACTATGTGCTGGCCAATCCGCCCTTCGGCAAGAAGAGCAGCATGACCATCACCAACGCCGAAGGCGAGGAGGACCGCGACGCACTCACCTACGAGCGGCAGGACTTCTGGCAGACCACGTCGAACAAGCAGCTCAACTTCCTGCAGCACATCGTCACCATCCTCAAGACCACGGGGCAGGCGGCAGTGGTGCTGCCCGACAACGTGTTGTTCGAGGGCGGCGCAGGCGAGAAGATTCGGCGCAAGCTGCTCGAGACCTGCGACGTGCACACCCTGCTGCGACTGCCGACCGGCATCTTCTACGCGCAAGGTGTGAAGGCCAATGTGCTCTTCTTCGACAAGAAGCCTGCCGACGGAAAGGTGCACACGCAGGGCGTGTGGATCTACGACCTGCGCACCAACAAACACTTCACGCTCAAGACCCGGCCGCTTGCAGCGCCGGACCTGCGTGACTTCATCGACTGCTATCACCCGGCCAATCGCCAGGTGCGCAAGGCGTCGGAGCGGTTCAGGTATTTCGGCTACGAGGAAATCGTGGCCCGCGACAAGGCCAGCCTCGACATCTTCTGGCTCAAGGACGACAGCCTGGACAATCTCGACGATCTGCCGCCGCCCGATGTGCTGCAGCAGGAAATCATCGAACACCTGGAAGCGGCGCTCGCGTCCTTCAGGGATGTGGCGGCAGGACTTCCACGCCAATAAGACGATAGGTGCGACGCCATCGCACCTCTTTGAGCGGCAGGCCGCGCTCGCTCAAATCACTTTTTCGTCAGATGCCCCAGCGGCAACGCATGGCTCGCCTTCACCTCGCCCAGCGAGAAGCTGGTGTGCAGGTCCTTCACGTTGGGCAGGTGCATCAGGCTGTTGAGCGCGAAGCGGGAGAAGGCGTCGAGATCCTCCGCGACCACCTGCAGCTCGAACATGCCGGTGCCGCTGATGTAGTGGCAGGCGATGACCTCGGGCAGCTTGCGGATGGCTTCCTCGGACCTCGCTGGTGGCGCGCTCGGTGTCCAGGCGCACGAAGGCGAGCACGCCCAGGCCGATCTTGCGGCGGTCGATCTCGGCGTAGTAGCCCTTGATGAACCCGGACTCTTCCAGCGCCCGCACGCGGCGCCAGCAGGGCGCGGCCGACAGGCCCACGCGCTGGGCCAGCTCGGCGTTGGTCAAACGGCCATCCGTCTGGAGTTCTTTCAGGATGGCGAGGTCGAACTTATCAAGGCTTTCCATGATGGGCGATTCTAAGAAAGGATCTTCCAGAAACTAGGGTTTCCCTGGCGATATCTGAAAGCACCTGTCGCCTACCCGGACCTACACTTTGAGAGCATCATGAGGGCGCAGCCCGTACCCGGGCGCCCCTACGTCGCCCAGCCAGGCCCACAAGGCCATGCCAAACCGGAGACACAGACGATGAACGCCCCCCTGCCCGAGCACATCCGCAAGGCCCTCGAGACGGTCACGCTCGACGACAAATATTCCCTCGACTACGGCCGGGCCTTCATGTCGGGCGTTCAGGCCCTCGTGAAGCTGCCGATGCTGCAACGCCTGCGCGATGCGCAGAACGGCAAGAACACCGCCGGCTTCATCAGCGGCTACCGCGGCTCCCCGCTCGGCGGCTACGACCAGGCGCTGTGGAAGGCGAGCAAATACCTCAAGGCGCAGAACATCGTGTTCCAGCCGGGCGTGAACGAAGAGCTGGCGGCCACCGCGCTGTGGGGCACGCAGCAACTGGGCTTCTCGCCGCCGGGCACCAACAAGTTCGATGGCGTGTTCGGCATCTGGTACGGCAAGGGGCCGGGCGTGGACCGCTGTTCGGACGTGTTCAAGCACGCCAACATGGCGGGCACCACCGAGTTCGGCGGCGTGATCGCGGTGGCCGGCGACGACCACATCAGCAAGAGCTCGACGGCCGCGCACCAGAGCGACCACATCTTCAAGGCCTGCGGCACGCCGGTGTTCTTCCCGACGAACGTGCAGGAGATCCTCGACCTGGGCATCCACGCCTTCGCGATGAGCCGCTTCTCGGGCGTGTGGTCGGGCATGAAGACGATCCAGGAGATCGTCGAATCCAGCGCCACCGCGATGATCGACCCCGAGCGCGTCGACATCGTGATCCCCACCGATTTCGAGATGCCGCCCGGCGGCCTGCACATCCGCTGGCCCGACCACGCGCTGGAGCAGGAAGCGCGGCTGATGCACTACAAGTGGTACGCGGCGCTCGCGTACATCCGCGCCAACAGGCTCAATCACAACGTCATCGAAGGCCCGAACGATCGCTTCGGCATCATGGCCAGCGGCAAGGCCTTCAACGACACGCGCCAGGCGCTGATCGACCTGGGCCTGGACGACGCGGCCTGCCAGCAGATCGGCATCCGGCTGCACAAGGTCGGCGTGGTGTGGCCGCTGGAGGCACAGCTCACGCGCGACTTCGCAACCGGCCTGCAGGAGATCCTGGTGGTCGAGGAGAAGCGCCAGGTCATCGAGTACCAGCTCAAGGAAGAGCTCTACAACTGGCGCTCCGACGTGCGGCCCAACGTGGTCGGCAAGTTCGACGAGGGCGTGGGCGCCAGTGCCGACGGCTACTCCGGCGGCGAATGGTCGATGCCCAACCCGACCTCGCACACGCTGCTGCGCGCCAACGCCGACCTGAACCCCGCGCTGATCGCCAAGGCCATCGCGCAGCGCCTGCGCAAGACCGGGCTGCTCGACCAGGTCGGCGCCGACATGCGTGCGCGCATCGATGCGCAGCTCGCGATCCTCGAGGCCAAGGGGACGTGATCAAACTCAATGGCGTGCAGGGCGCCGACCGCCAGCCCTGGTTCTGCTCGGGCTGCCCGCACAACACCAGCACCGTGGTGCCCGAAGGCTCTCGCGCGATGGGCGGCATCGGCTGCCACTTCATGGCGACCTGGATGGACCGCAGCACCATCGGCTTCACGCAGATGGGCGGCGAGGGCGTGCCGTGGGTGGGGCAGCAGCCCTTCACGACCGACCAGCACATCTTCGCCAACCTGGGCGACGGCACCTACTTCCACAGCGGCCTGCTCGCGATCCGCCAGAGCATCGCGGCGGGCGTGAACATCACCTACAAGATCCTCTACAACGACGCGGTCGCCATGACCGGGGGCCAACAGGTCGGCGAGCGGCCCGAGGGCCATTCGGTGCTGCAGATCGCGCAGAGCCTGCTGGCCGAAGGAACGACGAAGGTCGTGATCGTCACCGACGAGCCCGAGAAGTACGAGGGCGTGAAGGTGCCGGGCGATCCGGCGGTGAAGCACCGCGACCTGCTCGACGAGATCCAGCGCGAGTTCCGCGAAATCAAGGGGACCACGGCCATCATCTATGACCAGACCTGCGCCACCGAGAAGCGCCGCCGCCGCAAGCGCGGCACGGCCGTCGACCCGGCCAAGCGCGTGGTCATCAACGAGGCTGCGGCGACTGCAGCGTGCAGAGCAACTGCCTGAGCGTGGAGCCGCTGGAGACCGAGTTCGGCCGCAAGCGCACCATCAACCAGAGCACCTGCAACAAGGACATGAGCTGCCTCAAGGGCTTCTGCCCGAGCTTCATCACGGTCGAAGGCGGCGCGCTCAAGAAGAAAGCCAAGAACAAGGCCAACTCACCCTTCGAGATGGGCGCGATGCCCGAGCCGGCCGTGCCGCAGCTGGCACGCGGCCAGGTGTGGGGCATCGTGGTCGCCGGTGTCGGCGGCACGGGCGTGATCACCATCGGCCAGCTGCTCGGCATGGCCGCGCACATCGAAGGCAAGGGCATCGTCACGCAGGACGCGGCGGGCCTGGCGCAGAAGGGCGGCGCGACCTGGAGCCACGCGCTGATCGGCGACACGCAGGACGCGATCCGCACCACGCGCGTGGGCACGGCGGCAGCCGACCTCGTCCTCGCGGCCGACCCGCTGGTGGCGGTGAACGCCGAGACGCTGGCGCGCATGCGCGAAGGGCGCACGCACGTCGCGCTCAACAGCCACAGCACGCCGACCGCGGCCTTCGTGCGCAACGCCAACTGGGTGAACCCGCAGGACGACTGCGCGAACCAGATCGCGCGCATCGTCGGCATCGAAGGCCTCGGCAGCTTCGACGCCGACGCGGCCGCCGTGTCACTGATGGGCGACAGCCTCTACGCCAACCCCATGCTGCTGGGCTACGCCTGGCAGAAGGGCTGGGTGCCGCTGGACTACGCGTCGCTGATGCGTGCGATCGAGCTCAACAACGTGGCCATCGAGAACAACAAGACGGCCTTCGAGTGGGGCCGCCGCGCGGCGCACGATCTGGCGGCGGTGCAGAAGCTGGTGTCGCCCGGCCAGGTGATCGAATTCAAGAAGCGCGAAACGGTCGAGGCGCTGGTGGCTCGCCGCGTCGAGTTCCTCACCGGCTACCAGAACGCCGCCTATGCCGACCAGTACAAGGCCTTCGTCGCCAAGGTGCAGCAGGCCGAAACGGCGACGGTCGGCAAGACGACGATCACCGAATCGGTGGCACGCTACCTGTTCAAGCTGATGGCGTACAAGGACGAGTACGAGGTGGCGCGCCTGCACACCGACCGCGCCTTCCTCGACCGCGTCGAAGGCATGTTCGAGGGCGACTTCAAGCTCCACTACCAGCTCATCGCGAAGAAGAACAGCAAGGGCCAGCTGCAGAAGCAGAAGTTCGGCCCCGGCATGCTGACCGGCTTCAGGGTGCTGGCGAAGCTCAAGGGCCTGCGCGGCACGGCGCTCGACATCTTCGGCCGCACCGAGGAGCGCAGGACCGAGCGCGCCCTGATCGGCGAGTACCGCGCCAGCATCGAGGAAGTGATCGCCGGCCTCAGCGCCGCGAACCATGCCACGGCGGTGGAGATCGCAGCGCTGCCGGAACAGATCCGCGGCTACGGCCATGTGAAGGAACGCAACCTGGCGGCGGCACGCACGCGCTGGGCCGAACTGATGGCCAAGTGGCGCAATCCGTCGACGGAACGCGCAGCCGCCTGAACCCGTTCGCCCATGAAAAAAGCGCCTCGCGGCGCTTTTTTCGTTTCAGCCTTGCGGCGGCTTCTTCAAGGCTTGGTGTCGGCGAAGCTGGGTCGCAACATCAGCTTGTCCTGCAGCTTCGCCAGATTGCCGTACTGGCTGCGCCAGTCGATGTCCGGGAAACGGAACTCGATCCAGCCGAACCGCGATGTCCGACAGGCTCAGGTGGATGCCGCTGCAGAAGGGCTTGTCGCCCAGGCCCTTGGCCATGGCGGCGATGCCGCCCGCCATCTTGGCGCGCTGGCGGTCCATCCAGGCCTGGCTGCGTTCGCCGTCGGCGCGGCCGGCCCAGGTGGCTTCGAGGCGGCACAGCACGCCGGCGTCCATCACGCCGTCGGCCAGAGCCTCCCAGGTCTTGACCTCGGCGCGCTCGCGACCCTGCTGCGGAATGAGCTTGCCCACCGGCGACAGGGTGTCGAGGTACTCGACGATCACGCGCGAGTCGAACATCGCCTCGCCGCCTTCCATCACCAGGCAGGGCACCTTGCCCAGCGGGTTCGAGCTGGCAATGGTGGTGTCGGGCGCCCAGACGTCTTCCTGGACGAACTGATAGTCAAGGCGCTTTTCGGCCATGACGACGCGGACCTTGCGCACGTACGGGCTGGCGTTGGATCCAATCAGTTTCATTCGGCTTCTCTCTTCCCTCTGTGTCATCGCTTTAGCGCTTTGATTCTAGTGTGCGACCCTGGACGGGCGCCGCCGCCGCCTTGCCCAGCCGTCCCCGGTAGGCAGAATCGTGGCGCATCACCAACGAGGGAGGACTCAGGACCATGGACATCGACACACCCGCGGGGCCGCGCCCCGAACGCCATCCGATCGGTTTCACCGCCAGCGGCAGCGAATACTTCCGTATCTGGATCGTGAACCTGCTGCTCATCGTCGTCACCCTGGGGCTTTACCTGCCCTGGGCCAAGGTGCGGAAACTGCGGTACTTCCACGCCAACACCTGGGTCGACGGCGACGCGCTCGGCTTCCATGGCGAGCCGGCGAAGATGCTGCGCGGCACGCTGATCGCCGCGGCCTTCCTGATCGTCTACTCCGTCGGCAGTCATTTCTCCGGCTGGGCCGCGCTGCTGGCGGCCCTGGCCTTCATCGGGCTCTGGCCGGCGCTGTTCCGCGCGTCGATGCGCTTCCGGCTGGCGAACACCAGTTGGCGCGGGCTGCGCTTTCGCTTCACCGGCGACACGGCCGGGGCCTACGGCGCCCTGCTGCCGCCGCTCGCCCTGGTGCTGCTGCCCTTCGCCGTGGCGGGCGGTCCAGGGGTACTTCAGGTAGCTGCCGAGGGTGGCGTAGGTCAG
>LNAP01005187.1_pt1 | contig 11672 bp, 4 predicted proteins | sample 602601 | NCBI WGS metagenome assembly LNAP01 (sample SAMN02440304, study PRJNA202911) | soil metagenome | biome: Subtropical and temperate rainforests or woodlands; isolation source: soil samples (1 kg each in a 20% v/v slurry with milli Q water) were... ... | reverse complement strand
GCGGAGATGGTCGAGACCAAGGGGGAGTTGGAAGTGATCCGTGAGTTGGGATTGTTCGGGGTGATGGGACGGTTGATTGGGCCGCCGGAGCCGATGTGACACGGCTCGACCGCTCGTCGGAAACCTTCATCTAACTGTCAAATGTGACAGTAGCCACCAGTTCGACTTAGAGACCTAATAACTCCGTCACTTCTTCCTGACCGGAGTTGCATCGATGGCCTCCCGATTCCTCACCAATGCCGGTTCACTGGTTGAACTGGAAATCCCGGACCGCACCGAGCCCGCGCTTCCATCGGGCGAATGGGGGATTAACATCGCCGCCGCCCAAGGCGTAAATCCGGATGACGGATTGAAGTGCCAAATCCAGCCATGGGACCCAATGGAGGAAGGTGACAAGGTCACACTATTGCTCGATGGTATTGAAGTCGCTCATGACGTGATTGATGCCAACGAAGTCAATCAGCGCGTGACCTTGTTCGTTAAGAACCTAACCACAGGCGCTTACACGCTGAACTACAGCGTTACGCGACTTAGTGAAGGGATAGGCGCGCCAGAAACGCCAATCCGCGTTTACGCAAAACTCGAGAGACCTGGGGGCAAGGATGAAAACGGCAGTACGCCAGGACATTCTGAACTGTACATGTTCATTGACCCGCAAATCATTGGCGGAGTCGTGGACAAAGAAACCGCCAAAAACGGCGTCCCCATCACCATCATGCCCAAGCCGGGCAGCGCAAAAAAAGAGATTTACCCCAATATTGCGGTGGGCGATATATGCAGACTGAGCTGGGGCTGGAAGATTGTCGAGTCGGCCCCGGTGACAGAACTGCAAATCAAGGATCCGGCAAACAACCCCATCGTCATTACCGTTGACGAAGAAACCATTCTTTCGGTGGGCGACTCTGACGAAGAAGGCCTGGCAGTCGCCTTTTATGTCAGGGATATCGTGAACAACCATTCCGAAGACTGGAGCGCTCCGCAGTGGCTCGAGGTCGATACCGGTAATTCACGACTCGATGCCCCCGTGGTCAAGCAAGCGGACGGCCACGTACTTGATCTCGATACGCTGGGCGGCGAAAAGGTCATTGTCCAGATCAACGCGAAAAAACCCAGCTTTGAAAAAGACGACACCATTGTTGTCAATCTCAAGGGCAACCCGCTGGAAGGTCCAGCGGTGGATATCAATGTCTCCAAGATCATCGACAAACAGCCTGACACTATCGTCGAGGTGGAGCTGCCAAATGCGGTGGTACGTTTACTCGCGCAGACCCAGGCTGTTTTTTCCTATCGCCTTGAAAAGCAGGATGGGTCGAAAGACCTGAAATCAAAAGGGCGATTCATTGACATCATCGGTACAGCCAATCGCCTGGCAGCGCCCGTCGCCGACGATGCGCGCCAAGGTGCACTTGACCCAGCACTCGCGAGCACCACCGTCAGCATTCCATTCGATGAGTCGATGGTTGCCGGGCAGGAAATCGAGCTCAGGTGGGTGGGCACCCAACTTGACAGCGGCAGTTACGATCCGGCGCTGGATCAGTATCCGATCAGCAACAACGATGTGATAAACCAGCGGTCGATTCCCATCACTGTCAGCGGTCAGCATATTGACGCGATCAAGGGCGGCAAACTTGACCTGTATTACCTGATCCATTCGATTGGTGATGACGAGAAACCCACCAAGCGCGAATCCATTCACCTGGAAACTCTCATCGTCGGGGCTCCATTGCTGGAGCTTGTAGTTCCTGAAGTAGAGAAGGAACAAGGCGGCACACTCGACCCTGAAAATGTCCTCACCGGATTCAAACTGACGATTCCCTACATCGGTACAGAAGCTGAAGACGTGGTGAAATTCACCTGGTCGGGATCAACCAGCGGCAAAACCAGTGATTCGATCACCCTGACCTCCCACACCGCGGGTCGGCCTGTGACATTCACGCTTGTCAGCCAATTCGTTACCGACCACCTCTTGCCCAATCGCCGCGGCACTGTCGAAGTCTGGTACGAAGTCAAGCGACCCGCCGAGAACAAAACTCGCTATTCGAACACGCTGACCCTGAAAATCAGCAAAGCCCGCCCCGTACTGCAAATCGTTGGTAGCCGCTCGTCCAGTGGTCCTTACTACTATTCGAACCCGACACTCTTGAATGGGACCCCTACTCGCAGCGGCGACGTGTTGTGGACTTATGAAGGCGACGGTTCCGGTATTACAGGTCAGTACTTTATCGACATCGAGCCCGAACGTCCCTTGATCGTCACCCTGCAAGACCAGGGCACCCTCATCGAAAAACACATTCTGCGCCCAGCTAACATTACGGGTTTGTTTAATCTGGCAGACCGTCACAGCGGGTGCATTACCAAAAATGACGGCAGTGTTTTTGGCTGGAGTGATAACGCCGAGATGCTCCCCCCAGTCGATCTCACTGATGTGAGCTACGTCACGGCCGGTGGGCTCGCTTATGCCGCGATCAAACGAGATGGCACCGTCAAAGCATGGGGTGCTGCCGAGTTTGGGGGGGCGATCCCGTCGATCATCAGCACTCAACTCAGAAGCGTGAAGAAAATTGCCGCCAGCGGTGGCGGTGCATTTGTCGCCCTGCGCGCCGATGGCAGCCTCGTGGCCTGGGGCCATAAAGCATTCGGTGGCGTCATTCCTACCGCGATCAGCTCACAACTCAGACAGGTGAAACAGGTTGTCGGCACGACAACTGATTTCAGCGCGTTACTGAGTGACGGTCGTGTCTTCAGCTGGGGAGAGACCTGGCCCCAAGGCCTGAACATAACCGCAGCCAATGGTGCCGTCCGCCTGAGTGGCAACAATCGCGCGTTCGCAGCCCTCAAGACTGATCGCAGGGTTGTGGCCTGGGGTTCCAAGGAGCATGGCGGAGAGATTCCCGCAGCGATTGCAAAACAGCTCCTGAACGTGACGCATATCTGCGCGACCAGCGCAGCGTTTACTGCCTTGAAAGTAGATGGATCGGTGATTGCCTGGGGCAACTCCCGATTCGGCGGCGCTGCGCCCGGCACCTTGCAAAATGTACAGCATGTTACCGGTACCACTACCGCCTTCTGCGCATTGAAAAAGGACGGTTCGCTGGTCGCTTGGGGAGAACCGGGCGAGGGAGCAACGATTCCTGAGGGGATTGGGCCGGTACTCACGTTGTCGGCGTCTTATGGATCTTTCAGCGCGTTGCTGGAGGACTTCACCGTAGTGTCCTGGGGCATCAACTCAGGGGCGGCAAAAGGTCATGAAGCTGCCGGGGTTTACCACGCAGGCGCTCATTGGGTGCTCCTGACTCCTCAAGACACGGTGTACGCCTGGGGATCAGGCGCTCCCGATCTTCAACTGCTCGATGGTCAGATTTCTTACGCCGAGTGAACAACAACCGATGATTTTTGAACTGTGTTTCCTGCATGTGGGGAAACTTGTCCCTGGAGAAATGCAATGAGCATCAACGTGAAAGCTGCACCGACTGTCAGCAACGTTACGATCATGGGTCAGCCACTCGTTGGCGGAACGATTACCGGCAGCTACCTCTATCAGAATGCAGACGAAAATCCCGAAAGTGGCTCAACGTATTGCTGGTACAACGGGGGAGAGACTGGCGACGTAATTGCCACTACGCTCGATTTAACGCTGCTGGCTGAACACGATGGCATGGAGCTGACATTCTCGGTGACTCCGAGCGCCTTGTCCGGTGAAACTGGCGAGGAGACCTTCTCCGAGCCGATCATCATCACCACGGGGGGATTCCAGAACATCTCGGACGAAGAGAGCGAGAACAGTTACCTGAAGCAGCGCGGCCAGTACGCCTTCCACGCCAATACCCCCAAGGACGGGATGATCACCACGTCGGCGGGCGCCATGGCGTTGAAGAACCGGGTCACACAGAACGTTTCCGTCATGGGAGGCAGTACGTTCGGTGGTGTCGTGCCCCCGGAGATAGCGAGCTATCTGTTGAACAACCCCGCCACCACCATGTCCTCGACCCATAGTAGTTTTGGTGCTTTGGTGCCGGTAGGCAGCGGTAACCAGCTGTTTGTCTGGGGCCCGAACATGCCCGCCAACAAGCCGATTATCAGGGACGTCAAAGCGGTATACGCCAACGAGACGTCACTGGCGTTTATCTATCGAAACCCCAAACCGGGTGAGCACACCATTGGTGCTATCGGGTCTGCGGCGACGGGGGGCGAGGTTCCATTGGCCATTCAAACCAAGCTGTTTTTTGATCCGCCAACCGCCATCTACTCCACTACGAGTTCATTCGTTGTGCTAACCAAGGCCGGCAAGGTATACGCCTGGGGACCGGTCGCCACAGGCGGCGTGATCCCGGCCGAGGTGCAGGCGGAACTGGACTTGATGAAGGTGGAGCGAATCGTTGCCTCATCTGCAGCGTTTTGCGCAATCACGGCCGAAGGCGACTTGATCGGCTGGGGAACAAATGGCGTCATACCAGCCGCCGCGCTGGAAAAAATCTACGACGATAACGGCGCTCAAACGGTCATTGCCAATGAGCATGCCTTCTGTGCAATCACCCTTGGCAGGAAAAAAGCCGTGACCTGGGGGAATGCGAGTTTCGGCGGCACGATGTCTGAAGCAGCAGCAAGCCTTGCCGCCAAGGGCAATCTTGCATTGTGTGCTGCCAGCCCCTGGGCCATGTGTTTTGTAAATGCCAATGGCCAGGCAGCGGCGTGGGGATACGCAGGTTACGGCGGGGGACCGATCCCGACCCGAAGCAGGGCTATGAGTGCTATGAGAACTATGGGAGTCATGGGCGTTGAGGCTACAGAAAGCGTCGATGCCCCATCCATGAACGCACAGGCACTGTTTGAAGAAGGCGACACCCAAAGCCGTATCGAATCACTGTTTGAAGCCAGCCCTATTGCCGAACCCTCTGAGGCCGAAGCATTCGGGGCTTTCAGGGCTTTCTCCGCCCCCCCTGCATCGACACGAGTGTCGTCCAGGGTTGAAACAAAAGATGGTGGCGACATCGAACTGGTACGCAATGACGGTAGCTTCGTGTTGATCAGTCGTGATGCCGATGGTCGCACCAAAGAGGTCATCTCCTGGGGATTGGCTGCAACGGGAGGCACACTTCCTGACGTGACCCGCCAGGTCCTGATGGCCAGCACCATTCGTAAAGTGTATTGCTCCAACGGTGCGTTTGCCGCACTGGTCGATCAAGGCCAAACCAAAGGCGCTGTCGTTGCTTGGGGTAGAGCGGCCTACGACGGTGGCGAGATTCCCCCAGCGTTGCAAAACGCATTGAGTAGCGGGGTTGTTGAAATCTATACGGTTCAGAGCCGACCCGCGCCTTCAGCAACCGTGTATGGGGGGTTTGTCGCACGCAAAGAAAACAACCAATTCGTGACATGGGGCGGTTATCTCCCGGCGCAGGAATTTGACCCGGCACGAGACGCTTAGTCCTAACCCTGCCCTGGGGCCAGGCGAAAACCCTCGACTGGCTCCCGGCACTTCATTTCCCCCCTTCAGCCATTAAGTTTCCATGATTGAAGGGCAACCACGACTCATCGTCAGGTGATGACCCTCAGGAGCGCCCATGGACCTTTTCGATCCAGGCCTGTTCTCTCGATTTGATGACACTGATTCTGCGTTCGCCACGTATCCCTTGATGATCGCGGGCATGATCCGACAGGTCGCGGACGGTGATGCTGGAGTCAATATTGCGGTGCTTGCCAATCACCCCGCCGGGATGCTTTGCAACATCGACCCTTATCAAGGCATGCAGGCAGGAGACCGACACGACATTTACTGGGGTGCTCTCAAGGTCTATGAAAAAGAGGTTTTGCCTGAAGAAGTCGATAAGCGCCTGCTGTTCTACATACCGACTACCCACATTGTCTCGGGCTGGGTTGAGAAAGTGTATTACGAGATAACTCGCAGTGGCTCGACGACCCCTGATGAAACTTCTGTGCCATTGCGAATTCTAGTCAAGCGCAACCGCCCGGGCGGGCCGGACAAGCGCCCCTTTGAACCTTGGCATTCAGAACTGAAAGCCCCAAAGCTACCCGAGGATGTGATCAAAAACGGCGTGGATGCCGAATGGGCGAAAAACGGCATTCCAATCACTGTGCCGATTTACCCGGCAATTGCCGCAAGAGATACGGTACGACTGAAGTGGGGGACTGCATTCGCCCCCGCTCTGCGGATCACTGAGCAACAGGCCGCAGGCACAGAGGCGATCACCCTCACTGTTGATCAGGCGACGGTCCTGGCCGGAGGTGACAGCAATGCCTTGCCGGTGCGCTACGAAGTTTATGATGAAGTGTTCAACTTCTGCGAAAAGTGGTCCGCAATTACTTCGGTGAATGTCGACGCCGGAGCCTGGAGACTGCAGGCACCTCTTATCGTAGAAGCGTTGAACGGTGTTATCGATCTGGACCAATTGAACAGGAGCCCGGTCACCCTGCAAATAGACATCACGCCCGAGGACTTCGAAACCGACGACACGCTTGAGGTGTCCTGGGTCGGTACGCGCCCCTCATCCAGCGAGCCGGTCAACCATAAAAAATCGGTAACCATTGTCAAAGGCCCAGACCCTGTCCAGGTCAAGGTGCCCTACGAGCTTGTCAAAGCCATTGCAATGGGCTCGGCGGATGCGTCATACGTGTTGATCAAAGCCAATGGTGCCCCACCATTGTCTTCCAAACGCGCCTTCGCCACAGTCAGAGGCAAGATCTCGAATTTGCCGGCGCCGACCATCAGCGAAGTCATCGGGGAAACACTGGAGCCAACTGTCAGCCGGGCGACCGTGCATATCCGTTATCTGGAAATGACTGACGGCGACCTGATCAGCCTCGTCTGGTCAGGCACGCAGACCAATGGTAATCCCTACCTGCATGAAGTGCCCTATACCGTTACTGCGGGCGACGCCCGACTCAAACACATCACCCTGCTCGTCGAGAATGTGCACATCACGCCGCTCGATGGCGGCACACTCAACGTTTTTTACCGTGTAGCCAATGACCTGGCGCAAACTCGCAAGATTGACGAGTCCGATTATTTGTCGGTGAAGGTCGGCACAATATTGGCCACGTTGCCCGCCCCGCTCGTGGACAAACTGCAGGACGGCGTACTCGACCCAGCACTGGTGCCGCTGAACGCCATCTTGCGTATCCCCTATCTGGGGACTGCCAAGGGAGACGAGTTGACCTACTACTGGAGGGGTATCTCCCCTGCCGGCACGACCACCGACCGACTGCCAATCACCACCGGTCTGGTCGGCAAGCCATTGACCTTCAGGATCGATGCGCAATTCATCAAGCCCAACATGAACCAGCAGGTCGAGGTCCGTTACACCCTCAAGCGCGCAGCCACCGGCGAATACGATACCTCGGAGTTGCTGCTGCTGATCGTCGGCACATTGATTGGCGAATTGCCAGCGCCGCAGGTGAAAGAGGCAGACGGCAACGCATTGAATCCGATCAAGGCGCAGACCTACCTCACGGTTAAAATTCCGCGCTATGCCACCATGGAAACGACTGACCGACTAAGCGTCACCTGGACCGGGGCCCCGGGCCAAGGGTCATTTACGAGCCTTGAAAGAGAAGTTCGTACGATTGAACCTAAAGAAGTTGAGATGCCTACCCAGTTGGTCCCCTTCAACCTGGATCGAGACGTGGTGGTCACCTATAACGTCAAACGCTATGTACAGGTGAAACCCTCCAACCCGCTGAATCTTCACGTGCAGAAGTTTTCACTCAGTGATCTGCCAACCCCAAAGATCACTCAGGCACCCGATGACAAGGTGCTGGAACTGGCGGCCTTCATTGGAGATGCGACCACCACCCTGGCCAAATGGCCACACAGCGCCGAGGGCCAGAAAGTCTGGTTGCACGCCGAAGGCACCAAAAACGGCAGCCTTGAAACCATTACGTTGTATGACGGCAAAGCCATAACCCAGCAGGAAGCCGAAAGGGGTTTGAGTACCTTTCTTCCACGGGCACGACTTCTGCAATTGACTGACAAAACACTGCTCACACTGATTGCCAAGGTCGCTTTCGATGGCGGCGACGATAGAGATCTGGCACAGGAGTTTCCGCGACTGCTACTGACATTGCTGCAAGTGGGAGAGTTGGTCCTGATCGCGCCAAGCGTGGACGGTGTGGTGGGCAATGCCCTGGACCCTGTCCTCCTGCCCGCCAGTGGTGCGGTGGTGAAGGTGCCTCGTTATGGTGGCATGGCTGTGGGAGACAGCGTTTTTGTCAGCTGGCGTGGGTCTCCCGGAAGTGGCTCACACATTACGGATCCACAAGCGCTGCAAAAACTAGGTGAGATGAGCTTCAGCGTGCCCAAGAATGTCGCGATGGCCAACGCCGGGCGCAGCGTTACGGTGGTCTACCATGTAACGCGTGCCGAGGGGGGCGAAAAGCGTGAATCACCGCCCTATACCTTGAACGTCGTAGTTGAGCTCCGGCTGGGGCAGCCCACTGTTACTGGCGTCGTCGGTGGCATTCTTGACCCGGACAGAGTCCCTGCCAGCGGCGTACCGGTCATCGTGCCGCAATATCAAGGCATGGCGATTGGCGACAGGGTCAGAGTGAGGTGGACGGGACCGGGCGGCAGCGACACCACGCTGCCTGTGAGAATTGATTCATTGGGCTCCAGGACAATCAACGTTGACCGAGCGCTGGCAATCAACAATCGAGGGTATGACGTTACGGTCACCTACCTGGTAACGCGCGTGACCGGTGGATCAGAGAAAGAGTCACCGTCAACTGGTTTTAGAGTGCAGGTACCGCTTTATGACCTGACGAATTTTGCCAACCATAACTGGAACGGTTGGGCGCTAGGAGCTGCGGGAGCATCTGACCCAAGGAATGTTTGGGTTCGCGTCGAAGGTAATCTTGCAGTACTGCATAATGAAACATACGGTAGCAACTACCACGCCGGTATCGTACTTTATAAAAACTATACGACACTGATAGTTGGAGCAACTTATGAGTTCAGTATGTGGGTACGCAGCACATGGATAAGTCCGGGGTACCGAATTCCAGTCATTTCCCTGGAGAGTGATCAAGGTACCATCGCCGCAAACTCGTTACCCACACTGAATTGGGTAACAATGTCGGGTCGTTTCGTGGCTTCTGCAACAACCCAGCAACTGAGAATAAGAAACCATGAGGATTCAGGTTATGGCAATGATTACTCGTTGACCAACATACTGGTAAGGCAGTTATGACGACAGGGCAAGACAGCTAATTGTGGTGTTTACCGGCCTTTATTTACCGGCCCAAGTTATTTGGCGGAGTTGGGGTTGTTTGGGGTGATGGGGCGGTTGATCGGGCCGCCGGAGCCGATGTGAGCAGTACGACCGTTCGTCTTAAATCCGCATCTACCTGTCAGATATGACAGGTGCGCATCTCCTTGAAAAACGCTCTGATAGCTTCTCTGCGTCATCACTGCCTCAGGAGCCTCAGACATGACCACGCCCGAATCGCCCGACATCACCATACTGGAGCTATCTCCACCCCGTGCTCCCGGGGCAACCGCCCCGGTGATCGGTGCCCATTATGGTGTGCCGAAACATGTGTATGACCTCAAACCCATGGGGTTGAGAATCGATATCGACCCACCGCTTGCCGGTACGGTGAGTCCCGGCGATGTCATCGCACTGGTGCTGAACGGGCAGTCCGTCGCCAGTAAACCTATCAACCCGGGCGAGGAGAACGCCGTCAATACCCTGTACATCCCTAAGGGCCTTTTGCTGACAGATCGGCTAAATGAACTCGTTTACACCATCACCCGCGGCAGCCAGAACATCGGCACCTCCACGCCGATGTTGACGTTACTGTACAACACCATCCGTCCCGGCATGGAGGATCGTACCCCCGGCGACGGTGCCCACTCTGAACTGGAACTGATCCTGCCGCAGGACGTGATCGAAGACGGCATCGACGCCGACCGCGCGAAACAGGGCGTGCAGGTGTGTTTCTCCTATCTCTATTGCCGCGCGCATGACCGGATCTGGCTGAACTGCAACGGCCAGGATGTCTACCGCTCCGTCACCATAGCCGAAGCGCCAGCCATTCCCTCAGCGGAGCCAACGACCATTTGCGTGATGGTCGAGGAAGCCGTGTTCGAGCGGGCTGGCGACCACCCGAATTTCACGTTTTCCTACACCGTCACCGACCAATTGGGCAACGGCCCGGACACCGACTCACCGTGGTCGGGTCCTGTGCTGGTGGACGTACATCGCAACGAAACTCGGCTGGTCGCCCCTGACTTGGCCGAAGACCCGGATGATCCGAGCGACGACCCGCGCACCATTGACCTGAGCAAACTCGGCAAAAAAGACCTCACCGTGCTTGTCCACACCTTTGCCCCGCAGTGGCAACCGAACGACAAAATCCGCGTGACCTACAGCGCCACGCCGGCCAGCGGATCGGTGGTGGAACACACCGTGGAAGCGGACGTTGCGCGTATTCCGTTTACCTACAAGTTGATGGTGCCCAATGCCAAGGTCATCGCGGGCAGTGTGGTGCGGGCGAAATATGAACTCGTCAGAAATGGCATGGTCATCACTACGTCTAAAACCACCATCGCTGAGGTGAGCGGCGCGGGCAGTGTTGATTTGTTGCCGCCGTTTCTGGTGAAGCCGGCGGTGAGCCCGATTGATGCGTTAGCGTATCCGGATGGTGTGACCGTTCGGGTCGAATATCTGGGAGCCCTTGACGGCGACAAGGCACGGTTGGTCGAGGTCAATGCGCCAGCGGGCTCACCACAGTTTCCGCTAGTGGCGTTCAACAGCAACAAGCGCACCAACACCGTGCTGACGCAAGCGTTTCTGATTGCTCGGCAGGGTACGCAGGTTGAGCTTCGATGGAATCTTAACCGGGATGGCAGCCAAGCCGGAAAGTCTCCGGTGACGACGGTAAGTGTGAAGATTGTGGACCTAGTGAGGGATGTTACCGAATTCAAAGATGAGAACTGGAATGACTGGGTGCCAACTACTCCGTCAGACTGGCGATTTTTCTGCGCGGATAACAACTGCCGGATAAACAACATTACTCGAACCAATAGCTCTGACGGGGTGGTTTTGAGCAAGTCGTTCAATACACTTCGGGTAGATGGAAAGTACTTATTTTCGATTGACTATGCTCGGTATCTAGGACAGGGCTTGGTACCGCGCATTTCACTTATGACCGGCACACAAACAATCGCAGGGCCTGTTAATGTTGACAATATGAACTACCAGACACTTTCGGGGACATTTATTGCTTCGACACCGTCCACCGTGCTGAGCGTGGTCAGCCATGTGGCATCAGGTAATGGCAACGATTATGAATTCGACAACATAAAGGTGGAGCTAGTCTCCTGAAAGGAAAGGGGACGCATTTATTTACCATTCCTCCCTACGCCTTTAATCATCGCTCCCACGCTCTGCGTGGGAATGCAGCAAGGGACGCTCTGCGTCCCAAAAGCGGACGCGGAGCGTCCGGGGAGGCATTCCCACGCAGAATGGGAACGATCAATGCTTAAGTGCCTCCGTCAAAGCCAATACAAAACCCGCCATCCCCTTTCACCGGGATCGCGGGTTTTGTCGCTTCAGCCTTCAGATCACACCGTATCCACCTTCAACGAATGATCATTCAACATCCCGTTGATAATCGTCGCCGTATCCTGCCCCCCTGCAATCACCCCACCCGCCCCC
>LNAP01015512.1_pt1 | contig 11676 bp, 12 predicted proteins | sample 602601 | NCBI WGS metagenome assembly LNAP01 (sample SAMN02440304, study PRJNA202911) | soil metagenome | biome: Subtropical and temperate rainforests or woodlands; isolation source: soil samples (1 kg each in a 20% v/v slurry with milli Q water) were... ... | reverse complement strand
AGGTGAGTCAGCCCTGACGGGCTGAACACGGTAGGAATCCCCTTCCTTTCCGCCCTTGGGCGGTGAGCGTCAGCGAGAGGGAGGGGGGGATGTCAAGGCATCGACAGGGTTGGGAAGATCCACCGGGAAGTGCTTGGCTTCGTAGGCTTCCACTAGCGTCAGCATGACTTCGAAGCGGTCACCTTCCGGGGTGCCCGGCTCGGGCTCATTGTCGAAAAGCGGCGAGAGTGCCTTGAGCGCCGCGCGGTAGTCCTGATCGTTGCGAATCGGACGAATGTTCATGGCGTTCACTCCATTTCAACGGTATCGGCATCGACGGCATCGTATTGCCGGTGCGTGCCGATGAACTTGATATAAATGGCGCCGAAGCGATAAGCCACGGCAACGACCAGACGGTAGTCGTTACCCTTGATGTTGAAGACCACGCGACGGCTCTTGAGAATGCTCGCGCTACGGTACTTCTCCTTGATGTCGTTCGGGCATTGCCACTCGGCCTTCTTGGCCTCGTCGATCCAGGCCAGGAGCGGTTGCTCGGCATCCAGGTACTGCTCCCAGAAGGCTTTCAGGTGGCTGATGGCGATGATTCTCATGGCTAGATCATAGTCCCATGCTGGGACTCAGGGCAAGCCGGGCTCCAGGCCATGGTCACCCAGCTTCACCGGCACGGGCGTTTCGCCGGCGCTGGAAGCCTCCGTGCGCTCCCCGCTGAGTGGCGCACCGACCAATGGCTCGGCGGCGGCCGTAGCAGCGGCGGAGCGCGCGGCCTCGGCGTGGCGGCGCTGTTCGCCCAGCACAGCCGGGTATGCCGCGTAGTGGACGATGTGCTGCGCTCCCTGCGCTCGCTGGCCAAGCGGATGGATATGGCGATGCGCTTCATGGCTGGCAACGTGCGTCAGGCAATGGACGGCTTCGAGCACGACTGGCGCCGGTTGCGAGGCTGACGGCGCTGCAGGAGTGGGCGAGAACGGTCAGCCACTGAGGCGCCATGAACAAAGGCTCGACGCCCGTGCGTTCGAGCCTTTAGTGGTGATTTATGCGCAGCTTGGTCCAGCCTCGCGAACTGAGGAAACGACCGCTATTACCGCGCAGGGCGAAACGGGTTGCACGCCAGACGGCGGTTAATCTGCCGCAATCCAGCGAGCGAACCTTGTTATATGCCCAGCCCCAGCGCTTGGTCACGCTGGAGGATGATTGACTATCGTCGGGGTGAACAGAGGGTGCGTGAGCTTGATTCGGACTTTTGATGGCGTTTGACATAGCGCTCAAGGTTTCCTTTCCAAAGCGTGCAGAGGGGGTAGCGTCCTATTGATCCTGAAGCCGCTCCCATAAAAGCTCACCGTCCTCAATGAGGCGGTCAATCGGATACAGGGAATACTGATAAAGCCCAAGTACGGCCATACAGTCCTGCCAGTGTCCGATATCCAGGTGTCGAAGTTTTGACATGTTGAACCGATGCGTTCTCCCATCTCGCAGGCCGAGCAAGAAGCGCCTGCAGATGTACCTGGCATGGAGAGCGGTGTCAAGCAGCCTGACCAGCGCCTCCAGTGCGTGGGGAATCATCGTCTTTTGCTTTGAGTACCAGAGCTCATACTGCTCGATGCGGGTTGAAATGGCTCTTTCGATCTCGGCCTCATCGCGGACACGGCGGGCGTGCTCGATATCAATGACCAGGTGCTTGAGCTGGAGATGATAGTTTCGATCCATATATCGTCCATGAGAAAAAGATAGCCAATCCCTATGACCTACCAGTGACAGTAATCAGGCGCTACCGATCGGCAGTGTGACATGCGTCACTCAATTATTGCAAATCAACGCCTGAAAATTGGCGATTTCTGAGGCGTACCGATCTGGCTTGGGGTCTTGAGGATCTGCGGGGCATCAGCTGTCGCGGATGGACGCTGAGATGGTGCTCGAAAACCGTGGCTGGGTGCTGAGGGGGCGACTCATCTCGACGGCTTTGGCGACGGTTGAATCAACCCCGCCCCCTCACTCCGCACATTCCCCACCTCAACCCCCACCGCGTACCACTGCAGTATTCGCTGGCCCGATCGCTGCGACGATCCATTTCGTTGTTCTGGCAAAGCAGCTTCCTGATACTTCAGCGATTAGGGCAGGATACCCGCAGCGTATCCGCCATACAGCATCCTCAAGGATTGAGCCGTGATCCCATCCCCCAGCAAACTCCTCTTTCTCCCCGGCGCCTCCGGCAATACCGAGTTCTGGCGCCCGGCCGCCGAGCGTCTTGCCCACCCGGCGCAGCAGGTCCATATCGGCTGGCCTGGCTTCGGCAGCACACCGCCCGACCCGAGCGTGACCGGCATGGCCGATCTGGTGGCCCGTGTGCTGCTGGAGATCGATCAGCCTACCGCGCTAGTGGCGCAGTCCATGGGTGGCATCGTCGCCGTGTGCGCGGCGCTGGAACGGCCCGAGCTGGTCACCCACCTGGTGCTGACCGTCACCTCGGGCGGGGTAGACATGTCCGCCCTGGGCGCGCAGGACTGGCGCGCGGACTTCGCGGCCGCCAACCCGAACCTGCCGCGCTGGTTCCTCGACGACCGCAGCGATCTCACTGCCCGGCTGGCCGAGCTGCACATGCCCGTGCTGCTGCTCTGGGGCGACGCCGACCCGATCAGCCCCGTCCGCGTCGGCCAGCGCCTCGCCGAGCTGCTGCCCCGCGCCGAGCTGCACGTATTCCCCGGTGGCGGTCACGACCTGGGCTTTACCCATGCTGCGGAGGTGGCGGGGTTGATCGACAGGTATCTGGAAACCCCGTTCAAGTGCGGTCATCAGCCGGCTCGCTTCGACTGAGTGAAAGTCCTGCGTTGGGCCGGCCACACATGTTGTAGAACGCTGCGAGTCGATCATCCTGATCGCAGTTCCGCCAGACCAAAGGAGAATCGGAATTGACCAGGAAGGTTATGCACCAACTCTGTTCGAGTAGCCACACGGCGGGTTTATCGGCAGGAGGGCAGGGCTGATGGCGGCGTGGAGTCTCAAGCGAGTTCTTAAAGCTGGAGCGATTGCTGTACTTGCAGTGTTTTTTTCTTTGGCCGTGCTGCTCGGGCTGCTTATCTGGTGGGGCTCGGCTGGGGTTTTCAGCTCCGAAGATTTCGATCCTGAAAAGTGGCGTGCCCCAACAACGGATGCCATGGACGGAACCTGCTATCGCGGTGGAATGGCCACGGATGTGCGGGACCGCTTGTTGGTCCCCGGTACTTCCAGGGAGTCAGTCAAGAGCATGCTGGGCAAGCCAAACTACACTGGGCCGAATGAATACCGCTATGTGCTTGGCATGTGCAGTGGCCTGGGCATTGACTACGACGACCTTCATGTTTTCTTTGATGATGCAGTTGGGGTCACGCATGCATCGATCATCCAGCACTGATTTTGTAGCTGCTCCCCAAATACATTAGAGCTCGGTTCATCTTGTTTAGACGAACCTATGTCTGCTTTTGGGTCGATAGCCAGCAGTCGACCCTTGGCGGCCTGTTGGACGATGCCTATCAATCCTGCTTGGTGACTTCAAGTTTGCGGATGTCGAATCCCTTTTTCGACAGTCTGGCCAGCAGGTTTTTGTAGTCGTTGGGGTCAATATTGGGTGTTCTGGCAAGAATCCACAGATATTCTTTTTTCGGTTCGCTAACCGCAACTAACTGGTAATGCTCGTCAAGGTCGATAACCCAGTAGTCGCCCCAAACGAACGGCAGAAATGAGAGCCACTCAGGCGCGAAGCGAACCTCCAGTTTGGGTGACGTGGCAGGGCCTATCTGCCTTGCTGCACCAATTGCTTTAGTCATCTCCCCGCTTTCGAGTCGGCAACGGTTGATGACTTGCACCATGCCATCATTTTTGAGGCTGTATTCTGCTTTTGTGCCGCCTGTACATTTCTTCTGGAACCAATTGGGAAATTTGGCTATTTCATACCAAGTGCCCATGTAGCGAGGTACATCAAGTGCGGGAATCGTGCTCAAGGCACTATTGGCTGGCTGCCCATCGTTTCCCGGTGCGGCATCTCCTGCAACGGCAGTCAGCGAGCATAGGCAGAAAAGTGCGGCAAATAAATTATTTTTCATTATCGGCCTTTTCAAGATTGGGGTTTGGCGTAAATGTAAAAGATGAATAGCTATCCAGTCCTTGGCTTATGCTCCTTGTTTAGTCTGCAGGTTACACCGTATTGGGCAGTCATTCGACCGGCTGCTATGTGGCATTCACGAAGGGCTGCTTTCAGGCCGCTGCCCAGGCAATCCGCAATTTTTTCTATCCCTATGGTTGGTGAACCGGACGGCTGCGCCCTGGCGGCGCAGCCGCTTGCCGTCAGTTCGTCGTGGCGACCTGGTCGGAGGCGTTCGGGGTCCAGCCACCACCGAGTGCCTTGTACAGTTGCACTTCGCTGCCGAGCTGGCGCAGCCGGTCAGTGAGCAACTGCTGCTGTGCGGCGAACAGTTCCCGCTGCGCGTCGAGAACCACCAGGTAGTTGTCGACGCCCTCGTCGTAGCGCTGGCGAGCCAATTGGTAGTAGGCGCGGTTGTTGTCCACCAGGTCGCGCTGCGCCTGCAACTGCTCGCCGTAGGTGCCGCGCGCCGCCAGGCCGTCGGCGACCTCGCGGAAGGCGATCTGGATGCTCTTCTCGTACTGGGCGACGTTGATGTCCTTGAGCACCTCGGCGTAGTCGAGGTTGGCGCGCAACCGCCCGGCGGTGAAGATCGGGATGTTGATCCGTGGCACGAAGCTCCACAGCCCGGAGCCGCCGTCGAACAGGCCACCCAGCTCAGTGCTGGCCGTTCCGGCTGCGGCGGTCAGGCTGATGCTGGGGAAGAACGCGGCCCGGGCTGCGCCGATGTTGGCGTTGGCGGCGAGCAGGCGGTGCTCGGCGGCGCGGATGTCAGGGCGACGCAGCAGCAGGTCGGCCGGCAGGCCGGTGGGCAGCTCGGCCAGCAGCTGGTCGGTCGAGCTCTTGCCCGCCGCCAGGTTGGCGGGGATCGCCGTGCCGAGCAACAGCTGCAGGGCGTTGGCGTCCTGGGCGACCTGGCGGGTATACAGCGCCTGCTGTACCCGCGCCTGCTCCACCAGGCTGCGCGCCTGGCGCACGTCGAGGTCCGACGCGGTGCCGACCTCGCGGCTGGACTGGACCAGGCGCAGGCTCTTGGCGTAGCTGTCCAGGGTCGAGCGGGCCAGCTCCAATTGGGCCTGGTCGCTGCGCCAGGTCAGGTAGGCGACGGCGACATCGCCGACCAGGGCGATCTGCACGCTGCGTTGCGCCTCGGCGGTGGCCAGGTACTCCTCCAGGGCCGCGCGCTCAAGGCTGCGCAAACGACCGAACAGGTCCAGCTCGTAGGCGATCCCGAGCGTTGCGTCGTATTGGCTCTGGATGCCCGCTACGCCGCTTGGTGACAGGTCGGCGGGCAGCCGCTGGCGGCTGGCGCCGCCGCCGGCGTCGACCGTCGGGAACCGTTCGGAGCGCTGGATCCGGTGCAGCGCGCGGTACGCCTCGACGTTCAGCACCGCCTGGCGCAGGTCGCGGTTGTTGTTCAGGGCGGTGTCGATCAGCTGTTGCAGCGTTGGGTCGCGAAAGAACTCCTGCCAGCCCAGCTCGGCAGCAGCGCCAGCGCTCGCCCCGGCCTTGCCATAGGCCGCACCTTGCGGCCAGTCGGCCTGGATCGGTGCCGGCGGGCGCTGGTAATCGGGGATCAGGCTGCAACCGGCCAGCGCCAGGGTCATCGCAATCGTCAGGGACTGGAGCTTCATGCGGATTCTCCTTCAACGTCGGCCGCTTTCTTGTTGCGTTCGAACAGCTTGACCACCACCACATAGAACAGCGGCACGAAGAACACCGCGAGCACCGTGGCGGTGATCATCCCGCCCACCACGCCGGTGGCGATCGAGTGCTGACTGCCGGCGCCGGCGCCGGAGGCGATGGCCATCGGCAGCACGCCGAAGGTGAAGGCAAGCGAGGTCATCAGGATCGGCCGCAGGCGCAGCTTGGCGGCCTCGGTGGCGGCCTTGACCAGCGGCATGCCTTCCTTCTCGTAGAGCTCCTTGGCGAACTCGACGATCAGGATAGCGTTCTTCGCCGACAGGCCGACGGTGGTCATCAGGCCGATCTGGAAGTACACGTCGGCGGTCAGGTCGCGCCACAGGGTGGCGAGCACCGCGCCGAGGATGCCGAGCGGCACCACCAGCATCACCGACACCGGTACCGACCAGCTCTCGTAGAGCGCCGCCAGGCAGAGGAAGACGATCAGCACGGTCAGCGCGTAGAGCATCGGCGCCTGGTCGCCGGTCTGGATTTCCTCGTAGGACAGGCCGGTGTAGGTCAGGCTGATGCCCGGCGGCAGCTGCTGCATGATCTCGGCGATGGCCAGCATGGCATCGCCGGTGCTGTAGCCGGGCGCCGGCTCGCCGAGGATCTCCACTGAGGAGATGCCACCGTAGCGTTCCAGCTTGGGCGAGCCGTGGACCCACTCGCCGGTGGCGAAAGCGGAGAAGGGCACCATCTCGCCCAGGGCGTTGCGCACGTACCACTTGTCGAAGTCTTCCGGGGAGATGCGCGAGTCGTCCTGGCCCTGGATGTAGACGCGCTTGACCCGGCCGCGGTCGATGAAGTCGTTGACGTACATCGACCCCCAGGCAGCCGACATGGTGTTGTTGATCGCCGCGATGCTGACCTGCAGGGCGCGGGCTTTCTCGTCGTCGATGCTGACCTTGAACTGCGGCTCGTCGTCCTTGCCGTTGGGGCGCACGCGGGTCAGTTTCGGATGCTGGTTGGCCAGCATCAGGAACTGGTTGCGCGCTTCCATCAGCGTCGCGTGGCCCACGCCGGAGCTGTCCTGCAGGAACAGGTCGAAGCCCATGGCATTACCCATCTCGAGGATCGCCGGGGGCACGAAGGCCATTGCGGTGGCATCCTTGATCTGGGCGAAGCGGGCGTTGGCGCGCTGGGCCAGGCTGAACACGTCTTCGCCTGCGCCGGTGCGTTCGCTCCAGTCCTTGAGCATGATCAGCGTCAGACCCGAGTTCTGGCCGCGGCCGGCGAAGTTGAAGCCGTTGACGGTCAGCACGTGCTCGGTCAGCTGGCCTTCCTCCTGCTGCAGGTAGTCGCGCACTTCCTGCAGCACGGCTTCGGTCCGTTCGGAGGAGGAGTTCACCGGCATGCGCACCTCGACCATCATCAGGCCCTGGTCCTCGTTGGGCAGGAAGGCCTTGGGGATCTGGGTGAACAGATAGCCGGTGCCGCCGACGATCAGGGCGAAGGCCAGCAGGTAGCGGCCGCGGTGCTTGAGCATGCCGCCGGCACCGCGCTCGAAACGTGCCGTACCGCGGTCGAAGCTGCGGTTGAACCAGCCGAAGAAGCCTTTCTTCGCGTGGTGGGCATCGCCCTTGGGCGCCTTGAGGAGGGTGGCGCACAGCGCCGGGGTGAAGATCAGCGCGACCAGTACCGACAGGCCCATGCAGACCACGATGGTCACGGCGAACTGCTTGTAGATGATGCCGGCGGAGCCGCCGAAGAAGGCCATCGGCACGAACACCGCCGACAGCACCATGCCGATGCCGACCAGCGCCCCGGAGATCTGCCCCATGGACTTGCGCGTGGCTTCCAGCGGCGACAGCCCTTCCTCGTGCATCAGGCGTTCGACGTTTTCCACCACCACGATGGCATCGTCCACCAGCAGGCCGATGGCCAGCACCATGGCGTACATGGTCAGCACGTTGATGCTGATGCCGAAGTAGGGCAGCACGGCAAAGGTCGCCAGCAGCACGACGGGCACCGCCAGGGTGGGAATGAGGGTGGCGCGGAAGCTCTGCAGGAACAGGTACATCACCAGGAAGACCAGCACCACGGCTTCGAGGATGGTGTGCACCACCGAGCTGATCGAGGCTTCGACCACCGGGGTGGTGTCGTAGGGGTAGAACACCTCGATGCCTTTCGGCAGGTAGGCCTTCTGCTGCTCCATGACCGCCTTCACGGCCTTCACGGTTTCCAGCAGGTTGCCGCCGGAAGCCAGGCGCAGGGCCAGGCCGGCCGAGGGCCGGCCGTTGTGCTTGCTGGAAATGGCGAAGTTGTCGGCGCCCAGTTCGACCCTGGCCACGTCCTTGACGCGGATCTGCGAGCCGTCGGCCTTGACCTTGACCAGGATCTCCTCGAACTCGGCCGGAGTGGTCATGCGGGTCTTGCCCAGCACGGTGGCGTTGAGCTGCACGCCGCTGCGGGTCGGCAGGCCGCCGAGCTGGCCGGAGGACACCTGCACGTTCTGCTCGCGGATGGCGGTGGCCACGTCGCCCGGAGTCAGCTGGTAGCTGTTGAGTTTGCTGGGGTCGAGCCAGATGCGCATGGCGTAGGGCGAGCCGAACAGCTGGAAGTCGCCGACGCCGTCGATCCGCGAGATCGGGTCCTGCAGCTGCGAGGCGATCAGGTTGCCGAGGTCGAAGTTGCTCATCTTGCCGTGGCTATCCGCCAGGCCGATGATCAGGAAGAAGTTCTTCTGGTACTTCACGACGCGCAGCCCCTGACGCTGCACTTCCTCGGGCAACCGTGGCGTGGCCAGCTGCAGCTTGTTCTGCACCTGGACCTGGGCGATGTCCGGGTTGGTGCCCTGCTCGAAGGTCACGATGATGGTCATGCTGCCGTCGGAGCTGCTTTCCAGCGGAAGCCGTCGAGGCCGCTGAGCTGCTGCTCGATGACCTGCACCACGGTGTCCTGCACCGTCTGCGCCGAGGCGCCGGGGTAGCTGACCTGGATCGCCACCGCGGGGGCGGCGATGTTGGGGTACTGGCTGATCGGCATCTTCATCAGCGACAGCGCACCGGCGAGCATGGCGACGATCGCCAGCACCCAGGCGAAGATCGGCCGGTCAATGAAAAAACGGGACATGGGCGTCGGTCTCCTCAGTTGGCCGGGCTAGCGGGCTTGGCGCCGAATTCGGCAACCACGGCGACGTTCTTGGCCGCCACCGGCTTGACCGTGATGCCGTCGCGGACCCGCTGCACGCCTTCGGTGATCACCCGTTCGCCATCATTGATGCCCTTGCCGATCAGCCAGGCGTTGCCGACGGTGCGCAGGGTCTCGACTTCGCGCAGCTCGACGCTGTCGTCCGCCTTGACCACCCAGACGCTGGGCGCGCCGCGCGCATCGCGGGTGACCGCCTGCTGCGGCACCAGGATGGCCTCCTGCTGGGTACCTTCCTTGAGCAGCGCATGCACGAACATGCCCGGCAGCAGCTTGCGATCCGGGTTGGGGAACTCGGCGCGCAGGGTCACCGAGCCGGTGGTCGGGTCGACGCTGACCTCGGAGAACTTCAGGGTGCCCGACAGCGGGTAGGCGCTGCCGTCGTCGAGGGTCAGGCTGACCTCGGCCCGATTCTCGCCGGAATTCTGCAGGCGGCCGGATTCCAGGGCGCGACGCAGGCCGAGCAGCTTGGTGATCGGCTGGTTGACGTCGACGTAGATCGGATCGAGCTGGGTCACGGTGGCCAGCTCCTGGGCCTGGCTGTTGGTCACCAGGGCGCCTTCGGTAACCGCGGCGCGGCCGATGCGCCCGGAGATCGGTGCCAGCACCTTGGTGTACTGCACGTCGATGCGCGCCACCTGCACCTCGGCCTGCGCCTGCTTCCAGGCGGCCTGGGCGTCGTCGTACTGCTGCCGGCTGACCGCGTTGGTCTTCAGCAGGCGCTCGTAGCGGTTGGCCAGGTTCTCGGCGGTGGTCAGGTTGGCCTCGGCGCGGGCCAGGCGCGCCTCGTAGGTGCGCGGGTCGATCTGGTACAGCTGCTGGCCCTTCTTCACCTCGCTGCCCTCGGTGAACAGCCGCTGCTGCAGGATGCCACTGACCTGCGGGCGCACCTCGGAGACCCGGTAGGCACTGGTGCGTCCCGGCAGGTCGGTGGTCAGCGTCAGCGGCTGGGCCTGCACGGTGTAGACGCCGACTTCCGGCGCCGGCGGCGCGCCGGCCACCTGTTCCTGTTCGCCGCAACCGGCCAGCAGCAGAGCTGCCAGAGGGAATACCCGCATTACACGCAAAGGCCGTTTGTGCTTCACCGGCTCGTCTCCTTCGATCGCTTCAAGTTCAAGGTTGAGGCTTTCGCCTGTGTACCGCTATTCGAGCCAGTGTATCATGATGCGGTTTTTGCGAGACAAGCCCGAACCGGCAACAAAGTGTGTGCAGGAGCGGTCGGCGGCTGTTGGGCGGGCGCGGACGGGGCAGGGCGCTGGATTGGCCGGTGGCCAGCCACTACAGTAGCGGCCGGCCTGACAACAAGAGCGCGGCGGCCTGCCGCCGAGGCGAAGAGGTGGCAATGACCCAAGCAGAAGAAACCAGCGACAGCGGCAAGCACGGGGGCATTCAGGTGATCGCCCGGGCTGCCGCCATCATGCGTGCCCTGGGCAGCAATCCGCAGGGCTTGAGCCTGGCGGCCATCGCCCAGCTCGTCGATCTGCCGCGCTCGACGGTGCAGCGCATCATCAACGCCCTCGAGGAGGAGTTCCTGGTCGAGGCCCTCGGCCCCAGCGGCGGCTTCCGCATCGGCCCGGCGCTGGGCCAGCTGATCAACCAGACGCAGACCGACATCATTTCGCTGGTCAGGCCGCATCTCAACGCGCTTTGCGAGCAGCTTCAGGAGTCCGTCTGCCTGTCCTCGCTGGTTGGCGACAAGACCTATGTGGTCGATCGCATCGTCGCCGAGCGCGAGTTGCGCGTGGTTTTCCCCATCGGCATCAACGCCCCGGCCACCGCCACAGCCAGTGGCAAGGCGCTGCTGGCCGAGTTGAGCGAGGAGGCGATCAACACCTTATTGCCCGATCCCTTGCCGGTGTTCACGCCCATGACCCTGGCTCGCGAGGCCCTGCTCGAACAACTGCGGGAAATCAAGGCATGCGGGATAGCGGTTGACCTGGGCGAATACATCGAGGGCCTGTGTTCCTTTGCCGTGCTGCTGGACACCTATCTGGACCATTACGCGATTGCCATCGTGGCGCCCAGTCCGCGCGCAATGCCCAGACGCGAAGCGTTCCAGCAGGCGCTGCTGGCGTGCAAACAGAATATCGAGCGGGCGATCGGGCGCGCCCCGCGCAAATCGTAAGAGCGAAGCAGGCATGGCCAGAAAGACCCCGGCGGAGGCCGCGAGGACCCGGAAGAAAATCCTCGACGCGGCGGGCGAAATATTTTCCCGTGATGGCATTGCCAAGACCACGCTTGAACAGATCGCACAACAGGCTGGAGTCACCCGTGGTGCGATCTATTGGCACTTCAAGGGTAAGCAGGATCTGCTGCAGACGCTTTTCGACGAGCAGAAACTCCCGCTGGAGCGTTCTCTAGCGAAAGATATCGATCTAGATACCGGCTGGCGGCTATTGCGCAAAGTCTTGATCGAAACAGTCAGCGGCGATACGCCCAGGCGCCTGTCGGAAATCATGATTTATCAGCGTGTGCTTACCACTGATTCGGCTGCGGCTCATCAGCGCTTGATGCGGGTAAGGGAGTACTTCATGGATCAACTGCAGCTATTGTTGAACAATGCTGTAGCCAGAGGGGAGTTGGCGCCAGCGCTAGATGTTCCAGCAGTCAAGGAGTTTTCCCAGGTTTGCATATCCGGCTTGCTGTATGAGTGGGCGGTTGCAGAAGCTGAGTGCAACACGGTTACTGGATTGAAGCAGGTGCATCATGCTGCAACGCCACTACCTCTGTCA
>LNAP01014994.1_pt1 | contig 11676 bp, 14 predicted proteins | sample 602601 | NCBI WGS metagenome assembly LNAP01 (sample SAMN02440304, study PRJNA202911) | soil metagenome | biome: Subtropical and temperate rainforests or woodlands; isolation source: soil samples (1 kg each in a 20% v/v slurry with milli Q water) were... ... | reverse complement strand
CCGCTCGGCGTTGGCCTGCGCCTCGGCCTGGCTGACGTCCGACCAGCCGAAGCGGCGCACGGTGATCTGCCGGCCCTGGCGTTTATGCTGCGCGCGGGCCTCGGCCCAGTATTGTGGAACGATCACGGCTACCACTCCCTTCTTGTTCTTGTTGGATCAGGCGATCACTGCGCCCGTGGCCCAGAGCATAGGCGCAGCCGCCGGCCGCCGTCACGAGCGCCGCTGGCGTTCCGTGCGTCGCCACGCAGCTCGCTATGCCCTTGCATATGCGCAAGCCAGGGCGCATATCTTCAACACGATTTCCTTCACGCTTGCGGAGGCGACATGGCCGGCGGCTGGACCAACGACGGAGCGGTACAGGAGCAGATCGACAGCACCATCGAGGACGCCATCGCCCGAGCGCGCAGCCAGCTGCCGCGCGGCGAAAGCCTGCAGCACTGCGAGGAATGCGACGCGCCGATCCCCGAAGCCCGCCGCCAGGCCATACCCGGCGTGCGCCTGTGCGTCGCCTGCCAGAGCGAGCACGATAAGCAGCAGAACACCTTCAGCGGCTACAACCGCCGCGGCAGCAAGGACAGCCAGTTGCGCTGAGCGCGCGCCAAAACCTAATCGCAGCCCTGCCCCGCCGCCCCCTCCTGCATATTGGCGGCCTCCATCTCGCAGGCCCGTTGCTGGGCCATGGCCCGCAGACACTCGGCGGCGGCGACCTGACTGATGGTGCCCTCGCCCGACGCATAGAAGCGGCAGTTCGCATCCCGGTACTGCACCCACAGCCGCTGCGCCGCCTTCAGCGGCTCCTTCTGGCCGGGATCGCTGCGCTGCATCAGCGCCTTGTAGGCGCCGCTCATCCGGCGGTCCCAGGTTTTCGCGCTGGCATTCAGGCAGTCGACGATGTCGGCGGTGGATTGCTGGTTGCACGCCTCGTAGTCCGCGCCGTACATCTGCGCCCCGACGGGGGCACTGAGCGCCAGGAGTAGCACAGGCAGAGCAAGCTGACGCATGACGAAAACCTCCCGTATCGGATACCCACAGACCGTCGTCCGGCTCCCCTCAGGGTAGATGTTCTGCACGACGCTGCCGCGCCACGGAACCTGCAGGCAAAGCAAAACGCCGGGCAACGAATGCCCGGCGTTTTGTTTACCGCGCCCTTCAAATCATCAGTGGCTGTAGGCCCGCTCGTTGTGCTCCGCCAGGTCGAGGCCGATGTCCTCGTGCTCCTCGGCCACACGCAGGCCGATAACCTTGTCGATCAGCTTGAGCAGTACCCAGCTGACCACGAAGCAGTAGACGAAGGTGAACGCCACGCTCTTCACCTGCGCCCAGACCTGGGTGGCGATCTCGCTGCCTTCGACGTAGCCGCCCAGCTCCGGCACGCAGAACACGCCGGTGAGGATGGCGCCGACCACGCCGCCGACGCCGTGCAGACCGAACACGTCGAGGCTGTCGTCATAGCCGAAGCGCTGCTTGAGCGAGGTGACCGCCAGGTAGCACAGCAGGCCGCTGAGCAGGCCGATGACCAGCGCACCGCCGGCACCGACATAGGCGCAGGCCGGGGTGATGCCGACCAGGCCGGCGATGGCGCCGGAAGCCAGGCCCATGGCACTCGCCCGGCCGGTCTTCACCAGCTCGATGAGCATCCAGCCGACGATGCCGGCGCAGGCGCCCAGCTGGGTGTTGAGCATGGTGATGCCCGACACAGTGCCGACCCCGGCGGCGGAGCCGACGTTGAAACCGAACCAGCCGACCCACAGCAGCGCGGCACCGGCCATCGCCAGCGGCAGGTTGTGCGGCTTGATCTCGACATGCGGATAGCCCTTGCGCTTGCCCAGCAGCAGGCAGGCGGCCAGCGCGGCGACACCGGCGTTAATGTGCACCGCGGTGCCACCGGCAAAGTCCAGCGCACCCCAGTTGTGCATCAGTGCACCCGGACCGCCCCAGACCATGTGCGCCATGGGCGCATAGACGAAGGTGAACCACAGCGCCATGAACACCAGCGCGGCGACGAACTTCATGCGCTCGGCAAAGGCGCCGGCGATCAGCGCCGGGGTGATGATGGCGAAGGTCATCTGGAAGGTGATGAACACCCCTTCCGGCATGCCCAGCACCAGGCTGTCGCCCTTGAGGCCGGCGAGCATGGCGCGCTCCAGGCCACCGACGAAGCTGTTGAAGCTGTATTCGCCGGCGGCCATGCCGGTGGTGTCGATCACCAGGCTGTAGCCGTAGATCACCCACAGCACGCCGATCACCCCGGCGATGGCGAAACACTGGGAAAACAGCGAGAGCATGTTCTTGGCGCGCACCAGGCCGCCGTAGAACAGCGCCAGGCCGGGCAGGCACATGCACAGCACCAGCACGGTGGCGGTCATCATCCAGGCGGTGACGCCGGTATCCAGGACGGGGGCGGCTTCCTCGGCCAGCGCCAGCGGCGCGAAGGCCATCAGCAACAGCGGCAGGGCACGACTGAGCGTGCGGCGTAGCGGTGTGGAACCTAGTGGTGTGGTCGACATGGTGATGCACCTCAAACGGTCATGGAAAATTCCTGGAAGTCGTGGTGACGCAATGCAAGTTCCTGGCCGGGATACCGATCCGTAGGGGCGAATTCATTCGCCCCTACGGGTCCAGGCCAAAGGGCGGGCGCCAGTACGCTGCCGGCACCCGCCCGGCGATCAGAACTGCTGGCCCGGAATCCAGCTGGTGCCGGCCAGCGGCACGCGGGCCATGGCGGCGGATTCCACGGTCAGCGCCACCAGGTCCTCGGGGTCGAGGTTGTGCAGGTGCGACTTGCCGCAGGCGCGGGCCATGGTCTGCGCTTCCAGCACCAGCACGCGCAGGTAGTTGGCCAGGCGGCGACCGCCCTCCACCGGGTCTAGGCGCTTGCTCAGCTCCGGGTCCTGGGTGGTGATGCCGGCCGGGTCGCGGCCGTTCTGCCAGTCGTCGTAGAAGCCGGCGGCCGAGCCGATCTTCTTCAGTTCGTCGTCCAGGCGCGGGTGGTTGTCGCCGAGGGCGATCAGCGCGGCGGTGCCGATGGCCACCGCGTCGGCGCCCAGCGCCATGGCCTTGGCCACGTCGGCGCCGGTGCGGATGCCGCCGGAGACGATCAGCTGCACCTTGCGGTGCATGTCCATCTCCTGCAGCGCCTGCACGGCCTGCGGGATGGCGCAGAGGATCGGGATGCCGACGTGCTCGATGAACACTTCCTGCGTCGCCGCGGTGCCGCCCTGCATGCCGTCGAGGACGATCACGTCGGCGCCGGCCTTCACCGCCAGCTTGACGTCGTAGTACGGGCGGCTGGCGCCGATCTTCACGTAGATCGGTTTTTCCCAGTCGGTGATCTCGCGGATCTCGGCGATCTTGATCGCCAGGTCGTCCGGGCCGGTCCAGTCCGGGTGGCGGCAGGCGCTGCGCTGGTCGACGCCGATCGGCAGGGTGCGCATGCCGGCGACGCGCTCGGTGACCTTCATGCCCAGCAGCATGCCGCCGCCGCCCGGCTTGGCGCCCTGGCCGAGGACGATCTCGATGGCGTCGGCCTTGCGCAGGTCGTCGGGGTTCATGCCGTAGCGCGAGGGCAGGTACTGATAGACCAGGTGCTGCGACTGGCCGCGCTCTTCCGGGGTCATGCCGCCGTCGCCGGTGGTGGTGCTGGTGCCGGCGATGGTGGCGCCGCGGCCGAGGGCTTCCTTGGCGTTGGCGGACAGCGCGCCGAAGCTCATGCCGGCGATGGTCACCGGGATCTTCAGGTGGATCGGCTTCTTGGCGAAGCGGGTGCCGAGCACCACGTCGGTGCCGCACTTCTCGCGGTAGCCTTCCAGCGGGTAGCGCGACATGCTGGCGCCGAGCAGCAGCAGGTCGTCGAAGTGCGGCACCTTGCGCTTGGTGCCACCGCCGCGGATGTCGTAGATGCCGGTCTCGGCGGCGCGCTGGATTTCCTGGATGGTCAGGCGGTCGAAGGTGGCGGACTCGCGCAGTACCGGGGTGTGTTTCTCGCTCATTTCGAATTCCTCGTTGGGTGGCGCCCGCCGCTCTGGCGGGCCGCCCGGTGCGCATGGCGCACCCTACGTTGTTCAGTGCCCCCGCCGCGGGGCGGGGTCTTGGTGCGCATGGCGCACCCTACGTTCACGGTTCGGCGGCTTCGGTGCGCATGGCGCACCCTACGTGGGGTTGGTGCCAGGCGTAGGGTGCGCCGCGCGCACCTCACACTCGTGTCCCGTAGGGTGCGCCGCGCGCACCGTCCGGGGTCCGGGCTCGATCAGTAGGCGGACGCGTTGTCGACCTTGAAGTTGTAGAGCTGGCGGGCCGAGCCGTAGCGCTTGAAGCTGGCCGGGTCCTCGTCGAAGCCGGCGCGGTTCAGCAGGTCGGCCAGCTCCTCGATATGCTCGGCGCGCATCTCCTTCTCGATGCAGTCCGAACCCAGCGACTTGACCGTGCCCTTCACGTAGATGCGCGTCTCGTACAGCGAATCGCCCAGCGCGTCGCCGGCATCGCCGCAAACAACCAATCTGCCCGCCTGACCCATAAAGCAGCTCATGTGGCCGATGCTGCCGCCGACCACGATGTCGACGCCCTTCATCGAGATGCCGCAGCGCGCGCCGGCGTCGCCCTCGATCACCAAGAGCCCGCCGTGGGCGGTGGCACCGGCGGCCTGGGAGGCGCTGCCCTTCACCCGGACCGAGCCGGACATCATGTTCTCCGCCACGCCGACGCCGACGTTGCCGTGCACGGTGATGCTGGCCTTCTGGTTCATGCCCGCGCAGTAGTAGCCGGCATGGCCCTGGATATCGACGGACAGGGCTTCGTTGATGCCTACGGCGAGGTTGTGCTTGCCGTCCGAATGGGTGACGACCCACTCGCGTTCTTCAAGGGTCTTCACCTGGTCGTGCAGGGCCTGGTTCAGATCGCGCACAGTGGCGGTAGAGAGATCGATGGTTTTCATGTGTGCGCTCCTCAGGCGGACTTGCGTTCCCAGATGTACATGGTGGCCGGCTCGGGTTCCCAGACCTTGGCCTTGTCGATACCCGGCAGGCTGGCCAGCGCCTGGTACTCCGAGGCCATGGCCACGTAGTCGTCGGTCTCGGCGAGGATCGCCGGCTTGCAGGCGATCGGGTCGCGGATCACCGCGAAGCCGTTGCGGGTGCCGATGGCGAAGGTGAAGAAGCCGTCGAGGTCTTCCAGCGAGTGGTCCAGCGCTTCCTTGAGGCTGTCGCCCTCCTGCAGGCGCCAGGTCAGGTAGCCGGCGGCCACTTCGGTGTCGTTGAGGGTCTCGAAGGCGATGCCCTTGCGCTTGAGTTCCTGGCGCAGGCGGCTGTGGTTGGACAGCGAGCCGTTGTGCACAGGTCGGCGCCGGTGGAGAACGGGTGGCTGCCCTCCATGGTCACCGCGCTCTCGGTGGCCATGCGGGTATGGCCGATGATGTGGCTGCCCTTCATGTTCGCCAGCTTGAAGCGCTCGGCGATTTCCGACGGCAGGCCCATGCCCTTGAGGATCTCGATGCTCTGCCCGGCGCTCATGATGCGCACCTGCGGGGCCAGTTCGGCCAGCGCGGCACGCACCACGGCTTCCTCGGCGTTGACCTTGAGCACCGCGGCGCTGGCGTTCTGGAACCAGTCCAGCGAGCAGCCCAGGCGGCCTTCCAGCGCGCCCATCAGGGTCTTCCAGTCGTAGTCGCCGACGGTGCTCTGCAGGGTCAGCTTGACCCAGCCGTCCTTCACTTCATCGCCGTAGATGGCGAAGCCGGCGCTGTCCGGACCGCGGTCGGTCATGGCCAGCAGCATCGGTTCGAACAGCTTGCCGAGCTGGGACTCCAGCGCCGGGTTCTTCAGGTAAAGACCTACGATTCCACACATGTTCACTCTCCTTCGGAGGCAGGTGGCCGCCGCCCACGCGGGCGGCAGCAAATTCGGTGTAACGCTGGATTTCCCAGTCGGAGACGTGGCGGCTGTACTCCACCCACTCCATGCGCTTGAGCTTGATGAACTCGTCGACGATCTGCGGGCCGAGCACCTCGCGGAACAGCGGGTCGGCCTCCAGCGCGTCGCAGGCTTCCTTGAGGCTCTGCGGCAGGGTCGCGATGCCGCGACCGGCGATCTCCTCCAGGCTGAGGTTGTAGAGGTTCTCGTTGCACACCGCGCCCGGCTCGAGCTGGCGGTCGATGCCGTCGAGGCCGGCGGCGATGATCGCGGCGCTGACCAGGTACGGGTTGCAACCGGCGTCCGGCAGACGGAACTCGATGCGGCCGTAGGGGATGCGCACCATCGCCGAGCGGTTGTTGGCGCCGTAGGTAATGAAGGCCGGCGCCCAGGTCGCGCCGGACAGCGAGCGGCCCACCACCAGGCGCTTGTAGGAGTTCACCGTCGGCGCGGCGAAGGCGCACAGCGCCGGGCCGTGGGCCAAGAGGCCCGCCATGAAGTGATAGGCCATCTTCGACAGGCCCATGCCGCTCGGGTCGCTGGCGTCATGGAACAGGTTCTTGCTGGTGGCGCTGCTGATCGACAGGTGGAAGTGCATGCCGTTGCCGGCGCGCTTGGGGTCGGGCTTGGGCATGAACCCAGCTCGTTGGCGATCTCGCCGGCGGCCATGCGGAAGAAGGTGAAGCGGTCCGCCGAGGTCATGGCGTCGCTGTAGGTGTAGTTGATCTCGAACTGGCCGTTGGCGTCCTCGTGGTCGATCTGGTAGATCTCGAAGCCGACCGGCTGCAGCGCCTCGGTCAGCCGTTCCAGGAACACGCGGGAGCGCGACAGGCCCTTGTAGTCGTAGCAGGGCTTGTCGAGGTTGTCCGAGGCATCCACCAGTTGCAGCTTGCCGGCGCCGTCGCGCTGGAACAGGCTGAACTCGGGCTCCAGGCCGGTGTTGAGGGTCCAGCCCTTGTCGGTCAGGCGCTGCACCTGCTGCTGCAGAACATAGCGGCTGTCGTAGGGATGCGGCTGGCCGTCGACGTGGCCGATGCACACCACCCGGCCGTAGCCCGGCTGCCAGGGCACCGGGGTCAGGGTCGACAGGTCGCCCTTGGCCATGAAGTCCGGGCCGTGGGGCTCCATGCCCATGCCGCAGATGGCGAAGCCGGCAAAGCCGGCGCCGGCCTCGGCGACCGCCTCCAGGCCGCAGATCGGCACCGACTTGGTTTTGGCGGCGCCATGGATGTCGACAAACTGCGCGAGCACATACTTGATGCCGTGCTGGTCGATGATTTTCTGGGTTTCGCTGGGCAACATGGGCGGTTGGCTCCTCGGTCGCTGATGCTTTATTCCGCTGGGGAAATTTACTTTCACCAAAAGAAATGCAAACACCTTGCCAACCTTGCCTGCCCCTCGCCAACCCGGCGAAAGCCCCGCAATCCTTCTATCTATATGGGAAAAATGGTTTCATACGGGGAAATCGACGCGCCAGGACGGCCCCGCTCGTCCCCGACCCGATCATTCTTGGTGCGAATCTTATATTCATGAACTGAAATTGTGCAGGCCAGCATGAGAAAATCCGACGACAACCAGCCGCGCCTCAAGCTGGAGCAGTACCTGGGCATGCAGATCAAGCGCCAGCGCCAGGCCCAGGAACTGAAGATCGCCGACGTCGCGCGCATCGCCGGCATCAGCCAGGGCATGCTCAGCAAGATCGAGAACGCCCAGGTCTCCACCAGCCTGGACACCCTCAGCCGCCTATGCGACGTGCTCGGCATGCCGATGTCCAAGCTGTTCAGCCAGTACGACCAGCAAGGCAGCGGCGCGCTGCTGGTCAAGGCCGGCGAAGGCCTCGAAGTGGTCCGCCGCGGCACCGACAAGGGCCACACCTACCACCTGCTCAACCACACCCGCGGGCCGAAGAAGACCTTCGAGGCCTACATGGTCGACATGGGCGACGCCAGCGAGGTGTTCCCGACCTTCTCCCACCCCGGCACCGAGTTCCTTCATCTACTGGAAGGCGAACTGGTCTACCGCCACGGCAACCAGCTCTACGCGACAGCCTGACCTTCGACGGCGAAGTGCCGCACGGGCCGGAGCAGCTGGTGAAGGTGCCGATCAGGTTGTTGTCGGTGGTGAATTATGGGAAGGAGTAGGTGCTGAGTGCGGCGAGCGTGGTTAGCGCTGGCTTTCCGCGCTTGATTTGCCCGAGGGTCAATACAGCGGGCATATTAAAATACGGAGGAAATGGCTGTAATCGGCCAGAAGCAGACTATCTATCAAATTATGATAGCAGACCATACCTCCTGATCAACATATTGATTGCAGCGTTGAAAATGGCTCTAACGGTAGATAGCCATTCTCCACACCCCCATAGCCCCTGAAGCTGGAAAAATGAAAAAAGTAGCTCTTGTCATCGGCAATTCTGCCTACCCTGAAAAGCCCCTGGAAAACCCTGGCAATGATGCCAAAGATATGGCAGCGGCGCTCCAAAAGTTTAATTTTGAAGTACATGACTGCGTGGATGGAACTTACCTTGAGATGGAGCGCGCATTAAAAGATTTTCGTGCCGAACTCTATGATGCTGACGTAGGGCTTTTCTTCTTTGCCGGTCATGGCATCCAGATCGAGGGAGCCAACTATCTCCTGGCAATAAATACCAACATGGATTCCGAGCTCGATGCAAAGCACTCGGCGATGAAACTCGACCTCGTAATCGATTGTTTGGAGAAGGCTAACACCTCAACTAGCATTGTCATCCTCGACGCTTGTCGCAACAACCCATGGGAGCGAAGATGGGAACGATCTTTAGCAGGCAGCGGACTGGCCTCTGTTTATGCTCCACGTGGCACGCTTATCGCGTTCGCAACCTCGCCCGGACAAGTTGCAAGGGACGGTAAAGGTAAACGCAACGGCCTTTACACCAGCGCCCTGCTTGAGCACATAGGCACCCCTGATTGCGCAATTGAGGCCATGTTCAAGCGGGTACGAAATACCTTGAGCGTGGCTACCGACGGGAAGCAGATTTCCTGGGAACATACCTCATTAGCAGGTGAGTTTTTCTTCAACCTCAGTGTCGGCGCCCGGATTGACACATACAAGGCAACCTCGCTGCGAGATGGTTTGTTGGAACTGGACGAAAGCCTTGCCTCGCATGACATCATCCGAAAACTGAAAGTACTCACGTGGGGAGTGCAAAATAGTGCGCTGGCTGGCTTTGGCACAGCGGCAGCCAAAAATTTCAACAAAGACAATCTATTCGTCATTGGGCGAAACATCTACCAGGCAGCATGCGGCAATGCCAACGCAGCTTTTGGATTCATCAATGATTTTATGGCGCGAACTAATGGATTGAAGCCCGAAAAACGGAAAGCCTTGCTCGACGGAATGCTATTCGAAATTTTCTTCGATAGCGACGGCAAGATTCGAGATGATTTCAAAGATCGGCGCTTTAACGAAGTATTCAAACTGCAGAAGCATGTGGCGGTATCATCCAGCTTCGACTTCATAGCCGAATGTTTACTCCCCTATTCAAACCGTTTCTATGCCCTCCCTGGCAAGGTAAGTCCGGTGGCCGTTGATGTTGTTTTGGATCCGTCCCAAGATCAATCCTCTCCGGCAGTCGTGCGACTCTGCATCGCATCGGAAAACGTGCTGCGAGCAGACGATGACTCAGATGAGGAGCCAAGCCGGTTTCGCTCTCAAGACAGGGACAATTTCGAGAAAGGAATATCCGATCAGCTCCTGCTTCCTCAACACCTACTGTCGTTCACGTACACGGGTGTTGGCAGCAAGCCCGCCAGCATTCGGTTCCCGATAGGATGGACAGTTCGGAAACGGGCCAATTGATGCGACCGGGCACACGAAACACCGGCCTTGATCATGGCCCCCAAGCCGCTAAACCTCGCGACAGTGAGCGATAAAGGGAGAAAAAGGGGACAGTACGTAGGGTAGAAAACTCGCGCAGTGATTTTCTACCACCGTGTCGAGCCTGACCCTTCAAGCGTGGGCAATGCCTGCGGCAGTTACCCACCCGGCACACGCTCGAGATCCTCGCCGGCCTGCGCCGAGCGTGTACCGGCGGCCGCCGCTAGACTGACCCTGGCCACTCACCGGGAGCCTGTCGCCAAGGAGAGCCAAATCATGAAGCCACTCCCCCCGGCCCTGCTCTCCAGCCTCTCCGGTGCCCTCGTCGCAGCCGGCCTCGAACTCGCCGCCCGCCTGTTGTGGACTTCCCTCTACTCCCACCACCCGCTGGAGGGCTACGCCGGGGCGATGGCGGAAGGGCTAGTCGATCCGGGCATCTACATGTCGGCGCTGGGCTTCCGGCATGCCTGGGGGCTGTATCTGCTGTGCGGGCTGGGGATCGCCCTGCTCGACCGGCGGCGGGCCGTGTGGCTGGCGGCGCTGTTCGCCCTGGGCGCGGTGCTGGTGCATTCGGCGTTCAGCCTGGCCAGCCCGGACGCTCAAACCAGCAACCTGGCGCCGTTGACACCACTTTTCATGGCCACCTACAGCGTGCCTCCGCTGGCGTTGGCCGTGCTCGCCGGGCTGCTCGCCGGCGGGCTCGGCGCTCTCGTCGGCCGCTTGCGGCGCTGAGTACGTAGGGTAGAAAACTTGCGCAGCGATTTTCTACCGCGGTGCCGGGCGCGGCACCCCACGGTGGGCAATGCCTGCGGCAGTTGCCCACCCTACGGCTGGGTCCGCTCTCTCGTCGGGCTGCCGCGCCGCTGAACACCAACTCCCGCAGCTGGTGTTGAACTGTGGTTACGGCCCTGCAACAGGCAGCCGTGAGGGAAGGCGAGCCGCCGAAGATCTGCAGCGTCGCGGTCTACGGCAACGGGAAGGAGTGAATAGACGTGGCCACCTCGAACTGCCCGAAACCCCATGTCGCGGGCAGTTCAAGATGCTTTCGGGTGGATGGGTGCGAATGGCCAACTGCGGTCATTCGCACCGTCTACGCCAACGGGGGCGACTCACTTTATCGAGCGTCGGAGTCCTGCGGTTGCGCCAGGATCGCGGCGGCCAATTCCTGGTCGCTCGCCTGCAAGCCGGGATGCTCGCGGCGGATCTGCTGCAGCGCGGCCTCCAAGTAGGCGCCGCGGATGGTGCCGCCGCTGGCGATGAAGCTGCTGGCGTCGTCCTTGACGATCTTGTCGTCCTTGAAGGTGGAATACAGCGAGGCGGAAACCCCCGCGGAGGTGGCGACATCTTCTACATCCACGCTGCGGGCCAGTGCCGAGGCGACGGGCAGGCAGAGCGCAAGCGAAGCGACAACTAGTGTGCGGCGCATGGCTATAACCCTCTTGCGGCCGAAACGGCCTACCAAGTTAGAGCCGCGGCGCGGGCTGGAATTCCCGGCCGCAGGGCACCGATCATCGGGATCTACTGGGCCGACTAGACATAGGGTTGACCCTTGAACCCCCGTGGCAGGCGCTGGAGCCCCGGCATGTCTGTGAGCTTCTGCAGCCAGGCGGCGCGCCAGTGGTACGCGGCGTGAGCGGTCTTGGCGGCTTGCCGCGCGGCTCTGCGCGCTGCGTTGCGCTCGATTCTGCGCGCCTCCCGGAACGCCTCGGTGCCGCGGCAGTTGCGGCATTTCACCCGCGCCGCTTCCGTGGTGGAGACCAGCGTGTCGCCGTGGCGGCCGCAGGCGAGATGCCCGGCGACCATGAAGTGGGTAACGTGAGTAACCATCTGTGAATCTCCTGCGCAGAGCCTGTGGTCCCCGCGAAGGGCCTACCACAGCTCACGGTTGGAAATGCCGCATCCCTGGCTGCCCCGCCACCTC
>LNAP01005185.1_pt1 | contig 11676 bp, 7 predicted proteins | sample 602601 | NCBI WGS metagenome assembly LNAP01 (sample SAMN02440304, study PRJNA202911) | soil metagenome | biome: Subtropical and temperate rainforests or woodlands; isolation source: soil samples (1 kg each in a 20% v/v slurry with milli Q water) were... ... | reverse complement strand
CAGCGACGGCACCAGCCCGGCGTCCGCCGCCAGGCGTGCGCCCAGCGCGTTCAAGTCCGTATGCGTGAAGCCCCGGCCGCATTCGCCCATCGGCATGGGCTCGATCAGGCGCAGCACGAACCCTTGTTCGACCGCATAGTCCAGCAAACGCCGAACGTCGTCTTCCGGCGTCGCGGCATGCACGACGCTGTTCAGCTTGATGGGGGAATAGCCCGCTTGCCGCGCCGCGGCCAACCCCGCCAGCACCGAATCCAGGCAATCCCGGCCGGTGATCTGGCTAAAGGCGGCGGCATCCAGTGTGTCCAGGCTGATGTTCAGACGGGTCACGCCAGCGGCGCGCAGCGCTTCGGCATGGCGCACCAGTTGCGTGCCGTTGGTGGAGACGGACAGGTCGGCCAGCCCCGGCATCGCGGCGATGTCTCGCGCCAGATCGGCCACGCCCCGCCGCAGCAGCGGTTCGCCCCCCGTGAGCCGGACCTTGCGGATGCCCAGGCCCACGAACACGCCGACCAGCCGCGCCATTTCGTCAAGGCGCAGCCAGTTGGCCGGCGTCTCGAAGCCCTTGAAATCCTTGGGCAGGCAGTAGCTGCAACGCAAATCGCAGCGGTCGGTGACGGAAACGCGCAGGTAGTCGATCCGGCGTCCGAAGCCGTCTGTCAAAGGTCCGGCAGCGGGCTCGTCCATCATGCGGCGCTCCCGCCGTAGACGCGTTCGGGTTCACCGCCTGCGGCAAGATCGACACCCTGGACGTCTGCGCGCTCGACCAGCAGCTTGGTGTACTGCCGCCAGGCCGTGTCGTGGCTCATCGAAGTCAGCGCCATGGCGATCTGCTGCGCCACGTGCTCATACGGCAACAGCCGGCCTTCGATGCGGCGCGTCACCCGGACGATGTGCAGGCCGTGCCGGGTTTGCAGCAACTGCGGCAGCAACCCGCCCGAGGGCAGCGCGAAGACGGCGCGCTCGAACTCCGGCACGGTGTCGCCGCGGCCCAGCTGGCCCAGGTTGCCGCCCACCGTCGCCGACGGGCAGTTGGACTGTTCGCGCGCCACCTCGGCGAAGCGCGAAGGATCGGCCAGCAATTCCTGCAGCACCACGTTGGCGTGGGCGCGCAGCATGTCCAGGTTCACGCTGGGCGTGACCTGGAACAGGATGTGGTCGGCTTCGACCAGTTCGCCCACCATGAAACGTTGCGGGTGCATCTGATAGAAGCGGCGGCAGGCGGCGTCGTCCGCCTGGGGGGCTGGCGCCTGTGCCGCGAGCAAGGCGCTGATAGCGCCCTCTTCGTCTTCGGCGGCCAGCCCGAGCCGGCCGGCTTCGTCCAGCAGCACCCGGCGCAAGACCAGCGCGGTGACCGCGTGACGCATCGGATTGTCGGCTTCCGCGTGTAGCGGCAGTTCACGTTCCAGATCTGCGTCGTTCAGTTCGACGCCATTCACAATGACAGGCATGTTCGGCTCCTGGGTGCGTGTCGATTCAGCGCGGACGGACCAACTGCCACGCGCGGCCCAGATAGCCCAGCGAGGCGAAGCCGCTCCAGACGTGCACCAGGCGCGTGAACGGGAAGATCACGAACAGCGTCAGGCCCATGAACAGGTGCATCTTGAACAGCAGCGGCACATCGGCGACATGGCTGGCGGCGTCGCCCTGGAAGGTAACAATGTGCTGTGCCCAGGTCATCAGGCGCACCATCATTTCGCCGTCCATGTGGCCAGCCGACAGCACGATGGTCGACAGGCCCAGCAGCAAGGTGACAAGGATCCACAACAGCAGCAGCTTGTCGCCGGGACGGGTCGTGCGGGCAATGCGCGGATCGGTCAGGCGGCGGTGGATCAGGATCAACAGCCCGATCAGGCAGAGGCCGCCCATGATGCCGCCAGCCGCCATGGCGACCGCCTGCTTCAGCGTGTGCGAGACGCCCAGGGTGTCCCACACCACGACCGGCGTCAGCAGCCCGGCCAGATGGCCGAAGAACAGCCCAAGGATGCCGACGTGGAACAGGATGTTCCCCAGCCGCAACTGGCCGCGGTGCAGCAGTTGCGAGCTATCTGTCTTCCAGGTGTATTGCTCGCGCTCGAAGCGCGCCAGGCTGCCCAGCAGGAAGACCGTCAGCGCAATATAGGGATAGATGCCAAAGAGAAACTGATTCAGGGAATTCATGATGCGTCGTCCTGAGCATTAATGGGCGGCCGGCGCCCGGGGGTAGAAGCGCAGGGTTTGCGCGCCATCGCCCGAGAACGGCCGCAGCAGCGGTTCCACGCCGTCCTGGCTGACGCCGAAGGTCTCCATGGCGTCGTCCATGTCGCGCACGGGCGGCGCCGTCTGTTCGCGCGGGGTCACGGTGGACTGGGCGCGCAGCACCGCGAAGATCCCTGCGTAGGGGCTGTCGCCTTTGGCCAGCCGCGCGCCGATGGCGGCCAGCACGTGGATCGCCTCATCCAGCAGTTCCTGCGCCTCGTTCGGTTCGATCACGCCCAGGAACTCCAGGAACAACGGGACATGGTCGGGCAGCTCGGACACGATGGGTTCGAAGCCGTGGCCGCGGTAAGTCTCCAGCAGGTCGACCATGGCCTGGCCGCGGTCGCGGCTTTCGCCGTGCACGTGTTCAAACAAGTGCAGCGAATGCGAGCGGTTGCGGTCGAACGTGGCCACATAGTTCTCCTGCACGGCGATCAGGCCGTTGGTGGCCAGGTAGGCGATCAACGGCTGCAGGGCTTCCTCGGCGTCGGGATCGGCGGCAAGCGCCGTTTCCACTTCGCCCAGGGCGTCCAGCAGGTCGGGCTCGGGATAGCTGAGCAAAGCGGAAAGCAAACGGTACAGGTTCATGAAGTTCTCCTTTCCTAGCGCGCCGCGGCGGCTTTCTTGCGGGATTTCGGCATCTCGATGAAGATCTCGCTGCCTTCGGGCTTGCGTCCGAACAAGGTGCCTTCGGACACGCCGCCCGAGCAGCCATTGCCGAATGTGAACCCGCAACTGCCCTTCTCGTTGAAACTGTCTTCCACCACTTCCTTATGGCTGCTAGGCACGACGAAACGGTCCTCGTAGTCGGCAATGGCCATGATCTTGTACATGTCCTGCACGGTGGCTTCGGTCAGGCCCACCTGCTCCAGCAAGGCGGTGTCGCGTTCGCCGTGCACGGTTTCCGAGCGCTTGTAGGCGCGCATGGCGAGCATGCGCTCCAGGGCTTGCAGCACCGGCGCTTCCTTGCCCGCCGTCAGCAGGTTGGCCAGGTAACGCACCGGAATGCGCAGGCTGGACACGTCCGGGATCATGGCGCTCTTGCCCACGGTGCGCTGAGGCATCTTGCCGGCCTCCGCCGCCGTCTGGATGGGTGACAACGGCGGGATGTACCAGACCATCGGCAACGTGCGGTATTCCGGGTGCAGCGGGAAGGCAACGCGCCATTGCACCGCCATCTTGTAGACGGGCGATTGGCGCGCGGCTTCCAGCCACGATTCGGGAATGCCCTGTTCGCGGGCAGCGGCGATCACTTCCGGCGAATGCGGGTCCAGGAACAGGTCCAGCTGCGATTCGTACAGGTCTTGCTCGTCGGCGGTGGCCGCCGTGCGCTCGATCTGGTCGGCGTCGTACAACATGACGCCCAGGTAGCGGATGCGGCCCACGCAGGTTTCCGAGCAGACGGTCGGCTGGCCCGCTTCGATGCGTGGGTAGCAGAAGGTGCACTTCTCGGCCTTGCCGCTGCTCCAGTTGTAGTAGATCTTCTTGTACGGGCAGCCCGAGATGCACATGCGCCACCCGCGGCATTTGTCCTGGTCCACCAGCACGATGCCGTCGTCTTCGCGCTTATAGATCGAGCCGGACGGGCAGCTGGCGACACAGGCCGGATTCAGGCAGTGTTCGCACAGGCGCGGCAGGTACATCATGAAGGTGTTCTCGAACGTCGAGTACATCTCTTTCTGCACGCCTTCGAAAAGCGCGTCCCGGCTGCGCGAACTGAACTCGCCGCCCAGATCGTCTTCCCAGTTCGGGCCCCATTGGATTTTCTCCATCTTCTTGCCCGTCAGCACCGAAATCGGGCGCGCGGTGGGCGGGGTCTGCAGCAAAGGGGCGTTCTGCAGGTGCTCGTAGTCGAACGTGAAGGGTTCGTAGTAGTCGTCGATGGCCGGCAGGTTCGGGTTGGCGAACAGGTTGGCCAGGATGCGCAGCTTGCCGCCCTGGCGCGGTTCCAGCTTGCCGGCGGCGGTGCGCTTCCAGCCGCCCTTCCACTTGTCCTGGTTCTCCCATTCCTTGGGATAGCCGATGCCGGGCTTGGTCTCGACGTTGTTGAACCAGGCGTATTCGACGCCATCGCGGCTGGTCCACACGTTCTTGCAGGTCACCGAGCAAGTGTGGCAGCCGATGCACTTGTCCAGGTTCAGCACCATGCCGATTTGAGCGCGTATCCTCATGATTGCTTCTCTTTTTGTTGCGTTGCTTCCGTGGCAGGGGCTTCAACGAGCGGGCCATCCAGCCAGTCCACTTTCTTCATCTTGCGCAGCACCACGAATTCGTCGCGATTGGCGCCAACCGTGCCGTAGTAGTTGAAACCGTAGGCCTGCTGCGCGTAGCCGCCGATCATGTGCGTGGGCTTGAGCACCGTGCGCGTGACCGAGTTGTGGATGCCGCCGCGCTTGCCGCTGGTTTCGGCGCCAGGCACGTTCACGATCTTTTCCTGCGCGTGATACATCAGGCACATGCCCACCGGCACGCGCTGGCTTACCACCACCCGCGCGGTCAAGGTACCGTTGACGTTGAAGACTTCCACCCAATCGTTGTCGACCAGCCCGGCCTGCTTGGCTTCGGTTTCGGACACCCACACGTGGGGGCCGCCGCGGCTAAGCGTCAACATCCGGAGGTTGTCCGAGTACGTGCTATGGATGCCCCACTTCTGGTGCGGCGTCAGCCAGTTCAGGACCAGTTCCTTTTCGCCGTTCGGGTAGCGGCCCAGCATGGGCGCGACCGTCTTGGTGTCGATGGCTGGCTTGTACACGCAGGAACCTTCACCAAAATCCAGCATCCAGCGATGGTCCTGGTAGAACTGCTGGCGGCCGGTCAGCGTGCGCCACGGAATCAGTTCGTGCACGTTGGTATAGCCGGCGTTGTAGCTGACCTCTTCGCTTTCCAGGCCCGACCACGTTGGCGCGGAAATGATCTTGCGGGGCTGCGCCTGGACATCGCGAAAGCGGATCTTGTCGTGCTCGCGGCCGGCGGCCAGATGCGTGTGTTCGCGTCCGGTGATCTTGCCCAGCGCTTCCCAGGCCTTGACCGACACGTGACCGTTGGTCTCGGGCGCGAAGGTCAGGATCATTTCGGCGGCGTCGATGGCGGTGTCCAGGCGCGGACGGCCCTGGCTGACGCCGGCCTCGGCCACGCTTTCATTGATGCCGGCCAACTCGCGCACTTCGTGCTCGGTGTTCCAGTTGATGCCCTTGCCGCCGTTGCCCAGCTTGTCCAGCAAGGGGCCGACGGACGTGAACTTGCGGTAGATGTCGTTGTAGTCGCGTTCGACCACGGTCATGGACGGCGCGGTCTTGCCCGGCACCAGGTCGCACTCGCCCAGCTTCCAGTCCTTGGGCTCGAAGGCCTGGCCCAGTTCCCCCGGCGTGTCGTGCATCAGCGGCGTCAGCACCAGGTCGCGGCGCTTGCCCAGGTAGGGCCCGCCGATCTCGCTGAACTTCTTGGCCAGCAGCTTGTAGATCTCCCAGTCGGTCTTGCTTTCCCACAGCGGTTGCACCGCTTCGCTCAAGGGGTGGATGAACGGGTGCATGTCGGACGTGTTCAGATCGTCCTTTTCATACCAGGTGGCCGTCGGCAGCACGATGTCGCCATACAGGCAGGTGGTGCTCATGCGGAAGTCCAGCACGGTCAGCAGGTCCAGCTTGCCTTCGGCGGCATCGTCCTGGAACGTCACTTCCGTAGGCTTGATCGCGTCGCCCTCGTCGCCGAACACCGCGTTCTGCGTGCCCAGGAGGTACTTCAGGAAGTACTCGTGGCCCTTGCCGCTGGAACCCAGGATGTTGGAACGCCAGACGAACATGTTGCGCGGGAAGTTGGCCGGATCGTCCGGGTCTTCGCACGACATGCGCAGCGCCCCGGATTTCAGTTGTTCGACGGCATGCGCCACGGGGTCGACGCCGGCGGCTTCGGCCTGGGCCACCACGTCCAGCGGATTGGTGCGCAGTTGCGGCGCCGACGGCAGCCAGCCCATGCGCTCGGCGCGGGCGTTCAGGTCGATCATGCTGAGGTCGCCATACTTGGCGCGGTCGGCGGTCGGCCCCAGGATTTCCTGCACATTCAGCTTTTCATGACGCCACTGGCTGGTGTGCGCATAGAAGAAGGACGTGCCGTTCATCTGGCGCGGCGGGCGCACCCAGTCCGACCCGAACGCCAGCGGCGCCCAACCGAACTGCGGACGCAGCTTTTCCTGGCCCACATAGTGGGCCCAGCCGCCCCCGCTCTTGCCGACGCAGCCGCACATCATCAGCATGTTGATGATGCCGCGGTAGATCATGTCCATGTGGTACCAGTGATTCAGGCCGGCGCCCACGATCACCATCGACTTGCCTTCGGTATCGTGCGCGTTCTGCGCGAATTCACGCGCCACCTGGATCACCTGCGCGCGCGGCACGCCGGTGTGCTTTTCCTGCCACGCGGGCGTATAGGGCACGTCGTCGTCGAAGGACGACGCGACGTTGCCGCCGCCCAGGCCGCGGTCCAGCCCGTAATTGGCCATTTGCAGGTCGTACACGGTGGCAACCAGCGCGTCCGTGCCGTCGGCCAGGCGGATGCGGCGGGCCGGCACGTTGCGCACCAGCAGTTCGTCGTGTTCGCTGCCAAAGTACGGGAAGCCCACGCCGACCACGTCGCTGCCGGCGCCGACCAGGCTCAGGGCCGGCTCGATCTCGCGCCCATTGCCGCCGTCCCTGGATTCCAGGTTCCAGCGTCCGACCTTTTCACCGCCGTTGACGGCGCCTTCGCCCCAGCGAAAGCCGATGCTGCCGTTGGGCGCCACCAGGTCGCCGCTGCGCGCGTCCAGCACCAGCGTCTTCCAATCAGGGTTGTTCTGCTCGCCCAGCGCGCCATCCAGGTGCGAGGCACGCAGGAAATGGTCGGGCGCATAGAAGCCATCGCGCTCCTTCAGCAGGACCAGCATCGGCATGTCGGTATAGCGGCGCACGTAATCCTGGAAGTACGGCGACGGGTTCGCCGACAGGTGGAATTCCTTCAGGATCACGTGGCCCATGGCCATCGCCAGCGCCGCATCGGTGCCCTGCTTGGGCGCCAGCCAGATATCGCCGAATTTGACCATTTCGCCGAAGTCGCTGGAGACGGCCACCGTCTTGGTGCCCTTGTAGCGAACCTCGGTGTAGAAGTGGGCGTCGGGCGTGCGGGTCTGGGGCACGTTCGAGCCCCACACCATCAGATAGGTCGAGTTGTACCAGTCGGCCGATTCCGGCACGTCGGTCTGTTCGCCCCAGACCTGCGGGCTGGCAGGCGGCAGGTCGCAGTACCAGTCGTAGAAGCTCAGGCACGCGCCGCCCAGCAGGCTCAGGTAGCGCGCGCCGGCGGCGTAGCTGACCATGGACATGGCCGGGATGGGCGAAAACCCGATCACGCGGTCCGGGCCGTATTTCTTGATGGTCAGCGCGTTGGCGGCGGCAATGATCTCGGTGGCCGTATCCCAATCGGCGCGCACAAAGCCGCCCAGGCCACGAATGGCCTTGTAGCGCTTGGCGCGAACGGGGTCCTGGCTGATCCATTCCCAGGCGGCGATGGGGTCCATGGTCTTGCGCGCCTCGCGCCACATTTCCATCAGGCGGCCCCGGATCATCGGGTACTTCACCCGCTGCGCCGAATACACGTACCAGCTGTAAGAGGCGCCACGGGGACAGCCGCGAGGTTCGTGGTTAGGCAGGTCGGGACGCGTGCGCGGATAGTCCGTCTGCTGGGTTTCCCAGGTGATCAGACCATTCTTGACGTAGACCTTCCACGAACACGACCCCGTGCAGTTCACGCCGTGAGTCGAACGCACGACCTTGTCGTGCTGCCAACGGGAGCGATAGGCGTTTTCCCACTTGCGGTCTTCGTTGACCGTTTCGCCGTGGCCGTTCGCGAAGGTGGACTTCACCCGCGACATGAACTTCAGCCGGTCCAGAAAATGACTCATTGTGTTTCTCCAAGAACGCCGGCCTGGCCGGCGCGTACTGCGATCAATGCCGTTGAAACCACTTTAGGCGCGGCGCTGTCCCCCGACCATTCGCCAGTGGCACAGGCCGGGCGCGGCAAAGTGACTAGTCACCCTGGCCGCGCGCGCGGCGCGCGCTCAGCAAGGCACCGGCGCGTTGCGGCGCGCGTAGAACCACCAGGTGATCAGCATGCAAGTGGCGTAGAAGCCGATGAAGCAATACAGCGCCGCCTGCACACCGCCCGTCATTTCCAGAGAAGTGCCGAAGCTGCGCGGGATGAAAAAGCCGCCGTAGGCGCCGATGGCCCCGGAAAAGCCCAGCACGGCGGCGGATTCCTTGGCCGCTTCGCTCATGGCCTGCTTCTGGCCCGCCGCGCCCTTGCCTGCTGCCGCCTGCGTGCGTTCGCGCAGGAAGATCACGGGGATCATGCGGAACGTGGATCCGTTGCCCAGGCCAGTCAGCGCGAACAGCACGATGAACATGGCCAGAAAGCCGTTGAAATCGCCGCCCTGCCCGCCCACGGGCAGGAACATCACCACGCCCAGCACCGCGGCGATCATGCCGGCGAAGGTGAACAGCGTGACGCGCGCGCCGCCCAGCTTGTCGGACACCCAGCCGCCCACGGGGCGCGTCAGCGAACCCACCAGCGGGCCGAGAAACGCGTAGGTCATGGGATTGACCTCCGGGAACAGCGTCTTGGTCAGCATGGCGAAACCCGCCGAGAAGCCGATGAACGAACCGAAGGTGCCCACGTACAGCCAGCACATCAACCAGTTGTGCTTGCGTTTGAAAATCACGGCCTGGTCGGCGAAGGACGCGCGCGCGTCGGCGATGTCGTTCATGCCGAACCACGCGGCGATGGCCGCGATGGCGATGGGGATCACCCAGATGAAGCCGGCGTTCTGCAGCCACAGGTTCTGCTGCGCGCCGTTGACGGTGATTTCCTGCGGTGCGCCGCCCGCAACACCGAAGATGCCCACCGAGATCACCACCGGCACCACGAACTGCACCAGCGATACGCCCAGATTGCCGATGCCGGCGTTCAGCCCCGTGGCCAAGCCCTTTTTTTCCTTGGGAAAGAAGAAGCTGATGTTGGCCATGCTGGAACTGAAGTTGCCGCCGCCCAGGCCGCACAGCAGCGCCAGGATCAGCAGCGTGGGAAACGAGGTGGTCGGGTCCCGCAGCGCGAACCCCATGCCCAATGCCGGAATCAGCAACGAGGCCGTGGAGATGGCCGTCCATTTACGGCCGCCAAAAACCGGCACCAGGAAGGAATAGAAAATGCGCAGGGTGGCGCCGGACAGCGCGGGCAGCGCGGTCAGCCAGAACAGCTGGTTCTTGGACAGCATGAAGCCGGCGCGGTCCAGGTTGACCACCACCACGCTCCACAGCATCCAGATGCTGAACGCCAGCATCAGCGCCGGAATGGAGATCCAGAGGTTGCGGTTGGCGACGCGCGCGCCGGTCTGCTTCCAGAAGCCGGGATTATCCGGCTCCCAACGCGATAGGACTTGAGTGGACATGATGAAGGCTCTCTTTACGTGGAAGGGGTCGAGCGCGGGCTCAAGCGGTTTGCTTGCGAACGGCCGCCGAGGCGCTGGCCGCGCTTTCCGGCCGGAAACTGAAGTGCATGAAGACCAGCGATACGCAGACCGTGCCGTACAGCAGCATGAAAGCGCTGGAACGCACGCCGGTCAGGTCCAGCAGCACGCCGAACAGGATGGGCAGGATGAAGCCGCCCAGGCCGCCCGCCAGGCCGACAATGCCGGACACGGCGCCGATGTTTTCGCCGAACTCATCCGAGATGAACTTGAAGACCGACGCCTTGCCGATCGCCATGGCGATGCCGACGATGAACAGCAGCACGGTGAACGAGACGGGTCCCAGCGCGATGCCGAAGCTGCGCGGGCCATTGGCCGTCATGATGGTGAATTCGGTTTGCGGATAGCTCAGCAGGAAGAACGCCACCCAGCACACCCACATCACCCACCATGTGGTCTTGTAGGCGCCGTGGCGGTCCGAGATCCAGCCGCCCAACGCCCGCAGCACGCCGCCGGGCAACGAGAAGCAGGCGGCCAATAACGCGGCCAGCTTCATGTCGAAGCCGTATTCGCCGATGTAGTACTTGGTCATCCACAGCGCCAGCGCGACATACCCGCCGAACACCACCGAGTAGTACTGGCAGTAGCGCCAGACGCGCGGGTCCTTCAGCATGGCGAACTGCGCGGACAGGGTCGCGCCGCGCGTGACGCGGTGGGCGGGGTCCGACGCGGAGAACATCCAGAACAGCACGGCGGTGACCAGCAACGCCACGGCATACACCTGGGGCACGATGACCCAGGCACCGCCAGCGGCCGCGATCAGCGCCGGCGCCACGAACTTGGTGATGGCCGACCCGGAGTTGCCCGCGCCGAACACGCCCATCGCCAAGCCTTGCTTGCTGCGCGGGAACCAGCGCGCCACGTAAGGCGTGCCGACCGAGAACGAGCCGCCCGTCAGGCCGACGAACAAGGCCAGCACCAGGAAGTGCCAGTACTCGGTGGCATAGGACAGCAGCCAGATCGGCACGACCGCCAGCAGCATCAGGATGAAGAACACCGGGCGGCCGCCATAGCGGTCGGTCCAGATGCCCAACGGCACCCGCACCAGCGACCCGGTCAGGACCGGCATGGCGGCCAACAGGCCGAACTGGGTTTCGGACAGGCCCAACTGGGCCTTGATGGGAATGCCCAGCACCGCGAAGATCATCCAGACCGCGAAACAGATGGTGAAGGCGAATGTGCTGGAAATCAGGACCCGCATCGGCCTGCCGGACGGGGAAGTTGCTGCTGTCATGGTTGTTCTCGCTTGGCTCACTGATACAGGCCCTAGCCTAGGGACCGGCCGCCCTCGCCGCCATTCGCCGGCTGACCATCCGGCCCCTGCCAATGTGCCTAGTCACCGCAGGGTTCCCGGGCGGGTTTGCGTTGCGTCAAACAATCACGCTGGTGACCGCGCGGCCTCGGTATTAATATGTATTGTCAATACACCTTAAACACCGCAGACCGCCATGCCTCCGCTGATGACCATCGACGAACCCGCTCCGGCCGCCCGGCCGCCCCGCCCCCAATGGCGCGCCTTCACCGAAATGGGGTTTCGCCCGCTGTACCTGGCGGGCTGCTTCTGGGCGCTGGCGTCCGTGTGGTTGTGGGTACACGCCCCGGCGCGCATCACCGGCGTCATGGGCGGCATGTACTGGCATGCGCACGAGATGCTGTGGGGCTTTGTCGCCACCATCGGCGTGGGCTTTCTGCTGACGGCGGGCGCCAACTGGACGGGCAAGAACCCGTTGCGCGGCAATGCGCTGGCTGCACTATGCCTGCTGTGGATCGTGGCGCGCGCGGGCTACCTGATGCCGGGCCGGCCGGCGTTCCTGGTGGCCGCCGCCGCCGATCTGGGGTTCTTCCTGTGGGGCGCCGCCGCCTTGGGCCGCGCCGTCTGGGTCACGCGCAAT
>LNAP01005183.1_pt1 | contig 11676 bp, 11 predicted proteins | sample 602601 | NCBI WGS metagenome assembly LNAP01 (sample SAMN02440304, study PRJNA202911) | soil metagenome | biome: Subtropical and temperate rainforests or woodlands; isolation source: soil samples (1 kg each in a 20% v/v slurry with milli Q water) were... ... | reverse complement strand
GCCATATTTCCAAGCCTTTATGCGTGAACATGGGCTTCGGCATCCGGCAGCGGTCGACCACGCCCCTGCTGTCGGCGGCGGAATTGCAGGAACTGGGCGTGGCCGTCGTGATCTTTCCTCGCTTGCTGACTTCCTGCGCATTGATGGGAATGAAGAACGGCCTGGCATTGCTGCAGCAGTCCCTGGACAGCGGCAAGGCCGTCGACCGCCCCGACGCCACCGTGACGTTCGAAGAACTGAACGAGATCATGGGGATGCGCGAAGTGCAAAGCCTGGAGGACCGCTACCTGACCAAAGCGCAAAAGCAAGCCAAATATCACGGGGAGGCGTCCTCGCCCGTGGCGCAAAGGCAGGCCTGACATGGACGCCCACCCTGCCCGCCAGTTGCCGCAAGGCGCGGTCGACTGCCATGCGCACGTCATGCAAAAAGACGCTCCGCTGGCGGCAATGCGCCATTCGGCGCCGGCCCGGGATGTCTCGGTGCAAGAATACTTGAGGATACTGGATGCTCATCATGTGGCTTTCGGGGTCCTGACGGCCCCCAGCTTCTATGGCACCGACAACTCGCTTCTGCTGGCGGCCCTCGGCGAGGCGAGCGGCCGATTGCGCGGAACCGTCACCGTGGATCCGGACATCGCCCATGGCGAATTGCTTGCCATGAAGGAAAAGGGGGTGTGCGGCGTCCGGCTGAACTGGATAAAGCGCCCGGCATTGCCGGACATCTCCAGCGCGCAATACCAGCGGCTGTTCGACCTGCTGCGGGAGCTGGATATGCATGTGGAAGTATTCATCGAAAGCCGGCTGCTGGGCCAGGTCCTCCCCGCCATCCAGCGCAGCAAGGCCAAAATCGTCATCGACCATTTCGGCAACCCGGAGCCGGAGCAAGGAACCGATGGCGAGGGCTTCAAGCGCTTGCTGGACGCCATCCACTGCGGCAATACCTGGGTCAAGCTTTCCGCGCCGTACCGGCTGGGCGGCGCCAGCATCCAGCCCTATGTGGACCAACTGCTCCAGGGCAGCGGCGGCGAGCGCGCCGTATGGGCGACCGACTGGCCCTGGGTCGGCTTCGAAAACCAAATCACTTACCGGCAGTGTGTCGAATGGCTGTTCGACTGGGTCCCCGATGAGAAGCTCAGGCATAAGATTCTCGTGGAGACTCCCGGAAAGCTGTTCGGTTTCTGAAGCCGGGCGGGATATTTATTGTCTTGAGCAGTCGAGGTCATAGGCAACATCGAACGTTAGCGTTGTACCCACCAGACGGATGCAAGGAGACAAAAATGAAATCATATCGCGCATTAATCACCGTACTGTTATTGGCGGCGGCGCAGCTCGCCCTGGCCAAGGACGTGGTCAAGCTCATCGTGCCCACGGCGCCGGGCGGCGGAACCGATGTGCTGTTCCGGGCCATCGCCAGGCAGGTCGAGCCTTTTCTGGATGCGACAGTGGTGATACTCAACGAGAGCGGCGCCGGCGGCACGATAGGCGTCAGCGGGCTCACGCGGGCGGCCCCCGACGGGAAGACCATAGCTGGGGTCTGGATGGGGCCCATCACGGTGGCGCCGCATACCATCAAGACGACATACGGGCTGGATGACTATATTCCCGTGATACAGCTCGACAGCGCCCCCTACGTCCTGTGCGTGCGCAACGACTTTCCCGCCAAGGACGGCAAGGCCTTCATCGAGGAATTGCGCAAGCATCCGGATAAATACACTTATGGCACGGACGGCGTGGCCGGCCCTGGCCAGTTGTCCGTCGAGCGGGTGTTCAAGGCGCTGGGCATCTCGGCCCGCGACATCCCCTACAAGGGCGCCGGCGAGACCATGCCCGCCTTGCTCGGACGCGTGATCGACATTTATTCCGGTTCGGTTCCGCTGGGCGTCAATCTGGAAAAGAACGGCCAGGGCAAGTGCCTGCTGGCGACTTCCGCCAAGCGGATATCGGCCTTGCCCAATGCCCTCGGCCTGGAGGAGCTGGGCATTGCGGATCACGAAACGCTGCTCTGGCACGGCATCATCGTCCCCAAGGGCACACCCGCGCGCGAGGTGGAGAAGATACAGACCGCTTTTGAGAAGGCCGCCAATTCGCCCGACATGATCAGCTTCTTCGAAACCGCCGGCGTGGAAAAATCCATCATCGTCGGCGACGCGCTTAAAAAGCGCATCAGGCAGGAGTACGACGCGCTCGGAGAGCTGATAGTGTCGTTGGGACTGAAGCAGAAATAGCGGTTCGGCGCGCCCGCCTTCCCTTGCGCGGCATAGACCGGTTTACTGGAAAAGCATGTTTTCCGCATGCCGGGCAATGGCAAGGCTGGCCGTCAAGCCCGGCGACTCGATTCCGAAAAGATTCAGCAAACCGGGCACGCCATGTTCGCGCGGGCCATCGATGACGAAGTCGGCCGGCGCCTGCCCGGGCGCGGAAATTTTGGGCCGTATGCCTGTGTAGCCGGGCACCAAGGCATCATCGGGCAGGCCCGGCCAGTATGTGCGTATGGCGGCGTAGAAGCCCTGGGCCCGGGCGGGGTCGACCTTGTAGTCTTCTTCCGGAACCCACTCGGTATCAGGGCCGAATTTGGCCTGGCCGCCCAAATCCAGCGAAAGGTGGATGCCCAGGCCGTCCTCGACTGGAACCGGGTAGATCAAACGCGAAAAAGGGGCGCGCCCTTTAAGGCCGAAATAGGTGCCTTTGCAGAAATAGCGCTGCGGAATCGCGGCCGGGGCAATGCCAAGTATGTTTTGCGCGACCTGCGGGGCGTGGATGCCCGCGGCATTGACGAGCGTGTTGCATGAAAGGCTTGCCGCCTCGTCGCCGCCAAAATCAAGGACAAAGCCTCCGCCCGCGCGCCGCTGGCCGGACAGGAAGGAAGTATGGAATACGCATTGGGCGCCGGCGTGTTCGGCCTCGCCCTGAAGCGAGAGCATCAACGCATGGCTGTCGACAATGCCGGTCGAGGGCGACAACAGCGCCGCCACGCAGTCCAGCGCGGGCTCCAAAGCCAGGATATCGTTGCGCGTCAGGCGCTCGAGGTCGGTCACGCCATTGCCATGCGCCCGCGCGGCCATGCCATCGAGCTGCGCCATCTGCCGCGGCGCCGTCGCCACAATGAGCTTGCCCAATCTACGATGGGGTATGCCGCGCTCCACGCAATATTGATAGAGCATCCGCTTGCCTTCGACGCAAAGCCGCGCCTTGAGGCTACCGGCTGGATAATAAATACCGGCATGGATGACTTCCGAATTGCGGGAACTGGTGCCCGTGCCTATTCCCTCGGCGGCCTCGACCACCAGGACTTCTCGCCCATTCAGCGACAGGGCGCGGGCGATGGCCAGGCCGACCACGCCGGCACCGATAACTATGCAATCTATATCAGCAGTCATGTTCTTGCGACTGGCTAGCAGTCCGTTGGCGAATCAATTGCCGGGCCATGGCGCGGCCAGCACCGTTCCAGACTGGGCTTCTGTAATGTAGAGCAGCCTGGGCGATCCGCCGCCGCGGGCAGGCCCAAGGGCGATATTGGTGGTGTTGGCGCCTGTCGCGCTCGCCAATGCATGCGTAAGCTCGCCGCGCGGCGAGAACACGAATATGTGGCCCAGCCCCACATGCGCCACCATAAGGTTGTCCGATTCGTCCAGACACAGCCCGTCCGGACCGCCCGGGCCGAACGTATTGCAGAAAACACCCACCTTTGCAACCGACCCATCCGGCATCAGCGGCACCCGCCATACCGAATTGGCGCGGGTCGCCGCGACAAACAAGGTTTTCTCGTCCTGCGACAAGGCAATGCCATTCGGGCTGGGCATGTTTGACAATAAACAGTCAAGGCGGCCATCTCCGGCCAGGCGGAAGACTCTGCCCGTCGGGTCGTGCATGCCTGTCTGCCCCTGGTCCGTGAAATAGACGGTTCCGTCCCGGGCGATGCACAAATCGTTGAGCCCCTTGAAGCTCTCTGAATGCCGGCGCGCCAATACCGGAATGATTTCGGGCTTGCCGGGATCGAGGCTAAGCAGCCCCTTGCGATAATCGCAGATCAGCAGCGTTCCGTCTTCCTTCATCGCCAAACCGTTGGGCCAGCCGTCATATTCGACGAGCAGCGACCATTCCCCGTGCCGATCGATACGGAAAATTCGCCCGAAGGGAATATCGGCGACAAACAGGTTTCCGGCCGCATCGCAGACCGGGCCTTCAAGAAAGGAATCAGCAGCCTTGCCGCCCTGATTGGCGTCGGACCATTCATTCGTCTGATTTTTCCTGTAGCGGTCCGGCAGGGTTGCGAATACCGTTGTGCCGAGCTGCCTGGGAGGGGCCAAGTGTAGAGTCATATTCCGCCACCATGCTTGTCGCGCCCATCCTTGCGGACTGCCAGGCAATCCGCAAGGCTCATGCGCGTATGTATTATTGCGCCTCGATATTGTTTTCTTCGATGACTTTGGTCCAATGCTCCATCTCGCCATATATGAAAGCCTTGCTGTCGGATGGCGAACCGCCTATCGGCTCTCCGCCCATGCTTATGAGCTGCTTCTGCACTTCGGCATCGCCAATGGCGTCATGCGCCGCGGAGCTGAGCTTTTCAATGATCTCGGCCGACGTGCCCTTGGGGGCGAACAGCGCATTCCATTCATATACTTCGAAGCCTGGAACACCGGCCTCGGCCATGGTGGGTCCTTCGGGCAGAGCCTCCGAACGCTTGGACCCCGTGGTCGCCAGCGCGACGGCCTTTCCACTCTTGACGAACGGCAGGCTCGATGCGCCGTTGGCAAACATGATCTTGACCTGGCCTCCGGCCAGATCCGTCATGGCGGGGCTTCCACCCTTATAAGGAACATGCAGCATGTCCAGCTTGAACTGGCTGGCAAACAAGGCCGCGGCCAAGTGCTGCACCGACCCTATCCCCGAAGATGCATAAGTGATCTGGCCAGGCTGCTCTTTCGCCATTTTCACCAGATCCTGCACGCTGCCGGCCCCGAATTTCGGCGTTTTCACCAGAAGGTTGGGAAACTTCACCAATAAAGATATCGGCACGAAATCATTCTTGCTATCGTAGGGAAGCTTTTTGTATAGCCCGGGATTGATCGCGAATCCCGTGGCATCCAGCAGGATGGTATAGCCGTCCGGCGCGCTATGAGCCACGGCGCTGGCGCCGATCTGGCCGTTCGCCCCAGGGCGGTTCTCCACGACAATCTGTTGCCCGAGCGATTGCGCCATCTTTGCCGAAACCAGCCGGGCGACGATGTCCGCGCCGCCGCCCGCCGGATATGTGACGATGAGCCGGACAGGTTTATTGGGCCAATCATTGCTTGCGGCGAAGCCGGCTTTCGAGCCGGTGATGCCCAGCGCCAGCATCGCGAGCAGAAGCAATATGCGTTTGGAAGGACGTGCCATGGTTGTAGTCTCCACTTCTTGTAATTACAGGGTTATAGAAAAAAATAATGAAATCCCTCAGCGGCCGGTGAATGAGGCCGGCCGTTTCTCGCTCCAGGCGCTGAGCCCTTCCTTGAGATCTTGCGAGCGCAGCGCCTGCGCCTCCCGCAGCTTGAATTCCCATCGGTCGAATTCGTTTCTTGCCATATCGTTGATGGCCCGCTTCGCGCCTTGCACGGCAAGAGGCGCCTGCGCGATCAGTCTTGCGGCGATCGCCATGACCCGCGCGTCCAGCGCTTCGGCCGCGACTATTTCGCTCAGGAAACCGACGTCCAGCATCTTCTGCGCATCGATTTTCTCCCCCAATAGAAATAGCTCTTTGGCCGTTTGCATTCCCAGGCGGCTGGTAAAACGCTGTATCCCCGACGGGTAGTAGAGCAGCCCCAATGCGGCGGCCGGCATGAACATCTCGGTCGCCGGCGTCCCGATGCGGAAATCGCAGGCCAGCGCCAAGTCCGTGGACCCGCCGTATACGCCGCCGTGCAAGCGCGCAATGGTGGGTTGAGGCAGGCGCTCGAACGCTTCGATGACCGCCTCGAAAGGGTTTTCTAGGGTATCGGCCGCTGATTGGCCCGCGATGTCGACGATTCGTCTTATGTCGTAGCCCGCGCTAAAGTAGCGTCCGGAAGACTCGATAATAATGGCGCGGACTTCTGGCCGGGCGCTCAACTGCCCGCAGTAATCCAGCAACAGGTCCAGATCTTGAGGCTCGAGGCGATTGGCCTGGGCTGGGCGCCGCAAGCGGATCCGGGCGATGTGTTCGTCAATATGGAGGCTGGGGGCATCAGAAGTAGGCTGGAGTTTCATTATTATTTAACTTGATTGTGTAATTATTAAACAGCAGTATATAATTATGACTGAGGATATGCAACATGAAAATACAAAATAACCTGGCGTCCACGGTTAGGGAAAAAATCGAGGACGAAATGGCCGCGGGGCGCTATGCGCCCGGCGAACTGCTGGACGAGAAAGTTCTGGCGGAGCGCTACGGCGTGTCCCGCACCCCCGTGCGCGAGGCAATCCAGCAATTGTGCGCACAGGGCCTGGTCTATCACGTTCCGCGCGAAGGCGCGTTTGTCGCCAAGCTGACGAGCAAAGAGCTGTTGGCGCTGCTGGAGCTGCTCGCCTATCAGGAAGGCCTGTGCGCCATGCTTGCGGCCCGCCGGATAACGGCCGACAGGCTGGAAGCCATGCAAGGCATGGTCGAGCGCTGCGAAGTCGCCGCAAAACAAGGAAATTACCAGTTATACGCAGAAGAGAATGTCGCCTTCCACGAGCTTCTGTATGCAAGCTGCCGTAATGAATATTTGATCAGGCAGGTAACGGCGCTGCGCAGGCGCTCGCAGCTGTATCGACGCAATAATTTTCACCAGGTCGGGCGGATGCTTGAATCCGCCGCCGATCACCGTTCCATCCTGACCGCCATCGAGAAGCAGGATGAGTGGGGCGCGTTTCGCGCTGCCGTCGATCACATCGCCGTAGCCGGCCGTTCATTCGCCGAATTTCTCATGACACTGCAAGACGAGTTCGTATCGGATCGCGAGCATGTGCCACCTTTTTTTCCTCCCGACCATCACTGAGGCAACTTATGACACTTTCCCATTCAGGCAAACCCGGCCCCTTGAGCGACCTGATCGTCATCGATCTGACCCGTTATTTATCCGGGCCTTATTGCTCGCTGCTGCTTGCCGACCTTGGGGCGCGTGTCATAAAAATAGAAAGCCCCGCCACCGGCGACGATTCGCGCTATGTTCCGCCCATCTTCGACGGCCAATCCGCATACTTCATGTCCATCAACCGCGGCAAGGAGTCGATTGCGCTGGACTTGAAGAACGAGGAGGACAGGCGGGTCCTGGACTCCCTGCTGAATGAAGCGGACATCCTCGTGGAAAATTTCCGGCCGGGCGTCATGGATAAACTGGGATATTCCGCGGAGTCCATCGCGCAGCGCTATCCCTCCCTCGTCTACGGGTCGATTTCCGGATTCGGACAGACAGGTCCATGGCGCGACTTGCCGGCCTATGACTTAGTGGTACAGGCGTTGAGCGGGATGATGAGCATCAATGGCCAGCCGGATGGTCCGCCGACGCGGGTGGGAACTTCCATCGGCGACCTGGGCGCCGGCATATACGCGGCCCTTGCCATTGTTTCCGCCATCCATGAGCGCGCGCGCACAGGCCGCGGCGGCCGCGTCGACGTCGCCATGCTGGACTGCCAGGTAGCCTTGCTCGAAAGCCACTATATGCGATACCACGCAAGCGGCGAAGTGCCGGGCCGGATAGGCTCCCGTCACCCGCTCATCACCCCTTTCGACACTTTCGAGTGCAACGACGGCTATCTGGTGATCTGCACCGTTGGCGATGCCATGTACCAGGCGCTGGTAAAGGCGGTGGGGCGGCCGGAGCTCGCCAGCGACGAACGCTACCTGACGCCGCAGGACCGCCTGCGCAACGGGGAGGTGTTCAAAGCCGAGTTCGAGGCGCATTTGAAAACGGCGAATCGGGAGCATTGGCTAAAAGTGATAGGCCAAGCCGGCATCCCCTGCAGCCCCATCAATTCCATCACCGATATGTCCGATAGCCCTCAACTGGAAGCGCGCGGGGTGTTCGTCAATGTCGAGTCGGCCAATGGGTTCTCGTACAAGGCGGTGCGCTCGCCGATGAAGCCCGCCATGGCGACTTCAGGCGCAATCAACGAGACCGAGCGCGCGCCCACGCTGGATCAGGATGGCGAACGCATCCGTGGCGAGCTCTTGAAAATGGCGGCAAGCTGACAGGATCACATCGTCGAGCGCTCAGTCCACCGACGCGCCCGATTGCTGCACGGCCTTGCCCCATTTTTCGATTTCCGTATCGATGAACGCTTTGCCTTGGGGCAGCGTCAGCGGCATGCCTTGCGCGCCGCGGCTTTGGAACGCCTCCCGGATGGCGGGCGACTCCAGGATGCCGACGACTTGCCTGTTCAGGAACTCGACCACTTCAGGCGGCGTGCCAGCGGGCGCCAGCAAGACCGCCCAGCCTATGGCTTCGAACCCCGGGTAGCCGGACTCGGCCACAGTGGGCACGTCGGGCAATTGGTCGACACGCTTGCTGGTGGTGACCGCCAGCGCAATGGCGTTCTTGCTCTTGATATGCGGCAGGCCCGCGGTGACCGAATCCACCATCAAGGGCACGTGATTCCCTAAAAAGTCGGCCTGGGCCGGGCCGCTGCCTTTATAGGGGATATGCCGAAGCGATATCCCGGCGGCGCTCTTGAGCATCTCGGCCGAAAGATGCTGCGTTCCGCCTATGCCCGCGCTGGCGTAGGCCAGTTTGTCGGGATCGGCCTTGGCCTGTTCCACCAATTGCTTCAGCGTGGCAATGCCGGACTGCGGGTTGGCGAGGAAGACCAGCGGCACGGAGAAAATGCCGCTGACCGGGATAAAGTCCCCGGCAAGCGAATAGCCCGCGTTCTTGTACAAGGTCTGGTTCACCGCGGCGGCGCTGCCGCCCACCACCAGCGTATAGCCGTCGGGCTTGGCGCGCGCCACGTACTGCATGCCGATATTGCTGCCGGCGCCCGCCTTGTTCTCGACCACGACCGGCTGCTTGACCGCCTCGGCGAGTTTCTGCGCCACTTCCCGGGCGAAGATATCGGTCGCCTGCCCGGGCGGAAAAGGCACCACGAGGGTAATGGGCCGGTCCGGATAGGCGGCGCAGGCCAGCCCGCTGGCGCTCAGCAACAGCGCAGCAAGCAGGGACTTCTTAAATGGGCATGGGAAGGACATGTAGGCAACCTCGTTGGGCAGTAGGATGGGGCCGGGCGCTGTAAGACATATGTTTTGAACCATATGTTTTGAACGATACTATAGCAAGCCAGGCCCATGGCCGTTTCCCTGCCCACCGCCATTTCTGCCCTTTACATCCCGCAGTCCCAGAACCGCAAGTCAGAAATCGTTCTCACACCCGACAATCAGTTGCCTCTGCCGCCCCAGCCCTTCTATGCCCAGAGTTACGATATTTCCGGGTTTGAGCCATTGTTGAGGGCTCATGCCCATCCCCACGCCGGGTGGCGTGCCGGTAGAAATCAGATCGCCCGGCAGCAGAGTCATGTACTGGCTGCAATAGGATACGAGGCTGGGCACATCGAAAATCATGGTCCGGGTGTTCCCTGTTTGGCGGCGTATGCCATCGACATCCAACCACATATCCAGGTTACCGGGATCCGCTATTTCATCGGCGGTTACCAGCCAGGGGCCGACGGGACCGAAGGTATCGCAACCTTTGCCCTTGTCCCACTGACTGCATTGCAACTGAAACGCGCGTTCGGATATATCGTTTACTACGCAATATCCCGCGACATAGTCGAGCGCCTGCTCTTTGCTCACATAACGCGCCGTCCTTCCTATCACGATGCCAAGCTCGACCTCCCAATCCAGTTGAGAAGAATGCGGCGGCTGTATCGTGTCATCGTTGGGACCACACAGAGCCGAGGGAGCCTTCAGAAAGATAATAGGCTCCGCCGGTATAGCCATCTTCGCCTCTTTGGCGTGATCCGAATAGTTCAATCCGATGCAAATGAACTTGGACATGCCCTCCCACGGCACGCCAAGACGTGGATTGCCAGGGACGATGGGAAATCCGTCGACTGGCATGGACGCCAGATTTTCGAGACTGTCTCTGGCCAGATCCCGTGGCGTCAGATTGCGCATGACAGATGAAACATCCCGGAGCACTCCTTGCGGGTCCACAATGCCGACTTTTTCGGCTCCCTGTTCGCCATAACGGCACAGCTTCATATAGATTCTCCTGTGTCAAAGACCTGCGCGATTACGGCCCCGAACTGCCGTATTCACCACATTGATGGGCCATGCGCCCGAAAGCGCACGCCGGACCTCGGAAGGCGCGCCAGCTTGCAGGCCCGCCATGGCTTCCTGGCTATACCATGCCGCATGCGGCGTGATTACGACGTTATCGCGGTTGCGCAGCGGATGGGACGGCGGCAATGGTTCGAGATCGACGGTATCGAGGGCGCATCCGGATATCAAGCCCGCATCCAGCGCCCTGACAAGGGCCCCGGTATCGACAATAGGACCTCTTGCCACATTCACAAGCAAAGCGCTTGGCTTCATGCGGGCAAACGCAGCATCCGCGACAAACCCCCGTGTCTGCGCCGTAAGGGGAAGGTGAAGGGAAACGATATCCGAACGGCCAAGCAACTCGTCCCACCCGGTCTTCTCGCCTGGCACGCCATGCACCGCGCCGTCGACATTGGGATCAAAAAATAGAATTTTCAGGCCGAAAGGAGCTGCGCGCAGAGCGACCTCGCGCGCTATTCTTCCGAATCCCACGAGGCCCAGTGTCATCCCTTTCAGGCGGGAGATAGGCTTGCCATTGAGAACGCTCCATTGCCCAGCCCTGACATCCCGATCATATAGCGCGACTTTCCGCGAGGCTGCAAGTATCAGCGCAAGCGTATGCTCGGCGACTTCTTCGATACAGTACGTTGGGTTATTGGTCACGATGATGCCGGCGTCCGTCGCCGCTTCGAGGTCGATTGTGTCGACGCCTATGCCATAGCGAGCAATAATGCGGCACTTCGGCATGCGAGCCAGGACCTCTGCAGTAATTGGTCCGGCATAGGTATTTAGCAAAGCATCGCAGTCCGCGGCCTCGGCCAAAAACTCATCGGGATCCAAGGTGTTCAGCGCAACAAGGTCCGCCAGCCCGCCCAGTATGCTTTTTTCAACATCGAGCTGGGCCCAAACATAATCCGTTAAAACGACTTTGAAACTATCACTCATTATTCAGCTCCATACTATTCACCACGCCACATCGGAGCACGCTTGCCCAGAAATGAAGTCAAACCTTCGCGAAAATCCGCGGAAGAATATGCGCGGGCGACAAGATCCCGCGCCTCGGGCTTTCCGCCGCCTCGCAATCGTAGAAGCTCGAGCTTGCTCACCTCGAGCGTGATCGGCGCAAGCGATGCTATCCTGGAGGCCAGTGATTCCGCATGAGCAAGCAATTGCTCCCAATCCGGCAACACTTCGCTCACCAATCCCCAGTCCCGCGCTTCGGCCGCGCTGATCAAACGCGCAGTGAACAGCAACTCTTTCAGGCGCGCCGCTCCCATCAAGCCGGAAAAGCGCTCGACATTCTCGATGGACAGGCAGTTGCCCAATGTCTTAGCCATTGGCAAGCCAAGGCGCAGATTCTGCTGCGCGATGCGAATATCGCAACATGCGGCGATCGCAAACCCGCCCCCCGCGCATACGCC
>LNAP01005182.1_pt1 | contig 11676 bp, 18 predicted proteins | sample 602601 | NCBI WGS metagenome assembly LNAP01 (sample SAMN02440304, study PRJNA202911) | soil metagenome | biome: Subtropical and temperate rainforests or woodlands; isolation source: soil samples (1 kg each in a 20% v/v slurry with milli Q water) were... ... | reverse complement strand
TGACAGGAGAAGGTACTGAACTGTACAGTGTGTGAGTGTGTGAGTGTGTGAAATACTTTGCGTAAGTTGCAGAGTTTCAAAAGTCTTTAGCTGCTTGGAAACTTGCGTTTCTCTTGCTTGTTTCCTTTCGTGTTTCATTTTGTTTACCCTACTTCTATCCTTTACTATTCAGCCGAGGAAGGGCGGCATGCGATAGTTCCGTTGGATGCGTCGATAGTGGACATCTACAAAGACAGCCACGCAGTGATATTCATGATCGACCCTTTCGACAGACAGTCCCTGCAGTATGTCAGGTACATTAAATTTGCTGGTTATCTTCTGTGATTGTGTATCCATGTAGATATTCAATTACAAACTCCAGATCATGCAATATTTTTACCTTGCTAATAACACAGTAAATACAACGACTACCTTTCTCTTCCTGCAGAGATAAATACCCACAAGTGCCAGGGCATGTATCGATCCTAATCATAGTCAACTTCAAGTAAAATTCTTTACTTCTATGTTTTCGATTTGCATCACAATGTGTTTTTTAGATGCTTGCCTTCCAACACCATCACCATACAGAGACAAAGCTGTCCAAGGAAACAACCACACAATGGTAACGCTTCAAGAAGTGCAGGAAATGTGCGCCGAAATCCGCTCGTTCCGCAGCAACTGCGCCAACGACGATGTAACGGTGCTGGAAACATCGCTATTGGATTGCTATGGATTGCTGAATCTACATCATGTAAGCGTACTTTATATGTTTGACAATTTGTGGATTTTACTGAGCTCTTACCGCACCCGGGTTGGTAAGTTATATTCAAAAACAATGCGGATTATCTTTTCAACTTTTGTTTGTAAGCATGTTTTTTCTTCTTATTTCATCTTCTAGTACCTGGACGTGCCGTTCCTTCGGCTAAAGCAGCGTCTTTTGCAAGAGCAATTGGCGTCTGTGGAGTCAGATTTGCAGCTATGTCACGCCGATATGGAGCGCAAAACCAGTAGCGCGAGCAGCTATGAGGAGTATCTGAGGCAGTACAATGCACGAAAAAGGTACAATAATTTATTCTGTAATGTCAGATTGTGTTTTTTAGTACTTGAATGGAGTGTTTTGACCAGTTTTTCTGTTATGGAATTTATGACTTGTGTGTATTAATTGTGCTGCTTTTCAATAATAAAAAAATAATACAGGGAAAGAATGAAACAAAGCAACGGCCTGGACGATGCTAAACCAACTACTGCAAACGCAGAGCCCGCTGTACTGACACCACCACCAACACTAAAGTCAGCTATTCCGGCAAAGACTGCAGTGCACAATGTCCCACCTGTGCCGCCAGTGGTGGTCCCTCCCCACCCACAACTCACTATCATAGAAGACGCTACCGCCACCAATGCCACTGCTAATTCTACTGTTGCTGCTTCTATAGCTAATGTTACCCATGCTTTTAGCGCACCAGAACCTCTAAAGGTGGCTGAAGGAGCAGCACCGCCGTCGCCACCAAAACCTGCATCAACAGTAGTTCCTGTGTCTGTATCTGTTACGGATAACTCGGATACACCCAACTTAGTGCACCAGATGAGTGCTGCTAATAGTGATTCTGCTGCGAGTCAGTACGGTGGCTCGGTGGCGCCGTATGAGCCATCTCCGTACGTTGTCAGCGACGATACTTCTGTGACTCCTGAGTCTTCTGTTGTTGCACATGACCATGAGAGCTCCCTTCCTCTACAGCAAGCAGCAGCGGCTGTGTCAGTGGATGCTGTGAATCACTCCCTGAGCTACAGCGATGACGGCAATAGTAATATGAAGAGCGATGCAACTAATGCACAAGAGGATCACAATAACCCTGTCTCGCGCGGTGACTCTCCCGTTGAAACCGCTGTCTTTGAAGTGCCGCCAAGTGTGGATGGAGATGCCCAATTGGGCAGTTTTCTCGCACAAGATGATGAAGAGGAGGAAGAAGAAAAGGGAAATTGTACTAAAATAACAGCGATTATCACAGAATCTACTGAGGTTACACATGACACAAGTGCTGATAAGGAGGGTGACTCAGACAGCGACACGGCTGGCGCCTCTCCTACATCCAATGGCATCCACACGCGCACTAATCACAGTAACAGCCGTTCCACGCATAGTACAATCAAGAAAATTGCTGATGACGGTGATAGCAGTGATGAGGAGGCCATTGAGGGGGAAAGAGGGAATGCGAAACTGAACCAGAAGGTCAACTTTGGAGGCAAGTTGTTGCGAAGTGTGAAAAGTGTTACACAAAAGTCACCTACGGCCGTTACGACTGGCCCCAGTAGTGGTGGGTTAAGAAAAGCTCGTCCAAGTGGTAACAAAAATGTTAGTATTAATAGTGGGAATGTGACTAGTAACAGTGCTGTGTTGAAAGGTGTGACAGACCTGGAAGAGGTGGATCTTTAGGAAAACAATTAATTTCATCATTTCACTTGCTGCTCTTGATGCCTGCACTAAAGTTTACGGTGTTTAAAGATGTAAAGGCATCATCAATTCTTTCCTCTTTTACCAAACGAACAAATACAATAATTATGCTGGAATACTCCGTATATTTGTCCTAATCATTTAAGCACATGGGCCAATAGCCTTCTGCAAACCAGGGCGTGAAAGCAGTAAATCTACATATGCATGCAGTGCGGGATTAGCCTCCTTTTCGATCCAGGTAGGCACCATCTTATCTCTCGATTGCATGGCGAAAAAGCCCAATATTACATCTGCCGCGGTGAAGTTTGCCCCGCACAGGTACGGGCCACCTGACATTGCGAGTTGCTTGTTGAAGAAGGGAACAAAGATTTCATCGAAATACTTCTTGTTGGTGACGACATCGTCCATAGGCCTGGGTGCATCTTTGCCAAGTACTGCGTTTATAGGCGATGACGTGGCGATTAAATTATCAAGCGTACTTGCACACCATGATACCATCTGATAATACATTCCTACAGATGCGTCGTCTTTAGGAAGCAGCAGGCGGTCGACATCATACTTGTCCAGGAAGTAAGAGCAGATTGCCCCACCTTCAAACATAACTAAACTTCCGTGCGCCATTGTAGGAACTTTACCATTTGGGTTCATGTCCAACAACCACTGTGGCTTACTGGTTCTAAAAGCAGGAATATCCGTGAATGTACTGAGTTCCAAATTTGGCAAGGCATCACCATACAGCTGGCGCAGTTCGTGGTACAGCCATACTGGACGCGTTGATCGAAACCTTGGAATATGCACTAGGCGAATTGGTAACATCTCTTCCATGAAGTATGTGCTTCCTAACGCGGTGGATCTTTCAGGACAAAGTGATTGTGAAGCTACCGACTGCGAGATACCATGTTTAAGATTTGTCAAAGTACGTACTTGTGCACTAATGTGCGCCTGTACTACTCACTTCAGCTCATTAAGCGTTTATTGGAGTGACAATTTTGAAGAGATCCAAATGGACTCGCTTGATGAATCGAGTGCCGAGGGAAGTGTCACAAATAAGCCCCAGACGGCGTATCGTCCGGAGCTGTTCACTTTACTCGCAAGGTTGAAGTTGTCTATTGTATGAAACATTGAGATTTAGGAAGTATATGGAACGTATGAAGGAACCTTTGATTGGATTTATGGCACCCAAGCCTCAGACAGAGCGGACTATTAACTTGTTCCACACTCACACGGGAGATGTTAAGGAGGATAGAAAGAAAGAACTGGAACATGCGGAGAATGTTATTGTATCGAGTCGATACACTCTGTGGAATTTCCTGCCGAAGAGTTTATTGGAACAATTTCGTCGACTTGCCAACGTGTACTTTTTGGTGATCGGCATCATCGCCGTGATTGCAACAGAAACAAGCTACTTCGAGACCGCCGTGGAACCGGCAGGTATCTTGGGTCCCATGATTGTAGTGGTGTTAATTTCGGTGATTAAAGACGGCATCGAAGATGTCAAACGCCACAACCAGGATGCCAAGATCAACGCGCAGCTGGCACACAAGGTGTCCGAACACGACGGAGCCATCGCCGATGCTCAATGGCGCGAGTTGCATGTGGGCGACACGATTGTTCTGTTCGGAGACGAGGAGGTGCCGGCCGATGTAGTGGTGCTGGCTTGTGGAGGAGTGCAGGGACCCACCTCTTATGTAGAGACTGCCGCCATCGATGGTGAAACCAATCTGAAAATGAAGAATCCCTGCCTTGTCACAGGTACGTATTTTTATTTCTATTTATATGTTTGTGTATTTCTACCCGTTCGTTTGCAATGTGAGTATGCGCAGATTTGCAACCATGGTTGAAGTTTGACTTCACCTACATTTTCAAACTATTCCTTTTTACAATTAGGGCTGGACGACCCCAACGGCGACAGCAATGACGGCACGAACAAAAAGGATGCAAAGAGCAAGAAGGCAGGTGGTGGCGAAGGGTTGAGGCTCAATGCAGAGCGCACCAAAGTGCTGGACATGCAGACTTATCTGTAAGTTGGATTTCATTCTTTGATGCTTGTATTTGTTGTTGAGTTTTTTAATAGTTTATGTGATCCTCCACTGTTTGCATCGTGTTCATACTTTATTCGCTATTCACTCATGTCGAAAGATCTTACCATGTACTTCACCCATCCTTCACTTTTTATAGGAGCGCCACGATCACTGCGGAGGTGCCCAACGGATCTATCCACCGATTCAACGGATTTCTCGGCATCCCCGACGGCAGCAGTCCTTCTGTTAGTCACAACACTAACCATGGAGGCATGGGGAGCAGCACCACCAGGCTCAGTCACAGCAGCGGCGGGTCGCTGAGCACAGTGTCGCCTGGTAGCAAGAGCGGAGGTGAGTGTGTTGAGTATTTATTTTGTCATTTACGCACTGTTCAGCATTTTGCATTGTGTTGAGGTATGTGGAGCGCTACCACCTTTTCGCCGCGGAAATGTTATATCATAATACTTTTTCTCACTTTACACCTTGTGTTTTCTTTTATTTCCCAGGTTCCTCCCCCACTACCCCTCATTCCCTGCATGTGGTAGGCCAGGAGCAGCGCACCCTTACGGAGAAAAACCTTCTGCTGCGCGGCTCCATCCTGCGCGCCACCGAATGGGCCATTTGCTCTGTTGTGTACACCGGGGCGGACACCAAATTGTCGCTGAATAGCAAGAAAACCCCCTCGAAGATGTCCTCGGTCGATCGCATTGTGAATCGCACGATGTTGGTGGCCATCAGCGCGATGTTGCTGGTCTGCTTAATTAGCATGGCGTTCAGCATTGTCTGGGAGAACGACGACTCGAATGCAGAATATCTGTGTTTGAGTGCCACCGACCAGCAGGAAAAATACCCGAACGGGGGTGGCTGCGAGTCTGGCTCCACCTCCAGTGTGCTGACGATCTTCACCTTCGCGACCTTGTACAATAACTTTGTGTGTATTAGTATGTACGTGTCCCTGGAATTGGTGTATTTGTGCCAGTCTTACTTCCTCAGCAGCGACCTGAAGCTCTACGATCCTACTACGGATACTCCCGCAGAATGCCACACATCAGGTGGGTACATTTGGTATTGTGTGTATTTTTAATTCTTTGCTTTTATTGATACATCTTAAACTGTGGAAGTAATATTCAGTTGTTAAAGATGGAACGTTCAATTGCTGTTTTCTAAATTTCTCTCTCTCCCTTTTTCATTATTACACAGGCATGTGTGCTGACCTGGGCCAAGTGAAGTACGTTCTTTCTGACAAGACGGGTACCTTAACGAAGAACCTGATGGTAGTTCAGCACTTCTCTGTGGCCGACAAGGTGTTTGGGGACCCCATCTCCATTCCCGGGTCTGACGGCGAGCCCCCTACGTTGAGCACTGGTAAGTGTTTATTTTATGCTGCATGGCTGGCACATGTTTGTGTGTGGTATCTATTTGTATGATGTTTTGTTGAGTAATATTTGTTGTCACATTACTCTTCTGCAATTTCGTTGGAAATTTTATCTCATTCTTTCTTTTTCTCCGTTTCTTTTTTTCAGGCAAGAGTGGTGTGACTGGTCCTGTGCGCATCAGTGGCCGTGCTAATCCCACTAATAATAATAACACCACTACCACCGATAACCCTCTCCACGGCAATAGTGGTAAAAGCAGTCCAAAGAGTAGTAGTGCTCAAGATAAAAAGTCTACTGCTACTGCCACTGCTAATCCTATCAACAATGGTGCTGGTGCTGGAAATAACGGTAATGGTAGTGGCAAAGGAGATACTGTGGATCCGCCCAGCTCACTCGCCCTGCTGCAGCAGATGCCCCAAGGTATGTACATTGAATATGTTACTGTGTTTCTGATGCATCTGCTTTTGGATTTGTTTTCTTTTGGGAGACTTGTAGTGCATAGTATTCCATTATTATATGTCCTGGAAGTCTTCTTCTGTTGTTAGTGATGAAATTACCTAAAAATTTCAAATAAATTTCTCCTTCCCTTCCAACAGCCGGCGCTGCCTCCAATGAAGAGAACACGATCTTGGAGAGTTGGCTGCGTCGTCAATTCGTGCGCGTGCTGGTCTACTGCAACACAGCGATGTTAATGCCTGACACCACCGGGGCGGTAGCCATCACGGACCTCAATTCTCTGAAGGCCTCCCTTAACGCCGAGTCACCGGATGAAGTGGCGCTGATTGTGGCGGCGGCCCAGCACTGCGGCGCATTGTTGACGTCACGCAACGGAAACAGCATCGAGAGCAAGGGCATGGAGCGATACCAGTACTCCAGCACGCCAAACAAAGGAGAGACAGAGCCGGTGGATGGTTCCGCAGCTAGCTTCACAGGCCCCACGGAGAGACTGGAGCTGCTAGCCGTGAATGAGTTTGATAGTGACCGGAAGATGATGTCCGTATTGGTGAGAATCACCGATATTGCTGGGCCCTGTGCTACCAATGGTGGCAGTGGTAAAGGAGAGGAGGCGAGCAGTCGTATTTTCCTTCTCTGCAAAGGTAAGGGCGCAGTGACTTTTTGTTTTGTGCTGGTGTATCATTGATTTTACTATATCAGCGTGTAACCTGCAAGTTGAGTGCTCTTTGGTTTACCGTGCATGTATGATTTCAATAAACTTTAACCTTCGCCGCTTTATTTCACCAGGTGCGGACTCCTCTGTGCTTAAGAACTGCCTTCGCAATGGCACCACCTACACACCCCTGTGCATGTCGCACATCGAAAACTTCGCCAACGTGGGCCTGCGTACTCTCGTCGCTGCTTGTCGTGTGATCCCCGAAGAGATGGCGACTAGTTGGCTGAAGGACTACAAAGCAGCCGGCAATAGCATTCAGCAGCGCGCGGAGCTGCTCAGTGCCTGTGCGAAGCAGATTGAGAAGGACATGGTCATGCTGGGAGCCATCGGCATTGAAGATGAATTGCAGGATGGAGTGCCGGAGGTAAGATATGTATTGTGTTTGTTTTTTTTCCATGTTGGTGTCCAATTCAAAGGCGTGCTGTTTTGAATTGGTTGCCGTCTGACGTTGTCTGTAATTAACATATTCTTTGACACTGTTACGACTTTTATTACATTTATAGGCCATCTCTACACTGCACGCGGCGGGTGTGAATGTGTGGATGATCACTGGCGACAAGGCCGAGACCGGTCTGGCCATCGGTGAGTGTTCTTCTGTGTTTGTATGCTTTTTTGACATTTAGACATGTCGTTGTATGTCAGGTTTGCTTTTTTGGCAATACAACTCCAAGCATGTTTTTTATTTAGACTATTTTTATACCTTTTTATCACAGGCAAGAAGTGCAATCTGATTGACTTGCAAAGACAGGAGCTCGAGCGTATTGTGAACTTATCAGATGAAGCCCTTCGTTTGCGTGTTATGAACTTGCATAACTTTGTGTTCACGCGCAAGCAGAGAGAAGAGAAGAAGAAACACGACGAAATGAGATCCAAAGGTATGGGAAGAATAGTTGTTAGTTGTCTGCTTTATTTTCATTGTTGGAGAGAATCTGCTGGAGTACTTTAACCATTCCTTCTTGTCAACCATTCTATTTGATATATCACCTGACCTGTTTATACCTTCACCTCAACTCCCTACTCACGCAGAGAGTCCCTGGTACAGCACCTTGAAGAGTTTCTGCGGCTACAAGCGCCCTCCCTCACGTCAGAGCCTCGACGCCGCCGCCGCAGCTGAAGCCAACGCTGCGAACATGACGACCCGCGACTCCGAGAATGACGGCACTCCCAAGCCTGAATTAGCCTTGTTGGTGGATGGTATCTCCCTAGAGGGTCTCTGGGCTAGTGATGAGCTGAAGACGAGGTTTGTTGAGTCAGTGCAGCTCATCCCCACAGTGATTGCCTGCCGCGTGTCGCCGTTGCAGAAAGCCGCGCTGGTGAGAATGATCAAAGCTGCACCGGGCAACCCCGTCACTCTGTCCATTGGTGATGGCGCCAACGACGTTGGAATGATTCACGAGAGTCGTGTGGGTGTCGGAATCAGTGGAAAAGAAGGCCGGCATGCTGCGAACTCTGCGGACTTTGCTATTTCCCAGTTTTCTTTCCTGATCACGCTGATGTTCCATCATGGTCGGTATAATTACATTCGGTGCTCCAAACTGGTGCTCTATTCCTTCTTCAAGAACCTCCTGCTGGTGTCCCTGCTGTTCTACTACTGCACCTACAGTGGCTTCAGCGGTACCTTGCCCTTAGATAGTATTGTGTTCAGTGGGTATAATTTCTACTTGGGCTTACCGATTTTGGTGTTGGGGGCGATGGACTTCGATATTCCGAAAGAAGATGTGCTGCGTTTCCCCAAGCTCGCTTATGACACTGGTAAGTATGTATTTTAAATAGTGTATCACATCTTCTTTTGTTATCAATTCACCCTATATTACTGCTTTCGGTGATGAGAAGTACTCGTACAGTCTCTTTCACTTCAACGCATTTACTGACACTATCTATACACATTCTGTCTTTCTTTTTTTTTACATCGTTCGCACAGGTCGCAACGGCGAGATGTTGAACATGAAGAACATGGCCAAGTGGTGCCTCTTCGCCTTCTTACAGGGCCTGCTGCTGTTTGTTGTGATCATCCGCTTCATCGGCGGACCTTCCTTCATCACCAGCAGCAGCGGCGCCTTCGAGTTTGACATCTACGGCACCGGGCTAAATTCCGTCAGCGAGGGCTGGGGTCTAGGACTGTATCCTGAGGGGTTCATGCTGTACACTACCGCGGTAGTGGCGATGCAGTACAAAGTAGTGTCCATGAGTGTCACCCCCAACTACATCTTCTGGTTCCTCTGGGGTCTGTCCTTCTGCGGTTACGTGTTGTTTGTGTACCTCTATGGTATGTTCTCTACCCTCGACTTCTACAACTGCGTGCCTCAGGCGTTTGCACAGCCCATCTTCTGGCTGGCCATTCTCCTCGTGCCCCTGGCCCTGGTGGTGTCTGACTACTGCGTTGACTTTGTGTGGTCTGTGGTCGACCCCAGCAGCAGAGACATTCTGCTCGAGAAGCTTGCCCAGGAGGAAAGAATGCGCAGCAGAGAAAAGGACCGCAGCAGCTGCACCAATGGTGTTGTGATGCGGACTCTGTCTGAGCCTGGTAGTGGCGGCTCTGCACATGGCAGTAACAAGGAATAAGCGAACATGTGTGTACATAGCATAGCTTCACGCCTTTTGCCGAGTTTTTGGATATTGAAACTTGGGGGTTTTATGTACTTCCCAATGCTCTTTTAGGTTTGGTGACAGTCTATATTCTTTCTTCTGTGTATAAACCCAGCTAAATGTTAATGAACTGTGAAATTAAAAGCAACGACGATAAGAAGGATCGCTTTCGTTTATTTATTCCAGAATGGGACTGCATAAAGTATCAGTTTCACTGACGTATGGACTTCAAGTGAGTCACGTCGGAAAAAGACAATCGAAAAAGAACTTTTCGCATTCGCCAGCAGCTCTGAGAGCCAATCTTGAGCTTTGCTATCACTTCTCAAGTCGATCTTTTTCTGCGTTACTTGAAAATGGAGGTAGAATTCAACTCATACAATTTTGGAATCACATACAAAGAGTTGGGTTATTTGGATATGTCTGATGTCGACGCGTTGATATCAGAAAAAAATCTTGATGCCGCCAACAGTGCGAAGGTGGCTCTCCTTTATAAACTACACCCAGTCAGACAAAAAGGTAAAAATGTCAACAACATATATCAACATATTGCATGCTCTCGCGCACCAAATGACATTTCTATCAACGTCAGTTACATGTGCACACTTACTGAGCACCTTGAGGCTGCCCTGTCAAATTTGTTTTATTGTAACTTCAATGTCATTTATAGACGAACGAATTGAAGGTCTAAATAGCCTCCTGATCTCATCGCATGATGCAACTCGCTACAAGATCCAATTCGAAGTCACCATAAATAAGGAGAAAGGAAGAAAAAGGATATCCCGAGATATCTACAGAATGCTTACGTACCGACTGAGCGAGAAGTTTGGTGGATGGGTGGCTCGCTTGCCTGATGCCGTGTGCAAGTACCAGATCGTGCTGTTCCTGTGCTCGGCGTGCCGCACGGGCATCGCCAACGACGGGACGTTTACACCTCTCTGGAAGTTCGTTCAGAACATTCTTAAGGTGCCGTTGACCTCTGTCCACATTGCCCCCACCTCCTCCGAGCACAGTGACTGGTTTGAGCGCTTTGAAGTGGTGCGCGGACCCGAAGAGCCGCCGGGCTGGTCCGAGGATGAATCCGGAGACGAAGAAGTCGAGGATACTGAGAACATGGACTTCTTTTTGGCCTGAAGAGCAGATTGTTTGATATTGATTGCAGGTCTGTTCCTACCAGCCATTGCAAAATTAATATTGGTTTTTATATATTGCCACGCATCATCCACTGTTATCAATTCTTTGAAATAATTTCTACAAGCAAGCAAATTGAAGGGCATGTGATAATCTGCAGATTTTTATTAATTTCCGCACACTGCCAGTAAAGTCAGATTTTTACTGTAAAAAGAATAAAACACCAAAGTACACTGGTTGTGGCGATAGCAAATTTACGCCCAGGCGGGTTTCTCCGCTCCCACCTGCGAGATCACCGAATCCTTGCTACTAGCTTGTTGCATCGTCATCCCACTAACAACTCTGGTGCTTCTCGTAGTCTCTATACTCTCTTTGCTCTCCGTGCCACTGTTAGCATTTCGTTCAACATTAGCACTTGCGGTATTTTTGCTTGCGAGTGCGCCACCCCGGCCTTGTTTCCCTTCTTTGCGCTTCTGTTGGCGATATTCGCTGCGCGCCGTGCTAGCTAATTCTTCGATGCTCTTCTTTTGAGGTGCATTGTCTGCACTCAGATTAGTTGTGGTAGATGCAGCAATAGCCGCTGCTACCTCTGCAGCAGTCTTCATACTAACACCACCACCAGCACCAGCACCAACATTACCATCCATAGCAGTAGCTATCCTGGTAGTACGGCTACTACTCACTTCATTGTCATTCGTCAGGTGCGCGGGCCGCTGGGGTTTGTTCGCGATGGGCTTGCTTACACCCGCACCTACACCCGCACCAGCACCTGGACGGGGTTTATTCTTCTTCTCTCCTCGGCTACCGTAATTACCACCACCGCCACCGTTGGGCTTTTTCGGCTTCCCTACATCTGGATGGTTGGGTGGATGGCCGCCGAAATCGATCAGCTTTCCGCCCGGTTTCACCCATCGTTTATCATATTCACCTTGTGGGCCGGTATTAATGCGAGGGATCTGCGGATAA
>LNAP01005181.1_pt1 | contig 11679 bp, 14 predicted proteins | sample 602601 | NCBI WGS metagenome assembly LNAP01 (sample SAMN02440304, study PRJNA202911) | soil metagenome | biome: Subtropical and temperate rainforests or woodlands; isolation source: soil samples (1 kg each in a 20% v/v slurry with milli Q water) were... ... | reverse complement strand
CTGCGCCGCCGGCGCGCTTGCCGCCACCCGCCCCGGCGCCCAATCCTCCCTGCCGACCCGCGCCGAGGTCCTCGCCCTCATGGAAGCCGCCCGATGAGCGTTCCCACCCTCAGCCTCAGGACCTTCGCCGCCGGAGACGCCGCCGCTCGCGCCCGCTTCTCCGACGACCTGATGCGCGGCCTCCAGGACTACGGCTTCATCATCCTGGCCGACCACGGCGTGCCTGAGGACCTGCTGGGCGCCGCCTACGCCCAGAGCGCCGAGGTCTTCGCCCTGCCCGAAGCGGTCAAACGCCGCTACGCCGCCGGCATGCGGGGCTACACGCCGTTCGGGACCGAGCACGCCAAGGACTCCACGCTCCCTGACCTCAAGGAGTTCTGGCAGATCGGCCGAGACGCCGCCCCCGGCCTTCCGGCTGAGGATTTCCCCCCGAACGTCTGGCCGGCCGAAGCGCCGGCCTTCCAGGCGACCTTCAGCGCCCTGTTCGACGCGCTCGACCGCACCGGCCGCATCCTTCTCTCGGCCCTTGCCCCAAAGCTCGACCTTCCGTCTGACTATTTCGATGACAAGGTCTCGGCGGGAACCTCGATCCTGCGTGTGCTGCACTATCCGCCGGTGCCAGGCGACGCTCCGGCCGGCGCGGTCCGTTCGGCGGCCCACGAGGACATCAACTTCATCACCCTGCTGGTCGCCGCCAAGGGCGCGGGTCTCCAGCTCCTCGACCGCGACGGGACCTGGCTTCCGGTGGAGACCGAGCCGCGCAACCTGATCGTCGACTCCGGCGACATGCTCCAGCGCCTGACCAACGGCGTCATCCCCTCGACCACCCACCGCGTGGTCAATCCGGTCGACCCGAACGTCAGCCGCTATTCGATGCCGTTTTTCATGCACCCGGCCTCCGACGTGTCCCTCGAGTGCCTCCCCTCGTGCCGGGGCGACGGCGCCCGCTGGCCGCCGATCACCGCCGGCGAGTTCCTCGCCGAACGCCTTCGCGAGATCGGCCTGGCGAAGTAGAAAGCGCTCATGAACCAGACGCAGACCATCTGCGGCCGCGAGGTTCTCTTCTGGAGCTCCGCCGGCCCGCCCCTCTCCGCCCCGAGCGACGCCTCCGACCTGGTGGGCGAAGCGCTTTCCGCCAGCGCCGAACTGGTCGTCATCCCGGTCCAGAGGCTCTCGCCGGACTTCCTCAAGCTCTCGACCGGCCTGGCCGGCGAGGTGCTGCAGAAATGCGTCAACTACGGCCTGAGGGTCGCCATCCTTGGCGACGTCAGCAGCGCGACCGCAGGCAGCGGTCCCTTGCGCGACTTCGTCTACGAGTCGAACCGCGGCCGCTCGGTCTGGTTCGTGACCGACCGTGCTGACCTGGAAGACAAACTCGCCAGACTCCCGCCCTCACCGGCCGCCTGAAGCCTCCGCCGCGCGCATGATCATGACGAGGCAGGGGTTCTCCGGTCCCCAGACCTCGATCAGCTCTTCCAGCGCCTCGAAGCCCACCGCCTCATAGAAGGCCCGGGTTCGCTCATAGGGTTCGTAGGGCAAGGACGGCCCACGCGTCTTCACGGTCAGGTTGGGCTTGCCCAGTTCCCGCGCGACGGCCCGGGCCTGGGCGATCAGCGCCTTGCCCACGCCTTGCCGATGAAGGTTGGGGCGGACCGCCAGGAGGTGGACGTCCAGTGCGGAAAAGCCGGTGTCCGTCAGGACCATCAGGCCAACGGCCCGCCCGTCGGCCTCGGCGACCCAGGCCTGCTCGCGCTCGGCGGCCTCGGCATAGGCGGCGTTGGACTCGGGCAGTCCGAACCATTCGGGCAGTTCGGCAAGTATCGCAGCGCATTCGGCGCCGGCGGGCCGGCGGGTGATCTTCAAGCTCATCGGGAAGTTCTCGACAGTGGAATTCAGGCCGCAAACGGCCGTTCGCGCTCAAGGCGCGGCGAAGGCGGGGTGCTGGGTTCGTTTTCCTGTCGCGAAAAGACATACCGGCCGAGGCGCCCGACCACAAGAGGCGGCGGCGCCGCTCCAACCCGCCATCTGGCCGACCAAACCCGCTGCGTCTAAATCTTCCAGCCAAGTGTCGGGAACACGCAATCAGGCGCGTCCTTAGGGAGATCGGAAGCCAGCCATGCTCTACGCCATCCTTTGCTACAACGACGAAGCGATCACCTCCGCCTGGACCAAGGAAGAGGACGACGCAGTCATGGCCAGGCTCCAGATCGTCCACGAGAAGACGCGCGGAAAGGGTCAGCTCGGCCCGGCCATCCGGCTGCTGCCGACCACCTCGGCCACCACCCTGCGCAAGGCCCAGAACCTGGTCATCGACGGCCCCTACGCCGAGACCAAGGAACAGCTTCTCGGCTTCTACATCGTCGACGTGCAGTCCCTGGACGAGGCCCTGCAGATCGCCCGCGACCTGGGCAAGGCCAATCCCGGCGGCGCCTATGAGCTGCGCCCCATCAGCATCTACCAGCCCGGAAAGGAGCTGCAGCTTACGTGACCGACCCGGCCTGGATAGACGCCGCGCTGACCTCCGCGCGCCCGCAGGCGGTCAGCGCGCTGCTGCGCTATTTCCGCGACCTGGACCTGGCCGAGGAGGCGTTCCAGGACGCCTGCCTGCGCGCCCTCAAGTCGTGGCCGCAGAAGGGGCCGCCCCGTGACCCGGCGGCCTGGCTCATCCTCGTCGGCCGCAACAGCGGCATCGACTCCGTCCGTCGCCGCGCCCGCAACCAGGCCTTGCCGCCCGAAGAAACCATCTCCGATCTCGACGATGTCGAGGCGCCGCTCGCCGAGCGCCTCGACGGATCGGACTATCGCGACGACATCCTGCGGCTCTTGTTCATCTGCTGCCATCCCGACCTGCCGGCGGTCCAGCAGGTGGCCGTCGCCCTGCGCATCGTCAGCGGGCTGTCGGTCAGGCAGATCGCCCGCGCCTTCCTGGTCAGCGAGGCGGCCATGGAACAGCGCATCACCCGCGCCAAGGCCAAGATCGGCCAGGCCGACGTCGCCTTCGAGGCCCCGGGCCCCGCCGAACGCGCCGAGCGTCTGACCACCGTCGCCTCGGTCATCTATCTCATCTTCAACGAGGGCTATTCCTCCACGGTCGCCGAGGCCGACGCCCGCGCGCCCTTCGCCGAGGAGGCCATCCGCCTCGCCCGCCTGCTGCTGCGCCTCTTTCCGACCGAGCCGGAGATCATGGGCCTGGCCGCTCTCATGCTGCTGCAGCACTCCCGCGCCGCGGCCCGCTTCAACTCGAACGGCGAGATCGTCCTGCTGGAGGACCAGGACCGCGGCCTCTGGAACCGCCGAATGATCGCCGAGGGCCTGGCCCTGATCGACAAGGCCCTGCGCCACGCCAGCCCCGGCCCCTATCAGGTCCAGGCCGCCATCGCCGCCCTGCACGCCAGGGCGCCTGCCCCTTCCGACACCGACTGGGCCGGCATCGACCGGCTCTACGCGACGCTGGAGGCCATGACCGGATCGCCCGTCGTCACCCTCAACCGCTCGGTGGCGATATCCAAGACGGAGGGGCCGGAAGCGGCCCTGGCCATGATCGAGCCCCTGGCCGACAAGCTCTCCGGCTATTTCTACTTTCACGGCGCCAGGGGCGGATATCTGATGCAGCTCGGCCGCAACAACGAAGCCCGCGAGGCCTTCGACCGCGCCATCGCCCTCGCCAACTCCGCCCCCGAAGCCGCCCACATCCGCCTCCACCTCGACCGGTTGCAGGCCGAGGCCGACCAGTAGCCTGCTCATTCACGGCACAACCAAGGGTGGACAACGGGGGGCGCTATTGAGATCGTCATCGGCGCCGCGCGAGATGGAGATCAGCATGGTGAGGCGCCTACCGGCGCTCAAGCTCGGCCTAGCGGTCGCCGGGGTGCTGCTTCCCACGGCCGCCCGGCCCGCGGAACCGCCGCAGTTCGCGCCCGACTTCTATCGCGCCCACGTTCAGGAGTACGCCTATGGGCGGGCCGAGCGTGTGATCCTCTTCCGCCGCTTGAAGCGCGATGCGAACGAGAGCCCTCGCTGGCTGGTCGAGCGGCGTGAGCGCGTCACCGGCCACGGACGTGCGCGGCCACCCAGTTATGAGTGGATCGACAGCCGCGACTGCGACGCCGTCACTCTGGTCCTTCGGCGGCTCGACGCCCTTCCATCCCTGGCGGTCCGTGGGCCGACTTCTCTCGGATCGTTCTTCAACCCCATTTTCCACGCGCCCGTCGTTACGCTGGAAGCCAGCCCGATGAACATGGGCGGTTCAGAGATTCAATTGACCGTCACGGACGCCAAGGCAGGGCCGGTGTACAAGTGGTGGTCTGGGAGTCAGGAAGCCCTGGAGCATTGCTGGCGCAGAAGCGGCGCTGTAATCGACGGAAAGCCGGTCGAGCCCGGAATCCCCGAGATCGCGCCGTGGCGCGGTTGAGGGCGGACGGCCGGTTGCGGCGATATCCAAAAATGTCGGCCCATCGGCATGACAACTGTCGTGTCCGGGTAGCGCGGGGCCAGGCTAAGCTGAACCTCAACTGCCGCTACGGCGCGAAACCGATCCCACGACGCCAGCGCCGCGGCTGTCATCGAAGGATTGCACCATGGATGTCACCGTCGCCCGGATCATTCACGTCCTGTCCGTCCTGCTGTGGATCGGCGGGGTGGGCTTTGTCACAACTGTGCTCTTCCCGTCGGTCCGACGAAATTACGCGCCCGAGGAGCGGCTGGCGGCCTTTCTCAAGTTCGAGGGAGTGTTCGCCTGGCAAGCTCGGATCAGTGTTGGCCTGGCCGGCCTGAGCGGTCTCTACATGACCTGGCGGCTTGACGCCTGGAGCCGCTTTCAGTCTGCGACCTACTGGTGGATGCATGCCATGCTGCTGCTATGGCTCGTCTTTGCGACGATGCTTTTCATAGTCGAACCGCTCGGTCTGCATCGGAAACTGGAGCGCGCGATCGCCGCTGGAACCTCGAGCGTCCAGTTCGGCCGCATGGAGCGTTTCCATAGGATCATGCTCGGCCTCAGCCTGCTGACCCTGGTAGGCGCCGTCGGCGGGAGCCATGGTCTGTTCGTCTGATAGGCCGGTCGACAATCCCAATACCGCGCCAGCGCCGAGCTCATGGCGCGAGCCCGTTCATGGGCTGCGCGTGGCCGCAACTGATCCTTCGAGCCCTCGGTGAGCGCTGGCGGCCTAGGTCCGGCGCCCCCATGTCATATGATCGCAAGTCGAGGACGACTGGGGCTCGTCGTGTCAAATATCGAAGCGCTGATCCTGGACGTCGGCGGGGTGCTCATCGAGACGCCGGCTCGTGACGCGCGCAGCGCCTGGGAGCGAGCCCATGGGCTGGAGCAGGGCCAGCTTGATCGAATACTCATCGAGGCGATCGGCCCCGGCTGGGAGGGCGGACGGTCGGAGACCGAAATCGAGGCCCGCCTGTGCCAGGCGTGCGGAATAGATTCGTCTGGATTGACGGACCTGCTCGACGCGCTGTCCGCGGACGAGCAGGTCTGCCCGTACTGGAGGCTCGTGCTGGATGACATCGTGGGGACCTTGCCCCTCGCGCTGCTCACCAATTCCGGGCCGAAGACTCGCAGCGCCTTGGTCGCGCGACACGGGCTCGAGCGCTGGTTTTCGGTGATTGTGATTTCCGCCGAAGAAAGGGTGTCGAAACCTGACCCGCGAATCTACCGCCGAACTTGCGAGCGACTTGGACGCTCCCCTGCCCAATGCCTGTTCGTCGACGATCGGCAGTCAAACATCGCCGGAGCGGAGGCGGCCGGGCTCGCCGCAATCCATTTCGTTTCGCCGGACGAGACGATTCCGCTGGTTCTTGACCGCCTTGGCTTGGGCCATCTGCCCCGCTGACGTCGAGCGCCCCCAGCCGGGGGTCGGAAGGTCCGTTCGACGCCAAGAAGTCGATCAGATCTCGACCATGTCGAACTCGGCCTTGGCCGTGCCGCAGAGCGGGCAGATCCAGTCCGCGGGAATGTCGGCCCAGCGGGTGCCGGGGGCCAGGCCCTCGTCCGGATCCCCCGCCCTCTCGTCGTAAAGATAGCCGCAGGTCCGGCACTGCCAGGTCTTGTACGCCTCCGCCATGCCCGCCTCAGTTCATCTTGAAGCGGACCGGCACCGACTTCGGGCCGCACACGAAGCTCGCGGTCATGTTCTTGGGCTCGCCGTCAAGTTCGATCGACTCCAGCCGCTTGAACAGCTCCTCCCAGAGCACCCGCATTTCCATCCGCGCCAGATGCTGGCCCAGGCACACGTGCGCGCCGTAGCCGAAGGCCACGTGCTTGTTGGGCGTACGCTCCGGGTCGAAGACGAAGGGATCGGTGAACACCGCCTCGTCCCTGTTGCCGGACGGATAGCTGAGCATGAGCCAGTCGCCCTTGGCGATCTTCTGGCCGGCCAGTTCGGCGTCCGCGGTCGCCGTGCGCATGAAGTGCTTCACCGGCGTCACCCAGCGGATCGACTCCTCGACCAGACCGGGGATCAGGGCCGGGTTTGCCTTGACCCTGGAGAACACCTCCGGATTCCGCGCCATTTCCCACATCGCGCCCGCCGTCGTGGACGAGGTGGTGTCGTGCCCCGCGGTGGCGACGATGATGTAGTAGCTCATGGCCTCCAGGTGGCCGAGCGGTTGGCCCGCCACCTCGCCGTTTGCGATGATGCTGGCGATGTCGTCTCGCGGCCGCGCGCGGCGATCCTCGGTGATGCCTGCGAAATAGGTCATGAAGTCCATGACGACGGACTGGATCGTGTCGACTCCGGAGCCCACGTCGCCGGTCGTTTCCGCGCCGGTGCGGTTCAGCTCCGGGTCGGCCGCGCCGAACAGTTCCTGGGTCAGCTTGAGCATTCTGGGCTCGTCGCTTTCCGGCACGCCCAGCACTTCCATGATGACGTGCAGGGGATAGAGGAAGGCCACGTCGCGGGCGAAATCGCAGCGATCCCCCATGGCCGCCATGTGATCGATGAAGCCGTTGGCGATCTCGCGGATACGGTCTTCCAGCTTGCGCAGGTTCTGCGGCACGAAGGCGCCCTGGGTGAGGCGCCGGTAGCCCATGTGATCGGGGTTATCCATCTGCACCAGCGAGCGGACCAGGTGCGGGCTGCCGCCCATCATGGCGCGCACCTTGCGGTCGCCCTCGATCGTCGTGAGCGTCGCCGAGCGGTCGCCGTTGTGGAACAGCTCGTTCTGCCGTTCGACCTCGAGAATGTCCGCATGCCGGGTCACGACCCAGAACGGGTCGTAGCCATCGGGTTCGGCCACCGCCAGAGGAGCCTCCTTACGGAGCCATGCGAAGGCGTCGTCCACGGGCTTGCCGGCGGCGTAGGCGCGGGGATCGATGATGGTGGCGGCGACGTCCGAAGGTATTTTCACGGCCTGGTCCCTGAGCGTATCTTGTCGGGCAATTAAGTTGATTGTCATACAACAAGTAAAGTGGATTCGATGACCGCGCCGACCGCCGCCGTGGACAATGCCGCCCGTGTCCGCCGCACTCAGGCCGAGCGGCGCGACGAATCCGGGCGCCGACTGCTGCAGGCCGCCGCGGAGCTGATCGTGGAGCGTGGCGTCTCGGCGGCCACGTTCCAGAACATCGGCGCGCGCGCCGGGTACAGCCGCGGGCTCGCCACCCAGAGGTTTGGGTCCAAGCAGGGCCTGATCGACGCGCTGATCGCCTTTCTCGAGGCGCGGCAGGCGGAACTGATGGGCGAGCTCGACGCCCTGCCGGCGCTGGACGCGGTCCTGGCCTATGTGGAGCTCTTCCTGCGCAATCTCGGCGGGGCCGGGGAGGCGCGCGCCTATTTCATGATGATGGCCGGCGCCATCGCCGACCTGTCGCCCCAGCGCTCGGCCTTCGCGAAGGTGCACGAAGGCGTGGAGCGGCGGCTCGAAGCTCTGATCCAACGCGGTCAGGCCGAGGGGACCATCCGGGCCGAGCTGGACGCCGACGCCACGGCGCTGATCATCGGCTCGCTATTGCTGGGCCTGTCCATCCAGCTCCTGGTGGACCCGCAGATGAACCTGGAGCCGATCCGTGAAACCAGCCTGATCTCGCTTCGCAAGACCCTGACGGCCGACCAGTAGCCCCAAGATCATACGTGATCGCCCTACCCGAGCCCCCAGGCCGTCCGCGCCGCCTCGATCGCCGCCAGCTTGGCGTGTAAGGCGCTCCAGTCGTCGCGCTCGGCGATGCCAGCCCAGATCGCCTCGATCTGGTCGTAGAGCAGTTCCTGCGGCTCGGGGTCGGCGAAATAGGCGTTCGCCAGCCGCTCGGGCCGGTCGGGCGCGAAGCCCTTCAGCAGCCGCCGGAACTCGGCGAAGGCTTCGCCCCCATAGAGGGCGGCCCGCGAACCGCCCATGGCTCGCGCCTCGTCGCCGCAGAACCAGTCGAAGAAGAACGGCTCCCAGCGCAGCGCCTGCCCGCCCTCGGCGATGGCCCGGAACGTGGCGTTGGCGAAGGCGACCTCGGCCTCCTCCTCGCCGCGCAGCAGGCCAAGCCGGTTCAGCAGCGCGCCGGCCAACTCCCGCCGGTAGATAGGCCCGAAGCCGTTCAGCGCCTCGATCAGCGGCTCTGACGAGCTGACCAGCGTCAGGCAGCCGCCGAGCTGCTGCAGGTTCCAGAACACGCTCTCCGGCTGGCGGCCGAAGGCGTAGAGGCCGGCGGTGTCGAAATAGGCCGCCGTGAAGTTGGGATCGTTGTAGGGCAGGAACCGGTAGGGGCCGTAGTCGAAGCTCTCGCCGGTGATGTTCATGTTGTCGGTGTTCAGCACCCCGTGCACGAACCCGGCCGTCATCCAGCGCGCCGTCAGCCGCGCCGCCCGCGCGACCACCGCCGCCATCAGCGCCGCGCCCTGATCCCCTGCGCCCGCCAGCTCCGGATAGTAGTAGGCGATCACGTGGTCCACGAGCTGGCCGACCTGCTCGCCCTTCTGGAAATAGGCCTGCCGCTGGAAGGTCCCGAAGCGGATGTTGCTGTGCGATAGGCGGACCAGCACCGACGAGCGGGTCGGGCTGGGCTCATCGCCGCGCATCAGTTGCTCGCCGGTCTCGATCAGCGAGAAGGATCGCGAGGTCGGAACCCCCAGCGCCTCCAGCATGGCCGTCGCCAGCACCTCCCGCACCCCGCCTTTCAGGGTCAGGCGTCCGTCGCCGCCCCGCGACCAGGGCGTCTGGCCCGAGCCCTTGGTCCCCAGATCCAGCAGCCGCCCGCCCTGGTCTTCGCGCATCTGGGCGAAGGTGAAGCCCCGCCCGTCGCCGAGCTCAGGATTGTAAACGCGGAACTGATGGCCGTGATAACGCATGGCCAGCGGCTGGGGCAGGTTGTCCGGCAAGGGCTGGAAGCGCCCGAAATGCGCCGTCCATTCCTCGTCGCTCAGGGCCTCCAGCCCCACGCTGGCCGCGGCCCGGTCGTTGCGGAACCGCAGCAGGGTCATCGGAAAGTCGGCCGGGGCCACGGGGTCGAAGAACTCTGCGCCCAGTTCCTGGACGTGCGGCTCGGGACGGTAGTCGGGCGAGACGGGCATCCCCTTCAAATGAGCGATCACATCGGCGCCAGCAACGCCCGATTGATGTGCGGGGCCGCGATGGCCCATGCTAACCGGAACCATGGCGAGACGATTGACCCTCGATTTCCTGAAGACGGAAACCGCGTCGGGCGTGATCCTGGCCAGCGCGGCGCTTCTCGCCCTCCTGCTCGCCAACTCGCCCTGGGCCGACTCGTACTTCGCCTTCATCAGACACGAGATCCCGATCCAGATCGGCGCCTTCCACGAGGTGAAGCCGGTTGATCGGTGGATCAAGGACGGCCTGATGGCGATCTTCTTTTTCGTCGTCGGGCTGGAGATCAAGCACGAGATCCTGCGCGGCGAACTCTCCAGTCCGCGGCGCCTGGCCCTCCCCGTCCTCGCCGCTATCGGCGGGATAGTGACGCCATCGGCAGTTTATCTGCTGATAAACGCCGGTTCGGCAGGTTCGCCGCAGGGCTGGCCGACCCCTGTCGCCACCGACATCGCCTTCGCCCTGGCCGCCCTCGCGATGGCCGGACCGAGGCTGCCGGCCTCCTTGCGGATCTTCCTCCTGACCTTGGCCATCGCCGACGACCTGGGCGCGGTCGCCCTGATCGCCATCCTCTTTACGTCCGACGTGAACCTGTACGCCCTGGGCGGGGCGGCCGCCTCGATCGGGCTCATGGCCTTGATGTCTCAGTGGAAATCGGCGCCCTACCTCTTCTACGCGGCCTGTTTCGCCCTGGCCTGGGCCTTCTGCCTGAAGAGCGGCGTCAACACCTCGCTGGCCGGCGTCGCGGCGGCCATGACCGTCCCCATCGAGCCGCGCAAGCCCGGCCACGAAGGCCCGCTCAAGCACTTCATGGAGAGCCTGCACCCCTACGTCGCCTACCTGATCCTGCCCCTCTTCGCCTTCGCCGCCGCCGGTTTCTCCTTCGCCGGCCTGTCGCTTTCGACCCTGCTGAGCCCGATCCCGCTGGGCGTCGCGCTGGGCCTCTTCCTTGGTAAGCAATTGGGCGTGTTCGGTTTTTCGGCCCTCGCCATCTGGCTGAAACTGGCCCGCCGGCCGACTGGCGCGAAGTGGCTGGAGCTCTACGGCGTCTCGCTGCTGTGCGGGATCGGGTTCACCATGAGCCTCTTCATCGGCGGCCTCGCCTTCGATCCGCATGACGGCCTGGCCCAGACCCAGGTGCGCATGGGGGTCATCACCGGCTCGATCCTCTCGACCCTCGCCGGCATGGCGGTCCTGGCCTACGCCCAGCGGCTGCGCGGCGACGAGGTCTAGACCAGGGCCCGCGCCCAGTCCTCGTCGCCCCGCCGCGCGGCGATCACCTTCAAGCCCGGCGCGAACCGCGCCACGGCCTCGAGCGTCTGGTCGAAGTCGGGCGCGTCAGCCGCGCCATCCTGGCTGACCACCACCGCCTCGATGCTCAGCCCCCGCCCGCGCAGCGTTTCGACCGCGGTCAGGGTGTGGCTGACCCCGCCCAGATAGGACCCGCCCACCAGCACGCTGGGCAGGCCAAGCGTGATCATCACGTCGAGGCACGTGGCGTCCTCGGCGATCGGCGACATCACCCCACCCACGCCCTCGACCACGGTGAGGTCCGCTCCGCTCGCAGCCAGGCCATCGCGGCAGAACCGCTCAAGCTGCGCCAGCCGCAGGTCCACGCCCTCAAGCCGCGCCGCCATCGGCGGTGAGAGGGCCGCGCCGAATCGCAGCGGCGAGACCGCGTCCAGTTCCGCGACCGTCAACGACCGCCCCAAGGCGCTCAGCAGGCGGCCCGGATCGCTCCCTTCCCAGTTGGCGAGGTCGAAGCCGCTGACCACAGGCTTCAGCGCCTGCACGGACTGTCCGGCGGCCCTCGCCGCGCGCAGGATGGCGCAGGCGGCGTAGGTCTTGCCGACGTCCGTATGAGCGCCGGCGATGAACAGTCGCCGGCTCATGACGCCATCAGCGGACGCACCGCCGCCGACAGACGGTCGATCTCTTCGTCAGGATGGCCGGCGGTGAACGCCACCCGCAACCGCGCCGTCCCCGCCGGTACGGTCGGGGGACGGATCGCCACGACCAGGAAGCCCTCGGCCTCCAGCGCCCTGGCGGCGGCCAAGGTCCGCTTGGCCTCGCCCAGCACCACCGGCACCACCGAACTCGTCGCCTCGGGCAGGCCAAGCGCACGGGTGAAGCGCCGCGCCT
>LNAP01006050.1_pt1 | contig 11680 bp, 10 predicted proteins | sample 602601 | NCBI WGS metagenome assembly LNAP01 (sample SAMN02440304, study PRJNA202911) | soil metagenome | biome: Subtropical and temperate rainforests or woodlands; isolation source: soil samples (1 kg each in a 20% v/v slurry with milli Q water) were... ... | reverse complement strand
GATCAGGCCCAGCAGCGGATGCACCATGAAGGTGACCGCTATGTAGATAGGCGTCCACGGCGCATCGAAGAACGCGAAAAGCGCATTGCCGGTCAGGAACTGGCGCAGATTGGTCAGGTCGTGGATGGCTTGGGACGGGTTGCCGCCGGCTCGTACCAGGTTTTGTTCGAACGAAGCCGTGAATACGCGCTTGTTCAACAGCATGTCGAAGCGGTTGCCGACCCGAATCAGCACCGATGATCGGGCGAATTCCAGCAAAGCAGACAGCAGATAGACGCCAAGCACCAGTATGGTGAGCATCAGCAAGGTGGTCTTGTTGCCGCTGGCCAATACACGGTCATACACCTGCAGCATATACAGCGAAGGCGTGAGCGCCAGCAGGTTGATGACACAGCTGAATGCCGCCAGACTGTAGAAGGTCTTGCGGAATCGGTAGAGAACTTCGCCCAACTCGGTGCGGTGGGATGACTTCATGAGTGGCCCTGTAGGCAAGATATGGCTGGCAGTATAGCGATTGCCAGGTGACAGTTGAAGATTCCCCGGTCAAGGACCTTGGTCAGCGCAAGCCGCCAAAGCTGATTATGCCGCTGTCGTTCAAGAATTCCAGGTCCAGGTCGCCAGTGGCTGTCTGCGCCAGCGCGGTCGGCGGCGTGGCGTGCGCCTGGGCCAGCTGGCCCAGCTTCTGCAGATGTTGCATGGACAACAACTGGCTGTAAATAAGCGGCAGGGCGCCAGCCTGGCGGACCTCTTCGAATGCCTGGGCCGGCAATTGGTTCAGGGCCGTTTCCTCAATACAATACAAGCCTTCTATAGTGTTCTCGCCCGCCACATTCTGCCGTTTGATGGACCAGGGCTGTATCAGGCCATGCAGTTGCAGGATTGCACAGATGCGCTGGGTGTCCTTGCGATTTTCACTGACCTGGGACAAGAAGCCCAGCACATCCTTCAACGACTGCGCGGGCTCGCCATCGTCATCAAAAAATGGCTCGCCGCGGGTGTCGGACAACAGGCCACTGTCTTCGATGATGCACATGACCTGCTGGCCCTCCGGCGTATTGGCCAGCGTGAAGGGATAGCCGCGATACGCTGCCGGTACGTACTGCGACAGCCAGCGGCCGTCCGGCGCGACGTACAAATTCTGGCCGGGCTGCAAGCCTTGCACCGCCACGGGCATGAACCTGTCGTCGACCTTGATAAAGCCCACCGGCATTACCATGGCGGCCTTGGGCAGTTCTTGCGCTACCAACTGCGCAACAGCGTCGCCCGCTGCAAACGAATAAGAGGTATAGCGCTGCCAGCGTTTGCCGGCATGGTTTTCTCGGGAAATGGGTTGTAAAGCGGGCATTCGTACTTCCTGTAAGGCGAAGGCGCGTCCATTATAAGAGACGCTCTCTTCGCCCCTACTGGCCCGCCGTGTGGCGATACAACAGGAAGCGGGACACCATGAAATTGATCAGCATGCCCGCTACGCTGCCTGCCGCCACGCCAATGATCAAGTGCTGCTGCACCAGCGGGTAAGACAGCACCAGACAACTGTAGACGCCGTAATTCACCGCCCCACCCGCCAGCATCAGAACCAGGTAGAAAAGGAATTCCCGCCTTCTGGTCAGTGCGGAGCGGCGCTTGCGAAAAGCGTAAGCCCTGTTGATGAGCCAGGTGGCGAGCACGGCCGCCACGAACGACACGCCGCGCGCGTAAAACGGACCCAGCGCTTCCGTCAGCGCATACAGGACGGCGGTATCGACCACAAAGCCGCACACGCCCGCTATGGCAAAAAACAGAAACTCGTGGATAGTTTTCATGAAAGGAAGACGTAAGCGTCTGGGCGGCAACGACTTGCCAAAGGCCAATATGGTACGTCAGTCTTGCATAACGGGAAATCGCAAATGCCAATCTGTAACGGATTGGAATGACCGCCCAAGATTGATCAATGCCGCTTCGTCGAAGGCCTTGCCATACAGCTGCATTCCAATGGGCAGATTCGTCTCATCAAACCCGGCGGGAAAGGCCAGGCCACACGAACCCAGAAAGTTTCCAGGCCGGGTGAAGGCAGCCAACGGCGTCTGCGTTTCGTCCACGTCGCTGACCGGGCAGGCGGTAATTGGCGATCCCGGCACCAACAGTGCATCCATATTGCTCATCCAGGCGGCCCAGTCTTTGCGGGCTTGTTGATGTGCCGTGATGGCATGGATATAGTCCGCCGCCGAAATCGACGCCCCGCTTTGCACGCGCTTGCGCACCCACGGGCCGATTTCCAGGTCCATATTGTCGATATATTCAGCATGAATGGCATAGGCTTCCGCGGCAATGATCTGGCCGTTAAGCAGCATCATCTGGTGAAAGTCGAAGGGAAATTCCTGCTCGACGAAGGTTGCGCCTAATTCGGTGAATACGCGCACGGTGTCGTTTAACGTCCGGGCCACGGCCGGCGCGATCTCGACGGGATACGATTCCGGCGGTATCAGTCCGATGACCACCCCGGCCAGCGACTCTTCATCGCCAAGCACCGGCGCGTTCAGGTCGATACCAGTACGCGGTGCATGATGAGTACGGGCATCATGCTCGTCATAACCTGCCATGATTTTGGTGAGCAGTGCCGCATCCCAGGCGGATCTCGTCAAGGGGCCGAGCGAGTCCAGCGTCTGCGACAAGGTCGCGCAGCCATGCAGGCTGATCAACCCCGCCGTGGTCTTCAGGCCGGTAATGCCATTCAATGAGGCGGGAATACGCACGGAGCCGCCCGTATCGGAACCGATGGCGGCGGCGGCCATGCCCGCTGCCACGGCAACGCCGGAACCGCTGGAGGAACCGCCGGGAATGCGATGCGTGCGCATGTCCCAGGGATTCCGGGGGGTTCCCAACAAGGGGTTTGTTCCCCATCCGCCAAAGGCGTATTCCACCATTTGGGTTTTGCCCAATATGACTGCACCGGCGGCCACCAGCCTTTGTATGGCCGTCGCGGTCAGTGTGCTTTGCCGATCTGCCCAGGGCCTGGAACCCACGGCCATTTTGCGGCCGGCGATCTCACACAAGTCTTTCACCGCAATGGGAATGCCGTCCAGCGGACCCAGCACATAGCCATTATCCCGGCGCGCGTCGGCGCTTTGAGCCTGCATCAGCGCCGCGTCTTCGTAGACTTCGACGTAGGCATTCAGTTGCGCGTTGTATTGCTTGATTCGATCGAGGTAAGCCCTGGTCAACGCCTGCGAACTGACTTCTTTACTCGCCAGCTTTTGGGCGAGTTGTTCGATAGGTAGAAACAGCAGTTTTTCCATTTTAATCATCCAGTTTCTGTGATCCGACTGCAAAATAACCACCCGGTAAACCGGGTGGTTATTCAATAATGCCATTTATCTGGCCCTTAATGCTTGGACCAGTCAGGGATGGGATAGATAGCTTTGGCCATGGGCAAGCTGCTGGTTGAAGAATGCCTTGCGTGAGTGCAGACCAACATGCCGGGCACGGGGTCTCTGACATAGGCATCTACGGTAACTACAGGCTCAATTCCCCCATAACGAAGATAAAGGCGCGGCCCAGATACGATCCCCCAATGGCATCGTCTCCGTGCCGTCGTACAGCAGCACTCCCATCCTGAATTGATCACCCGCGATACCGGCCAGTTTTTTCAGGCCGCGCAGATCGCTCTCCTTGACGGTGGCTGCGGCTTTCACCTCGACGCATACCAAGTATCCAGCTGCATTCTCGATCACGATATCGACCTCGAACTTGTCGGCATCCCGGTAGTACATCAAGCGATAGTCGTCGTCTGCAGTGGTCGTATGCTTAAGCAGCTCGCTAAAAACGAAGGTCTCCAGCACATTGCCAAACCGCGTGCGATCCTGCTGCACCTCATCGCCGCTCAAATCGAGCAGTGCCGCAAGCAAGCCGGAATCGATGAATTGCAGCTTCGGTGTCTTTACCACGCGATTGAGCCGGTTGCGTGCCCAGACATCGATGCGCTTGAGCAAGTACATGTGTTCAAAGACACCAACATACCGGGAAGCTGTCTTGCCATCCAGCCCCACCTGGCCGCCGAGTCGGGTGTAGTTGCACATCTGGCCTGCCGTCTGCGCAAGTGCACGCAGAAAACGCGGCAGTTGGTCCAGTTTCTCGATACCTGCCACGTCGCGGACATCACGCTGGATGATGGCGTCGATATACTGACGCGCCCACGCCATTCGACGTTTTGCGGAAGCTCTCGAAATTGCCTCCGGGTAACCGCCACGTAAGACTCGATCCATCAGATCTTTGCCCACGGAAGGTTGGTCTGCCTTCAGAAGCTGTCCTGCGAATGCGCTGTCTATCCAGTTCGCAGGGCTGATTTCAATTTCGCTTTGCGACAAAGGCAACAGCGACAATGTCTCCATCCGGCCAGCCAACGAGTCAGCGACGGTGGGCAGTGCCATCAGATTGGCCGAGCCGGTCAGCAGGAAACGCCCGGGACGCCGATCTTCATCCACGCTTTTCTTTATGGCCAGGAGCAGTTGGGGAGCACGCTGGACCTCATCGATCACTGCCCGATCCAGGCTGCGTATCATGCCGACAGGGTCTTCCCGTGCTGACAACCATGTCAGTTGATCGTCCATGGTCAGGTAGCGCAAGCCCTGCTGCTCTGCAATTTGACGCACCAACGTTGTCTTACCCGCTTGGCGAGGGCCGACCAGCAGGACCACTGGCGTGTCCTGCAAGGCCTCAGCGATGCGTTGCTCGATTCTTCGCGGATAATGAGATGTCGTTTCCATAAGACGACGATATCGTAAATTCCGGAACTTCTCAACGTAAATCTCGGAATTTATTGTCATAAATCTCGGAATGACTCAACGTAAATCTCGGAACGTCTTAACCTATAATCGGCCACGAATATAGGCACTTACCGCAAATCAGCTGGAAACGTGGCCCCTGAACACCCTGGACGCCGAAACACGGGATGACGTTTTTACGGCGTAGACGTGCGCCATGTGGTCCCACCGCTCAGACGCTACGATTTGTCTCCCAGCGCCAGGCGTCGTCGCACATTTCCTGTATGCCTTTCTCGGCCCGCCACCCCAGCTTTTGGTAGGCCATTTCCGTATCAGCCCAGCACGCGGCGATATCGCCCGGACGGCGCGCCACCAGGTCGTAGGGTATGGTCTTGCCGCTGGCCTGCTCGAAGGCGCGGATCATGTCCAGCACGGAATAGCCTTTGCCGGTGCCCAGATTCACGGTCAACAATTCCTGCTCTTTCTCCAGGCAATGGCGCAAGGCCTGGACATGGCCCTGCGCCAGGTCCATGACGTGGATGTAATCGCGCACGCCGGTGCCGTCGGGCGTGTCGTAGTCGTTGCCAAACACCTGCACCTTGGTCCGCTGTCCGGCGGCCACTTGTGCCACGTAGGGCATGAGGTTGTTGGGTATGCCCTGCGGCGCCTCGCCGATCAGGCCGCTGGGATGCGCACCCACGGGGTTGAAGTAGCGCAGGCGTGCAATGCGCCAGCCGGCTTCGCTGCGATACAGGTTTTCCAGTATGTCTTCCACCACCAGTTTTGTATGACCGTAAGGATTTGTGGCCGAGCGCGGATGGTCTTCGGTAAGGGGCAGCTTTTGCGGGTCGCCATAGACCGTGGCCGAGGACGAGAACACGATGCAGCGCACGTCCGCCCGTTGCATGGCGGCCAGCAGCAGCACGCTGCCTTGCACGTTGTTGTCGTAATAGGCCAGCGGTATCTGGGTCGATTCTCCGACCGCCTTCAGGCCGGCAAAATGCAGCACGGCAGTAATCTTGCGGGTTCGGAACAGCAATTGCAGCGTTTCCGGATCGCGCACATCGCCCTCGGCAAAATCCGGACGCATACCCGTGATGCGGGCAATGGCGTCCAGTACGTCAAGCGAACTATTGCTAAGGTTATCCAGGATGAGGACGCGATAGCCGGCCTGCTGCAAGGCTACCGTGGTGTGGCTGCCGATAAAGCCGGCGCCGCCTGTGACGAGTATGGTTTGAGTCATGAATGAGTTCGGACGAATGAATCGACAAGGGCCTCATCATAGAGCACTGCGGGAGTCTTGAAGCGCGCGGCTGCGGCCTGTATGGACGCCTGGACGGTGACCTATAATCGGACACACATCTGAACCCTACCCATGACGTCCACATTCAATTCCACTGTTTCGCAAATCGTATTGCTGCCGGGCAGCCTGCTGCTGCTCATGATCGTCGGCTGCATTCTGCTGGCGGCGCGCTGGCGGCGGTCAGGCTGGACCTTGCTTATCGTTGGCATCGCAAGCCTGGCCATCTTCAGCATGCCAGTGACGGCGCACAAGATGATACGCAGCCTGGAGTCCGCCGGCGCGGTCAACCCGAAAGATCTCGGCAAAGCGCAGGCCATTGTGTTGCTCAGCGGGGGTGTGCGTCACAGCCAGCCGGAGTACGCGTCGGACGTATCCAATAGTGCGACGCTGGAACGGGTGCGGTATGCCGCCTTTCTGCACTATCAGCATAATTTGCCCATCATGGTGACGGGCGGCGACCCCTCCGGGGGCGAGCCCGAAGGCTGGATCATGAAACGCGAACTGGAAACGGTGTTCGACACACCGGTGCGCTGGCAGGAAACCGAATCCACCAACACGGCGGAAAACGCCGAATTTGCCCGGCGCGTCCTGGCGCCGCAGGGCGTGGATACGATTGCGCTGCTGACGCACGCCTGGCATATGCCGCGCGCCAAAAAAGCCTTTGAACGCGCGGGTTTCACCGTGATTGCCGCGCCCACGGTGTTTCACGTCGAGCCGGTGCAGGGCATCATGAACTTCATCCCCCAGGCCGATTACCTAAGCCTGGCCAACAAGGCGCTCCACGAGTGGGTGGGGATGGTCTGGTACCGGTTACCTAGATAGCCTGGATGGCGTCTTTGGTGAATTCGCCATTGACCAGTCGCAGCACCTTCAGCGGATTGGCGTTCTGCAACACGGGCGGCAACAAGGCGTCGGGATAGTTCTGGTAGCAAACCGGTCGCAGGTAGCGGTCGATGGCCAGGCTGCCCACCGACGTGCCCCGCGCATCGGACGTGGCCGGATACGGGCCGCCGTGCACCATGGCGTCGCATACTTCAACACCCGTGGGGAAACCATTGAGCAAAAGACGGCCGGCCTTTTCTTCCAGGATGGAAACCACGGCCGAATGATTCACGACTTCGGCGTCGGTGGCGATCAGGGTGGCGGTCAGCTGACCATGCATGACGCTGAGGAAGGACGTCAGTTGCTCCTGGCTGTCGAAGGTGACCAATACGGTCGAAGGCCCGAACACTTCCTCTTCCAGCGGCGCATCGTCGTGGTCGAGCAGCAGGCTGGGCTTGGCCTTGAACACATGGGCGCTTGCCTTGCCGTCGTGTGCCGCGCCCTTGGCCAGTACCTCGATGCCCTTCAATCCTTTCAATCGCTTGATGCCTGCCTCGTAGCTGTCCAGCGCGCCACGGTTGAGCATGGTCTGGGCCGGCATGGCCGTGAAGGCTTGTTCAAGTTCCTTGGTGAAGGCAGTCAGTTCGGGCGATCGCACACCCAGCACGAGTCCGGGACTGGTGCAGAGCTGGCCGCAACCCATGGACACCGATGCGGCCAGGTCGCGCGCGATAGCCGCGCCGCGTTCCTGCAAGGCGCCCGGCAGCAGGACGATGGGATTGATGCTGGACATCTCGGCAAAGACAGGAATCGGATCGGGGCGGTTTGCCGCCAGATCGCACAAGGCGCGGCCGCCTTTGAGGGACCCGGTGAAACCCACGGCCTTGATGCCGGGGGCCTGCACCAGACGGGCTCCCACACCCGTGCCGTAGATCATGTTGAACACGCCCGCCGGGATGCCGCAACGTTCGCGCGCACGTTCGATGGCGTCCGCCACGCGTTCGGACGTGACCATGTGACCGGTATGCGCCTTGACGACGACCGGGCAGCCCGCGGCCAGCGCGGCCGCGGTATCGCCGCCGGCCACGGAAAATGCCAACGGGAAATTGCTGGCGCCAAATACCGCCACCGGCCCCATGCCTATGCGGCACAGACGCAGGTCGGGACGTGGCATGGGCTGGCGCTGTGGCAAGGCAGTGTCGATACGCGCGCCATGGAAGTCGCCGCGACGCAATATGCGGGCAAAGAGGCGCATCTGGTTGCTGGTGCGTGATCGTTCACCTTGCAGGCGCGCCGCGGGCAGTGCGGTTTCATTCGAGACCTCGGCAATGAAGCCGTCGCCCAGCGCGTCGATTTCTTCGGCAATCTGGTCGAGGAACTCGGCGCGCCGATCGATGGAAACATTGCGATATTCGCGATAAGCATTGCTGGCCGCCTGCACGGCCTCGTCGATTTCTTCCGGCGTGGCTTGCGAGAAGCTGACATGATAGGGCTTGCCGCTATCGGCGGCTATGCTTTGCTGTGTGGCTTTCCCTCGCGCGCTGCGCCGTCCACCTATGTAGTTGTGTCCCAGGATCTGGGTGCTGGCGATATCGTTCATTGGTCTATTTCCTTAACGGGTTTACATGGACCGTTCCAGCATCCGGACGTAGTCGTCCGACGATGCCTCACGGGGATTTGTCTTGTGGCTGTGGTCGGCCAGCGCCCCTTGCACGATGCGCGGGAACTGATCTGGCGACACACCCATTTCGGCAAGGCCCGAGGGCAGGCCCAGCCGTTTGTTCATTCCGAGTATCGCCGCGCCTATGGCCGGGGCGGTGGCATCGGGCAATTGCATGGCCTGTGCCATGCGTTCCAGCTTTTGCTCTTGCTGCATCGAGAGCGACGCTGCATTGAATTCGATGACTGCGGGAAGAAACACAGCATTCAGTGTGCCATGGTGCAGGCGCGGGTCGATGCCACCAAGTGAATGGCTCAGGCTATGCACACAGCCCAGGCCTTTCTGGAAGGCCATGGCGCCCTGCATGGAGGCGCTCATCATGTTCAGGCGCGCCTCGCGATCTTGCGGCTGGGTCGTGGCCGTTTCAATATGCCGCCAGGCGCGGCGCAAGCCATCCAGGGCAATGCCGTCAGCCGGAGGATTGAAGGCCGGCGACATGAAGGTTTCCATGCAATGCGCGATAGCGTCCATGCCCGTGGCGGCCGTCAGCAATGCGGGCAGCTCCAGCGTCATGGACGGATCGCAAATCGCGGACTTGGGTACCAGGTGCGGCGAAAGCACGCCGACCTTGCGGCCGTCGTTCAGGATGAGGATGGCGCCACGCCCAACTTCGCTGCCCGTGCCTGCCGTGGTGGGAATCGCAATGACGGGCGCGGTCGCGGCCGTGATGCGGGATGCGCCGCCTTCGATGACGGCAAAACTCTTGAGCTCGCCATCGTGTGTTGCGCACACGGCCGCGCCCTTGGCCAGGTCGATGGACGAGCCGCCCCCGACCGCAATAATGCCGTCAAAGCCGCCCTGCCGATACACCTGCGCGGCAGCCAGCACTGCGGCTTCGTTGGGATTGGACGGCGTGCCGTCAAACACTGCGCCGGGATCCGCATCCCTCAACTGGGCCAGCACCCGTTCGACCAGCCCAGCCCTGCTCACGCCGACGTCGGTGACGATCAGGGGACGCGTTATGCCGATACGATCACATTCCTGTTGCAGGGTCGCCAGAGCGTCGTAGCCGAACTGGACCTGGGTGATGTAGTTGATGAGCGCCATGGTTGTATCGCTTTTCGTTATAGTTTGGAAAAGGGCTGGAGATATCCTTCCAGCAATTTACGATAAACACGTCACTTTGAACACTAAGCGGCACGCATACAGGTATAAGTTTCATTCATGGCAACCCTCCCCTCATTGGAGCAGATGACCGCCAGGCTGCGGCTCAAGCAGCTGCACTTGCTCAGCGCCCTGGCCGATCACGGCTCCCTGTTGAAAGCCGCCGAGAAAGTTTCCCTGACGCAGCCGGGCGCCAGCAAGGCCTTGCAGGAAATCGAAGCCATCTTCGGCGTGCCGCTGTTTGTGCGCAGCTCGCGCGGATTGGTCGCCACTGAAATGGGGCGTTGCGCCATCCGCTACGCCCGGCTGATGCAGACCGACCTGGCCCACTTGCGCGGCGAGATGGAAGACATCCTGCAAGGACAGGGCGGGCGATTGAACGTGGGCGTGATCATGGGCGCGGTACCTTTGTTGACCGAGGAACTGACCCGGCTGCTGGCCCAATACCCCGACGTTGCGGTGGAAATCGTCGAAGACACCAGCGCGCGGCTGCTGCATCTGCTGGATCGCGGCCGGCTGGACGTGGCCATCTGCCGGCGTTCCGTCAGCGCGCAGCCGCAGCTGTACGACAGCATCGACATCCACCACGAAACCCTGGCCGTGGTCAGCAGCATCGACCACCCCATGGCCGGCCGCGGCCACCTGGAACTTGCCGACCTGAATGCCTCGCGCTGGGTCGTCTATTCGGCCAACATGCCCATGCGCCGCCTGCTGGAACGCGAATTCCACGAAGCCGGGCTGTTTCGAAACCACGTCGGCCTTCGCCACGCTGGCCCTTCTGCGCCGCCAGCCGGATATCGTCGCCCTGCTGGCCTTGGACGTGGCCGAATTCTTCGCCTCGATGGGCGTCATGCGCATTCTGCCGCTGGAACTGAAATCGCGCAGCGAGCCGTATCAGCTGGTGACCCGCCGCGGCGCGGCACTGTCGCGCGCGGCGCAGCTGTTCCTGCAGTCGTTTCATGATGCGCCCGAGCCGTCGGTGGGCCCGGCCAACACACCCGTCACCAAAAATGCGCCGAAGATGGCCGGCCTATAGCATGCCCGGGTAGATACCGCCGTCCAGGACCAGGTTCTGCCCTGTCATGAAGCCCGCCTGTGCACTGCATAAGAAAGCGCAGGCATCACCGAGTTCATAGGGCTGGCCGTAGCGCTTGGCCGGTATGGACTTCAGGCGCGCCTGCATGATTTCCTCGATAGGCTTACCTGTATTCTGCGCCGTCTTGGCGGCCGTTTCCTTGAGCCTGTCGGTTTCGAAGGGGCCGGGCAGCAGATTATTGATCGTCACGTTATGTTCGACTACCTGCCGTGCCAGGCCTGCGACAAAGCCGGTCAGGCCGCTGCGCGCGCCATTGGACAAGCCCAGTATATCGATGGGCATCTTGACCGCCGCCGAGGTGATGTTCACGATGCGCCCGTAACGCTGGCTAATCATGGAATCGATCACATGCTGGATGAGCGCAATAGGCGTGTACATATTGGCATTCAGCGCCGCCATCCAGTCGTCCTTGGACCAGTCACGAAAGTCGCCGGGCTTGGGGCCGCCAGCGTTGGTGACCAGGATGTCCGGCATTCCCGCCACCGAGAAAGCCTGCTCGCGGCCCTCGGGCGTGGTGATGTCGGCAGCCACCGTGCTCACCTTTGCACCGGTGGCCTGGCGTATGGTTTCGGCCGATTTCTCCAGCAGCTGTGCCGTGCGGGCGACGAGCGTCACGGCGACGCCCTCGCGGGCCAAGGACATGGCGCAGGCATAGCCCAGTCCCTTGCTCGAACCGCAAACCAATGCGCTTTTACCTTGCAGGTGTAAATCCATGAATGCCTCGTGTTGGTTGATTGGTTGCTGGGCAGTGTAGGTCAAGCCTCTGCCAAAGTACGGGTGGGGTCCCACAAATTGCCGCCGCCGGGCTGGTCCAGATGCGTCAGGTACAGGCGCAGGTCGAACTCGTATTGGTGATAATTCGGCTCCATGCGTTCGCACAGATTGTAGAAAGCCTT
>LNAP01009832.1_pt1 | contig 11681 bp, 9 predicted proteins | sample 602601 | NCBI WGS metagenome assembly LNAP01 (sample SAMN02440304, study PRJNA202911) | soil metagenome | biome: Subtropical and temperate rainforests or woodlands; isolation source: soil samples (1 kg each in a 20% v/v slurry with milli Q water) were... ... | reverse complement strand
CCGGTGGTGGTGCTCGCGCAGCGCCGCAGCATCAATGTAGTACCGGAACATGTGCTGGCGGGGACACAAGTGGCACGTGAAGTACTGCCGCTGCATGTGGTAGTACAGCGCAGCATTGTCGAAAAAACGCTCCGTACAGAACTCACACTGGGGATGACCTTTCGTGTGGACATTCTCCGACGCCGGGGCGCGGTGGTGCTGGCCGTGCGCTTCGACAAATTCTTCTCCTTTGAAGTGGCACAACAGCTGCTTGGGGTTCATGACGGTGTGCTCGGAGACGAAAAGAGGCCGGTTTTCGACACACAAGGTGCACAATTGGCTGTCTTTGTGTTGTTCCTTCAGATGCTTTTGCAGCGTTTGGATGGTGGGGAAGCGCGTCTTGCACTGCTTGAACGGACACACCATCGCGCGGAGCGTTTCAATCTCGTTGTAGTGTTTGGTACAATCGACAAATAAGAAGCCTCCTAAGTGATCCACCTGCACGCCCGGGATATTCCCGTTATCCACATCGCAATCCGCAGCAGTCAGACCGAAGGAGTTAAATGGCCGAAGGAATTGACTCTCATCCACAATCTGTCCCGGAGTACTACCACTGTGCGTAGCGGGATAGGCGTGATAAATGACCATGACGTCCAAATTCTCTTTGCAGATGGCACAATGGGTGTCTTTCGATTTCACACGCATGCGCACAGCACACAGACTGCACACGTGGTGGTTGCACCTGCCCACTGCAAAATAAGACACCGATTCCGTACAAATAGGGCAGCTTAACTCGATCAGCTCTTCCTCCTGCGGCAACGCGGTTCCGCTTGGTTGGTTTGCTGGGGCTTTATGTTCGTTGCGCTTGGGTCGGGGAACCTTGGCAACAATCTCGCCACCTTCCTTTCCTTGCAATACAACTGTTCTTGTAGCCACCAGAGCATCATGTGGCGCTTTTCTAGGTCGACTTCTGGGCTTTCTTGCTCTGTTTTCAGGCTGAGCGTCCACAGGAGTTGCCGGCTGTGCTCCTCCAGTTGGCGAAACTGAATCCGCGGAAGGTTTAAATTCATTAGCAGCTGGATTCAATTTATGGCTGGTTCTATCCGTTTTTCTGGTAACACTTGAGGGTACCAGTCTTGCTTGAGAAGAAGGTGGGGCACTTTCGTCAGCGCGTTTCACAGCTTCTTCGCGACGAGGGTTGTCTCCAACTCTCTCAACTCTTTGCGCTGATTTAGGAGGGCGACTCCTTCTCTGTTTTCTGTTTTCCGCAACAGGCCCCGAAGGCTCTGCTGGCGTGTTGTTGCTTTCCATGACTGGGATGTGCGAGTGGTGATAAATCAGGTTGTTTTTGCTGGCGAACTCATGTGATGAGAACTCTGGGAAAGGGAAAGGGTTATGTTATACAATGATTGTACGTACAATTGTCTCAAAGGCGTTTCGCTTCGCTGGACTTGGAAGTGGTGCAACACTCTGGATTGCTTGTTGTGTATCATAGTGTACAGTAGTCGAGATCTGGAATTGATACCGTTGTTTACATCAACTTTAACATTTGAATTGCGTTATTGGTGATGGAAGAGGCCGGGAGTTCCAGCTTGCCCCCAATTGACACAGTTTCTAATCGAAAGGTTAAGAAGAGCAAAAGTAGGAAAACCCCAGCTTTATCTGAGAGATTAGAGCCAAAGATCTTGGAGGCGGCAAGCAAAAGCAAACCGGTTGAAAGCGGCAAGCTCAAGAACAAGGTGTATCTCGAGGAACTGGCGCGGCTGCATGTCGAGATGGTCAAGCTGCAGGAGTGGGTGCAGCACACGGGCGCGAAGGTTTGCATTATCTTCGAGGGCCGTGATGGCGCCGGCAAGGGCGGGACCATCAAGGCGCTGACCGAGCGGGTCAGTCCGCGGCTGTTCCGGGTGGTGGCGTTGCCGGCACCGACCGAGCGGGAAAAAAGCCAGATGTATGTGCAACGCTATCTGCCGCACCTGCCGGCGGCTGGCGAAGTGGTGATCTTCGATCGCAGCTGGTACAACCGCGCCGGTGTGGAGCGGGTCATGGGCTTTTGCAGCGAAGAACAGGTGCGCAATTTTCTCACCTCGGTGCCGCGCGTCGAGCAGGCACTGGTCGAATCGGGAATCATCCTGATCAAGTACTGGCTTGAAGTGAGCCAGGAGGAGCAGACCCGACGCCTCAAGTCGCGTATCACCGACGGGCGCAAGATCTGGAAGCTGTCACCCATGGACCTCAAGTCCTATAACCGCTGGTACGACTACTCCCGTGCCCGGGACGACATGTTCAAATTCACCGACACCGAATTCGCCCCGTGGCGGGTCGCCAACTCGAATGACAAGCGACGGGCGCGACTGAACATCATCAGTGATGTGCTGAACAGTATTCCTTATGAAGAAATACCGCGGGCAAAAGTGAAACTGCCCAAACGCCAAAGTCCCGGAAACTATCGGGATCCGAACTATCCGTTCAAGTACATCCCGGAAAAATTCTGATCGATGCATTGGGCAGGAGCCGGCCCACGCCAGCTCCTGCTGCATGCCATCAGGCCTTGATCACGTACCCATACGCCCGGGTACGCCCGCCTTCCTGCTTCAGGTACACGCCCTGCAGTTCCGGTGTGAACCCGGGCAAGCGGTTGATGCCTTCCTCCAACGCCAGGAAGTACTTGAGCACCGCGCCTCCCCAGATTTCACCCGGCACCACGCACAGCACCCCCGGCGGATAAGGCAACGCACCCTCGGCCGCAATGCGCCCGTCGGCATCCGCCAACGCCACCAGTTCGACGTTGCCGCGGATGTACTCGATTTGCGCTTGCTGCGGGTTCATGGCCTTTTTCGGGAAGTGTTCCTTGCGGAACATGTCCTTCTGCAATTGCTGCACATTGTGGTGGCGGTACAGGTCGTGCATTTCCTGGCAGAGCTGGCGAATGGTGTAGTTGCGATAGCGCTCCTGATGCTGCGCGTAGATGGCCGGCAGCACCCGGCTCATCGGCGCGTCATCGCTGATGAAACGTTCGAAACGGGCGATCTGCGCGGCCAGGTGGGTCATCTTCGCCCAGTCTTCGGCCGGGGTGAGCAGGAACAGGATGGAGTTGAGGTCGCATTTTTCCGGAACGATGCCGTTCTCGCGCAGGAAGTTGGCGAGGATGCCGGCGTGAATGCCGAAGTCGGTGTAGCTGCCATCCACCGGGTCGATGCCCGGCGTGGTGAACAGCAACTTGCACGGGTCGATGAAGTACTGCTTCTCGGCGTAGCCGGCAAAGGCGTGCCAGCGGTCCTTGGGATGGAACTCGAAGAAGCGGATGTCATTGGCAATGTCTTCGGTTGGATAGTCTTCCCAGGCGCGCCCTTCAATGGTATCCGGCACGAACGGTCGGACCATGGTGCAGGCTTCGAGGATCAACTTGCGCGCCTCGATGCCGAACTTCACGCAGTCTTCCCACAACCGCAGGCCACTGCGGCCCGAGTGAATGCGCGCATTCACATCCAGCGAGGCGAACAGCGGGTAGAAGGGGCTGGTGGACGCCTGGGCCATGAACGCGTTGTTGAGCCGGTGATGGTTGCAATAGCGCGCCTGGCCTTTGATGTGGCGGTCCTTCTTGTGCACCTGGGAGGCCTGGGAAAAACCGGCCTGCTGTTTGTGCACCGACTGGGTGACGAAGATGCCCGGGTCGTTCTCGTTGAGGTCGAGCAACAGCGGCGAGCAGTCTTTCATCATCGGGATGAACTGCTCGTAGCCGACCCACGCCGAGTCGAACAGGATGTAGTCACACAGCTTGCCGATGCGGTCGACGACTTGCCGGGCGTTGTAGACGGTGCCGTCATAGGTGCCCAGTTGAATGATCGCCAAGCGGAACGGCCGTGGCAGTTGCGCCTTGTCCGGGGCGACTTCGGCGATCAGTTCGCGCAGATAGTCTTCGTCGAAACAGTGGGCGTCGATGCCGCCGATGAAGCCGTAGGGGTTGCGCGCGGTTTCCAGATACACCGGCGTGGCGCCGGCCTGCAACAGCGCGCCCTGGTGGTTGGATTTGTGGTTGTTGCGGTCGAACAGCACCAGATCGCCGGGGGTCAACAGGGCGTTGGTCACCACCTTGTTCGACGCCGAGGTGCCGTTGAGCACGAAATAGGTCTTGTCGGCGTTGAACACTTGCGCGGCGTGTTTCTGCGCCTTCGTGGATCAGCAGGTCGCCGAGCTTGACGTCGGCGTTGCACATGTCGGCGCGAAACAGCGTCTCGCCGAAGAAATCGAAAAACTGTCGCCCCGCCGGGTGCTTGCGAAAGAACTGGCCGCCCTGGTGGCCGGGGCAGGCAAAGGTCGCGTTGGCCGCCTCGGTATAGTGTTTGAGCGCATCGAAGAAGGGTGGTAGCAGGCTTTCTTCGTAGGCCTTGGCGGCGGTCTCCAGTTGGTTGCCGTGGTATTCGACGTTGCTGGGCGACAGGTCGAAGATGCCGTTCACTTGCAGCAGCACGTCATTGAGATGTTTGTAGACTTCCCGGGGTCGGGTGCTGGTGCCGGGGGACGGCACCAGGAAAATCGGAATATCAAAACCGGTGCGCTGAATGGTGTCGAGGCATCCGGCCAGCACGTCATTGACCGAAACCACAGCCACGGCGACGTCGGTGAAGTCGGTTTGACTGAGCGGGACCACCTCCCGGGAGTTCAGGAAACATTCGGAGGTGCCATCGCTGGCGGCGATTTTCAGAGCTTTCATGGGTGGTGTCTCCTGGCGGGCACTCATTTGTCCGCGGCTTTTTTAGAGAGCAACTTCCGAGGGAGCCTTCCAGTTCCCCTGATCGGAAATCGTGTCACCACTGGTTATAGAGCATATTCCTGATCTGTCAGGCGTTTTACCGCGACCTTGCACAACTTGACGTCTCAGACCTGTCGGTCAGGCGTGAACCAGCGCAATCGTGAACGAGACCACGATCATGCACGCAAAAGCAAAATTGATATTCATGAGGTTTCCATCCGAAACATGAGTGACGGCGCCATCTTGAACAGGTCACAGCAAAATAAAAAATTCGGCGTAATGATTTGAAAGATCGAAAAAAATGATACTTGGAGGTGTTTGCCCGGCCGCCCGTTTGTGTTTGTCCGGCGCTTTGGCTAATCTCGCTGAAACGCGCAATTACACGCATAACCGAGCAAAAACATGCACGACAACCATTCCGCTGCCGAACTTCCATCCGTACGCCGGCAAAAAATCCTGTTGATCCTCGAACGAGACGGCAAGGTCATGGCCTCGGAGTTGAGCCAGCATTTCGCGGTGTCCGAAGACACCATCCGCCGGGACCTGGCGGAACTGGCCAGTGTCGGCCTGGTGCAGCGGGTACACGGCGGGGCGTTGCCGCGTCCCAAGGACACGGGCAAGGACTATTTCACCCGGATCAGTGAAACCGATGAGGTGAAAACCCATCTGGCGCAATTGGCTGCGCTACGGGTGCAAGACGGTCAGATCGTGGTGTTCGATTCCGGCACTACCACCTTGCAGATCGCGCGTTCGCTGCCGGCGGACATCGCCATTACCGCGATCACCGCGTCGCCGATGACGGCCATCACCTTGTCCGAATACAAAGGCATCAAGGTGATTCTGGCGGGCGGCCAGCTCAACCCGGCGACGATGTCGGCCAGCGGCCACGAGACCCTGCGGCTGCTGGCGGGCATCAAGGCCGATCTGCTGTTTACCGGGGTTTGCGCGATACACCCGCAGGTGGGCTTGAGCTCACTGCATTTTGATGAAGTGCCGGTGAAACAGGCGATGCTCGACTGTGCTTCCCACGTGATTGCCGTCACCACGGCGGACAAGCTCGGGGCGGTGGAACCCTTTGTCGTCGCACCTTGTCAGCGCGTGCACACGCTGATCACCGAGCAGCATGTGGCGTCAGGCAGTGTCGAGGACTACCGGGCGTTGGGGGTCGAGGTGGTGCAGGCGCAGGCTTGAGTGTTATTTGCTGTTAGATGTATTGAATGTACCGGCCCCATCGCGGGCTTGCCCGCGATGGGGCCAGCAAAAACAACACCAATGCTGAATGCTCAGCGAACGGCTCAGCGCAATCGCTCAAGCATTTGGTAGTACCACATGCCGGCAGCGAGCATCGGGTTGCCGAGCAGGTCGCCCATGGGCACGCGGATGTGCTGGCAGGCGGCGAAGGTGTCGAACTGTTCCAGCTGCCCGGTGATCGCCCGGCCCATGATTTCACCCATGATGTGGGTGGTGGCGATGCCGTGGCCGGAGTAGCCCTGGCAATACCAGACGTTGTCCGACAGCTTGCCCAGTTGTGGGATGCGGTTGATCACGATGCCCATCGCGCAGCTCCACTGGTAATCGATGGCCACGCCTTTGAGCGCCGGGAAGGTCTGCTCGATGCACGGACGCAGCTCGGCGGCGATGTCCCGCGAATCCTTGCCGCTGTAGTTGGCGCCGCCCCCGAACAACAGGCGACCGTCAGCGGTGAGGCGGTAGTAGTCGAGCACGAAGCGGCAGTCATAGACCGCCAGGTCTTCGGGGTTGATCTGTCTGGCCAGATCGCCCAGAGGCGCAGTGGTGACGATGCCGCCCATGGCCGGAAAAATCTTGCCCTTGAGCTTGCCCGGTTCCAGCTTGTGGTAGACGTCGCCGGCCAGCAGCACCTGGTTGGCGTCGATGTGTCCGTGGGCGGTGCGCACTCCAGGCGTATTCCCATGGATGATCTCCAGTACTTCGCTGTTCTCGAAGATCAACGCACCGAGGCTTTCGGCTGCGCGGGCCTCGCCGATGCACAGGTTGAGCGGGTGCAGGTGCATGTTGCGGGTGTTCTTGATCGCGCCGTGGTAGAGGTCGCTTTGCAACAGGTCGCGCACCTGGCTGCGGTCGAGCAGGCTGACCTCGTTGCCCATGCCACGGTGCACCGCCTCATCGTAATCCTTGCGCAAGCCGGCCATGTGCGCGGGTTTGTACGCCGCATGCAGGTGGCCGTGCTTGAGGTCGCAGGCGATGCCGTATTTTTCCACGCGCTGCCGGATGATCTGGTGCCCGCGCCAGCGCAGGTTCCAGATGAAATCATCGACTTCATCACCAAGGGTGCGGCGCATCTGTTTGCGCATGGCTTCATCGCCCGACAGGCTGCCGGTGACCTGGCCGCCATTGCGCCCGGTGGCGCCCCAGCCGATCTTGTGGCTTTCGACGATGGCGACCTTCAGGCCTTTTTCCGCCAGCTCGACGGCAGTGGCCACACCAGTGAAACCGCCGCCGATGATCACCACGTCAACCCGGTGCCGGCCTTGCAGCGTCGGGTAATCGGTGTCTTGGTTAAGGGTGGCGGTGTAGTAGGAATTGCAACGTTGAGTCATGTCGGTGTCCAGGCAGAATGGGGAGAAGCTCAATGCCGGTCAGTCGAAGTGCGCAACCTGTAGGAGCGAGTCTGCTCGCGATAGCAGAGTGTCATTCACCGTTGATGTCGAATGACACTCCGCTATCGCGAGCAAGCTCGCTCCCACAGGTATTGCATACGCTGAGCAAACGCAGGGATAGCGAAAGGAGGGGGCTCGCCGGTCAGGCGGGCAGGGCGCTATCCGGCGGACGTGCGGAGTGACGCAGTTTGGAGCGGCGCAGGGCCATGGGCAGGTTGACGATGCGCTTCATGCAATGCCGTCCACGGCCAGCAGCGAGGAGGCCTGGATCGAGAGGTTCAGCAGGTGCTGTTCTGACGGCAAAGTACGCATGGCGCAGGTTTCCGGCTGCGGAAATCGTCGGTGGCCAGTAGCACAAGCCATCCGGGGGATGGCTGGATACTAGGGAGGATTGCGGCGCGTGTAAATGTTTGATTCAGAACATCAGGTGCACACCCAGGCCGATCAACCCGCAGCCGATCAACACCTCGATCACCCCGCGTTTGAATCCAAGCAATGCAACGCCCGCGACTATCGCGATCAGCAGCGAAGGCCAGTCCAGTGCTCCTTCGAAGCCTTTGGGCCACAGCACGTGGTAGGCAAAGAAACAGGCCAGGTTGAGAATCACGCCCACCACGGCGGCCGTAATGGCCGTCAGTGGCGCGGTGAACTTGAGTTCGTTGTGCGTCGATTCCACCAGCGGCCCGCCGGCGAGGATGAACAGGAACGAGGGCAGGAAGGTGAACCAGGTCACCAGCGTCGCGGCGATGGCGCCGGCAACGAAGGCCTGATCCGGGCCAAAGACCTGTTGCACGTAGGCGCCGATAAAACCGACGAAGGCGACAACCATGATCAACGGACCTGGCGTGGTTTCACCGAGCGCCAGGCCGTCGATCATCTGCGTCGGCGTCAGCCATCCGTAGTGGCCGACCGCGCCCTGGTAGACGTACGGCAACACCGCGTAGGCGCCGCCAAAGGTCAGCAGCGCGGCCTTGGTGAAGAACCAGGCCATCTGGGTCAGCGTGCCTTCCCAGCCGAACAGTGCGGTGAGCATGGCCATGGGCAGCGTCCACAAGATCGCACCGATCATAGCCAGGCGCGCCAGTTTCCAGCCACTGAAGCGGGCGTGTCCGGGGGGTGGGGTGTCGTCGTCGATCACTGCCGGGCCGTAGGAGCGTTTCGCAGCGCTGTGGCCACCGGTCCTGAATTTTTCCGGTGCCAGTCGCCCGCCGAAATAACCGATGACCGCCGCGCCGAGCACGATCAACGGAAACGGCACGTTGACCACGAAGATGGCCATGAAGGACGCGGCGGCGATGCCCCATAACCAGCCGTTCTTCAGCGCCCTCGAGCCGATCCGGTGAGCCGCCTGCACCACGATTGCCGTGACCGCAGGCTTGATCCCGTAGAACAGTCCGGCGACCACGGGCACGTCACCAAAGGCGATGTACACCCAGGACAGCGCAATCAGGATGAACAGCGAAGGCAATACGAACAGCACGCCAGCGATCACGCCACCCCAGGTCCGGTGCATCAGCCAGCCGATGTAGGTCGCCAACTGCTGAGCCTCAGGCCCGGGCAGCAACATGCAATAGTTGAGGGCATGCAGAAAGCGCCGCTCGGAGATCCAGCGCCGGCGTTCGACCAGCTCCTGATGCATGATCGAAATCTGCCCCGCCGGCCCGCCGAAACTGATGAAACCAAGCTTGAGCCAGAACAGGAAGGCTTCGCGCAGGCTGATGGACCGGGGTTGCAGTACATCCTGTTGCGTGATCGGGGAGGGCGTGGGGCTCAAGCGGAAACTCCTTGTGCAGAAAAGCTTTGAGCCGATGACTGTAGCCAGGCCGGAGCGCGTTGCATAGCCGCCTCATGCGGCCTATCTGCCCAGCGCTCGACGGCTGACCGGTCGCTGTCACGGGCATCGACCCAGCGTGCGCCGGACGCCACGTCTTCGCGTTTCCACAACGGTGCGTCGGTTTTCAGGTAGTCCATGATGAATGCACAGGCTTCGAAAGCGGCTTGACGATGGGGGCTGCTGACGCCGACAAACACGATCGGCTCGCTGATCGACAACGGGCCGATCCGATGCACGATCTGCACGGCCCTCAATGGCCATCGGGCCCTGGCATTGTCGACGATTTTTTGCAGCGAACGTTCGGTCATGCCCGGGTAGTGCTCCAGAAACAACCCGCTGACCACCTCACCCTGATTGATGTCGCGCACATAGCCGACGAAGTTGACCACGGCACCCACCCCCGGATCGTTTGCCTGCAGGCTGTCGATCAGCCGGCCGACGTCGAACATTTCACGCTGGACCCGAACCGACATGTCTCAACCCCCGGTGACCGGTGGAAAAAAGGCGATCTCGTCATAGTCCTCGATCACCCGGTCTGGATGGCACAGCTCCTGGTTCAGCGCACACATCAGGTTGCTTTCACCCAGCACATGGCTCCACACCTCGCCGCGAGCCATCAGCAGTCGGCGCACGTCCTCGATGGTCTTGAGGCTGTCGGTCAGGGGCAGTTTTTCACCGCCCAGGTTGAGCTGCTCGCGGTAACGGGCGAAGTAATTGATCAGGATCATTGCGCGTCCTCGAACTTGAAATGACCGGAGCGGCCACCATGTTTACTCAGCAGGCGGATGTCATCGATGACCATGCCTCGGTCCACTGCCTTGCACATGTCATAGAGGGTCAGTGCCGCCACGCTGACGGCGGTCAGGGCTTCGAGTTCGACCCCGGTCTGGCCCTCGACGCGGCACGTACTGAGGATTTTCACGCTGTCGGGCGTGCAGGCCTTGAGTTCGACGTGGATCGAACTGAGCAGAAGGGTGTGGCACAGCGGGATCAGCTCATGGGTTTTCTTTGCCGCCATGATTCCGGCGATCCGCGCCACGGCAAATACGTCGCCCTTGGGGTGGCCGTCGCTTTGAATCAGCTTCAGGGTTTCCGGGCGCATCCGCACCCAGGCCTGGGCCTGGGCTTCACGCAGCGTCGAGGTTTTTTCGCTGACATCGACCATGTTGGCGCGACCCTGGCTGTCGAGGTGGGTCAGGCCATTGGGCGATGCATCTGAAATGTCTGTCATGGGAGGTTCCTGCGCTGACGGTTGGGGCGCGGGGGCATTGGTGTCGCTTCGAACATCGGTTTGTTCAACTTGGCACAACATAAAAAGAACCTCGAAGCGCTGAATTAAGTTCAGGCTACGGGTAACTTTAAACAGCGTCCAATCGCTTGTTCCGATGTGCCGATTGGTAATGTCTATCAAACTGGGCAAACATGTCCGGTTCGGTTTTATATAAAGCAGAAACTTGATCAGTCAGTCCGGCTGAATAACGTTCGCGCTTCGGCGAAACACTTTTCGGCAATCGCCGAACGCGGTTCGGTCTTGCGCATCACCAGGCCCAGGGGCGCGAGTACGCTGGTATCCGGCAGTTCGATGAACGCCAGGTGTTCGATGGGCTCTTCCAAGCCACTGTCCAGCGGCATGATCGCGCAGCAGAAACCCTCGTGAATCGCCTGCAGCAACTGGTAAGTCGAATCGCTTTCCAGGATCGGTTGCGGGTCCAGTCCGCGGCTGCGAAAGCTCAGGTCGATGGATTTGCGGTAGTGCATGCCGTTGCTGAGCATCCCCAGCGGCAGTTCGGCGGCGTCCTCCCAGCTCATTTGCGTGCCGTCGAAATGGAAGTGGCGATTGTCGTACAGCAGGCCGACGCGGGTCTCGCCGATCTCGAAAAACTCGAAATAGCTCGGGTTGACGTGATCGAGGTAGCACACGCCCAGGTCCAGCTGATTGTTGCCAAGGCCCTCGATGATCTGGTCGGAACTCAAGGACGACAGGCTGTACTTGAGCTCGGGAAAGCTGCGGGACAGGCCCTGGATGTAGGTGACCGGGTTGAAGCTGCTGAGGGGTACCAGCCCCAGGCGCAGGTTGCCCACAAGCTGGCCCCGGCACGCGGCGGCCTCGGCGAAGAGCCCGTCGTGGGCGGCCAGCAGGGTCCTGGCCCACGCCAGCACCCGTTCGCCGGCCTCGGTAAAACCCTCGAAGCGCTGGCCTCGGGTGACCAGCACCAGGTCCAGTTCATCCTCCAGGTTGCGCAGGCGCATCGACAGCGTGGGCTGGGTGATGTGGCAGCGCGCGGCCGCCTGGCCGAAGTGGCGGGTCTGCTCCAGGGCGATCAGGAACTTGAGTTGTTTGATGTCCATGACGGCACCTGCTGGCGGGGAGTGAAGGGTTAGGCTCTGTACGAAATCCGCCGAAAACAATTTGAATTCCACTGGCGTCGCGATTCGGTAAAGTCCGCGTCCATCAAAGGCAGGAGCCCACGATGGC
>LNAP01005180.1_pt1 | contig 11681 bp, 9 predicted proteins | sample 602601 | NCBI WGS metagenome assembly LNAP01 (sample SAMN02440304, study PRJNA202911) | soil metagenome | biome: Subtropical and temperate rainforests or woodlands; isolation source: soil samples (1 kg each in a 20% v/v slurry with milli Q water) were... ... | reverse complement strand
GGCAGGGCGGTGAAGAAGGCTTCGCCGAGGGCCTGGAACCGGTTCGGCCAGGAGGTGCTCAGGCGCCAGTCGAGCGCGGGTTCGGCCAGGGTCATCGGGGCAGTTTAGCGAGTGCGACCGCAACGAACCGGTGCAGGGAGATTGGCCGATTCCCCCTGTCGGCGCATCGGGCTTCGCGCCTGTCCCGGCAGTGACAGGACTTTGGGGTAGTCCCTGTAACCCCACGCAAGCGACATCCGGTACCTTTGCGGGCGTTTCACATTCCGGAGATAACCATGAAGTCTGCCTGCCGCTCGCTGACCCGCAGCGTGTTCACCCTGACCGTCGGAGCGGCCCTCGTCGTATCCGCCGGCACCGCCCTGGCCCAGGCCAAGCCGCTCGCCGGACAGACCGTCAAGCTGATGTGGATCGACCCGCTGACCGGCCTGATGGGCCCGGTGGGCACCAACCAGGTCAAGACCCAGCAGTACCTGGCCGAGCGCTTCAACGCCACCAACCCCGCCGGCGTCAAGTTCGAGATCGTGCCGGTCGACAACAAGCTCAGCCCGACCGAGAGCCTGAACGCGCTGAAGTCGGCGATCGACCAGGGCATCCGTTACGTGATCCAGGGCAACGGCTCGTCGGTCGCGATCCCGCTGATCGACGCGATCAACAAGCACAACGAGCGCAACCCCGGCAAGGAAGTCGTGTTCCTGAACGAGGCCGCGGTCGACCCCGACCTGACCAACAGCAAGTGCAGCTTCTGGCACTTCCGCTTCGACGCCGACACGACGATGAAGATGGAGGCGATCACCACCTACATGAAGGATCAGAAGGACATCAAGAAGGTGTACCTGCTGAACCAGAACTACTCGCACGGCCAGCAGGTCGCCCGCTACGCCAAGGAGTACCTGAAGCGCAAGCGCCCGGACATCGAGATCGCCGGCGAAGACCTCCACCCGCTCGCGCAGGTCCGCGACTTCGCCCCGTACATCGCCAAGATCAAGGCGTCGGGTGCCGACACCGTGATCACCGGCAACTGGGGCTCCGACCTGGCGCTGCTGATCAAGGCCGCGAACGAAGGCGGCTACACCGGCAAGTTCTTCACGTACTACACCGGCGTGACCGGCACGCCGTCGGCCCTGGGCCAGACCGGCGCCGGCAAGGTCTTCCAGGTCGCTTACTCGCACTACAACATGGGTGGCGAGATGACCGGGATCCTGAAGGGCTTCAAGGACAAGTTCAACGACGACCTCTACACCGGCTCGGTGATCCGCCAGTTCGAGTACCTGGGCGCGGCGATGGCCAAGGCCAAGTCGACCGACCCGGTGAAGGTGGCGTTCGCGATGGAAGGCATGAAGATCAAGAGCGCGTTCGGCGGTGAGACCGAGATGCGCAAGAGCGATCACCAGCTCCAGCAGACGCTCTACATCACGGTCTGGCAGAAGGCCGATGCGAAGTACCCGTACTCGCCCGAGAACACCGGCATGACGCTGGCGCCGGTCGCGACCTACGAGCCCTACGTGTCGAGCACGCCCACCAGCTGCCAGATGACGCGCCCGGCCGGCGGCTGATACCCACCGCACCGCCGCAGGGCCCGCCGGGGACGACCCCCGCCGGGCCCTGTTCGTCAGCGCCTACCATCGGCGACTGTCGCTGACCCGATCACTGTCACATCACTGCACCCGCGGGAACCGCCACGATGGAGTTTTTCACCATATCGATGCTCAACGGCCTGAGCTATGGGCTGTTGCTGTTCATGCTGAGTTCGGGCCTGACCCTGATCTTCAGCATGATGGGCGTGCTGAACTTCGCGCACGCCAGCTTCTACATGGTCGGTGCGTACGTGGCGTACTCGATCACCCGGCTGGTGGGCTTCTGGCCCGGCCTGTTCCTGGCCCCGCTGGTCGTCGCCGCGCTCGGCGCCGCGTTCGAGAAGTACTGCCTGCGTCGCGTCCACAAGTTCGGGCACGTGCCCGAGCTGCTCATCACGTTCGGCCTGTCGTACGTGATCCTCGAACTCGTGCAGCTGATCTGGGGCCGCACCGCGGTCGACTTCCAGCCGCCCGAACTGCTGCGCGGCCCGGTCTTCACGCTGATCAACTCGTCGATCGACGGCCTGCGCCTGGTCTGGGGCGCGGCTCCGGCAGCGATGTGCTCGGCCGCCGACGCCACCGTGCGCGTCGTGTGCTCGCCGTTCCCGGCGACCCGCGGCTTCATGATGTTCATCGCGCTGATCATGCTGCTGGCGCTGTGGTTGATGCTGACCCGCACCCGCATCGGCCTGGTGATCCAGAGCGCGCTGACGCATCCGGAGATGGTCGAGTCGCTCGGCCACAACGTGCCGCGGGTGTTCATGCTGGTCTTCGGCGCCGGTGCCGGCCTGGCCGGCCTGGCCGGCGTGATCGGCGGCAGCACGTTCGTGACCGAGCCGTCGATGGCGGCCACGGTCGGCTCGGTGATCTTCGTGGTCGTGGTGGTCGGCGGCATGGGCTCGCTGGCCGGCGCGTTCGTCGCGTCGCTGCTGATCGGCGTGCTGCAGACCTTCGCGGTCGCGCTCGACTACTCGGTATTCGGTGCACTGACCAGCCTGGGCGTCACGCTCGGGCCGGCGGCGGCCGAGCACTCGCTGCTGAAACTGACGGTGTCGCAGGTGGCGCCGATCCTTCCGTACCTCCTCCTGGTGCTCATCCTGATCTTCAGGCCGAAGGGCCTGATGGGCACGCGAGAGGGCTGACCCGATGAACTCAACTGCACGCAAATACGGGGCCCTGGGCCTGCGCGACCTCACGATCTGGGGCGTGGCCATCGTCGTGATGCTGGTGGCGCCGATGCTATTCAGCAGCAGCCTGGCGATCACGATGCTCTCGCAGATGGGCATCGCCATCGTCGCCTGCCTGTCGTTCAACATGCTGCTGGGCCACGGCGGCATGCTGAGCTTCGGCCATGCGGTCTATTCGGGGCTGGGCTCGTTCGTCGCGATCCACGCGCTGAAGGCGATGGGCAACGGCTCGTTCCCGGTGCCGGTGAGCCTGCTGCCGCTGATCGGCGGCCTCGCCGGCCTGTTCTTCGCGGTGCTGTTCGGCTTCGTCACGACGAAGAAGTCGGGCACGACGTTCGCGATGATCACGCTGGGCATCAGCGAGCTCGTGTTCGCGGCCTCGCTGATGATGGACGAGTTCTTCGGCGGCGAAGCCGGCATCAGCGCCAACCGCGTGATCGGCGCCCCGGTGATGGGCCTGACCTTCGGCCCGCAGATCCAGGTCTACTACCTGCTCGCGATCTACACGATCGTCTGCACCGCCGGCATGTACGCCTTCACGCGGACCCCGCTCGGCCGGATGCTGAACGCGGTGCGCGACAACCCGGAACGGGTCGAGTTCATCGGCTACAGCACGCAGCGGGTGCGCTACATCTCGTTCATCATCGCCGGCTTCTTCGCCGGGGTGGCGGGCGGCATGTACGCGCTGAACTTCGAGATCGCGACCGCCGAGGTGGTGGGCGCGGCGCGCTCGGGGGCCTACCTGCTGTTCACGTTTCTGGGCGGTGCGACGTTCTTCTTCGGGCCGATCATCGGCGCGGCGCTGATGGTGCTCGCGCTGGTGCTGCTGTCGGAGATCACCAAGGCCTGGCTGCTGTACCTGGGCATGGTGTTCCTGCTGATGGTGATGTTCGCGCCGGGCGGCATCGCGAGCCTGATCATGATGAACCTGCGCGTCTGGAAGTTCGGCAAGCTCGGCCGCGTGCTCGGCTGGTATGCGCTGCTCGCAGTGACCGGTGCGCTGATGTTCTTCGGCATCGCCGCGATGATCGAGATGATGTATCACATCCAGCTCAACGAGGCGCTCGGGCCGACGATGCGCTTCCTGGGGATCGAGATGAACGTGCAGTCGGCCGCGAGCTGGGTCGGCGCAGCGGTGGTGGCCGCGGTGGGCATCGCGCTGTTCGAGTTCACCCGCCGGCGCTTCGCGCTGCAGTGGGGCGAGGTCCAGGGCGAGATCGAAGCGGCGATCCGCGCGCGGGAGGCGGCATGAGCCAGTACGCGATAGAGCTCAAGGACCTGCGCAAGTCCTTCGGCAAGACCGAGATCATCCGCGGTACCAACCTGGCGGTCGCGCCCGGCGAGCGGGTCGCGATCATCGGCCCGAACGGCGCCGGCAAGTCGACGCTGTTCAACCTCATCAGCGGCCGCCTGCATCCCACCAGCGGCGAGATCACGCTGAACGGCCAGCGCATCGACGGCATGGCGCCGTACGAGGTCAGCCGGCTCGGCCTGGCGCGCAGCTTCCAGGTCAGCAACCTGTTCGGCAAGCTCTCGGTGTTCGAGAACCTGCGCTGCGGGGTGCTCTGGTCGATGGGCTACAAGTACGCGTTCTGGAAGTTCCTCGCCGGCCTGACCGATGCGAACGAACGCGCCGAACAGTTGCTGCGCGACCTGCACCTCGAGCGCAAGCGCGACACCCTCGCGATGAACCTGACCTACGCCGAGCAGCGCGCGCTCGAGATCGGCATCACGATCGCCGGCGGCGCCAGCGTGATCCTGCTCGACGAGCCGACTGCCGGCATGAGCAAGAGCGAGACGGCGCGGTTCATCGAGCTGATTCGCGAGGTCACCGTGGGCAAGACGCTGCTGACGGTGGAGCACGACATGGGCGTGGTGTTCGGCCTGGCCGACAAGATCGCCGTGCTGGTCTACGGCGAAGTGATCGCCTTCGACGTGCCCGAGGCGGTGCGCGCGAACGCGAAGGTCCAGGAGGCTTATCTGGGCTCGGTGCTGGCCGATGCACAGGCCGCCGAGGCGGGACACTGAGATGCTTGAACTCAATCAATTGCACGCCTACTACGGCAAGAGCCACATCCTGCACGGGGTCGACATGAAGGTCGGCGAGGGCGAGATCGTCGCGCTGCTGGGGCGCAACGGCTCGGGCCGCTCGACCACGGTCAAGACGATCATGGGGCTGGTCGCGGGCGAAGGGTCGATCAAGTTCCGCGATCGCGAGATCCTCGGCCATCACGCGTTCGACATCGCGCACCGCGGCATCGGCTACGTGCCCGAGAACCGCGACATCTTTCCGAAGCTGACGGTCGAGCAGAACCTGATGCTCGGCGAGAAGCGCGGCGCCAAGAAGCCGCGCTGGACCTTCGACGACATGTACCGGATGTTCCCGCGCCTGAAGGAGCGCCAGCACACCGAGGCCGGCGTGCTGTCGGGCGGCGAGCAGCAGATGCTCACGCTGTGCCGCACGCTGATGGGCGACCCCGACCTGATCATGATCGACGAGCCGACCGAAGGCCTCGCGCCGAAGATCGTCGAACTGGTCGCGGGCTACCTCAAGACCCTGAAGGACCGAGGGGTGTCGGTGCTGCTGGTCGAGCAGAAGCTCACCATCGCGCTGAGCATCTCGGAGCGCTGCTACGTGATGGGCCACGGCAGCATCGTCTTCGAGGGAACGCCGGCAGCCTTGCGTGCCGACGCCTATATTCGCAAGGAGTGGCTGGAGGTGTAGGTCCGCCCGCGGACCGATCGCCCGAGGCACGAAGGCGCTGTCACAGCAGAGACAGCGCCTTCTTTTCTTGCCGACCTAGAATCGAACGATCGTTCTTTTTCTGCTGAACATTTGGGGACACGAGCATGAGCGCCAACTACGAACTCCGCGGCGACGTCGCGGTCATCACGATGGACAACCCGCCCGTCAACGGCCTCGGCCACGCGACGCGGCTCGGGATCGTCGAGGGCCTCGAGCGCGCGCAGGCCGATGCCGCCGTCCGCGCGATCGTCATCACTGGCGCCGGCAAGGCGTTCTCGGGCGGGGCCGACATCCGCGAGTTCGGCTCGCCGAAGGCGCTGGCCGAACCGAACCTGCTCAGCGTGATCCTGGCGCTCGAGGCCAGCAGCAAGCCGATCGTCGCGGCGATCCACTCGGTGTGCATGGGCGGCGGGCTGGAGCTCGCGCTGGGCTGCCACTACCGCATCGCCGCCAAGGGCGTGCAGGTCGCGCTGCCTGAAGTGAAGATCGGCCTGATCCCCGGGGCCGGCGGCACGCAGCGCCTGCCGCGCGTGCTCGGCGTCGAGAACGCGATGAACATGATCGTCAGCGGCGAGGCCGTCAAGAGCGAGATGCTCGCCCAGGCGCCCGGCCAGAAGCTGTTCGACCGGATCGCCGAGGGCGACCTGATGACCGAGGCGCTGGCTTTCGCTGCCGAGGTCGCCGGCAAGATGCCGCTGCCGCTCGTGCGCAACCTCAAGGTCACGCACCCGAACCCCGACGCCTACGTCCAGTTCGTCAAGAACATGGTCGCCGGCATGAGCAAGAACTTCCCTGCGCCGCTGAAGTGCGTCGAGGCGGTGGCCGGTTCGCTGAAGCTGCCGTTCGACGCCGGGATGAAGCTCGAGCGCGAGCTCTTCACCGCGCTGATGTTCACGCCCGAGAGCAAGGCGCTGCGCCACGCGTTCGTGGCCGAGCGCGCCACCACCAAGATCCCCGACGTGCCCGCCGACACGCCGCTGCGCGACATCAAGAAGGTGGCCGTGATCGGCGCCGGCACGATGGGCGGCGGCATCGCGATGAACTTCCTGAACGCCGGGGTGCCGGTCGTCATGCTCGAGATGAAGCAGGAGGCGCTCGACAAGGGCGTGGCCGTGATCCGCAAGAACTACGACGCGCAGGTCAAGAAGGGCAAGCTCAAGCAGGACAAGCTCGACGCCCGCATGGCGATGCTCAGCACCACGCTGAACTACGCCGACCTGAAGGACGCCGACATGGTCATCGAGGCCGTGTTCGAGGACCTCGGCGTCAAGGAAACCGTGTTCAAGACGCTCGACGAGGTGATGAAGCCCGGCGCGATCCTGGCCTCGAACACCTCGACGCTCGACGTCGACAAGATCGCCGCCTTCACGAAGCGCCCGCAAGACGTGATCGGCATGCACTTCTTCAGCCCGGCCAACGTGATGAAGCTGCTCGAGGTCGTGCGCGGCGCGAAGACCGCGAAGGACGTGCTGGCCACCGTGATGCAGGTCGGCAAGAAGATCAAGAAGACGACCGTCGTTTCGGGCGTGTGCGACGGCTTCATCGGCAACCGCATGATCGAGCAGTACTCGCGCCAGGCCGGCTTCCTGCTGGAAGAGGGCGCCACGCCGGCGCAGGTCGACAAGGCGATGGAGAAGTTCGGCATGGCGATGGGCCCGTTCCGCATGGGCGACCTGGCCGGCAACGACGTGGGCTGGTACATCCGCAAGCGCCGCTACCTCGAGAAGCCGAACCTGCGCTACTCCAAGACCGCCGATTTGCTCTGCGAGATGGGCCGCTTCGGCCAGAAGACCGGCGCCGGCTGGTACGACTACGTGCCCGGCAAGCGCGACGCGATCCCGAGCCCGGTCGTCGTCGAGATGATCGAGAAGCACCGCAAGGAACTCGGCATCACGCCGCGCAAGATCGGCGACGACGAGATCGTCCACCGCCTGGTGTTCGCGCTGGTCAACGAGGGCGCGAAGATCGTCGAGGAGGGCATCGCGATGCGCGCGTCCGACATCGACATGGTCTACCTGACCGGCTACGGCTTCCCGCTGCATCGCGGCGGTCCGATGAACTACGCCGACCAGGTCGGCCTGTTCAACGTGGTCGGCGCGATGAAGCGCTTCGCCGCCAACCCGCACGACGACGCCGAGTTCTGGAAGCCGGCGCCGCTGCTGGCCAGGCTCGCCGCCGAAGGCAAGTCCTTCAGCTGAGCATCGGCTGAGCGGCCGATCGACCGACATGCGCAAGCTGTTCGCGCTGCTGGGCATCGTCGTTCTCGCGCTGGCCGTGACGGTCGGCGCGAAGACGCTGCTGATGCCGTCACGCCAGCTCGCGGTGGCCCCGGTCACGCCGATCAAGGTCGACGTGCCCGCGGTCGCCGCGCGGCTCGGCGCCGCGGTGCGCCTGAAGACGATCGCCTCGCGCGACGATGTCGATGCGAACGCGGCCGAGTTCACCGCGCTGCACGCGCTGCTGCAGGCGAGCTTTCCGAAGGCGCATGCGGTGCTGCAGCGCGAGGTCGTCGGCAAGTACGGCCTGGTCTACACCTGGCCCGGCACCGACCTGAAGGCCCCGGCGATCGGCCTGATGGCGCACCAGGACGTGGTGCCGGTCGCGCCCGGCACCGAGGCCGATTGGCAGCAGCCGCCGTTCTCGGGCGCGCTCCACGACGGCTTCGTCTGGGGCCGCGGCTCGTGGGACGACAAGGGCAACCTGATGTCGATGTTGGAGGCGATCGAGCTGCTCGCCGCCGCCGGCTTCCAGCCGCGCCAGACCGTCTACCTGATCTTCGGCCACGACGAGGAACTGGGCGGCCAGCGCGGCGCGGTGCAGATCGCCCGGCTGTTCAAGCAGCGCGGCATCCGGCTGCAGTTCGTCATCGACGAGGGCCTGCTGATCACCGAGGGCGTGCTCGCCGGCCTGAGCCGTCCGGCGGCGCTGGTCGGCGTGGCCGAGAAGGGCTACCTGTCGGTGAACCTGACGGCCAGCGCCGCGCCGGGCCATTCGTCGATGCCGCCGCCGCAGGCCGGGCAATCGGCGATCGGCATGATGAGCGTCGCGCTGGCGAAGCTCGAGGACCAGCAGATGCCGCTCGCGGTGCGCGGCCTGTCGCGCGAGATGTTCGAGACGATCGCGCCCGAGATGGACGGCATGAACCGGGTGTTCCTGTCGAACCTGTGGCTGTTCGGGCCGGTGATCGAGCAGCAGCTGAAAAAAGCCGCATCGACCTCCGCGATGATGCGCACGACCACCGCACTGACGATCGCCAGCGCCGGCAACGCCGACAACGTGATGCCCGGCCGCGCGAACGCCACGGTCAACTTCCGCCTGGCGCCTGGCGACAGCAGCGATGCGATCGTCGATCACGTCCACGCGGTCGTGAAGAACCCCGCGATCACGGTCGCGAAGGCCGAGGGATTCTCCGAGGCGTCGAAGGTCGCCGCCACCGACGCGCCCGGCTTCCGGCTGATCAGCAAGACGCTGCGCCAGCTGCATCCCGATGTGGTCGTCGCCCCGGGGCTGATGCTCGGCGCGACCGACTCGCGCCACTTCGACGGCGTGGCCGACAACATCTACAAGTTCTCGCCGGTGCGCGCGAAGTCCGAAGACCTGAAGCGCTTCCACGGCACCAACGAGCGCATCTCGACCGCCAACTACGTCGAGCTGATCCAGTTCTACCATCAGCTGATCGGCAACTCGGCGCCCGCGCCCTGAGCAGGAGACTCATCTCATGAACGACCGCGCCACATTCACGAAGATGGAAGCGAGCACCCCGCAGGACTGGCAGAAGATCGGCGCCGAGTTCATGCCGTTCGCGCGCCAGCTGCCCGACCGCCTGATGGCGCACCTGAAGGTGCTCGAGGGCGACTACGGCGGCTTTCCGATCGACCGCTACACCCACTCGCTGCAGACCGCGACGAACGCGCTGCGCGACGGCCGCGACGACGAGTACGTGGTCTGCGCGCTGTTCCACGACATCGGCGACACGCTCGGCACCTTCAACCACTTCGACATCGCCGCGGCGATCCTGAAGCCCTTCGTCAGCGACGAGAACCTGTGGATGGTGCAGAACCACGGCATCTTCCAAGGCTACTACTTCTTCCACCACATCGGCCTCGACCGCAACCTGCGCGACCAGTTCGCGGGCCACGCCCATTACGACCGCACGGCCGAGTTCTGCGACCTCTACGACAACCCGGCGTTCGACGCGGGCGCCGAGACGCTGCCGATGAGCGAGTTCGAGCCGATGGTGCGGCGCGTGTTCGCGCAACCGAAGAACAGCATCTACAAGGCGTCGACGGCCGTCGCCGCCAACCCCTGATCCCCAAGGAGAGAACCATGACCAGCGCCGTGATCGTTTCCACCGCCCGTACCCCGCTCGCGAAGAGCTGGAAGGGCGCCTTCAACATGACCCACGGCGCCACGCTCGGCGGCCTGGCGGTCAAGGCCGCGGTCGAGCGCGCCGGCATCGACGGCGCCGAGGTCGACGACGTGATCATGGGCTGCGCGACGCCCGAAGGCGCGACCGGCTCGAACATCGCGCGCCAGATCGCGCTGCGCGCCGGCCTGCCGATCACCACCAGCGGCATGACCGTCAACCGCTTCTGCTCGAGCGGCCTGCAGACCATCGCGATGGCCGCGCAGCGCATCATCGCCGGCGAGTCCGACGTGCTCGTGGCCGGCGGCGTCGAGAGCATCTCGTGCGTGCAGAACGAAGCCAACCGCCACATGGGCGCCGACCCGTGGCTGGTGGAGCACAAGCCCGAGATCTACTGGAACATGCTGCAGACGGCCGAGCAGGTCGCCAAGCGCTACAAGATCGACCGCGAGCGCATGGACCGCTATGGCGCCGCGAGCCAGCAGAAGGCCACCGCCGCGCTCGAGGCCGGCAAGTTCACCGACGAGATCGTCGCCTGCACCGTGATGGCCGGCGTGGCCGACGCCACGATGGGCCTGCGCACCAAGGAAGTGACGATCCAGAACGACGAAGGCATCCGCCCCGGCACCACCTACGAAGGCATCATGAACATCAAGCCGGCGATCCCCGGCGGCGTGATCTCGGCCGGCAACGCGAGCCAGTTCAGCGATGGCGGCGGCGCCTGCGTGCTGATGAGCGAGGAACTCGCGAGCAAGCGCAACCTGAAGCCGCTCGGCCGCTTCCTCGGCTTCGCGGTGGCCGGCTGCGAGCCCGATGAAATGGGCATCGGCCCGGTCTACGCCGTGCCCAAGGTGCTGAAGAAGCTCGGCCTGACCGTGGCCGACATCGACCTGTGGGAGCTGAACGAGGCGTTCGCGGTGCAGGTGCTGTACTGCGCCGACACGCTGGGCATCCCGATGGACCGCCTCAACGTCAACGGCGGCGCGATCGCGGTCGGCCACCCGTACGGCGTGAGCGGCCAGCGCCTGACCGGCCACGCGCTGATCGAAGGCAAGCGCCGCGGCGCCAAGAAGGTCGTCGTGACCATGTGCATCGGCGGCGGCATGGGCGCGGCGGGCGTGTTCGAGGTGCTTTGACCGGCGCCACGCCCGTGGACGCCCTGCGCACCCCGGACGCGCGCTTCGGGAGCCTGCCGGGCTTTCCGTACGCGCCTTCGCAGGTCGACGACCTGCCCGGTCTGGGCGGGTTGCGCGTGCAGTGGGTCGATGAAGGCGGTGCGAGCCCGGTCACCGCGCTGTGCCTGCACGGCAACCCGACCTGGGGCTACCTCTACCGCCACATGATCCCGGTGTTCCGCGCCGCCGGGCTGCGCGTGGTGGTGCCCGATCTGATCGGCTTCGGCCGCTCCGACAAGCCGGTCGATCCGGCCTGGCACACCTTCGAGCGCCACCGCGACATGCTGCTCGCGTTCGTCGAGCGGCTCGACCTGCGCAACGTGATGCTCGTCGTGCAGGACTGGGGCGGCCTGCTCGGCCTGACGCTGCCGATGGCGATGCCCGAGCGCTTCACCCGGCTGCTGGTGATGAACACCGGCCTGGGCACCGGCCAGGTCACCGAAGGCTTCCGCCAGTGGCGCGCGTACTCGAACAGCCAGGACGACCTGCCGGTGGGCCGGCTGATCCAGCGCGGCAAGCCCGACCTGACGGCCGCCGATGTCGCGGCCTACGACGCGCCGTTCCCCGACGCCCGCCACAAGGCCGCGTTGAAGGCCTTCCCGAACCTCGTGCCCGACGGCGCCGATGCGCCCG
>LNAP01005178.1_pt1 | contig 11681 bp, 10 predicted proteins | sample 602601 | NCBI WGS metagenome assembly LNAP01 (sample SAMN02440304, study PRJNA202911) | soil metagenome | biome: Subtropical and temperate rainforests or woodlands; isolation source: soil samples (1 kg each in a 20% v/v slurry with milli Q water) were... ... | reverse complement strand
GAGCCATTGGCGAAAACGCATCGCGAAAGCTGCCTGGTTTCTTGCGCAGCGCGTCGGCGCCATGCTGTAATCTCGTCAGATTAATTCCTTCGTAACGGACTAACGGCGGGAAACATAACGATTGCGGACATTCTGAATCCGGGGCGCCCGCGCCGAAGAGGATGAAAGTCGAAGGATCGCTACCGCCAAGGCCCACAGCAGAGCACCTCATGAATTCACATCGAAGCGCCGCGGCGCGAGTCCTCCTGGCTGCAGTCATCGCCATGGCGGCAAGCGTCTCTTCTGCTGGTTTTGTGGACAACCGTCCTGCAGCGCCGGTGCCCGCAGCCACTGGGGCATCTCCTACGGCAGGCGGCGCGAGCGTCACTCCGGCGGTGGCCAGTCCCGTTGCGGGACCTGGAAGTGCGACCCCGAGCCCTGCGGCCGCGGCCAGCGTGATTGCACCCCCAGCGTTGACTTTCAGCATTTCGCGGCAGGACCGCACGATTCGCGAGGCGTTGGTCACCTGGGCCAAACGCGCTGGTTGGACCCACGAGCCCGAGCACTGGACGCCTTCCTTCGATCTCCCCGTGTTGTCGTCGGCAGATCTCGGCTCCGACTTCAAAACGGCGGTGCGCGCGCTTCTGTCGAGCACTGACCTCACCAGCACGCCGCTGCAGCCCTGCTTCTATTCGAACAACGTCCTGCGGGTGGTCCCGAAGGCCGAGCTCTGCGACAAGAACGCGAGCTGAAACCGCACGGTCGCAGCAATCAGGACGCAAACCATGAAGAATCCGAACCTCCCCGTCACGCTCGCAGTCGCTGCTCTCCTCGCTGGTTGCGCATACCAATCGCGAAACCAGGGCGATGCCTTCAAGGCCAGCATCGACATTGCCGCGAAGCGGCAGCCGCTTGTCGAGTCGATCAAGGACTCCGAGCGGCTGCGGGTTGCCTCCCAAGACGTCTCGCGTCCCTACATCGCCGGAAACCAGGAGCCCCTGTCCCGCGAGGTGAAGATGCCCGCGTCGCTGCGGCGCTCTGTGCCCGTGACCGCCATGTTTCAGCGCGGGGGGGTGGATCTCCAGACGGCCCTGAACCAGGTGGCCGAGGCCTCTGGGCTGATCATCACGGCCACCCCCGACGCACTTCTGCCGCCTGCCGCTTTCGCTCCACGCCTCGCCAGCAAGGACGGCAACGTCCAAGGCCCGGCGCGCATTCAGGTTCAGGCGTCGAATGTGCCTCTTTGGCAGTTGCTCGACGACATCGCACGTCAGGCGGATGTCTCGTGGCGTCCGGTTCCCACCGGCGCCGAGTTTTACCGGGTCGAGACCCGTGTGTTCGAGCTGGCCGCGATTCCGCAGGTGGCTACCACGGCCGCCACCCTTGGGCGGAACGCCGGCTCGAACGCGGTCTTCGAGTCGCAGAGCAAGACCGGCTTCACGACCAAGGATCAGAATCTGATCACCGGCATGCGCGAGACCATTGACGCGCTGCTGACGGTGGCTGGTAAGGCTGTCATCAGTCAGGAGAGCCAGACCCTCGTGGTCACCGACACGGCGCCCGCGCTGGCACGTGTGGCGAAGTTTGTCGAACAGCAGAACCGCAACATGTCGCGGCGTGTTCGGGTCCTGATCGAGTCGATCGAGGTCACCTCGAAGGACAACAACGACGTCGGTCTCGACTGGAACCTGCTCTACAAGACTGCCAGCAGCGCCGCATCTCTGGTGTCGCCCGTTCCTGTTGTCGGCTCCCAGGTCGGCTCGTTGGGCTGGAGCAAGACCGTCGGCAGCCTCAGCGGCACCGACCTCGTCCTGCAGGCGCTCAACGAAGTTGGGACCGTCGTGAACCATCGGACATTCCCCTTCACCACCACCTCCGGGCGGCCGGTGACGCAGGCGATCCGAACCACCTTCAACTACGTCGACCAGGTCTCGGCCACCGCGATTAGCTCGTCGCTCATCAGCACACAGGCGCAAGCACCCACGGTGACGCAGAAGGAAGAGACCGTCGGCACATTCGTGACGCTCATCCCCACGGCGAAGAGCGACGGGACGATCTTCCTGTCGGTGAGCTTTGACGTGACCGGCGCGCAGCCGCTCCAAGCATTCACGGTCGGTTCCGGGGCGTCGGCGGTGACTGTCCAGCAGAAGACGATCGATGGCACGGGCGTCATCCAAGAGGTGCCGGTCCGCTCGGGCCAGACCGTCGTCATCGGTGGGATCGAGACGGCCAGCAACTCTCTCACGAAGCGCCGCATGGGCGAAGGCCTTTCCATGCTTCTGGGCGGCTCGGACCAGGGACGCGCGCAGAAGACCCGAATGGTGTTGCTCGTGACCGCTATTTCGGAAGAGGGCGTCTAAGGCGGCCCCGACTCAGCCCATCGCCGTTCGAAATCTGGAGTACCTCCTTGGGTCTATTCAGCAAACAACAGAAGCCAGGTGCACCGGTGAACCGTGCAACGGTGACCATCGCGTCGGACGCCGAGGGCGAGAAGTCGATCGCGTTCGGCGTAACCTGGCGTGCGATTGCATCGCGCAACGGTGGACGCCAGGATGCGCTGAAGCTCGCGCGCGCCGCGGGCGGGACGCACCTCACCTTCAAGCAGCAGCAGTACGGCTACGGTGTATTGCCTGCAGACGTGGTGGAGCCGATCTATCCTGCAGCGCAGGTAGCTGCACGGCAGCATGGCGGCGACGGCGTCTATGCCATCAAGATCTTCCCAGGCGAGTATTGGCTCGCCGTCATCCGGGGCGGGCAGCCCTCTTCGATTGATCGCGTCATTCACGCCGACACCGACCTCGAGGTAATCGGCGCGGCGCAGGCGGAGATCGCCGAGGGCGTCAAGGAAGAAGTCCACTACACGATCTATACGAACATCGACGACCACGGCCTCGTGGGCGATGTCATCGGCCTGGCACCAGAGGATCTGCTTCTCGCCGCCGTGGGCGACGAGGACGTGCTGGAGCCCATCCCAAAGTCGGCGTCGGCCATTCCGAAGCCAGTGCTGTACGCCTTGCTTCTCGCGGTTGTCGCTGGCATCGGGAACAAGGGATGGGACATGTACCAGACGCGCGAGCGCGAGCGCCTTGCGCGTATGAACGTGGTGGCAGACGAGCCGCCGCAGCAAGCCTGGGCCCGGGCGACTGCGCAATGGGCCGCCGAACATGCGGCGGCCGCGCCGAGCGGATTGATCGCCGCGCGGGTCTCGCTGGGCAAGGCACCGGTGGTATGGGGTGGTTGGTGGCTTGAGACGGCCACCTGCGACGCGGGCGCGCCAGCGACCAACTCGCGGGTCTGGAATTGCAGCGCTCGCTACGTCCGGCCCGAGACGGGCAAGTTCAACCGGGACATGGACAAGGTGGTTCCGGATGGTTGGCGCGTCCAGTACCAGGGTCTGAGCCTCATCGTGGCGTCGTGGACCTTCACGCAGCCCAGCGAGCCGTTCCGGTTCGAGGGGCTGCAGAAGGTCGGCTACCACCAGGTTGAAACGGTCAGTCGCCTCCAGCGCCTCCAGCCGGCATTCAGCCAGGTGGGCGCCATCTCGTTCACGCCGGTCGCTATCCCCGCGCCGAAACGCAAGGATGGAACGGCCGTGCCGGTCATCGACTCGGTGCCGAAGTTCTCCGAGGGCACGGTAGCGGTCAAAGGGCCGCTCCGCAGTCTCGATGCCCTGATCGCCGACGGCATCCCGGCGGACTGGACGCATCTGTCCCTCAGCTACGTGCCCAACTCCTCGGGCGCGACCGCTTCGCTGAAGTCCTCGGCGATCACGGCCGACGCCCGCGGCGCGGTGTTCGCCACGCAATGAGCACGCTTCACCTCACAAAGTCTCGCCGTCAGGACCCCAGAATGCCCGTCTTCCACCTTTTGAGCCTCCGTTCCGCGCAGCCGGTCCGTCGTGCAGCCATGTGTCTGCTGGCGGCAGGTGTGACCGCCGCGTTTGCGGCCCCCCCAGCCGCCAGCCAGGGGGCTGGTGCAGCGTCTCCGGTGCAGGTGAAGTCGGCTCTACCGACGGACGTGATGAACGAAAGCGTCGTCACGGTCGATGAGCTGATCCGAAACGAAAACGTTGCTGCTCTGGCGAAGGCCCGCAAGGATGCGGAGGCCGCCGGCATCATCAAGCCCGTCATCGATCCGCAGTCGCTGATTCCCACCGCGCTGCCGCCCGCCATGATGGTCGTGAGTTCGATTGCCGGCATCGAGTCCGACCTGCGCGCGACGTTCAACTACAACGGCATGACCTACGAGCGCGTTCGCGTTGGCGCGCCGGTCGGGCCCTGCAGGGTCGAGGCCATCCAGCCTCGCCTGGTGAAGCTCGCTCGAAAGGCGAAAGGGACGCCAGTCAATCAGTGCCCGAGCGGATACTGGACCGGTTTCAGCTTCGACGTCACGACGAGTTCCGTGCCTGGCGCTCCCGGGGCGGCGACCTCCATGCCCTCGCCACTCACCGGTGGACAGGCGCCGAGGCCCTACAGCTCGCTCGGTGCGGTCGCCGCGCCGCGCGTGCCGCTCGGCACGCCCGATCGCCCTGTCGTCGAGCTCGTACCGTCGAGGCCCATGGGGCCGGGCCAGACCAGCTCGACGCTGACGCCGCGCCAGTTCGCACCTGCCAGTGACCTACGCGGTGCGTCGGGCAGCTCATCCCAACCAGCCGACTGAGGCGCCGGATGATGAAATTCTTCGGCAAGAAGTCGCCCGCTCATGCTTCGCCTGCGGGGAAGGCTCGAGCACCTGCACCTGCATCGGCATCCAGCGCGCCACCGGCGCGGCGTCTCGCCTCTGCAGCGTCAACGGATGCTGCCGTACCGGCGATGAAGACGATCGAGTGGGGGGGCGCACGCTTCGAGAACAAGGTCATCGAGACCACGGCGGCACTCACAAAAGTCGTCTTCGACAAGGTGGTGAATCAGGACGCGCGGTTGGCCACGCACCTGTATGCCTCCATCGCGATCGTGACCCTGAAGGCCAGCGAGAAGACCTGCGTGGTTTTCGTGGATCGTTCGAAGGCCAAGAAGGAGGAGCTGGCTGCAGCCATCGAGCAGATGGGCACGCGCGGCTACAAGCTGCCCGAGCAGGGCCTGCAGGGCTACTTCGCCTCGTCGAGCCTTGTCCTGTCTCTCTCGCAAGGCGATCTGCGCCAGGGCGACATCCAGTTCGAGCGCGAGATCGGGCGGGACAAGACCAAGAACGCACTGTTCTCCGCCTTCACCGACATCGTGGCGTGGGCCTACGCGAACAAGGCCGACGACATCGATTTCGCCGTCAACACCGAAGAGTCGAAGAGCCAGATCTGCTTCAAGATCGGCGGACGCTACATCCGCCCGGAGCGCTTCCTGCTGCCGACGGACACGGTGATCGCCATGCTCGGCATCGCCTGGCAAAAGTCCGGTGGCGGCTACGGGAACGCCCTTGATCTGAAGACCGAGCAGCAAGCGCTCGTGCGCCTGGATCTGCCGAAGAGTGCGAGGACGCCCGAGGGCGCACGCATTCGCCTGCGGTGGAGCGGCATGGCCATCGACAAGGGCATGGTCGTCACCACGCGGATCCAGCGGCTGGGCGAGTCTGCACTCATCAAGTCGTTGAGCGAGGCAGGCTATCTCTCGACACAGCTCGACATCTTCCGCCGGGTCATCAACTCGGAAGGCGGAATGACCACCCTTGCCGGGGTGGTCGGTTCGGGCAAGTCGACCACCCTCGTGCAGATGCTGCGCACGCTGCCTCACGACATCAAGATCCAGAGCTTCGAGGATCCAGTCGAGCTCGAGGTGCCGATGGCGTACCAGAAGACGATAACTCGCGACCTGGCGCAGTCTGGCGACGACAAGTCCTTCCTTTCGGCGCAGCGGGCGCTGTACCGCTCGGCGCTCGACGTGTTCTACCTCGGCGAGATCCGCGATCGGGAAACGGGCCTTGTGGCCCGCCAGGTCGTCGAGTCCGGCCACAGCGTTTACACGACCACCCACGCGCGCTCGAGCCTGGGCATTACGGATCGCTTCGAGTCGCCGGCGATCGCGATGCCGCGTGAGCTGCTGGCCACGCCTGGGATCCTGAAGCTGCTGGTCTACCAGGCGCTGCTGCCGGCGAACTGCCCGCATTGCGCCAAATCCCCCTCGGACTACGCGCGCGCCTATTCCATACAAGGTGCTGCGCTTGAGGACCATCATCGCTACTTCGAGCGCCTCGAGCGCCTGTACGGGATCTCGCGCGATGCTTACCGCCTGCGCGATCTGCATGGCTGCCCTCACTGCCAAAAGTCGGAGCTGCCCGAGCTCAACGGCTTTGCAGGCCGCACCGTGGTGAGCGAAATGGTCGAGCCGGATGACGGCATGCTCGAATATGTGCGCGTGGCAGACAACATCGGCCGCGATCACTACTGGCGATCGATGGCGACCCCGCGCTTCGACGATCCGAACCTGGTCGGCAAGACGGCGATGGAATGCGCGATCTACAAGGCGGTTCGCGGCGTGGAGAACGGTGCGGAGAGTTTCGGTTCCATCGACCCGCGTGAGATCGAGCCGCGCTTCATGAGCTTCGAGACCGTGGAGGCCAAGCGAGAGGCCGCCAAGCGAGCCGCGGCGCGGCGCAACACCAGCCAGTCGGTCAACCCTGGCCTGTCGACCGGGCCAACTGCCGTAAACGCCGCAGCTGGTGGCATTCTGGTGCCTGGGTTCGCATCTGGCGGCTACTCGATCCGAATGCCGACCTTCACCACTGGGGTGACGTCGGGGGCCATTGCTACACCGGGCACGCCAGCCTCTCGCAAGGATGCCCCGGCGCCCACACTCGCGGTGGCAGCCGCAGCTGTGCGCTCCTTCGCATCGCCTGCAGGGCAGGGAGGCACGAAGTGAGATCGACGAATCCCATTCCCTTCGCGGTTCGACAACAGGCGGCCAAGTTCCGCCGGCATCGCGCCGAGTATTACAAGTACGTGGCCGATCTGCTCGACGGCGGAAATGGCGACATCAAGATCCTGACGATCTTCGAGAAGGACGCTGTGCGCCGCGGCACCACGCCGCGGGCGAAGCTGTCGGCCTACTGGGCCGAGCGCTTCAGCACGAACGGCGCCAACCTGGCGGAGGCCTGGCAGGGCACGCTGCCGGACGACGAGGTGGCCATCATCCACGTCGCCCAGACGGCAGGGCCAGGTGCGTTGAACGCCGCGCTTCGTGACGTCGCGCGCATGGCCGCGCTCACGGATCGTGTTCGGCGCGGGGTGATCGGCACGCTGACCGCGGCGGTATTTGGGCTGGTCATCGCGACGTTGATGCTGACGGTCTTTCCTGTCGTGGCCTCCCAGAAGCTCCAGTCCGACTTTGCAGTCGTGCCGGTCGAATACTGGGGCCCGAAAGGCAAATTCATGATCGCCTGGGCGCAAGGCGTCGTGAGCTACGGCTTCTACGTTGCGCTGTTCTTCATTGTTGGCGGCGTTTACTTCCAGTGGACGTTCAACAACCTCATCGGGCCTGTCCGCGAGTGGCTGGACTCCCGCATCGCTGTCTACCGGGTTGCTCGCGATGTGAAGGGTGCGCTCTTCCTGGCGACCATGGCCACGCTGACCCGGCGACGCGGCAACACGATGTACACGCTGTCGCAATCGCTCGCCACATTTGCGCGCTCGGTGCGCTCGCCGTGGTTGCGCTGGCGGGTGGAGCAGATCGCCGACGGCGTCGACCGCACCGGTGCGATCGGAACCAGCGCGTTCGAGACGAATCTGCTCTCGCGCGACATGTACTTCTTCCTGGTCGACATGTACGAATCGCAGGGCTTCGCCGCTGGCTTCGAGGCGACAGGGCGCTACGTCGAGAGCACGATCCTCGACTCGATCCTTCGCCGCATGCAGATCTACCGGTGGGTGATGTTGGGCTCGTGCGTAGCGGTCGTGGTCGGCGTCGCCGGCGCGCAGATGAACGTCATCTACGAGATGAAGACCTCCATGACGACCTACTACGGCTCGCGCTGATCCCGCCAGCATCGCTTTCTCCACCACCTCATCCACTTCCACCACCACTCGCTCAAACCATGAAAACCCTCTCGCGCTCCAACAAGAAGTCTCGTGGCTTTACCCTGATCGAACTGATCGTCGTGCTGGCCATCGGTGCGTTGCTGGCCCTGCTGGGCGTCCCGTTCGCGCGCAGCATCATCATCTCCGGCAAGGTCGAGCCCACAGCCAACGACATCAACAAGACCGTGACGGCGATCCGCGGCAATTTCGCCGGTCAGGGCGTCACTCCCTACCTTAACCTGGGCTCGAACGCCGCTGCCACTGCTGTGTTCGCCAACACGAGTCGCGGCCTCGCATCGGCACTGAACGTGACCGGCACCGGCGCTACCGCGACGGTGCAGCATGACCTCGGCGAGACCGGTTCCCAGGTGACGGTGGCGTCGGCAACCGTGTCGGTGGCCGGCGACTCCTTCGCGGTGACGCTGCCGAACGTCAACGACGCAGCCTGCCCTGGCCTGGCCACGCAGCTCTCACGCGCCGCCGAAGTGATCACCGTCAACGGCACGCCGGTCAAGGCGCTGGGCGGTAGCTACAACGGCGGGACGAGCCAGAACGCCTGCACCGCCGGCGACAGCAACACCTTCGTCTTCACCTTCCGCTGACCCTCGGCGCGCCTGTCTGCACCGTCACTCCCTTTGAACGACCCCATGATCCAACGTACCTTGCTCGCTCGCTACAAGGGCCGGTCCGCGAGCGCGGCGCGCCGCAACGCGGGTTTCACGCTTGTGGAGCTGATCGTGGTCGTGAGCATCGGCGCGATGCTGGCAGCCATCCTGGCGGCGCAGATCGCGGCCGCTTCGGAGGAGTCGATCGCGCAGGGCGGCGGCTCGTACATCGCACAGGTCGCGGCAGCAGCCGAGCAGCATGCCTTGACGAACTTCGAGGCTCTCTCGAAGGGCGAGGATGTCCCGACGACGGCTGATGACCTTCGCCCGACCATCGCCGAGCTGGTAGCCGAACGTCTGCTCAACGCCGGGTTTCCGAGCGGGCCTGGCACCATGCCCACCCGTCAGGCCGTGCGCATCGATGTGCTGAAGCAGAACTGCCCAGGGGCGAACTGCATGCTCCAGACACTGGTCTGCACGACGACGCCGATCACCCTGGGCGGTGCGTACGTCAAGTTCAACCTGGCGCAGGTGATGGTCGACCAGATGCACGGCATCGGCGGCCAGGCCCTGCAGACCAGCGGGGCGACCATTCGCGGCCCGGTGCTGAACACGCCGAATCCGATGGGCAATGTGCCTGGCATCGTGTGCGGAAGTTCCACGGTGAACCAGTCGCTGTTCCAGCAGTTCGTGCGGGTGCGCGACACGCGCGATCCTCAGCTGCAGGGCAACCTCACGGTCGAGGGTGCTGTGACGCTGAACGGTCCCACGACCGTGAACAACAACCTCTCTGTCGAAGGCGACGTCGACGCGAACTCGGTGAACGTCAACAACTGCGTGCGGCTCCAGCCGAACGGGCGTGGTGGATTCAACTGCCTGAACCCGGATGACGTGCCCGCCGGCATGGCCGGCGGCGTCCGAGCGGTGGACGTCGTGGCCAACGCAAACGTCGTGACGACAGATCTCGGCGGCGGGTTCAACGGCAACAATGGCAACTACGCGATCATGAGCAGCGGCGCCGGCGGGGAAGCCGCGGTTGTCACAAGTGGGCGGATGGCCGGCAATCGCCTCATTCCGACCGGCTCCTACCTGCCAGGAACCGCGTGCACTGATCCTGGCGCAGTTGCCCTCTCGGCTGCCTCGGGAAATGGTTCCTGGGTGCTCTGTACCAGCGGCGTCTGGACCCCGATGTCCACCGTCGCGACGGCCGGCGGCGCATGTTCTGTGGAGGGGCAGGGCGCCTCTGACCCTGCGGGCCGGACGCTGTACTGTTTCAAGGGGCTGTGGACCCGGATGTCGGACTTCCTGCCGGCGGCCACTGATGGCGGCGCCTGTTCGGTGGCACCTGGAACCCTGGGGTACGACGGTACGCCTGGGGCCAAGAACGCCTTCCTCTGCCGATTGAACCCGGCGACCAATGCGTCGCGGTGGAACCGGCTGCAGGACATCACCACGAACATGGTGTTCGTTACGTCCGTGGAGGTCCAACACGGGTCGGTCGTTGGAAAGCCCGCTTGCCTGAACGGCGCCGGCCCGGCGCCGAGCGCCGTGCCTCAGCTGATCCCGAAGGCCGAATCGAGCGGCGATGGCGGCTTCACGCGCTTCGTCGTAGACAACGGCGGCAGCTGGACGGTGCAGCTCCTGAATGGCTCTGGCACGCCTTTGACGGGTACTGCAGGAGCCACGGCAGTTTTAACCATCTTCTGTTACTACCCGTGATTGCGTGAAGAAAAGCAGATCTCGCGAATAATCCCACGCGAGTACTGCACTACGAACTATATTCGTCCTTGACGGCGGGGACGCGACGGTGCGCATCCTTCGGCCAACTCAAATGCTTCACCTTTACGGAGGTCTCAATGCTCAAAATGAAAACCTTTAGCTTCGTTCGCGCGGAGATTGCGCTGTTTTTCGCCGTCTTTTTCATGCTCGGAAACGGCGTGGCGTCGGCCCAGGGTTACCCCGTAGTGGTGCCCGCGAGTTCCTCCGGTGCGGCCAGCCGTGCGATCGTCCAGATAAACCAGGCGGACATCTACAACAACATCGCGAACGCATACAACACGGCGAACTATGCGATTGGCGTCGGCTCCACCGCGCAGAACACGGCGAACTACGCTGTGAACGTCGGCTCTGCCGCGCAGGGTGCAGCTGACTACGCAAACGCTCGAGTTAACCAATTGGCCGCCAGCGGCACCAGGGGTTCATGGGCAACGGTGCCCGGTGAGCCAGTTGGCCTCTCCAATGGGTGCACAACGGAAATGGTTTACTGTCCCGGCGTGTGGCAGGCCGGCATTCCGGTGCCGGGCTACAGCATGTCCGGAGGATGTATCTATGGGTTTCCGCAATCCAATATCATGTCTGCTGCGACGGTCTATTGGATCAAGTATCCCAAAAGTGGTAACTTCAACATCCCGAATCAGCAACCGCCCAGCGTCAATTGCCCGGCGGGAAGCGGTTACGTGATCCTGTCGCAAGTGAGCGAAGGCGCGGTTGGCCCGGGCGATTCGAATTAACCAGCACCTGTTTCTTATTGCATGATCGGGTCGCTCATGCGCTTGTGACACCGCGTCACCTTGGCTCTGTTCTTGGTGAGTGTGACCACAAGTGTCAGTCTGGGTCCGCTCACCGCGCCGGAGTGGTCTGCGGAATTCGTGGCGACCTCAGTCGCCATCTGCCGCTTGATGTCAATGCCGAACATCGGCGAGAAACCCACTCTGTTTCTCTGTTTGCGAAAAAACTTGACCGTTACATTGACGGTTCCTGAATCGCCTTGCTACGATGACTTATATTAATCCGTAGCGTACTATCAGCATGAAACAAACCTCTTACTCTGCACCGCTTCGCGTCTTGTTCAATTCGCTGGCGATCGCCGGCCTGGTCTCGCTCGCCGCGTGCGGTGGCGGTGGAGGCGGCAGTGAAGGCAGCGCAGGCGGCGGCACCGGTGGCGGCTCCACCACTCCGCCGGTCACCAACCCGGAGACCCAGCCCGGCACCGGTAGCGGTGGTGCCGGTGGCGCTACGGATCCCGTGCCCGAGACGCTGCCGGCGACGACGGTTGGCTCTGTGGCTGCTCCGACCTATAGCGCGGCTTCGGAGGA
>LNAP01005176.1_pt1 | contig 11682 bp, 6 predicted proteins | sample 602601 | NCBI WGS metagenome assembly LNAP01 (sample SAMN02440304, study PRJNA202911) | soil metagenome | biome: Subtropical and temperate rainforests or woodlands; isolation source: soil samples (1 kg each in a 20% v/v slurry with milli Q water) were... ... | reverse complement strand
TAGTGGTAAATCAAAGGTTAGTGTTTTTAATAAAAGTCAGTGCCAAACTGAAAGTGAAGTGCTTTTTAATCCGCTACTTCTCATACACGCAAAACGTTACCGGTCATGCTATGGCGACAGTTCAACAATTAACTTGACAGCTAAAAATTAAACAGACGAGCAACAAATTTTGACAGTTATACAACGACATACAAGCAACTTGACTCTGGGACAGTTCGGACTAACGAGCCGACACTCAAGCAAACGCAATAAAAAAATTAAAACACCCCCACCGCACAAAAAAAATAAAATTCTATTGCTATCTCACATTGCACACATTTGCCTTTGCCTGCAACCGCACAAACCATCCCGAAGGCAAAGTCAAAAGAGTGCAATCGCCCAACGCTTTATTTTCCTTCGTAAAGGAAATTATGTTCGTAATAATCAACTTAACTTGGAAATCTTTTTAAAATTGAAGGCAAAAGGTTGGAATGATTTAACGATATTTGAACGTATCTTAAATATTTAAATAATATAGACAATTATAATTTAACTGAAATAATGAGTAAACTAAATTACATTGACCTTTTCGCAGGAGCAGGCGGACTTTCAGAAGGATTTATCCGAGAAAAATTTGAGGCAATTGCTCATGTTGAAATGAGTGCGGAAGCATCCGACACTTTGCGGACAAGAGTTGCATATCATCATTTTCAACAAAAGAAAAAACTCAATCAATATTACGCTTACTTGAAGCAAGACATTTCAAGAAATGAATTGTGGAATTCCATTCCACAAGAATTACTTGAATCAGTTATCAATGAGGAAATCACTGACAAGAGCATTGAAAATATTTTCGCAAAAATTAACTTGCAACTTGATTCAAAAAAAGTTGATGTAATTATTGGAGGTCCGCCTTGTCAGGCATATTCACTTGTAGGAAGAAGCCGAGACCCAAACAGAATGAAAGGCGACAAAAGAAATTTTTTGTTTCGTTACTATGCTCAATTTCTTATTCGCTACAAACCAAAATTTTTTGTATTTGAAAATGTGTTGGGCTTACTCACAGCCGGAAATGCAAAGTATCTGAATGAGATGCTGGAACTGTTTTCTGAAATCGGCTATTCAGCCGATTTCCAAGTTTTGAATGCGGAAGAATACGGAGTGTTGCAAAAGAGAAGAAGAGTAATCATAATCGGAAGAAAAGGAAAAGCAAAATTTGCTTTTCCGAAACTTGAAACAATGGAGAATAGTTGGCAAACAAAAAAGGATTTGTTCTTTGACTTACCAACTCTCATCCCTGGACAAGAAATGCAAGTTGCTAAATACACAAAAAAAATAAATGAATATCTGCAAAAAACTGAAACACGAAACGGAATTGATTATACAACACAACACATCACACGCAACCACAATGACAGAGATTTAGAAATTTATTCTCTTGCAATTGATAAATGGATAGATGAAAGGCAGAGATTGAAATACAACGACATTCCAAAACGGTTGCAAACACACAAGAACACGATTGCGTTTCTTGACCGTTACAAAGTAGTTGATCCAACCGGACATTCACACACAGTTGTTGCACACATAAGCAAAGACGGACACTATTACATTTACCCAGACAAGAAACAAATTCGTTCTATTTCAGTTCGTGAAGCCGCAAGAATCCAATCATTCCCCGATGATTATTTTTTTGAAGGTGGAAGAACCGCAGCATTTAAGCAAATTGGAAATGCTGTTCCGCCATTAATGGCGGAAAAAATTGCGGAAGCATTAAAGCATCTTTTACTAAATGGTTAACCCACTTTTTCAAATAAAAACTAATGAATCAAGAATTAATTCAGAAACTGCAATACTCTTATGCAGGGCAGGAAGAAGCCCATTCACTTCCTTTGCCTCTGATAGAATCGCTTGAACTAATCTATGATTTCTTTTCCAACAATTCTAATCACAAACTTTGTTTGGTTTTTCCGACAAAGGAATTTGCGGCACAGTGGCTTTCTATTCCAACAGTTTTATTTCTTATTGAATCTGACTTTGCTCAATTCAAAAACGAAATAGTTGAATCACTGGAAAAGTATAAAAAAGGTGACTGGATTATTTTGAACAATGAAGCCGTTGTTGAATGGGTTGGAAGAAATGTGAACGGATTTATCTTCAAACACAAAGAGTATAATGGAGTTGATGAAATAACAATCAGCATAAAGAAAATTTCAAAAATTCAACCAGCACCAGCAAGCAGGAAAGCATTATCAGGTTACAAAAGAGTAATGGAAGCACTTGCAAAGAGCAATGTAAACCCAACTGACAAAATTCTTGGAATACAAACGGAAGGAAATAAACTCTATCAGAAAAACTCTATTTGCTTAATCAGCAAACACATTTCGTTTGAGAATTCAATTTCAGAAATCTCAATAAATAATTTTTTAGTTGACGAGTATTTCAAGCAAGGAAAGATTGATGATACCGGAGAAGCGGACATGAAAAGTCCACTTTTAATTTCTAACAACCTGACCAATCTTGCTTTGTATGTAACGCTATCGGACACCGTTTCAAAAATTATTATTGACGGCTATTCTGCAATTCAGGAAAGAGGCGTTGACTTCAATGACATTGATGTAAAAAAAATTCCAACGATTCTTATTACTGACCTTTCAGAGATGGGAAACTTTGAGAACATTGGTGAATACGGTTTTGATTTTTACAATTTCACAAAAGAGAATCTGCAACTTGACGAGATAAAAAAATTATCTCCTTTCAGTTCCTTTGACAAGAAACTTCACAAGTATGTTTCTTTCAATCTTCAAAAAGAAATTTGTGAAATCGCAGACCTTGAATGCATAACGAAATTGATTCACTCAATTGACAAAGATGAATCGGTTAAGGAGTTGATGAATCTGAAAATATTATTGATTCAACTTTTAAATCTTGTTTCAAGAATAGCACACCCATTAAACCAAAACGAAGTTGCTGTTTACAAAAGAATGTTGAACAAGGTTGAAACACTTTTTTTTGAAAACAGATTTTACTTAGGCGGTTCACTCAAAGCGATTGAAGATTCTATTTCGCTTTTAAAATCAGTCATTGAAAAATTTGCAAACGCACCTTCTGAAAAATGTGCAAGGTTGAGTGAACTGTTGAAAGCAAATCAATATGACTACATCATCTGCACAACCGAAGATGAAGCACTTTCATTGTCTTTGCATTTGAACTCACTTCGCCTTGCTCATAAACCAAATGTTATTTCAGTTGCTGATGTAAACAACAGTTTGCTTGACAACGAACCAGTAAAAGCAATTCTCACAGGTTGGGCAAAGACAAACAATGTAAACCGCCTCCTATCAAGTTTTTTGTTTTCGGATTTGACTGTTTTGTTTTATCAGTTTGAAAGCAAGTATTTCAATTCACTTCAAAATAGGAACAAGAAATTTAGCGGCAATGTAAAATCAACCATCAACAAAAAAGGAATCCGCTCTGAAAAAGAAACGGAAAACGGGTTTGCCGATTTATACAAAAGTGAATCAACAGGAGAAACAGATTCAAATTTTGACATTGCAGAATTTGAATTGAAACTGGACAACGCACAGTTTTCAAAATACATCGTGAGAGGAAATTTAGCGGACAGTGTGAAAGCAAAGCGAGTTGAATTCAAGAACGATAAATTTATTTATCTCACAGACACACACGGCTTACTTGTATTGGAAAACTTTCATCAGTCAACAAGCAAGTCCTTATACATTCATAAAAACCGAATTGAAAATTTGCATCATGGTGATGTTATTGCATTTCTAAAAACAGAAAGAGAGTTGCTAAATAAAATTGTTGCAAGACAAACTACTCCTGTAGCATTGGCAGAAACAAATAAATGGATTGAACTCTGGAAAAACTCACTTAAAAACCATTACAAGCTACTGAATAATGATTTCAATAAGTTGGCAAAGGAATTAAAGGAACAAGGTTGCAATCGTGACCCTGTTACAATCCGTTCATGGTTGTTTGACGATTTAAGAATTGGCCCGAGAAAAGACGATGATTTAATTTCCATTGCCATCATGACAAACGGAACAGAACTCTACAACAACATTCAGCAAGTCAGAAATGCAATCAAACAAATGACAAGTTGGAGAATGAAAGCATCTGACTTTGTGATTGAGCAATTAAAAGCAAAAATCAAAAGCACTCACTCAACAATTCAAGTGAATAGTGTTATTGACTTTGAAGATTTAGGCGAAGTAGAAATTTTAGAAATAACTGAAATAAATAATTCACCTGACAACATTGATATTAGAAATGTAAACCGGCTTTTGGAAAAAGCGAAACTGTAATGGCAAAACTATCTCCACCATATATTGACAAGGATTGCAAAAGCACCGGAGAGAGAATGATTTTTGACATGTTCAAAAAAGATTCTTTCACCGAAGATTGGATTGTGTTGCACTCTCTTAATCTTTCGCAACACACCAAACGACTTTATGGTGAAATAGATTTTCTTCTATTGATTCCAAACGCAGGTGTGTTTGTGTTGGAAGTGAAAGGCGGTGATGTAAGATGCAAAAACGGAGAATGGGAATTTATTGACAGGCATGGAAATGTAAACAGAAACAAAAGTCCTTTTGTCCAAGCAAAGGATGCGATGTTTTCTTTGAAGGAAGAAATCAAAAAAGAATTTGGTGCAAGCCATAAGTTCAATAAAATCCAATTCGGATTCTTCGTTGCATTTCCACAAGTGAACTTTGATAAACACAGTGTAGAATATCAGCAGTGGCAAATCTTTGATAAGACAAATTACAATTCAAACCACGAAGCATTTTTTAAAAACTTAGTTCAACAGTTTACAGAGAAACACAAAACACAGTTTTGGTTTTCTCCAACTGAATCATTGCCAAGCCGACAAGATCTTGAAGAACTTTGTCATTTCCTAAGGGGAGATTTTATGCGAGTGCGTTCGGCAAAAGAACGATTGACAGAATTTGATTCACAAGTAAAAACATACACGGAAGAACAGTTCGGAGTTCTTGAATCAATTCAACTCAATGAAAGAAGTGTGATTCAGGGAAGTGCCGGAACAGGCAAGACAATGATTGCAATTGAATCAGCAGTGAGGGCAGCAGAGGAAGGTAAAAAAGTTTTTCTCACTTGCTACAACAGAATTATCGGTGAGTGGATGCAAAAGCAATTGGAAGGTTGGAACAACATTACTGTTTTCAGTTTGCACAGTTACTTGTTTGAATTATCAAAAGGGTTTGACTACGACAAAACACAGGAGAGCAAGCAAGATTTCTATTCAAAGTATTTGCCCAACCTGATGAAGGAGTTTTTCAAGATTGGTATTCAGGCAAAATTTGACAAACTAATTATTGATGAAGGTCAGGACTTAATTAGAGAAGAATATTTGGGATTGTTTGATTCAATGCTGACAGGTGGTTTAGCAAATGGCAATTGGGAAATTTATGGCGACTTTGAAAGACAAGCAATTTTTGCACAGCTTTCAAAATCTGAAATGCTTGACTTGCTTAAAACTTTCGGACATCATTCAAAACATTTGTTGCGGATAAATTGTCGGAACACAAAAGAGATTGGAGAAGAAACTTCTTTGATTTCAGGATTTGAAAAACCACCTTTCCTTTTGGAATATCTTGAAGGACTTCCGGTAGCATATCATTTTTACAGAGACGAAGCACACCAAAAACAAATTCTAAGTGAACAATTGAAAAAGGTTTCTTCTGAAAATTTACCGTTTAACGAGTTGGTAATTCTTTCTCCAAAGAAATTTGAAAACTCTTGCGTGAAATCATTTTCAGAATTTCCAATAATGGAAATTAAAACGGCAAGCGAAGTTTCAGCAACTCAAAAGTATTTTGGTTTTGCAACTGTTCAGTCATACAAAGGAATGGAAAGCAATTATGTTTTGATTACTGACATTGAAGATTTATCAAGTGAGGTTGCAAAATCTCTCATGTATGTAGGCATGAGCAGAGCACGATATGGATTGATACTTTTGATTTCTGAAACTATGCACAATCAGTATTACGATATTCTAAAAAATAAACTCACTTAAAATGAGAGACGAAATTTTAAAATTTATCAGAAGGGAATTAATTGGCCCCGACCCCGTGAAGCCACATATACAGGAGAACGGAGAAGAAATTTTATTAAACGAACCACCAAGGTTGAGATATGGTGCAGGAATTTTATTTCCATCTCCTAACAAAGATGGAGAAGGAGCAACTTATTCAACAGCAGATTCAACAACAGCAACAGAGGAAGAAGTAATAAAAACCAACACGGATGAAAGCAATGTTGAGAGTTCAGAAACAATTGAGGACAACAACACATCTTCAAATGTTGGCGATGACTTTGAAGAAGAAATTGGATTAGCAAATAATTTTCTTCCTTCTGCAATGGGATTTAGTTGCTTTTCAAAAATTCCAAAAGACGGTTTCAATGTGCAGGTGAATATTGGAATTTATGAAATCAATGATTACAGTTACAAAAAAGATGATGGAACAGAAGTTCACAGAAAAGCATATTACAGAAGTTCATTAGACCAACCTTTACCAATTCAGGCAAGTAGCATCCCACTCATTTCAGGAACTGCAAAAGAGTTTGCATTAGTCGGCAAGGATGGAAAGAAAATAGAATTGGTTTTAAATATCAGAAACAGAACACACGGAATTGATTCTGACAAAAGCATTCATCTTTTGACTTTCACTTTGATAAACAAGAATAAGGGAGCAAGAGAAAATATCAGAAATGAAGATTGTTTTTTTCAAGTTTCATTTTCGGTAAGTGCAAGTGAAGAATGTTTTTATCCTTACAAATTAGCAGCATCAAAGACAGACCAAGACGATGAGAAATCAAACCAACTTCTTTTCAGAAAGAAAAAAACATTTGCAGTTGGACACGGTTGTTCACCTGCATGGGTAGATGATGATTCGCAAACAGTAAATACAATTACGACAGAAGCAATTCCTTCCTATGAAATAAAACCAATTGTTCCGAATGAATTGAAAAGTGTTGAATTGAAAATGTTTGACATGAGTGATTTGGCAAAAGGTGATATTACTTCAAACCTTGTTCAGCTAAATTCAGAATATGAGAAATGGATAAACGAACAGGAAGGAATTGCAAAGAAGGAATTGAAAGACGAATTTCTTAAAACTGCAATAAGACACATTGAAAGTTGCAGAGCTTGTTTGAAACGAATGAAAGAAGGAGTTGAACTTTTAAAAAGCAATCCAAAAGTTAATCGGGCATTCAAGTTGATGAACAGAGCAATGTTGTTGCAACAACTTCATTACGGAATTGAAATCAGAAATTGGATTGTAGAAAAAGGAAACATCACAGGTTTGGAGAAAGCGATAATTCCAGACATCAACGACCAAACAACATGGCAAAAAAATTCTGATGGAAGTTTGAAAGTTGGTTCATGGAGACCTTTTCAAATAGCGTTCATACTGATAAACCTTCATTCAATGTTGGATGCAAAACACCCCGACAGACAAATGGTGGATTTGATTTGGTTTCCCACTGGTGGAGGTAAGACAGAAGCGTATTTGGGTTTATCTGCTTTCACAATCTTTTTAAGAAAACTAAAAGACAAAACAGATTCAGGAACTTCCGTTCTGATGCGTTACACTTTACGATTGCTAACGGCACAACAATTTCAAAGAGCAGCAGCATTGATTTGTGCATGTGAAAAAATTAGAGAAGAAAACAAAGAGGAATTAGGAGATGACAGAATTACAATTGGACTTTGGGTTGGTGAGTTGACACCAAACAAAAGAGCAGATGCGACAAAAACTTTAAAGAAAATGTCGCAGGGAAAAGAAGATGAAAGTCCGTTTGTTGTTTTAAAATGTCCTTGGTGTGGAAGTCAGATGGGTTTAATTAAGGGAACGAGGAAAGATGAAATAAAAGGATACAAACCACGTAAAGTAAACAACCATGATTCAGTAGTTTTCAAATGCGACAATGAAAGTGAATGTGATTTTTCAAAAGAAGATTTTCGTTTGCCTTTGATTGTGATTGATGAAGATATTTATGATTGTCCCCCTACTCTTTTGATAGGCACAGTTGATAAATTCGCAATGCTCACATGGAGACCGGAAGCAAGAACTCTTTTTGGTTTCATAGGCAAAGAAAGAAAGACACCACCTGAACTAATTATTCAGGACGAGTTGCATTTAATTTCTGGACCGTTGGGTTCAATGGTTGGTTTGTATGAAACAATGATTGAAGAACTTTGCACAGCAAATAATATCAAACCAAAAATCATTGCATCGTCAGCAACAATCAGCAGAGCAAAAGAACAAATCAATTCTCTTTACGGCAGAGGTGTTGAGAATGTAAATATTTTTCCTGCACAGTGTTTAAGTGCAGGTGATTCTTTTTTCGCTTACGAAGAAAAAAATTCCGACAACGCACCTGGCCGATTATATGTAGGTGTGTTTGCATCTGCATTGCCTTCTCATGCCACAGCACAAGTAAGAGTTGTGTCAGCATTGCTTCAATCTGTAAAATCAATTCCAGTTGCAGATGAAAAACAGCGTGACCCTTATTGGACTGCAATGACCTACTTCAACAGTATTCGTGAGTTAGGACATGCGGCAACTTTAATTCGTGCTGACATTTCAGAATACTTGAACTCAATTTATATCCGTAAAAAAATTACCGGAACAGAAAGAAGATTTATTAATGTAGATAGAGAATTGACAAGTCGGATAAACAGCAGTCAAATCACTGACATACTTGAAGAATTGCAGAAGGAATATCCGAAAGAAAAATATCCGATTGATATTTGTCTTGCAACGAATATGATTTCAGTTGGCGTTGATATTCCACGATTAGGTTTAATGACTGTTATCGGACAACCGAAAACAACTTCTGAATACATACAGGCAACAAGCCGTGTTGGTCGTTCAAAAAAAGGTCCCGGACTTGTATTCACAATTTACAATTGTTCAAAGCCAAGAGACCGTTCTCACTTTGAACATTTCCAAGAATATCATTCAAAAATTTACAGCAAAGTTGAGCCGACAAGCGTTACACCTTTTTCACCACCTGCAAGAGAAAGAGCATTACATGCAATCTTAGTCGGACTGATTAGATTTTATTCAGAGCGGAACAGGGAACTGCCAAATCCATTTCCAACGAAAGAAATTATTCAGAAAGTAAAAGATATCATCCTTCGTAGAGTATCAGAGATTGATAAAGACGAAATTCAAAAAACAATGGAGATGCTTGAAAGAAGATTGGAGCAATGGCAACACAATCTTCCAATCATTTACGGCTCATTTGCACAGACAGATAATTTACCGTTGATGTATCCGGCAGGAACAAATCCATCGGAGCAAACAAAATTCAGAGCATGGTCAACGCCAACTTCAATGAGAAATGTTGATTCAACATGTGATGCAATCGTAATCAACGAATACATAAACATTGACAATTAAGAAATCAAATTATGCCAGCTAATAAACCAATCAGAAGGTCTCAACTTATTTCTCCGTGGGGAGTTGGGCAAATGATAAACTTTCCAAAGGATGAGTCCTTAATGGTTGCAGGACTTGATTTGTGGGAATTGAAATTTAGAGAACTTGACAGGTCAAAAACTTTAGATGAATTCATTGTCGAGGAAGAACGGCTTGCAAAACGACTTCGGGTAAAAAATTTCCGTTTACCGCCTGACTTTCGTGATAATGTTTTGGAAAAGACAAATCAGTTTTTGAAAATTCCTTTTGTTCGTTTTCCGAGATGGCACTATTGCACAAATTGTGGCTATATGCACAAAGTCCCAATCTTTCACCATGAGAAACCAAGGTGTTTAGGTTTACCGTTTCCAGGAAAAACTTGTTCAACTATCCCTGAAAAGAGAAGAAGAAAATTAATTCCTGTCAGGTTCATTGCAATTTGTCCGCAAGGACACATTGAAGATTTTCCTTTTGAAGAATGGGTTCACAATGGAAATAAATGTGCAGACACAAATCCTATAATGCGATTGAGAGCCGGAAGAAGTTCAGGTTCATTGTCAGGTATTGATATTACTTGCAGTTGCGGAGAAAAGAAATCAATGGCAGGAGCATTCAATGAAAATGCACTCACCAGAATAAATGTAAATTGTAGCGGTGGACGACCATGGTTAGGCGAAGAAGCAGAAAAAAACAACACTAAGCATTGCGAACACCCCCAATTATTAAGAGTGGTTCAAAAAGGTGCGTCAAATGTTTACTTCTCAAATGTTAGAAGTTCAATTTATCTCCCTCAATGGCAACCGTCCGTAGATTCGGAGTTGATAGATATACTTGAAAAGAACTGGGGCTTTCTAAATAGTGGCAGAGTAAATAATGATTTTGACAGGAGCAGATTCATGTTTGTTGTAACACAAAAGTTGAAAGTTGAATTTGAACAAACTGATTTTTGGATTGACAAATTACTTGACGCAGCGAAAAAGAAAATTACTGGATATGATTCAATGCCTGCAACAGATTCAGAAGAATTTTATCGTAAGATGGAATATGATGCAATTTTGAAAGAGCCAGGTTCAGAGAAGCAAGATTTTTATGTTTCCAAAGTCAAGGTTGACGAATATACCGAGAACAAAATTATTTCAAAAAGGTTTGACAGCATTTGCTTATTGCACAAACTAAGAGAGACAAGAGCATTCACGGGTTTTTCAAGATGGTTGCCTGAAGATGGAAAAGCATTGGAAGCAAAAAAGGATTTTATAAAACTTGGTGCGAGCATAAATTGGTTACCAGCAATTGTTGTGAGAGGTGAAGGAGTATTTTTTAAGTTCAATGAAAAATCTTTGAAAGAGTGGGCTGCAAAAAAAGAAGTGATTGAAAGGGTGAAAGGACTTGCAAAGAATTTCAACAAAACAAAACTTGACAAAGGACAGGAAGCAAGGAACATCACACCGGAATTTATTTTGATTCACACTTTTGCTCATTTAGTAATAAACCAATTCAGCTATGAATGTGGTTACGGAAGTTCTGCATTGCGTGAAAGAATTTATTGCAATCTTGAATTTCCAAACGAAGTGATGAACGGAGTTTTGATTTACACTGCTTCCGGTGATTCAGAAGGTTCTTTAGGTGGACTTGTCAGACAAGGAAAGCCTGGCAATCTTGAAACGATAGTTTACAACGCAATTGAAAACGCGAGGTGGTGTTCAAGCGATCCTATCTGCATTGACAGTCATGGGCAGGGACCGAATTCTTGCAATCTTGCAGCTTGTCATAATTGTGCTTTGTTACCTGAGACTTGTTGCGAAGAATCAAACATGCTACTTGACAGAGCAATGTTGATAGGAGAATTAGACAACCTTTCAATTGGATATTTTAATTTCAAATAACGATGAAACAAAAAGCCCTCACACAAAAAAATACACTCTTAAAAAACGCACAAGCCAACGCTGCAAGCAATTTTTTTAAGAGAGTATTTTTTTCTTCACCCCAAGAAGAATTTTATTTTTTTCTCCCTCCTTTCGGTGTTTTAATTTTTTTTGCAATCGCACAACAACCCACGATAGACAAGCAGTTTGACAGAACAACGCAAGAAACAAACCGACAGCAACTTGACGCAGACAAAGAAGCACGAACCGGTAATCGAGTAGACGGCTCCGCCAGAAACTGACGGAGTGCGCCTCTCACACCACCGTGCGTACGGGTCACGTACACGGCGGTTCGCAAAATGATGGGT